>Ga0153917_1000372_pt1 | contig 31972 bp, 34 predicted proteins | sample TSFL001MetaG_FD_104695 | JGI IMG/M metagenome (GOLD analysis project Ga0153917, IMG submission 104695) | Attine ant fungus gardens microbial communities from Florida, USA - TSFL001 MetaG | ecosystem: Host-associated > Fungi > Mycelium > Unclassified | place: USA: Florida, Paynes Creek Historic... | reverse complement strand
TTCTGCACCGGCGGCAGCAACAGCAGCAGGCCGAGGAAATCGGTGAAGAAGCCCGGCAGCAGCAGCAGAAAACCGGCGATGATCAGCGACACGCTTTTGATCATCTCCGCCGCCGGGCTCTCGTTACGCGCCAGCTTCTCCTGCATCAGCATAAAGTTCTTCATGCCCTGGTTTTTCACCAGCGACACACCAATGCACGAGGTAAAAATCACCAGCAGCATGGTCAGCAGCACGCCGAGCGCGTGCGCCACCTGGATGAAAATCGAGATCTCAATCCAGGCCAGAACAAAAAAAATCACTAACGGTAACCAGCGCACCGATATCTCCTGTGAGTCACGCCGCCACGCAGCGTGCGGGGCAGCAAAATTGAAGGGTCAGCATGACCATAACGTATGAGATGGGCACGCGGCCGGGGAAATTCAACCGCCGCTGTTAAATTTATGCCACTGACTTAAAATTGCGAAGTACATCACATATCGTTATTACCGCTGGGCCAGCAAATGTCCGTAAAGTGATCTGTGCACAAGCATTTCTGCAGTGACAGAATATGATCGTGCTCGCCAGCCCGAAGATGGATAAAATGTCGGCACTGGTATTCCACGACAATATAATTGCTTCACCTGCACGTTATTCGCCGCCCATCCATTCCGGATGCCCGGCAGTAACACAGCAGCAATAATAAGAAGGTAATCATGGCGAACAACATTCGTATCGAAGAAGACCTGTTAGGCATGCGTGAAGTTCCGGCAGATGCCTATTACGGTGTTCATACTCTGCGTGCGATTGAGAACTTCTATATCAGTAACAGTAAAATCAGCGACATCCCTGAGTTTGTTCGCGGCATGGTGATGGTGAAAAAAGCCGCCGCGCTCGCCAACAAAGAGCTGCAAACCATCCCGCGCCACATCGCCAACACTATCATTCAGGCCTGTGATGAAGTGCTGAACAACGGTAAGTGCATGGACCAGTTCCCGGTTGATGTCTATCAGGGCGGCGCGGGCACCTCGGTCAACATGAACACCAACGAGGTGCTGGCTAACATCGGTCTGGAGCTGATGGGTCACCAGAAAGGTGAATATCAGTATCTCAACCCAAACGATCACGTGAATAAGTGTCAGTCCACTAACGACGCTTATCCTACCGGTTTCCGCATTGCGGTTTACGCCTCGATCCTCAAACTGCTCGACGCGATTGGCCAGCTGAGCGAAGGTTTTCAGCGCAAAGCGGTGGAGTTTGAAAACATCCTGAAGATGGGCCGCACCCAGCTGCAGGACGCGGTGCCGATGTCACTCGGTCAGGAGTTCCACGCGTTCAACGTACTGCTGAACGAAGAGACGCGCAGCATTCTGCGTACCGCCGAACTGCTGCTGGAGGTTAACCTCGGCGCCACGGCGATCGGCACCCGCCTCAACACACCGGACGGCTACCAGCAGCTGGCGGTACAGCGCCTGGCGGAAGTCAGCAACCTGCCGGTGGTGCCCGCCGAAGATCTGATTGAAGCCACCTCAGACTGCGGCGCTTACGTCATGGTGCACTCAGCGCTGAAGCGCCTGGCGGTCAAACTGTCGAAAATCTGTAACGACCTGCGCCTGCTGTCATCCGGTCCGCGCGCCGGCCTGAACGAAATCAACCTGCCGGAACTGCAGGCCGGTTCTTCAATCATGCCTGCCAAAGTTAACCCGGTGGTACCGGAAGTGGTCAATCAGGTTTGCTTCAAAGTGATTGGCAACGACACCACGGTGACCATGGCTTCTGAAGCCGGCCAGCTGCAGCTCAACGTGATGGAACCGGTGATTGGCCAGGCGCTGTTTGAGTCGATCAGCATCCTGACCAACGCCTGCTACAACCTGCTGGAAAAATGCGTTAACGGCATTACCGCCAACAAAGCGGTCTGTGAAGCCTACGTGTTCAACTCCATCGGTATCGTCACTTACCTCAACCCGTACATCGGCCATCACAACGGCGATATCGTCGGGAAAATCTGTGCTGAAACCGGTAAGAGCGTACGCGAAGTGGTGCTGGAACGCGGTCTGCTGACCGAAGCCGAGCTGGACGATATTTTCTCCATCCAGAACCTGATGCACCCGGAATACAAAGCCAAACGCTACACCGACGAAAACGAACAGTAATCCGTTCCGGATCAAGTCGTCTGAAGCACGCCTGTATACAATACGGCGTGCTTTTTTATTTTGACGTCTATAACTAAAGTGGCTGCGTGTGGCGGCACTTCAGGGAGTGAAACTATGGTAGTGGTGGAATTGCTCATCGTCCTGCTGGCGATCTGGCTGGGTGCGCGCCTCGGCGGCATCGGCATTGGCTTTGCCGGCGGTTTAGGCGTGCTGGTGCTGACGCTGGTTTGCGGCATGAAACCCGGCGCGATCCCGTTTGATGTCATCGAGATCATTATGGCGGTGATTGCGGCCATCGCCGCGATGCAGGTGGCCGGCGGCATGGATTATCTGGTCGGGCTGGCGGAACGCCTGCTGCGCCGCCATCCGCGCTATGTCACGTTCCTCGCGCCGCTGGTGACCTATGTGATGACGCTGCTGGCGGGTACCGGGCACACCGCTTTTTCAACTCTGCCGGTGATTGCGGAAGTCGCCAAAGAGCAAGGCGTACGCCCTTCGCGCCCGCTGTCGATAGCCGTAGTGGCGTCGCAAATCGCCATCACCGCCTCGCCGCTTTCGGCCGCGGTGGTATTTTTTGCCTCGATTCTTGAACCACGCGGCGTCAGTTATCTGGCGCTGCTCGGCGTCGCGCTGCCTGCCACCATGCTGGCCATTTTCTGTGCCGCCGTGATCACCAACTTCCTCGGCAAAGAGCTCAAAGAAGATGACGTCTATCAGGCGCGCCTGGCGAAAGGTGAAGTAACGCTGCGCGGTGAGCAGGTTTATCACATCAAGCCGGGTGCCAGACGCGCGGTGCTGCTGTTCCTGATCGGTATTGCGGCGGTGGTGCTGTACGCGACGGCAATCAGCGACAGCGTGGGCCTGATCAGCAATCCGGTGCTGCCGCGTAACGAAGCCATTGTGGTGTTTATGCTGACGGTTGCTACGCTGATTTGCCTGACCTGCAAAGTGGAAACCGGTGAAATCCTCAGCGCCAGCACGTTTAAATCCGGCATGAGCGCCTGTATCTGCGTGATGGGCGTCGCCTGGCTGGGCGATACCTTTGTCAAGGCGCACCTCAGCGACATCCAGACGCTGGCCGGCGACATGCTGCAGGGCTATCCGTGGATGCTGGCGCTGGTGCTGTTCTTTGCTGCCACGTTGCTCTATTCGCAGGCGGCCACCACCAAAGCGCTGATGCCGGCCGCACTGATGCTCGGCGTGTCGCCGCTGGCGGCGGTCGCCTCCTTCGCCGCGGTGTCCGCGCTGTTCGTGCTGCCCACCTACCCGACGCTGCTGGCCGCGGTGGAGATGGACGACACCGGCTCGACCCGCATTGGTAAATACGTGTTCAACCACTCGTTTATCATTCCCGGCGTGCTGGCGATTACCTTCTCGGTGGCGTTTGGCTTCCTGTTCGGCAGCCTGATCCTGTAGCGTCGTGGTTACATCCTGAAAACCTCGTGGCGCAGCGGCCGTGTTATTATCGCGGCTCATTCGCCACTGGAGCTGATTAATTCGTCATGGCTGCTCGATTTTCCCGCCTGCTAAGCCTGTGCCTGGCGCTGCTGTTTTGCCTGTCGGCGCAGGCCAGCATGTTCTCGCCCACCACCAACAACCGCTTTGTGCCGGTCGATCAGGCCTTTGGCTTTGATTTCAGCCTGCAGGGCCATCAGCTGACGCTGAGCTGGAAAGTGAAGGACGGCTATTACCTCTATCGCCAGCAATTCCACATCAGCGCGCAACACGCGCAGCTGGCGCCGGTCACGCTGCCGCCGGGCCAGCCGCACGAAGATGAGTTTTACGGCAAGAGCGAAATCTATCCGCAGGACGTACAGCTGCCGATCACCCTGCGCCAGGCCGATGCCGGTGCAACGCTCAGCGTGACCTATCAGGGCTGCGCCGCGGCCGGTTTCTGCTATCCGCCGGAGACCCGCTCGGTGCCGCTGACGGCGATTGCTGCCGATAGCGCCGCGCCGGTAATCGCGGCATCACCGGCCGCTCACCGCACGCCGCTGCCGTTTTCGCCGCTGTGGGCGCTGCTGATTGGCATCGGCGTGGCCTTTACGCCGTGCGTGCTGCCGATGTATCCGCTGATCTCCGGCATCATTCTTGGTGGCCAGCGCCGCTACTCGCTGGGCCGGCTGTTCGCCCTCGCACTGGTTTACGTGCAGGGCATGGCGCTGACTTACACCCTGCTCGGTATGGTGGTGGCAGCGGCGGGGCTGCGTTTCCAGGCTGCGCTGCAGCATCCTTACGTGTTAATCGGCCTCTCCGTGCTGTTTGTGCTGCTGGCGCTGTCGATGTTTGGCCTGTTCACGCTGCAGCTGCCTGCCAGCCTCCAGACGCGTCTGACGCTATGGAGCAACCGTCAGCAAGGCGGGTCGCTGGCGGGCGTGTTTATGATGGGCGCACTGGCTGGGCTAATCTGCTCACCCTGCACCACCGCGCCGCTCAGCGCCATCCTGCTGTATATCGCGCAGAGCGGTAATCTGTGGGCCGGAGCCGGCACGCTGTGGCTGTACGCCTTCGGCATGGGACTGCCGCTGATTGCTGTAACGATGTTCGGCAACCGGCTGCTGCCGAAAAGCGGTCCGTGGATGCAGAGCGTAAAAGAGGGTTTTGGCTTTGTGATTTTGGCGCTGCCGGTGTTTCTGCTGGAGCGCGTGCTGGGCGATATCTGGGGACTGCGGCTGTGGAGTCTGCTCGGCGTGGCATTTTTTGCCTGGGCGTTCAGCCTGAGTCTCAGCGCGCGCGGCACAGCGCGCGTGCTGCCGATCATCATGCTGGCGGCCGCGCTGGTGGTGGCGCGCCCGCTGCAGGACTGGGCATTTGGCAGCAGCAGTACGCAAAGCGTCGCGCACCTGCCGTTCCAGCGCATCAGCAGCAGCCAGCAGCTGGATAGCGCATTACAGCAGGCGCAGGGCCGTATCACCATGGTCGATCTCTATGCCGACTGGTGCGTGGCCTGCAAAGAGTTTGAAAAATACACCTTCAGCGATGACGGCGTGCGCAGCGCCCTGAGCAACGTGCAGCTGCTGCAGGCTAACGTGACAGCCAACAACGCGCAGGATAACGCGCTGCTGCAGCATCTGCAGGTGCTTGGCCTGCCGACCATCCTGTTCTTCGATGCGCAGGGCAAAGAGATCGCCGATTCACGCGTCACCGGCTTCCTTAACGCCGCGGATTTCCGCGCCCATTTGCACAATCTGCCGCGTTAAACGAAACTGGTTGCACGACACTGCCCGGGCGTACGCGCCCGGGCCCGCATTCCGGAGGAGAGTCTTTTGCAACGCGAACAGATCCTTGAGCATGCGCTGAATGTGCTCGAACAGAGCGGCCTGGCCGCGACCACCTCGCTGCAGCAGCTGGCTGGCGAAAGCGGCCTCGCCAGCGATCAGCTGGAGCGCTACTGGCCCGATCGCGATGCCCTGCTGTATGACGCGCTGCGCTTTCACGGCCAGCAGATCGACAGCTGGCGCCGCCAGGTGCAGCTGGATGAGCGCCTCAGTGCGGCACAAAAGCTGCTGGCGCGTTACGACGTGCTGGCAGAGCACGTCAGTAAAGGCCGCTTTCCCGGCTGCCTGTTTATTGCCGCCTGCAGTTTCTATCCCCAGCCGGATCAGCCGGTGCATCAGCTCGCCGAACAGCAGAAGCGCAGTTCCTGGCAGTTCACCCATGAAATCCTCGTCGACCTGGCGCTGGACAACCCCAGCATGGTGGCCGATCAGATGGAGCTGATCCTCGAAGGTTGTCTGAGTAAGCTGCTGGTGAAGCGCAACGTGCAGGATGTCGCTACCGCGCGGCGTCTGGCTGAAGATGTGCTGAGCATCGCGCTGTGCCGGCAAAACGGTGCGCTGGCGTAGGCTTTTTGTTCACCCTGCCTGAAAAGCAGGCAATCAGTCACGATTGCTACGCTTTTTTTACGAAACCCGTTGACGGCTGTGAGCCATTAGGGTTTAATGCGCCCCGTTGCCCGGATAGCTCAGTCGGTAGAGCAGGGGATTGAAAATCCCCGTGTCGGTGGTTCGATTCCGCCTCCGGGCACCACTCTTCAGAGCCTGTTCGTTAGGGGTTGAGATCCTTAACGGGCATGACAGTGGTCCCCAGCATGATGTTGGTAGTTTGCTTACCGCACCATTGTTGAACACGGGACTTAAAGTCCGGAGGATGTTGTAGCATCCTCTGGACTTCTCACATCCTTAAAAAAATACTTCAGCATCGTATTTACCTTTAGAAATGTTTTCTGTCAATCTTTTGTAAAGATTTCCATCCCTTTTTTTCCTCTTTTAGAATCATATCGTTAAGATTTGACTTAAGATTACTCTTAGGCCATCTCCAGCTGTTCGAGAACGCTCCTGACCTTGTTGATGTCGCTCTCAACGTATTGCAGAGTGACTGCAGGCGTTGAATGGCCCAGAAGATCCTGAGCCATTTTCAGGTTTCGGTCAGGCATACTCATCAGATTTGTAGCTATGGTGTGCCGGAATCGATGAGGACTCACAACAAAGCCACATTCATTTGAAAGCCGGCGAAAAAATGCACGCAATGGTGGATTATCCATGTTTTCACTTGTCTCATTTCTGCGACCATCAAATCGGGATAAATTGAAAAGCTGATCCTCCATCTTTGCTCCTTTTTCCAGAGAACGGTTGTAAAGCATTTCTAATCTTGGCCTCAGATGACGCGTGATCGGAACAAGATGCTCGCGATGGTTTTTTGCTCCTTCCGGTCGAAGGCTTATCCAGTTATGCATAAAATTAACGTCACATAATCGTATATGCAGAAGCTGATTCTGCCTCATCCCTGTCCTTCGTAAAGCATCCAGCACGGTAAGCCAGAACCATGCAGGCCTCAATGCCGACCTGTAGTTATAGTTTTTACCATACTGTTCATCCGCCTCCCTGGCCTCCATTAAAAGATATATTTTATTAATCTGGATATCAGTCAGGGTTTTCTTTCGCTTTACATCTGGCCGTGCAATCTTGCCATTAAAGGGATTTTTGGTTGCCGAAATATAACCTTCTTCAATCGCAAAGTTGAATAATGCTCTCATGTGTGTGAGCTTATTGTTCCATGTTGTTTTTGTCAGACCCTCCACATTAATCACATGTCTGCGCCAGTTTAAAACCAACCCGTCATCAACATCAGCAGGAGATATGGCTGCTCCAGCAAAGTTTAGGAAAGTCTTTAATACTTTTCTGTAACTCCATTCAGTTGCAACCCGAAGAGTTTTACTAAAAAAATATCCTTCAATAAGTTCATCAAATGAACATGAATCTTTCATTTTGACCTCAGTTTTATAAATGCTCCCCAGCCAGTCATTTCCTGGCTGAAAGCCATGTGCTGTCCGAAGGACAGCTCCCTTTTTTAAATAAAATGTCGGCATTAATCATATAGCCTGACACTTTTGTAAAACGACTGCTCTTATCCGGCGTATCGTATTGATGATAATGGAATAACCCCTTACCATTTCGTGAATGGTGTACGTTCAGTGCCTCAAAACTTTTTTGTAGTCTGGCCTTATCCGTATCACTGCCTCCTGCAGTCGTGGTGTAACGGTAAAAACAGGCCGGTGAGATCACAAAAACAAACTGCGCCAGAACGTGAAGCAGACTGTCCTTTTGATTTACGCTCAGCGTGCCGTCCTCAATGCTGTCCCTGATCCACTCAAGAAAGAGCACACCGGATTCTTCTCCCTTATCTTTTCTGTTTTCATCGGAATGAAACACATCAGTTGTAATTGGCGTGGCTGGACGATTATCCGCAGAAGAATTATCCATTGCCGTAGCAGTTCTCCCTTCAGCCATTAAATCAAGCAATGACAGGAGATTCTCCGTAGATCCCTGCCTCTGCACTTCTTCTCCCGTACTGATGGCGTTTTCTGCAGAAAGAAGCGGTTCCTCAGCTGAGAGTGCGGATTCCAGCTCCAGTAAAGGCGCAGGTGGGATAATCTTCTCAGGCGACAACTCGTTTTCCTGAGCAGAACTGTAGTCTGAAACTCCAGTTTTAATTGGCACTAAAGGACCTTCCGCATTATCGAGACTGGACAATGAGTCAGGTTTTACTTCATATAATTTCGGGGGGGTATGGTCTGTAACTGATGTGATATTAACCAGAGAAACCTGCTGAGGTTTTTGCCCGGACATTACGGTCTCATTTGAAAGACCGCAGCTGCTCAGGGCATCGTTAACAATACTGGTTAATATCCCGGCTTCGGCACGGCGTCCCGACAGAAAGAGAAGGAGCGTATCAGACAGAGCGGGCCAGCGCTGAAGCCACAACAGGGCCGCCTCAGGCAATAGTCTTAGCGCCACAAATACGCAGTTCATCTCGCCTGAGGGTTCCGTGCTCTGCCTGACCCGCCACTGATCTCCGGGCACGCTCAGGCCGGGATACCAGACCCGACCGTCCTTCAGAGCCCCCTCCACCTGCATCAGCCAGGGCAGATGATGGAACAGACCGGCCCAGTATGCGGCACAGACCCAGCCGGACGTTTGCTTAGCCTGTTCTTCAGGCGTGGCGCCAGGTGGCAGCATCATGCCGCGGACCAGCCTGACCGCACGCGCGGCCACGTTCAGGCTGAGCTCATTAAAACCTCCGGGACCAGAGTATGGACCGGACCAGGCAGCCGGGCAGGCCTGCACCCGTGCCGCCATCTCCTCCAGAGGCCTGAGCCACCAGGCTTCAGTGACTTCCTTTGAAAGCGGACTGTTTTCTGTCAGCACCCGGATGAGGCGACGGTTTTCGTTTGTCTGAAGCAGCGCACTGCCCGTCTGAGCGGGGTACCAGCTACCGTCAGCAACAGGTCGTGGTGATGTGTCACCCTTAGAGAGTCTCTCTCCGGGCTGGTTTTCCTGTCTGCCCCTGCCTGTTAACCAGTTAAGTCCAATCACCGTCATCTCCGTCGTAATATTCCCGCTGAATATGACGCTAAGCTAAAAGCCCCCCGAACAATTTCAACCGTAAACCTGGAACCGTTTCTTACAGAAATCCTGCTTGTTAAAATTTTCAGAAGTGGTTTCAGAATTTCAGGGTGCTCAGGTAACACAGCGATGCTCTCCTGCATGCCTCTGATTACACCGGTATCGTGAGCCTTCGCATGCAGCAATTCTTCGTTTTCTTTTTTTTTATGATCTGGCTGGCCCTGTGCGGGACGATAAGCCTGAGTTTCACCCTCCATGGCACCTCCACCGGGTTTTATCTGGTATGGGTGCTGCTGTTCTGTCTTCCCTTCCTGCTTTGCCCGATCGCATGGGCAGAGCGGCAGTTAAGACCGGCGATGACGCTAATCCGCCATCGTCGCAGCCGGGCGTGGGTGCACCTTACCCCCTGGCAGCCCACCACAGATCTGACGCCAGAGCGGGTCCATCAGTTCTGGCAAAGCGTGAAGGCGTCAACCCGCCAGGCTCTGGAAAAGTACCACATCGTTATCATCTCCTCGCACCTACTGACCGACATTCGTGCCCGCCGGGTGCTGGCCTGTATCGCTGAAGGTGGACTAACCGTCCACCACCGCACTTACCGTATCCCTTTTACACCGGCGATGAGAGCGCTGATGCAGCTGGAAATTCTCTTCCGGCAGTGGCGCTGGCGCACGGACTTCCGGAGTGACTGGCCCGTGCTGGTCCTGCGGCGAAAATCATCCGGGCCCAAAAAATATTTAGGTTGTTAAGGCATTAAAGGAATACTCAGCTACGCGCGGGTTATCGTACAAAATACCCTGCTTTGAATCTATCAAGTGATAATCTCGCGAGCAGATATTTTTGTAAGCGATAAGCGAAAGAAGCCGTATAATGTCCTCGCCATTATTGACCAAATTCCTGTAAAGCCGGAATTCATTGGCTATACTGTTAAGCAAACGCATATCCGGAATAAAAATTGCGATTCGGGTAATACACTGCTCAAAACCAGTCACATCGATTTCTTCTTTTCTGAATTTCTTTAAGAAATGGTCTGTTGCATTCTGGCTGTCCATCACTGGGATCACGGGCATAACGAAGTCAAAAAATTTAGTGCGTGCTTCTGGAGAATTAAATATATCGTCTTTGACAGCGTAGATAAAACGTACGTGAGTATCAGAAGTCCGGCTGCTGTTGATTATCTGCTTAATTTCACGCAGCTTAATAAATATAGCACCATCATTATGCCGGTCCAGATCCTCAAAAATGACTACATTATATTTCTGCTTTTCAAAAAATAGACTATTTCATCAATAAAAACGTTCAGCAGTGAGGTATCCGACGGCCGGGTCGATATGGTAGCCCCTTTTGAGAGATCAATCTTGTCTATGCTTACGCGTCGGTCAAATATTCCCATACGGTGAAGCTTGCTAAGAAGGAGGTAAAACATGACAAAGAACGCGCCGCTGGCCAGAACACCGCTCCTCAAGATGGAGGGAATATTAAATATGAACTCGCTGAACGCGGTGGAAACCGACAGTTTTTTTCTGAAATAGTCGGGGAAAAGAAATATAAGGCCTGACAGACCGCATCCTAGTGTCGCCAGCAGGCCCAGAGCCATTTTGCGCATCTGTGACGGTGTGACATCTGCGATCCACTCGATACGCGAATAGGAAAGGTCGCTTTTGAGTGCTTTGTACAGTGTTTGCTGCAGACTACTGTATTCAATATATTTTTCCTGCTTTGTCTTTTTTTCAGTCTTTGTTCCGGAGTCTGCGGACTTGTCGTCAGTCTCAGTTGTAGCCCGGATCATGTCAAAATCAGCAAGCGAAACCGTCATGATTTTCAAATCTCCCTGACGGCGTTTTGATCAGGTAAGGAGGACAGAGCTTTTTCCCGCCCCGTAAGGGCCGGTAACGGCAATGTTTTTGATATCAGGTTTATGACATGCAAAGTTCAGCGCGTTGATATAATGCTTTGCATCTTCCTCATTCATTAGTGACGGCGTAAGCGCGTCATAATCATATGTCACTTCATTTTCTTCTTCGTGCTCAGCCTTAACAAGAGCCAGAAGCCCCGCCAGCCGTGGCGTTTTCATCATATCTTTCACCAGAGGTTTGTAAGTTTGCATCAGTATATCTGCTGAATACCCGTCATTTAATCAGGATTAAGAGGCTAATACAGCGGTATTCGTTTGAGCCCGTGTATAACCGGTACTCCAGCTATCCGATATACAGTCCGGGGACATCGTGAACACTTGTTCGGGGACATGGTAGACACCTACAACTAAGGCATAAGAACCCGTTTATGGAGTCGCTATCATTATGTACTGAGTTTGTTCTGTTCGCCTCGCAAGACGGGGCGAACATCCGCGAGCTGTGCCGCCGCCGGGAGGAGGAAGGACCGTCCGGCCTTCAGGACCGCTCCCGCGCGCCCTGTCACTCACCCAACCGCTCACCTGACGACATCATCGACCTGCTGCGTATGGCGCATGAGCTTCATCAGCACTGGGGGGCCCGCAAGATTAAGCGCTGGCTCGAAGACCGCGGGCACCGCATGCCGGCCTTCAGCACCGTCCACAACCTGATGGCCCGCCACGGCCTGTTGCCGGGCGCAGCGCCGGGCGTCCCGGCCACCGGCCGGTTTGAGCATGCGGCCCCGAACCGGCTCTGGCAGATGGATTTTAAGGGCCACTTTCCCTTTGGCGGCGGCCGCTGCCACCCGCTTACCCTGCTGGACGACCACTCCCGGTTCTCGCTGTGCCTGGTGCACTGCGCTGACGAACGGCGTGAGACGGTACAGGAGCAGCTGGTCAGCGTCTTTGAGCGCTACGGCCTGCCGGACCGGATGACGATGGACAACGGCTCGCCGTGGGGCGACACCACCGGCACCTGGACGGCAGTGGAGCTGTGGCTGATGCGCCACGGCATCCGGGTGGGGCACTCGCGGCCGTATCATCCGCAGACGCAGGGGAAGCTGGAGCGATTTCACCGCAGCCTGAAGGGGGAAGTGCTGCAGGGGAAGTGGTTCGCGGACAGCGGTGAGCTGCAGCGCGCCTTCGACCACTGGCGGACGGTCTACAACCTCGAGCGCCCGCATGAGGCGCTGGAGATGGCGGTGCCGGCGTCGCGCTATCAGCCCTCATCGCGGCAGTACAGCGGGCGCGTAGCGCCACCGGAATACGACGAGGGCGTGATGGTCAGGAAGGTGGATATCAGCGGGAAGCTGAGCGTAAAAGGACTCAGCCTGAAGGCGGGCAAGGCGTTCAGGGGAGAGCGTGTCGGGCTGAAGGAGACGGGGGAAGACGGCTATTACGAGGTGTGGTGGTACAGCACAAAAGTGGGGGTGATCGACCTGAAGAAAAAGTCGATCACCATGGGTAAAGGATGTTAAAAAGTGTTCACTATGTCCCCGGACTGTACAATAGCTGCGGGGTGGGACGACGTCTCCCGCGCACCGCTTTCCCTCCTCATGCTAATGTCCTCAGCCACGTCCGGCCAGCCCCGAAGCCCGTCCGCTCAGTTAATCTGGCTACAGCGCGCAGTGATTTGCGCCGGTATATCTGAGGGTGAAACTTCATAACTGAAGTTCACATCTGACTCACTCTCTGCCATGTCCGAGGCATCCACATTCAGCTGCATGGGGAAGCGGTAATTAATGCTGTCAGTGGTATAGGTTACGCCCCGGGGGAAGTGAGAGTCAGCCAGGAGAAGGGTGGCGCTCCCCACAGATGAACCAAACTGACAACTGTAATGGTGTCCTTTAATGAGAGGTCCCGCTAAAAAATGAAAGCCTGATGGCCCGGCACTCCTTGCGCCGGCAGTGCAGTGCAGTGAGGCCCCCACAGGCACGCTTTCCTGCGTTCTGCACATGTTGCTGTGCGCAAAGCCGCTGAAAGCAAGCCCGGCAAAGACGAGTAAAGTAAAGTATTTCATCTGCCCTCCTGGGGAGTTATTAATAAATAAAAATTAAGACATGTTCTCCACACGAGGAGGGAACAGCGTTTGACGTACAATAGGGCGAAAAACCACGTTTATAAACTAACTCTTTGAAATTACCTGACTTAGGAGGCTGGCTTTTTGAGGCAAAAAAGCGGTTCCAAATATTTTTTTGGATTATTTTGAGGTCGGGTCGTCTCAGAATTAATTTCTGCTACCGCGTGACGTATTTTTTACCTCATTGAACGTCAAACCCCTAAACCACCCCCGACCTTTAATAGAAAATAAATAATCTGAAACATTAAATAATTTTATTCCCCACACACTCCATCTACACTACGGTGATGGCCTTTTCGGGAGGACATTCTCCCCATAGTAAGACTGGGATTCAAATTTTAATTTGAACGAAAATTTATTCATTTTAAACTAAAGACAGGCTTAGTGCCATTATCTCTTGCTTAGTCATACCATCCAGCCCCATCCTTTTTAGATTCAGCCCTTCCGATATATAATTTTTCCTATGAATTATAGAAGAAATACGAATAAGAGACTCAATCGCAGGTGTATTAATATTGGTTTTTCTGCCGAGAGAAAACCAGGGGACTAGCACGTATGGAATGTCTTGCGTTATAAAACGATGGTTAAGATCGCAGGGTGACATTTTAGCTGCATTATGGTTATGACTGTTTTTTGCAAAATCGGACAAATCATCGAAATCACTTTCATAGTAATCATTCAATATATCAATTGCAGAAGGGACCTTAAGACCATAAGCCTCTGCAATAGCGATTCTTTCACCGTCAAGCTCAGACATTACGCTGACGACAGAATCACTCATTCCCTGTGCATAGAAGTAAAAGTCTCCATGAGTAGACTCAATCCATCCGGCATTCATTAAAGCTGCCGCAGGATGCATTATCCCGGTAATGCACGAAAAACTGATATCAAGAGTGCTGTCATGCCACTCAACAGGCATTCCCATCATCCTAGTGATAATCTTCCTCAGGATTTGATTATTCGATACTGTAAGCAAAGAAGCAGACATTTTTTGCTTGGTTGCCATGATCTTGACCAATGCATCTTCTACCCGGGATGCATAAGGGGAAGAGCTTGTTTCAATGATGGCAGATACTTTTAAATGATGACGCGCAATAAAACTGAAAAAATTACCCGTCAGACAAATAATAATATGTTCACTTAGATCAAATGATTTGAGTTTTTTTATTATGTCCCAATGCCCATAAGCAGGAACAGTGATAAAAATAAACCTAGAAAAATCGACAGCTTCGGCGATGACTGTGCTGGTTAAGGGACTAAAATCTCCGTTAATCAAGCCACTGGACCGAAGGAAGCCATTCTTACCAATCATGTTTAATGTCTTGGAATGATCAGGGTGAGAATATAATAGGACTTGCCAGTCACGACTTAGCAAATCAACGGTAAGCGCACAGCCACAATGTCCTGATCCAATTACAGTTACTCTGTTGTTCATAACAACCCCACCGTTTAAACTTCTTGAAATTATAATTATCTAATCTTTATAGTTCCTTTTGTAAAAAAGGAGAAGCAAAATGTTAAACAGAGGGTAAACAAGCAGTGGTTTTGAGTGGTGATACATGCCTTCGCAGTCCAATTAAATATTTTTTAGGGATATTCTCAATCCAAAGAGGATTAATAATCCGATTAAAATAACTCACATCATTAATGATGAGCTGACTAACTATGCCTGCGAAAATAATATCTCACCACATTCGTTAAAGCGCAGGAGACAACCATACTGGCTAAGGCCGTTGATGTGCCCAATATGCTGATACCGGACATCACCCGTGATTTGAAGAAGGGGGGGCAAAAAACGGCTCAGGACGCTTAAAGACCTTAACCGGGCAGTACTGTTACTGGCACGGTTATATTGGTTCTGTCGCGTTAACGGAGGAAGAGCGTCAAAATCTGCGCTGCTGACTTTCTAAGCGACCAGAAGATCAAACTATTCTGCCGCAGATAACCCTTACCCGTCCGGATGCTGAAGCTGCCCTTTGCGTATCATGTGCACTAGCTAAATGCCTGCCAGTATCGCCTAAGCACGTCGGAATGATTTGAACTCCTGCATACACCCGTCATGGTTTTTCCGGTAACAGCATAATAACGGAAAAGCCGGCCTTATCCGGTCGCTGCTCTGCACTGAGATGAGACTGCTCAAGCAGCGGAAAAATCTCTGAGATATCCCCGGTCACGCGGAATTCAAGTGGTTTTATCAGCGCCCCGTCTTCGCTGAAAGCGGGATGCAGCTCGGCTTCCGGTATACAGAGGGTGCGGTTGCTGCGGCGCCTGTAAGGCCTCTATTCCACTCCCGTGCGGACTGAAGCAGTCCGCACCAGCCCATTGTTTTCAGGGTTTCGACAAACCAGGTGAAGCGAAACAGCACGCTCTGCTTTGCCAGCTCGCCGGTGGTGGAGCGCCAGATGTACTCCACCTTACGGTCCAGCTTTGCGGCAAAACCATAGCGCTTCCCTTGGTCAAGAAGCCAGAGAATGTCTCTGTGCCACCGACCGCGGAAAAAGTTTACGTTTTTGTGCAGTTGCCAGCCGCTCCTCCGCCTGGCTGCACGGTCACCGGCAGCAGGACGGGCCCCGGAAACATGCCGGCGGGCGGCCTTCAGCGGGCGATGGTCCGCGTCATGAAGCGTTATCGCCGGCAGCGGCGGGAGGAGGCAGGCGGTTTCCCCGGTATTGCGCAGCACCAGCAGGCATCCCCGCCGGCGGCGGTCATTGCGGCAATCAGCTGTGCGGCCTGACAGTGCGCTACGCGTCCCGTGCCGGGCGGCTCCGCCCGCGCCTGAGAAAGCGCGGTGGCCAGGACGACGCCGGTGATGAAGATACTGTAGCGCATCGGGGCGCGCCCCTTAGCTTTTGTAACCCGGCGCTGCCGCGGCCTCGTCCGCCAGGCGCCAAGTGCAGCCGCCCAGGCTGCACCTGCCCCAGGTTTCACTCACGACCAGGCGGTCCCGTACCTTCAGGAACATCACAGGCTTCAGCAGGATTTCCTCGGGAACAAGGCCGCCATAATGCCTTATCAGCACTTTCCCCTCCAGATATCCGGAGCGCCCCGGACGGCCGCGGTGAAAGGCGCGGATGCAGTTGTCCGGATGGGCCTGCAGCATCCGCAGGATATCTTCTCTTTCCATCTCTGAGTCCCCTTACGCGGGCGTTAACTGTAAGCAGCGCCGGGCGCCGTCAGCGCGGGGTTCTGCGCTTCGCAGAAGGGTACCGCCACTGAAAGCCGGCGTCATCCTGAACCTGCGTTTCGCGCTGCTTCCGGGATCGGGTAGCGCTTAATTTTGCGTTCACGCGTGCGCGCTTTGCCTGCTGAAGGTCTTCCAGGAAGGCCGCGCTCAGGTGCCTGCCTGCTTCTTCGGCCGCCAGCACTAACAGCGCGTTCAGCAGAAAGCGATCATACCCGCTTAGGTCACCGGTATCCGCGACCGCGGGGCGCTTTTCTTTCACCGCTTACCTCACCCACGTCCACGCCGAGCGGGGCACGCGGTCATACAGGCGCCCCGTCATCAGCTCTGCCAGCCGGTGGTCGGCGGCCGAGCTGAAGGCAAGCCGGTCGCCGTCCGTCATTTCATCATACCGTTTTTTTTCAATCACCTTTTCAAGGGTTGCGAGGCTGCTGATGCGGCGCAGCCGCATTAAATAATCACTCTTACTCATTCCTACTCCTGGTTACGGCTTCACACCGGAGGGGCGGACGCATTTTGTCCGGACCTGAAGGGGCCTCTGCATCAGGGTACGCTGACAAAGATAAACGCTTCGTCCCGCCTGCTGATTTAATATAGGGAGTTTTATCATGACCGCCACTTAAGCCCGAAGAGGACGGCATCGCGTAATGGCTTGCACGCCGCCATGACTCCGGTTTACCCTGGGTGTATTCCATTTAAATACAGGGGCGACATATGCGGAAATCTACGTCTTTCAGTATGGGAAAAACTCAGGAAGCTTTTATTCGCAGGATGGTGGCCTCCGGCCGCTACGGTTCCGCCAGCGAAGTTCTCAGAGCCGCGTTACGGCTTCTCGAAGAGCAGGAGTCTCACAATGATGCCATGAGACAGGCTGTTCTTAACGGCCTGTCGAGCGGAGAAAGCGCTCTGACGCTTTGTGATATAGCAGAACAGCGGAAAATGCAGGTATGACTTACTTGCTCACAGAGCGGTGTGCTGATGACTTTAGCGGGATGTATGACCATACGCTGCTGACTTCCGGAAAAGCACAGGCAGACGAATACGCAGAATCGCTGGCGGAGTTTTTTGAAACGCTTTCCAGGATGCCGCGGACCGGGCAGGATTATTCTGCTGTTCCGGGCGTCATGCGCGCGGATTTCCAGCGGCAGACCGTTTTTTACCGGGTCTGCGATACGCATATTCTCATAGCAAGAATCCTGCCCCGGCAAATGGATTACCCGCTTCATCTCACCGGTTAACCCCCCTGCGGCGGGGCCGCGAAGGGCTTTTATCACTCCGGGATGGCGGCATAAAATGCCCTGTCAGGGCGGGCAGAGAAAAGGCCAGCCCGGGGCAGGCGCGACTGTCCCGGGCGCGACGGCAAGGAATGAACAGGTAAAGACAACGATGGGGTCAGGATGCAGCACGGATTAGCGTTAATCCGGCGTCATGTAACGGTTTCATCGCCTGCCCCAGCTATTGCCGGGGCAGAGCGAGATATCCCAGCCGCCCTCAGGAGGATACATTTCCGGAAGGCCCTCTTCGGCTGAAGCCTCCTCGCCACCACCCCCAGCGATCGGCCAGCCCCCGCGTGGACTGAAAATTTACCAGACGGACGTTGGCGCGACCAGCGTTTCTGTCCGGAGGTAATTCTGTTTCACCCAGCTGAGACGGTGACGGGTCAGTGCTGGTATGTTGTGCTTTATCAGTAGCTTCAGCCAGATATTGCAGGCCCGGCCATCAGCACAGCGCACAGGCTAATGTAGATCCTGTGCCCGCGCGGCTGACTCACTGACATGGGTAAATTCGCGGGTAAACCCCGTTCTGGCGTCAATCTCAAGCAGCAGTTCAGTCAGATCAACCGGCGGAAGCAACTGTCTGACCCGGCTGCTGAGGCGTAAAAGCGATGAGGATTCCTTAAGTTTCTCCAATCTGCTAATGGTCAGGGTTGGATATTTGCTCCCATGGCAGATATAGACTTCCGCATTCCCCTCAAACTTGGACGCAACAGCTTTCCAGGTTTCATCCAGCTGAACGGCCAGCTGCTGCACGCCTTTGTGCCCGTCTGTAGGATGCCCAAGCGCATGTCAGACGGGGATCCGCTGAGCCTGCCATTCATCTCCCTGCAGCAGCTTCTCGCGGAGATCTCCTCAGCGATCGCTGTTTTCCAGCCAGCTATCCTGGCGGCGCAGCGAATCCTGAAGGCGCTCCTGCAGGCATAGTGAGTAGCTGGCGCATTTTATTCGCCCCTCCGTATCGTAAACCAGGCGTTTCCAGGGGCCGGTTATGATGCGACAGAACCGCACATGATACGTAAGGGGCAGTTTCAGCATCCGGACGGGTAAGGGTTATCTGCGGCAGAATAGTTTTACCTTCTGGTCGCTTAGAAAGTCAGCAGCGTGGATTTTGCCGATCTCTTTCCGTTAATACGACAGAGCTGGTAGCAGAGGCTTTGGCCATGGTTCGTGCGCTGAACAGAATGACCAGGGTAGGAATGCCAGAAAGCGCGCGTAGTGCCTGAAAAACCTGTCAGCTACAAAGACACTCGCCCTGAGTCTGATTTATTCAACAAAGCCCTGAGCCTGATTACGGCCAAAATTTCGATTTATTCAACAAAGCCACATGAATGCTTAAAGCGGGTTGACGCTTTAAAAAAACTCCCCATCATAAAATTTATGATCGTATCCAGATGCTTTCATAAGCAAAGACCTTTGTAAGTTAACGCTCTGGTTTAATTGCTGATGTGGTTGGATGGATACAATCAAGAAAACAAAACTTTTTATTGCAGAATGATCCTCGGGATAAAAATTTGTTATTCTAAGGATGTGCATGAGTATCACCCGCCTGTTAGTAACATTCATAAGGGAAGTTGGCCGCCCATACATCGTATGGCAAAAAAGAATTAGTTGTATTGTTCAAAATTGATGTGACTATCAGGAGAACGTAAGCATGAAAATCAAAGCCTATGCGGCTATCGCACCAAATGCAGAGCTGATTCCTTATGAATATGAAGCGGGCCACTTCAGGCTGAAGAAGTGGAAATTGAAGTGGATTTTTGCGGTATTTGCCATTCAGACATTTCGATGATAGCAAATACGTGGGGCCTCTCCAGCTATCCATTAATATGCGGCCATGAGGTTATCGGTCGCGTCTCGGCCATTGGAGAATCTGCCAAAAGTAAGGGCTTGGCATTAGGTCAAAAAGTAGGGGTCGGCTGGACGGCAAAAAGTTGCCAGCATTGTGACGAATGTATTAGTGGCCGCCATGTTAATTGCTCTCAGGCATTACCTACCGTATTAAATAAAGGCGGTTTTTCCGAGAGAATTCGCGCTGACTGGCAATGGGTTATTCCATTACCTGAAGGGATTGATCATGCCGTCGCCGGGCCCTTGTTATGTGCAGGCATTACGGTATTTAAACCATTGCTTATGCAAAATATTAATGCGCTCAGTCGGGTTGGTGTTATTGGCATTGGAGGGCTGGGCCACCTCGCGATAAAAATCCTGAAAGCGTTGGGAGCTGAAATCATTGCATTTACTTCCTCAGACGCAAAAAAAGAACAAATACTTGAAATGGGAGCAACACAAGTACTAGATAGCCGTGATACAGAAGCTCTCGGACGACTTACAGGCCAGCTGGATCTTATCATCAATACCGTAGCTGTTGATCTGAACTGGCAACCTTACTTTGAAGTTCTGGCCCCACAAGGCAAGTTTCATACCGTAGGCATTGTATTGAGGCCGTTCCATGTTTCCTCATTCAGCCTAATCCTGGGGGACCGCTCTATAGGTGGGTCCTTAACCGGATCGCCAGCTCAACTTCGCTCGCTACTAAAGCTGGCATCACGAGCGGATATTTCACCTATAGTACAGTTCTTCCCTATGTCTCGAATAAATGAGGCGTTAGATTATGTTAAATCCGGGCAGGCCACTTTTCGTGTCGTGCTTGAGGCTGACTTTAAACCATAGCATAACCTTGTGATTAACCTGGAATCCTAAATTTATTGGCAGTGAATTTTAAATAAACAAGGCACGACCATTTTAAAACGGGTTAAAAGGTGAATTTTTTCTGGAAAATCAACTAAAAAGAGGTATTGACATGCAACGAAGAACAATGATTGTTAACAGTAAGGTCTTTCTTCTTTTTATTATGTTAAACTTAGCATCGAAAGATGCCAGTGCTGTTGTTACGACAGATCCCGGAGATTATATACCTCTACCTGAAAACACTAATACTGCAATGATTTACTGGCAATATGCGGACAGAGATACATTACGTAAAAGTAGCAAAAAAGTGGATAGTGATTTTAAACTTAAATCGGATATCAGCGTTGCAAGGTTTGGTCACTATTCAAACTGGAATGGCCACCCAGTCACATTTCAGACGCTCATTCCTTTTGGTCAGCTAGAAATGAAGTCTCCCTCTCCGCTAAAAAGCAGTGGCATCGGCGATATTATTCTGCTGGGTTCGATATGGTTTACTGACGGACCTGAAGATACCAACTATTACGCTTTTGGCAGCTTCATTACACTCCCCACAGGAAAGTATGATGGTAATAATGCAGGTGTCAATATAGGGAACAACCGCTTATCGACGGGTATTCAGGGGGCTTGGAGCAGGCAAGTCTATAGAAAATTATGGAGTGAGCTTGTGCTTGAAGGCGCAGTGTATGGTCATAACGATGATTATGCAGGAAAAACTTTAAAGCAAGATCCTACTGCTGAGACTCAATTCCATTTGCGATATGACATTTCCGATAAAACCAGATTGGCTGTCAGTTATTATAATCAACTGGGTGGTAAGCAATCACTGGCAGGTGAGGAACAACAGGGAGGATTAAATAATAACAGGGTAATATTTACGGTTGGTAGTTTTATTTACCCCACAGTTGACGTGCAACTACAAGCCGGTCGAGATGTCTACATAAAAAACGGCCCCCAGGAAAATTTACGTCTGCAATTCAGACTTGCAACCATCTTTTAAAAACGTAGGCTCCTCCTGCTTGTTGCAAAATCAGGTCATGTAGGTATTTGAGCGCATTCATACGCTGCTCCTCCAGAAAAAGCAGGGGCAGTCTACCATCATCGGCTATTTGCAACAGTGCCCTGACCGGCGCCCGGGGAAAACGGCGCTGCTGTTCGGCGGTGGCCAGCCAGCGGGTCAGAAACAGATTTTCCTATGCGGGTGAGGGGTTTGAATTCCAACCGTACGAAAACGTACGTTAAGAGATAAACGTCTGTCTAAAAAATCGATTTATAGACTACAGGGTTCGATAAATGCCATTTTTTGATTAAAAGCACGCATTTGGATTCATTTTTTGGTGTCTGTTATATTTTTACATATCAGTAAGTTACTTCACTAACGTACATTCCCGCTCTATTGGACTTCAACCCCGCCTTATCACAATTCCTTTGACTGGACGACGATTTGATAATACTTATTCAGATCCATCAGTAAAGTGAGAAATTAATGTGGGCCGCTGAGTTTACACATATCCTGCGTCCATTAGCGTTAATTTCGTTCTGGTAAGCGTCAGCCCCCTTTACCAGGTCATTCGAATCATAGTTAGCCTTTGTGAAACCTTTTTGGCCGCGAAAAGGCGCCCTCTGCTTCCGGAAGTGATGCCGTGAGATAACACTTGCCCTGGAATAATCGCTGTATGGATTTCATCTGCGGCTGCGTGATATGCCTTTACCCTGCTCCAGCAGCTCATCATGTTCCTCCAGTATTTTCCGTCCCTGTACTGTCGACCTGTAGCGACCCTTTTCTATGAATTCAGCTCCACCGCGAAAATATTCGACCAGGCCGAGCGCTACCAGCCCCTCACTGATAGATGGCATGGTGCGTGCCGGAACGGAGCCTCTTTCCCGCATCATGGACAGCAGCCTGAAGCGTTTCGAAGCCAGTTTCATCATCCGTCTCCCGTTAAATTATTGAACCAGGCAAAACTGCATAGAATAATTTTAAAGCAGGATAAGGGTCATGAATCAGTACGTGTCAACGCCAAGATTACTGACCGTTTTTCGCCATTATCATTGTCCGCTGTTGGTCATTAACGCTGTCCACTTTTCACCATTTCATCATCACTGATTGGCGTTGCGCTTTTTGCCAGCACTCCGGCCTTGCGTTTCTCTTTCAACCGGTAGCTTTCTCCTTTTATGTTCAGCGTCGTTGAGTGGTGCAGCAGACGGTCCAGGATCGCCGTCGCCAGCACGTTATCTCCGAACATCTCGCCCCAGTTAGCGAACCCTTTGGTTGACGTCAGAACGATGCTCGCTTTTTCATACCTACGGTTCAGCAACCTGAAGAACAGACTGGCCTCCTCACGGTTCATTGGCAGATAACCTATCTCATCCAGGATAAGTGGCTTGAGCCGCTAGGCTGCTAAAAGTCGCCTTACTCATCGACGTCGCTCTGCGCGATGACAGGCTGATCGAGTCGTCCGGCGGCGAAGTCGCGCGCAAGCGCAAGAAAGGCCTGAAGAGCGCCGGAGGAATTGCGCCCATTGTAGTAATAGAGGCAAAGGGGCGCGAGGGACGGCGCCCAGTCTTCGGGAATGCGTAAAAGTTTCCCCGCTGCGATGTCTTCGCGAACATCGGCCTCCATGAAATAGCCAATTCCTACGCCGCTCGTCACCGCGATCCGCGCCAGCGATGGTTCGTCGACAGTTATCGGCCCATCGACATCGAGTTGCAGTTGTTCACTATACTTCTCAAACCGCCACCGGAGCACTGCGCCATCAGGATGCCGCCCGCATGCGCAGGGACGCGAGCAAAATCCTGCGGCACCTGGGAATCGGCCTGTTCTTGAAGAAGGCGGGTGAAGCGGTAACTGCTATGACGCAGGAAAGGTGCGGGGATGATGGAGTTCTCGCTGCATTAAGCTAATGATTTTTTTACAAGGTGACAAGGTGGATTAGCCAGAACATTCCTAAAATCAATCGCGGTATACATGGCAGAAGATGTGGCGTGGATAAAAAACAGCCCTTTTGGGGCTGGCAACCGAATACGGAGATGGATGATTTTATTTATTATGACAGCGCATTAATCATGCACTGTGAGTTAATTTTGAACAACCGGGGTAAATCTTAAATTCAGATGTTCAGGAAGGCGGCCCTGGGCAGGGAGCAGCAATACTGGCTTACACATGGGAAAAAAGGAGGCCGGGTAGAGCCTCCTCAGGGAAGTGAGTTCCTTTAAATAATTCAACGAACACGTGACGCGGGGAGATTTGCACTCCCTCCTGAGTAAAGCTAAAGAGTTTTATTTAAGGCGCAAAAAGCAGCGTGTGCGGAATAATCCTAAAAATCATGAGTGGGCATGGGACTGCTGCAAAAAAAAAGCCTTTTTAGGGGCTGGAAGAACGTTGCGGAAAAGCCGTGAAGGTTAACAACATCATTATGCACGCGACTGGCGATTTTTACATCCAGACTGAATCCTAAATACCCTGCGTGCTGTGGTTAACCGGGATTAAAGGGTAAAGCATTAGATGGTGTTGTTATCACAGTGCGCGTTTGCGAGTGCGCCTGTTACATCGCTATTGAAGTTATGTCGTGGGTGAATAAAAAAGGCGGCCGTCTCCGGCGCGCCAGTTAAGGGAAGTTAAGACCCTTACAATAACAATCCAACCATTTCACAGCGGAAATGTAACACCCCTTTCATTCACGTAGCCTGTATAAAGTTAGAGAGTTTTATTAATATGCCAATTATGAGTGGATCGGAATAATCTTAAAAGGGGGCTGCTCGGAGTATTAATACGGCCAGGTGGGATCCGCCAAAAAACGGCCTCCTTCGAGACCGTTAACCATTGGGGTAAACCGGATGAATATTTTTATCAGGTACGGGTTGATTATGCCTTCGGGCGATATTTTATACATCAGGACGAAATCTTAAATTTTAAACCTTGCAGGCATATGCACAACGGTCTGATAAGGATGCGGGCACGGTTCCGGGTATATCAGCATCAGAAAAGCAACAATATAATTGTCATAGCCCCGTTTAAACCGGACATTTCACCAGGAAGACATAGCCATAGAGCTATGTTTAAGGAGTGTCCTGTGCAAATAATCGAAGTGATCACAGGCGAGCAAAAGCGCCGTCGTTATACTCCCGAAGAGAAAGCCCGTCTTGTTGCGTTCGCCATGCAGCCCTGCTACACCGTCTCACTCTTTGTTCGGAAGTATGGCATCATTCCCAGTCTTCTTTTTAAGTGGAAACGGCTCATGAACGATGGTGGTCTGGCGATTGATCAGATCGCACAATACGGGCTGAGTTCCGTTCTAGTGATCTACTATATGGCGCAGCTATTTCGTCGGCTATTACCCAAACTTTAGTCGGATCAATTCTGCACTGATTCTGCTCGATGAGTAACTGGCGTATGTGCCGACGCTACAGGCGATGGAGCAGCATATTAATCATGTGGTTTAGCAGTGCGAGCCGGTATTTATAGAGCGAAAAGTGTGACAGAATTGACGCGGTAGAAGAACCGCCCCCCTCAACGCTTAGCGAGTAAACCAGCTTAATTAAAACTTGCTTATACCGGTTGGCATTTACGCAGCCTCGCTTAAAAGAGCTAACCTTGCTTAATGTACCCGTGCAGAGATTGATAAGTATAAAAACCTCTCTACAGTAAGGTGTAGTGTGGGAAATATCCTCAAGTTTAATCTAACTCAGGGGCCCTAAAATCAAGCAGATAATCCGTGGCGATACAGAACTGGCACATGTAGTTGTTGCTAATAAAGCGTTGGAGGCGCATAACACCAGATATGGCGAAGGCAACAAATTTAATCATGTGATATACCACATTAAGTACCGCAATAAACACTATCAGGTTGAGGTTGTTACCCGGCGCGTTACCATGTCGGCCACTGTAATTACTGGCGTCCGTAATCTGTCAAGGATGGTAGAGCGAGAATGAAACCTGTAACAAATAAAATCGTGAAACAGAGATAGAGCGCGTGGAGAATTTAAAAAAATGTTCGGCCTCTCACTGTCTGATGAGTATTATTTGAACTGCCTGCGCCATCTGCTGGAAGCTATGACACCCCCGCAATACCGGCCACCAAAAAAAATTAATTAATCCCCCATTAACTTTATCGCGCTCTGCGTGAGGAGTTGCTATGTCAAAAAAACTACTTGTCGCTATACCAGAAGAAAGCAATTGGTTAATTACGGTGTAAGCGTACAGCGAGCACCGTATTGACAGGATGACAGTAAGCGTAAAACGAGAGCCGTATTGACGGGGATGTGTTATTCAGTAGGCAGTGTGATGCAGGGGAGCAGTTCGCTGACCCGGTTGACCGGCTAGTCGGCTATGACGTCACGCACATAACGGAAGTAGCCTTCTGGATCCACGCCTTCAGTTTGCACATTCCGATCAGGCTCTACAGCAGTGCTCCCCGTTCACCACCATGGTCAGAGCTGAAGAACAGGAAGTTTTTACGACCCAGGCTTACCATCCGCAGGGCATTTTCAGCGATATCATTGTCTGCTTCGGCCCGGCCATCGTCGGCATAGTACGTCAGGGCTGGCCACTGGTTCAGGCCGTACGCGAACGCCTTCGCCAGCTCAGAGTGTCGCGACAAGGGTTTCATCTTTTCACGCAGCCAGCTTTCCAGGTATGTCAGTCGCGGTTTCGCTTTCTGCTGACGTTCGCCAAGGCGCTGCTCTGCCGGCATGCTCTTTTTTTCGCCTCGATGGCATACAACTCGCCTATCCGTTTCAGGGCTTCCTCCGTCAGGTCTGAAGGCGTGCGAACGTGCACATCTTGGATCTTGCGGCGGGCATGAGCCCGACAGACGGCTTCCGTTATCCGCCCATCGCGGTACAGCTCGTTGAACCCGGCGTACGCATCCGCCTGCAGCACACCGCTGAACCCCGCAAGATGGCTTTGCGGGTGGATGCCTTCTCTGTCCGGGCTGTAAGCGAACCACACCGCTGGCGCCAGCCCTGACCCGGCGTTACGGTCGTCACGAACGTACGTCCACAATCGCCAGGTCTTCGTTTTCTTATTGCCCGGTAACAGGACCGGTACAGGCGTATCATCGGCATGAAGTTTGCCGTCAGTCAGCACATAGTGCCGGAGGGCTTCATCCAGCGGTGCCAGCAGGCGACAACATGCATCCACTCAGCCCGACAGCAGCGAGCGACTCAGCTCCACGCCTTGGCGGCCGTGTATTTCAGACTGGCGATACAGCGGCGTGTGCTCTGCATACTTTGAGGTCAGCACGCGGGCCAGCAGCCCCCGGACCGGCGATACCCCGCTTGATGGGCCGTGAAGGCAATGCTGCCTGCGCGATGGCATCGCACTGAGTACAGGCAGGTTTCTCATGTACTGTCCGGACAGCCCGTTGAAGCCTTTACGCAGGTCGGTGATGCCGGCAACGATATTGGCGTGCGTTTCCGCTCCAAAGGATTTCAAACCCCCCTTATTCTGCTTACGTGGGTGTCACCGGCCGTTCGCCCTAAAACCTGAGCCACGCGGAGGTTCACTGCAGTCTAAGACGTTCGTTAGCTTTCCGTCCTGCCTTCACGCTGCACTGATCCCTCAGCAAAGAGAGTGTGCAGGTTAGGGGCCTGTCCGCCGGCCGCCTCGCGTCGCCAGCCCGAACGCTGCAGAAGCTTATCCAGCGCAGCCAGGTCGCCGGTGATGCGCGCGTGGGGCGGCTGCGCTGCCGTCCGTGCTCATTAAAGCCGTTATCCAGTGCGCTGCGCCTGAGATAAACACCGGAAACGGAGGGGCTGAGCCGCAGCTGGCGGCGGCCGCCCCATTCATTTTCTGCCAGCACCATATGAATCCAGCCGGTGAGCTTCACGGCGTGCTGGAGCCGGAAAAGGTCGTTCTGCGCCTGCAGGTGGCCGTTTCCGGCGCGCCAAAGGTAGTCCAGCTTGCCGGGCAGGTCGGCGCGCAGGCCCTTCTCCTGCCCCTCCTTCAGCAGCCAGCTGATGTCGCTGGCCCGATCCCAGGGAAAGCGACGCTGTTTTTCGGCGGTGGCCAGCCAGCGGGTCAGAAACAGGTTGTCCTGCGCGGGTGAGGTCACGAGCCCGTCGCGGCGGGCGGTATGCAGCGCAATCAGCCCGCACCAGGCAAGGTGACTGACGTTCAGGTTGTCGTTATCCATCGGCTTTTCCATGATGCCGGGCCACAGAATCTGATGGCCTTTTTTTCCGGCATTTTATGACATCATCAGGCCTCAGAAAACCCGGCAGGTTGTTCAGCTATCCGCCCCGGCTTCATCGGGATATCCCCGCCGTTGTTCGATCATCAAAATCAGGGACGTATTGCAGTCTTCATTTTTATCGATACAGGCTTCTGCGAGTGTGAGCAACCGGAGAGGATGTTATGCACTGGGGCGAGAGTTTTTTGAAGTGCGAATGACAGTGTTAATGCCGACTTTCAGTGCCCTGGCGGTACCACGAATCCCGGGACCGTTGAAGGCCATTTCGGTGATCTGCTCTTTAACTCCCCCCGTTTACGGGCCTCGTAAGAGTAAGTGAGCTGAAACACACGGTGACAGTCACGGCAGCGAAACCGGTCGTATCCTTTAGAGTTCTGACCATGACGGTAAACCCAGGCGGACTGACTACGGGGACTATGAACGGTAACGCTGGCCATGAGTAAACCTTAAAACCGGGCACTATATCTCATATTCAACAAATTAGATGCATTACCCACCCTTTATAGGGTTGACTATTAATTTTTCCTGTTCAAAGTTAAGTCTAAGCCTGCACATTTTTGTGAGGTGTTGTTGACGGAGAGTTTCATGTGCTCACCAGATTTCTTACAAATTTTTGACATCTGTAGTTCGTGCGCAATTACAGGACGCTAATAAGCCGCCCTCTAAGCAAGCAGGTCAAGATCTGCGCAGGGGGTTACGTTTGTTGGAGAAATTCTGGAGAAAAATGTTTTCCTTAGAATCTGAAAATTATTCAGAGCAATTCGTTATCGATCTAAGAGGGAGGGGGAAGAACGCACTATATTGTCCATCCCTCATCTCAATCAGGGCCGAGATGTATAGGGGAATTGCATTCAGAGTAACGGACTCAATGACAGGGGAAGGATACTTAAATATAACTGGTATCATATGATTATTTTTCCTGCATTTAAACCTCGACAAGTTACACTCCATGAGCTTTTATACTGGCGAATAACTATTGCTGGAATAAAAATTTGTATTGTGTTAACGCTGCTTGTTTCAGCCACATTCTCATCTTTTTTCGCAGAGGCGGCACCAGGAATAGATGATTACTCTATAGCTGATGTTCCGACAAACGAATATAGCAAAGATGAAGGTTTTTTTTATGCGGGTTCGAAAGGTAAAAAGGTTTACAGCCGATGGGTAGTTGGTGGGATTAACACCTTGGCTCCCGGTGGGAAAATCAGCATTGATAAATCCCTACCAAAAAATGATTTTGAAGCTGGCTATCTAAGCCCTACATTATCAGCTTTTGAAGTTACAATGGGAAAAATTAATAAATGCGAATCTACTACGCTGATACTAACACCTAAAGATTCGAACGGGAATTCTGTCAGGCTGAATGATTATGTCTATGGTTTGTATTTTGAAACTCCCAATGCATTGTATACGCAGCTTGAACTTGGTGATATCCATGAAAACACCAATAATGGCCTCACTACATATCGCTCTAAAGTAATCGGAAGGCAGCAAGGGGATTATTATATTTACGCTGAATTTTATGGTCAGAAGCTTGGCAAAACCTTAGAAATAAAGGTAGTCAACTCTGCGAAAATTGAATGCCAAAATGTTAATGGAGAACTCAATGTCGCCGGCACTTCCTTAACACCGACTTTACCAGCGCATTATATACCGGATAAATGAAGTTTATGCAAAGACCAGGCAATTAAAACTGGGGCTGAAATGGAAACTTTTAGATTAAACGTTGAAATGTATATTGACGAAAAGGGTTTCGTTGAATTTATCATCATCCCAGCTACCAGTTACACCTATAAGGAAAAGTATTTTGCATTTTTAATGTAAAAAACACTCAGGCCTATATAATAAATGGAGGCAACAGATAACTTATACGGCCCCGACGCTTATTTAACATCATTTACTGACGCTATGCAATCGAGCCCATAGAGAATTGCGCAACCAGCTAAATATGATTTGAATATTCTTGGGTGCTGGGTAACATGCATGGCGTTACAAAGTTCAGACCTGAAGCCACCTTTTTATTCTAATAAAAATTGGGCTGTAGAAAATGATGACGGTTATGGAGTTGTCAAGCGAGTCGATGCCGTAATTTTATTTATGCTATTACAAGGTCCGACTATGTGTATAAATAACATTCTGTGCTTTTTTATTTTTCGAGAGGACGGCCTTAAGGGCATTATCCATAGGGGAGGTTGGCGGGTTGTTTTTTAAATAAAAACAATCAATACAACCTTAATATTGATGTGGAACCGGAATTTCTCCTGGTGATGAAGTAGCCCTTAAAGGTAAAAAGCTTCTCGCCGTATGGAAATGCAATGGAGAGCTAGGTGAGGAATTATAATGGTATTTATCAATGCTGCTATAATATTTTGGTCTGCATTCATTTTGCTATATGCATATAATAATACTATGGCCATGCTTCCTGCTTTTTTTGCGGCCTTGTTTTTTGTTCTGTACATAATAAAAGACTCAGGAACCCTCATGTTTAAGAAAAGTGGCGTGTCGGTAGAAGACCGGAATAAAAAAACTGATGGTAAATTTAAGAGCCCCACTTCCTCGTCATCTTTTCTGAGTCATTCCGCAACTGAAACCACCATCGCTGACGGGGTGAACATTGAAGGTGATATAAGTTTTTCCGGTATGACTTTCATATTGAGTGAGGTGGAAGGAAATATAGTTTCCGAAAACGACATGATAAAAATCAGAGGGTCAGGAAATGTAGTAGGCTATTTTTCATGTAAAAAACTCATCAAGGATGGTGTCGTGATTTGTGATGGCACTGCCGAAGAAATAGAAATTACAGTCAAGGGTAAAATTCAGGGTTAGATAAAATACAGGAATTTGATAATTTATAAAGAGGCAATGTTATCAGTGAGTTTAAAACCTGAGTCCGCTTATTTGTCTCATAAAGGTGGAGACACTGAATCGCCACGGATAATCTAGACTCTTCTGAGCCGTTGATAATACTGGTTTTCATATTCTGCCAGTGACATCTGATCGCTCGAACCATGCCGACGCTTACTGTTATAGAACATTTCGATGTAATCAAAAATATCACTGCGGGCTTCTTCCCGCGTTCCGTAGATCTTTTTCTTAATCCGTTCGCGTTTCAGTAGCTGGAAAAAGCTTTCCGCCACCGCGTTGTCGTGGCAGTTACCGCGACGACTCATGCTGCCTTCCAGACCGTGTGATTTCAGGAACGACTGCCACTCATGGCTCGTGTACTGACTGCCCTGATCAGAGTGAACCAATACCTGTTTTTGAGGATTACGCCTCCACACCGCCATAAGTAATGCGTTCAGGACAATCTCTTTTGTCATGCGGGGTTGCATTGACCAGCCAATAACCTTACGTGAGAACAGGTCAACAACCACGGCCAGATACAGCCATCCTTCGTGGGTCCTGATGTAGGTTATGTCCGTTACCCAACGCTTATCCGGAGCATCCGGATTGAACTGCCGCTGGAGCCTGTCAGGCGACACGATACTGGCTTCGCCTTTACGTGCCCGCGGGCTACGGTACCCAACCTGAGCTTTTATTCCGGCACGCTTCATCAGTCGCAAGACCCGGTTCAATCCGCACTGCTGCCCGGTATCACGCAGATCGAGATGGATCTTGCGATAACCATAGACGCAGCCAGACTCAAGCCAGAACTGTTTGATCTGCCCGGTCAGCATCTGGTCTGCATGGTGACGCTGTGAATGTGGCTGCTGGAGCCAGAAATAAAATCCACCCGGATGGACATCCAGAACCCGACAGAGCAGGCGAACAGGCCAACAACGGCTGTTGTCGCGAATAAAGGCGTACCTCACCCGGACAGCTTTGCGAAGTACGCCGCGGCTTTTTTTAATATGTCCCGTTCGTCGGTAACCCGCTTCAGCTCTTTCTGGAGACGGCGGATCCCGGCCTGAGCATCCGACTGTGCATTATGAGTGGAAGAATCCGGACCGTACTTCTTTATCCAGGCGTAAAGGCTGTGGGTGGTGATATCGAGACGTGTTGCAACGCTGGAAACAGAATGACCACGATCAACAACCTGTTTGACCGCTTCAATTTTAAACTCTTCTGGATAACGCTTACCGCTCATGGGCACCTCGCTTTAAGTCATCTTAAATGACTCTGAGGTATCTGTTAAACCCGTGGCGATTCAATAACCCTTATTGTGGATAACTACATTATCCACAAAAGCCATGAAACGCAGCGCTGGCTGAAAGCGAACCCAAAGTTCAGGGTTATTTACCAGCCGGCTTACTCGCCGTGGGTGAATCACGTTGAGCGGTTATGGCAGGCCCTTCATGACACGATAACCCGTAACCATCAATGCCGTTCAATGCGGCAACTGCAGAAAAAGGTAAGGCACTTTATGAAAACAGTCAGCCCATTCCCCGGAGGCAAACATGGTCTGGCAAAGGTGGAGCGGTATTAGGCGCAGCTATTTAGGGGGGCGACGCTCAGTGGAACGGCTTCACACGTTAAGGCTTTTTTGTCCGATAAATCAAAACATTGTGGACAGTGAAAAATCCGCCTAAAGCAGTGTGTTTTTAATCGGTAAGTGGCATTTAACGGACACTGCTGTCTATTAATCGATTTTTCAGACGACTTTTCTCGCCTGGCGTGAGTTTTCGTTCCACTGA
>Ga0153917_1000371_pt1 | contig 32069 bp, 28 predicted proteins | sample TSFL001MetaG_FD_104695 | JGI IMG/M metagenome (GOLD analysis project Ga0153917, IMG submission 104695) | Attine ant fungus gardens microbial communities from Florida, USA - TSFL001 MetaG | ecosystem: Host-associated > Fungi > Mycelium > Unclassified | place: USA: Florida, Paynes Creek Historic... | reverse complement strand
TTCCAGCATGGAGCGGTAGGGTTCGGCGGCGGGGTTGATCTGGCCGAGGCGATCCACATTGCCCGAGATACGGCGCGAGAGCGTCAGCGCCCGGTCGTCGCGCGAGACGAAGAGCGTGAACTGCGGCCTGTCCGGCCCGATGGCGCGAAGCTGCTGGCCGAAGACGTCGACGTCGAGGTCGGGGGAAGCAAGAATGACCTGCTGGATCTTCTTCGGCACGCGCCCGTCGCGGATCGCCATCTGGCGCAGCGTCTCGACGGCGAGCCAGGTGCCCATGGAGTGCGCCATGATGGTGATCTCGCCGACCTCAGGCGTATCGACCGCCGCCCGCAGCAGCTCCTCCAGCGCATCGCGCGAATAGTTCGTGCTTTCCTTGTCGTAGGAATAATCGAAAATGCTGGCGCGCGAGGGCCAGGTGAAGATCACCGGGGCGGCATCCGTCTTCGAATCGTGCACGATCTGCGCAAAGCGGTAGACGGCATCCTCATAGCGGTTGTTGAAACCGTGCACGAAGACGAGCACGCGCCGGCTCTTCGGCAGGTTATGGTCGAGCCAGACACGGCCGGCTTTCGCGCTTTCAACGGGCTTCACGCTGACGGTCGAGAAATCCTTCATCGGATCGGCCGGCAGCTTCTTCGGCCATTGCACCTGGCCGACCTTGCGGTTGGCGTCGGGCGGGATGGAGATGGCGATGTCGCGCAGCTCCAGCTGGGAGCCACGCTCGCCGGAGAAGAGGACCCCCGGCTGGCTCGACGGCGCGCGGGTGGTCGCGACCAGCAGATCGACCTTGGACACACCCGGCGGCGTCTCGCCGCTCGGCACCAGCACGCCTTCCGGCCGGCCGGCGCAACTCGCCAGCACCAGCAACCCGACGAAGATCACGCGACGCATAACGCGGCTCGTCATGTCCCGCTTCCTTCCGCTTTCCTGTTTTCGCCGGCGCCGTGCACGCACCGTTCGCTCCTGCTTAGCCGAGCGGCGGGCGGTTTTGAAGAGAGGCTGTACGGACGAAGAAGGACGTGACGAACGAGAGACCATCCCGCGTGGCAGATCGGCCACGGCGGAAACCATCCGGCAGATGGCGCCGTCCGCGGCAAGCGAGAGATGGGAAAGAGGAAACGCTCCGGCCGACCTGGCGTTGTTCCTATCCGTTTGCACGCCGAAGCCGGCAGGGCAAGGATCAGTTCGTGCCGGCGAGAGCCTGCGCATCCATGCCGGCTGGGAATCGCAACATGCCGGAGCGGTCGTTGACGGCGTTCCAGACGGCTTCGGCAACATCGCTTTCCCGCGTGGTCAGCGCCGGCCGCGCGAACTGCGCGAAGATCGGCGCGGCGAAGCCGGCATAGGACTCGGGAATGAGATTCTCGACGAGGATGGGGGTGTTCTGCGCAAACCGCGTCGTTGGCGCATATCCCGGCTCGACGAGCTTGACGCGAACATCGAAGTGCCCCAATTCATGGGCCAGCGACCCTGTGAACCCTTCGACGGCCTGCTTGCTGGCAGTATAGGCGGCCGCCAGTGGCATGGGCGCCAATGTGACGCTGGAGGTCACGTTCACGATCACGCCGGCGCGGCGTTCCCGCATCTGCGGGATCACGGCCTGCGTCATCGCCATGACACCGAAAGTGTTCGTGTCGAAAATCTTGCGGATATGAGACATGGGCGTCGCTTCGAATGCGCCGACGACGCCGATCCCGGCATTGTTGACCAGCGCATCGAGCGGGCCGGCAGCCTCGATGGCATCGGCAATGCTGCCCTCATCCGTCACATCCAGCGGAAGAATATGCAGGTTCGGCTCCTGCGAGAAAAGGTCTTGCCGGGGGGTGCGCATGGTCGCCACGACATTCCACTCGTTCGCCAGAAAGTGGCGCGCCACCTCAAGGCCGTAACCCGATGAGCACCCGGTAATCAGCACGGTTTTCACTGTTCGTCTCCTTGTTGGGATCTGGTCCCAATGTAATTCGACGAGAAAGGACGATCTACGATAGAAAATCCGAATTTAATTCGCTACAGTCCGGAAATGATCGATCCACTCTCCGATATCGCCGGCCTGCTCCGCCCTCGCGCCGTGTTCACGAAGGGTATTAGCGGCGCGGGGCGCTGGGGGGTGCGCTACGAAGATTTCGGCCATCCCAGCTTTGCCATCGTGATCGAGGGCGCCTGTCGCCTGAATGTCGAGGGGCAAAAGGAACTGCGCCTTGAGGCAGGCGATTTCATCCTGCTTCCGCGCACGCCCAGCTTTACGATGTCAGGCTTCGAACCGATCATACCGGACCTCATCGATCCGCAAGCAGGGGCCGCTGCCGGAGACGTTCGACATGGCAGGCAGGACGGCCCACCGAGCGTCCGCATCCTCGGAGGATATTTCATCTTCGACAGCGACGATTCCAGCTTTCTCGTCTCACTGCTTCCCGAACAAGTGCATGTACGCGGCGTCGACCGGCTGTCTATGCTGGTGGAACTCGTGATCGAAGAGGCCGCCGCCGAGCGTCCCGGGCGCGAACTGGTGCTGACCCGGCTTGTCGAAATCATGCTGGTGGAGGCCTTGCGGCTGATGCAGACACCGGATGCCCCGGCCGGATTGTTGCGCGGCCTGGGGGATGCCAGAATTGCACAGGCCCTCCGGCAGCTGCACGCCGACCCGGCGCATCCCTGGACGATGGCGGCACTGGCAAAGGAGGCGGCCCTTTCGCGCTCCGCGTTTTTCGACAGATTCGTGCGGAATGTCGGCGTGCCGCCAATGGAGTATCTGCTAGCCCTGCGCATGACGCTCGCAAGGAATCTCCTGCGCCAGCGGGATATCGGCATCGCCGAAGTCGCCGAGCGCGTTGGTTACAGCTCAGCAAGCACTTTCAGTACGGCCTTCAGCCGATTCGTCGGCCAGCCGCCCGGGCGATATACGCGTGAAATGACGGGCAAGATAACGACGAGAGCCGGCTCCCAGCCTTAGCCAAGCCTATGCAATAGAATGTAGAGGAGAAATGGCGCACCCGAAGAGATTCGAACTCCTGACCCCCAGATTCGTAGTCTGGTGCTCTATCCAGCTGAGCTACGGGTGCGCTGGCAGTGGCGGGTCGTTGTGCCCGGCTGCGAGGCGGTTCTCTAAAGGGTGCTTGGGCTTATTGCAAGCGCCTTTCGGAGAAAAAATGCACTTTTTTCATCGCACCGTCCTGTCGCGGCGCAAAGCGCCCGGGAAATCAGGCGCGGTGGCGGAAGGCGTCGAGCGGCACGGGGCGGTCCGGCAGCTCGATGCGGAAGAGCGTTCCGGGCGTCGCCTTCTCCACCAGCGCGATCGTGCCGCCATGGGCGAGCACCAGCTCGCGCGCGATGGCAAGGCCGAGGCCGGTGCCGCCGGAACGCACGGAGCCGCGGAAGGCGGCGAAGAGGTTTTCCCGCGCCTTGGCCGGCATGCCGGGGCCGTTGTCGTCAATGGAGATGGAAACGACGCTGCCGGTGCGAAGGCCCGTCACCAGGACCGCGCGCTCGCGCAGGGCCGCATCCTGCAACAGCGCCTCGACGGCGTTGCGGCAGAGATTGTGGATGACGCGGAAGAGCTGCTCGCCGTCGGCGTCGACCTCGAGGCCCGGCTCGATCTGCACCACGAAGTCGATATCGCCGCGCGCATCGAGCGCCAGAACCTCGGAGACCTCCTGCACCAGCGGGCGCAGTGCCACGAAGCGGCGGCGCGGCTCCGGCTCGCGCATGCGCCCGTAGGAGAGCACCTCGTTGGTATAGCTCACCGCCCGGTCGATGCTGCGCAGCAGCTTCGGGGCGACGCGCTTGACCACGGGATCGTCGACATCCGACAGGCGGTCGGACATGAGCTGGGCGGAGGAGAGGATGTTGCGCATGTCGTGATTGATCTTCGACACGGCGAGGCCGAGATCGGCGAGGTTCTTCTGCTCCTTCAGCGTGCGCTGGAGCGTCTGCTGCATGGCGGCGAGATGGATGCCGGCCACGGCGATCTCGTCGCGGCCGCCGGAGGGCTCCAGCACGCGGGCCGGGTTGGACGGATCGGTGGCGAATTCGCGGATATTGGCCGTCATGCGACGCATGGGACGGATCAGCAGGCGGTTGAGCGCGAAGAAGATCGGGCTTGCCGTGGCGAGCGACATGAGCATCGAGAAGATGAAGACATTGCGCGCATAGTGCAGCATGGCGCGGCGCAGGGCGCCCTCGTCGAGCAGCAGTTCGATGCGCGTCGTCGTCTCGCCGACCGGGCCGTAGACGCGGATGACGCGGTCACCGCCGAAGAGCAGCGTGTCGAAGGCATCGTAGACCGAGCCGAGCGTCGAGACGTCGGAAAGGTCGTACTGCGCGTCGACGCTCGGCGGCATGTCGACGGCGGCGACCATGCGGGAAGCGTCCTGCTTCTTCAGCACGATCGCCTTGGTGCCCGTCGCCAGCAGCGTTTCCTCCTGCACCGGGCGCGGCAATTCCTGGTCCGGCAGGCCCTCGATGACGACGGCGGCGGCGGCGGCCGTGTTCAGCCGGTCGCGCAGCCACATCAGCCGCATATTGGCGACGGAGGGCACGAAGATCAGCACTTCAGCGATGAGGACGAAGACGGCGGTGACAAGCAGGAGCTTTCCCGACAGGCCGGACAGGAACCCGACCGCCGGAACCGGCGTCTCGGTCAAGGACGGCGTCCCGTCTCTGTCCACCATGTCTCCCACTCCCGGACATGCCGCAAGGCGGCGCTCGATGCCGCGACCGACAATCGACGACACCGTCGGCCACAGCCGACAGCCCATGATAGAGAATTACGGCAATTTTTCCAACGCTGCCGCAGGAAAGACAAAGGCGCGGCGATCCTGCGACCGCCGCGCCTCATTCACTGAACCCGATGGGAGGTCAGAATTCTTCCCAGCTTTCCGCGGCCGTGGCCGTGGCGGCGGCCGTCGCGCGATTGCCGCCGAAGGCGCGGGCGACGCTGCCCATCATGCGGCGGGCGGGCGATTCGACCGGGCGCGCATCGGCGCGAACCGGAGCGGGCGCCGCTTGGAAGGCGCCATCGCCGGTGCGGAAGCGGGCGACGAGGCCGGCAAGGCTGTCGGCCTCGCCCTTGAGCTTGTGCGTGGCGGCCGAGGTCTCCTCGACCATGGCGGCATTGTGCTGGGTGACCTGGTCCATCTGGTTGATGGCGGTGCTGACCTCCTGCAGGCCGGTCGCCTGCTCGCGGGCGGCCGTGGCGATCGAATGGATGCGGTCGTTGATGGTGACGACGCGGCTTTCGATGTCGGAAAGGGCCGTGCCGGTCTCCTGCACATAGCGCACGCCGACGGAGACCTCGTCGCCCGACTTGGTGATGAGCCCCTTGATGTCCTTGGCGGCGCTGGCGGCGCGCTGGGCAAGCTCGCGCACTTCCTGCGCGACGACGGCAAAGCCCTTGCCGGCCTCGCCGGCGCGGGCGGCCTCGACACCGGCATTGAGCGCGAGCAGGTTCGTTTGGAACGCGATCTCGTCGATCACCGAGATGATCTGGCTGATCTCGCTCGACGCCTGCTCGATGCGGCCCATGGCGTCGATGGCGTTGCGCACGATGGCGCCGGACTGCTTGGCGCTCTGCGTCGCCTCGCCGACCATGACGCTCGCCTCGTTGGCGCGCTCCGTCGAGTTCTTGACGGCGGCGGTGATCTCCTCCAGCGCGGCCGAGGTTTCCTCCAGCGCGGCAGCCTGCTGCTCGGTGCGCTTGGAAAGGTCGTCGGAGGCGGTGCGCAGCTCGCCGGAATTGGCGTTGATCGCGTCGGTGGAGGCGCGCACCTCGCGCATGGTGCTCTGGAGCGTGGCCAGCGTCGTGTTGACGTTCTGCTGCAGTTCGGCGAAGGCGCCGCGGAAGCTGCCGTCCATGGTCTGCGTCAGGTCGCCTTCGGCCAGCGCACCGATGACGCGGCGGGTTTCGGCGATGCCCTCCTCCACGCCGGCGACGAGTTCGTTGACGCTGCGGGCGAAGCGGTTGAGGTCGTCGTTCTGGTAGTCCTTGGCGATGCGCGAGCTGAAATCGCCCGCAGCGGCGGCGTGCACGACGGCCGCGATGGAGGACTGCAGGTCGGCGCTCTTCTCGCGCAGGATCTGTTCCTGGGCGTTGAGGTCGCGCACTGTGATGGCGTTCTGGCGGAAGACGGCGACGGCGCCGGCCATTTCGCCGATCTCGTCCTGGCGCCCGGCATAGGGCACCTCGGTCTCGAGGTCGCCGCCGGCGAGGCGCTTCATCGTCTCGGTGACGTTCTGGATCGGGCGGCTGAGCTCGTTGGTCGCGATGTAGAAGGCTGTGCCGCCGCCGATCACGAGACCCGCGCCGACCGTGCCGAGCACCAGCATCAGCATCAGCGTCTCGAAGGCCTCGATATCGCCGCGGATCGCGGTGAGGTTCTGGTTGTCCGTCTCCACGACGGCGTCGATTTCCTTCTGGAAGGCCTTGCGGTTGGCGCGGTTGCCCTCGTTGTTGCCCTGCTCGTTGGCCGCGGCGATGGAGCCTTCCTTGCCGAGGCGCGCGGTCTCGGAGCGGAAGGTGCGGAATTCGGCGGCGCGGGCGACGACGGCATCGAAGGCGGCCTTCTGCTCGGCCGGCACCAGCGGGCGCCACTCGTTCAGCGTCTTGTCGATGCCGTCCAGTTCCTTGGCGATGCCTTCGGCGAACTTCCCGGCGCCTTCGGCATCCTTGGCGGCATAGATGCCGCGGGCTTCCATGACGACGGCGGTGACCTGACGGTTCAGGTGCTCGCCGAGGAAGGCGCGGTCGGCGGCATTCTCATACTGGCGAAGCTTGTCGCTGTATTCGGAGACGACATGGACGGCGATACCGCCGATGAGGACCGAAATGAGGCCCATCACCCCAACGATGAGATAGATCTTGCCGCGTATCTTCACGTCACACTCCCAATGGCACGGATAGCAGATCGGCAAGCGGAGAAAACCGGCTCACCTTTGGCAGGAACGGTAAAGGCTAAAGGTTAATTAGATTTTGATGCAACCCGCACAAACAACGGGCGAGTGAATACTTGCTAATATTGCCTCACCCCCTGCTTCCGGGGGATTTCCCCCCGGAATTCCTTCACGCAGCGTAAGGAGAAACTGGCAATAGGCAAGAAGAACACAACCATCAAGAGCAATCCCATTAACGACTGTGACAGACGCATGGCACGAACTTCGCTGCAATTGACTTTCGACCGGCTTTGCCCTTATAAGCCGCGCACGTCCGGAAAGCTCGGCTTCCCGTAAGGGCACGCCTATGCCGGACTTTCACGCTCCTTGCGTAAACGCAAACCCAAGAAGGGCCGCACACCGCGGTATTAAATAAATGTCGAAGCGTACCTACCAGCCCTCCAAGCTTGTTCGCAAGCGTCGTCACGGCTTCCGCGCCCGCATGGCAACGGCAGGCGGCCGCAAGGTCCTGTCTGCACGTCGCGCCCGCGGCCGCGCACGTCTCTCGGCCTAAGGCCGTGCCTGCCCGAACAGAGGCGACGGGCAATGACGAAAACTGTTGAGAAATCTGCTGTCGGACGGCTGAAAAGCCGTCCGCAGTTTCTTTTTGTGCGCGAGGGCGAGAGGCGCAAGGGTCCCCTGTTCCTTCTCGAAGTGCGTGACCGGCAGATGCCGGACGAACCGCCCCGCGTCGGCTTCACCGTTACCAAGAAGCACGGCAACGCCGTGGAACGCAATCGCATGCGCCGCCGCCTGAAAGAGGCCGTGCGGCTATCGGCCGGGTTTGCAATGGAGCCCGGACACGACTATGTGGTTGTCGCCAGACGGGACGTGCTCGGCGCGCCCTTCGAAACCCTGCAGGCCGGTCTGAAGGACCGGATCACCACGCGGCAGAAGAAACACAAGCAGCAGCACCCTGCTGCGCCCGGGAAAGAGTGATGGAAAAAAACCGCAATTACTTCGTGGCGATCGCGCTGTCCGTGCTGATCCTCGTCGCCTGGCAGTTCCTCTATGTGAACCCCAAGCTCGAGAAGGATCGCGCCGCGCTGGAAGCCCAGCAGGCCGCCCAGACGACGGAGCAGACGACCACCACCACCGCAGGCGGCACCACGCCCGCCGCCACCGGGACGAACGGCACGCTGCCGGGCGCTGCCGGCGGGGCTGCCACGACCGAAACGCGTGAACAGGCCCTTGCCAAGTCCGCCCGCGTCGAGATCGACACGCCCGCGCTTGCCGGCTCCATCAACCTGACGGGCGCGCGCTTCGACGACCTGAAGCTCAAGGAATTCCACGAGACCGTCGACAAGACGAGCCCGATCATCACGCTTCTCAGCCCCGCCGAGACCGAGCACGGCTACTTCGCCGAAATCGGCTATGTCGGCAGCGAGGCGACCGGCCAGATGCCCGGCCCGCAGACCGTCTGGACGCAGGACGGCGCCGGCAAGCTGACGCAGACGACCCCGGTCAAGCTTTCCTACACCAACGACAAGGGTATCACCTTCACCCGCACGATCTCGGTCGACGAGCATTACATGTTCACCGTCACCGACAGCATCGAGAACCGCACGGAAACGCCGGTCGCGCTTTCGGCCTATGGCCGCACGACGCGTTTCTTCAAGCCGTCCACCCCGTCGGTCTACGTGCTGCATGAAGGCTTTATCGGCGAGCTCGGCGACCTCGGCCTGCACGAGGTGAAGTACAAGGACGCCGAGAAGGACACGACCGTTGCGCCCGGCAAGGCGACGGGCGGCTGGCTCGGCATCACCGACAAGTACTGGGCGACCGCGCTGGTGCCGCCGCAGGCGACCCCCTACGAGACGCGCTTCTCCTATTTCCAGGACGGCCGTCCGCGCTACCAGGCCGACTATCGCCAGGATGACGTGACCATCGCGCCTGGCCAGACGATCGAAGTCAAGAACCTCTTCTTCGGCGGCGCCAAGGAAGTGCCGATCATCGACCAGTACAAGACGTCCTACTCGATCCCGCATTTCGACCTGATGATCGACTGGGGCTGGTTCTGGTTCTTCACCAAGCCGATGTTCCAGCTCATGGACTTCTTCTACCGATACTTCGGCAATTTCGGCATCGCGATCCTCATCACGACCATCGTCGTCAAGGGCCTCTTCTTCCCGCTCGCCAGCAAGCAGTACGCTTCCATGGCGAACATGAAGAAGATGCAGCCGAAGATGGAGGAACTGAAGGCCAAGCACGGCGACGACCGCATGGCGCTGCAGCAGGCGATGATGCAGCTCTACAAGGAGGAGAAGATCAATCCGCTGGCGGGCTGCTGGCCGATCCTTCTGCAGGTCCCGGTGTTCTTCGCGCTCTACAAGGTGATCTACGTCACCATCGAAATGCGCCATGCGCCGTTCTTCGGCTGGATCCAGGACCTTTCGGCGCCCGATCCGACGTCGCTGTTCAACCTGTTCGGCCTCCTGCCCTACGACGTGCCGCATGCACTCCTGATCGGCGTCTGGCCGATCATCATGGGCATCACCATGTTCATGCAGATGCGCATGAACCCGACGCCGCCGGATCCGACCCAGGCGATGATCTTCACCTGGATGCCGCTGGTCTTCACCTTCATGCTGGCATCCTTCCCGGCCGGCCTCGTGATCTACTGGGCCTGGAACAACACGCTGTCCATCGTGCAGCAGGCGATCATCATGAAGCGCCACGGCGTCAAGATCGAGCTCTTCGACAATCTGAAGGGCCTGTTCGGGAAGAAGACGAAACCATCCTGACGATCCCGTCGGGCGACACGCGAAACCCCGGCCATCGGCCGGGGTTTTCTTTTGCCGGATGCCCGGCGGCGGGCGCGCGCTTGACTTTCGCGGCCAAAACCGGGAAGCCGGGAGCCTGACAAGGAAGGCTGGAAGCAATGACAGAGACGAGCGCAACGGGCGACAAGCCGCTGTTCGGCAGGCCGTGGATCTTCATCCGCGGCGTGCCGGCGATGAAATTCCTGCCGCCCGAAGGCCCGCCGGAGATCGCCTTCGCCGGCCGCTCGAATGTCGGCAAGTCGTCGCTGATCAATGCACTGGTCGGCCACAAGGGCCTTGCCCGCACCTCCAACACGCCCGGCCGCACGCAGGAGCTCAACTATTTCGTGCCGGACGGTTTTTCCGGCGCCGAGGACGACCTGCCGCCGATGGCGCTCGTCGACATGCCGGGCTACGGCTATGCGCAGGCGCCGAAGGAGCAGGTCGACGCCTGGACGAAGCTCGTCTTCGACTATCTGCGCGGCCGCTCGACGCTGAAGCGCGTCTATGTGCTGATCGACAGCCGCCATGGCATCAAGAAGAACGACGACGAGGTCTTCTCGCTTCTCGACAAGGCGGCGGTCTCCTACCAGGTCGTGCTGACCAAGACCGACAAGATCAAGGATGCCGGCGTGCCGCGCCTTATCGAGGAGACACTGCAGAAGATCTCCAAGCATCCGGCCGCCTATCCGGAGGTGCTCGCCACCTCGTCGGAAAAGGGCCGCGGGCTCGACGACCTGCGGGCCGCAATCCTCAGCGCCATCGATCGATAATCGGAACCGTCAGTCGAAGTGGGCCGCGCCGGTCGCCAGCACCGGACCGGTCCGCCTGCCCGTCGGCGAGCCGCCGAACGGCTCGACGCTGACGGAGATCGTCGCGCCTTCGACGATGCGGCTGCGCATTTCGCGCGGCACCGCCAGCCGTCCCTCACCGGTCTGCGGCAGGACGCCGAGCGCGACGGGCGCCTTGCCGGCCTCGGTCAGCCAGAGTTCCAGCGACTTTTCCTTTTCGGGACCGGCGACGGGCGTCACGGCGAGCGTGCCGCTCGCATCGTCATAGCGGGCGACCAGCCCCATCGCGGCGTTCTCGCCCGTCATGCCCGCGATCAGCCGGCCACCATTGACGGGACGCGGCGCCAGAAGCGCGCTGAGGAGAAGGGCAAGGCCGGCCGCGACGGCGAAGGAGGCGAGCGCGAGCGCGCGCCAGAGCGCCAGAGAATGCCAGCAGCCGCCGGAGACCTTGCCGGAAAACACGGCGTCGCACGGGGTGGTGGTCAGGATATGCTGCTCGACGGGCGCGCGGGCGCCGGGGGAAAGATGCAGCGGCTCGTAGCCGTCGCCGAAGGTGGCGAGGTTTTCCTCCCAGCGGCTCACCATGGCGGCGAACTGACGGTCGCGCATCAGCCGCGCCTCGACCTTCTGGCGGTCTTCGTCGGACAGGACCCCGAGCACGTACTCGCCCGCGATCACCTGATCGCAGCACGGTTCTCTCATCTCTCGGTCGGACGCCGCCATCGGCTCATCCACTCTCTCGGTTCCAGGACTGACGCGAGGACTTGGCCTCTCTTCCACATATAGGAACGCCGATGCGCCTTTGCCTATAGGGCGGGCGCGGAGCCGCATCATATTCCCCATCGGCTTTTTGCGCCACCGACCATGGGGATCATTCCATCGTCACGAAACATGCGTTAAACAGGCCCCCACCCATTCCCAAGAGGCCGCCATGTCCCTATCCGAAAGCGAAAACCAAGCCCGCCTTCTCACCGAAGCCCTGCCCTACATGCAGCGCTACGAGAACAAGACCATCGTGGTCAAATACGGCGGCCACGCCATGGGCAATGCCGAGCTCGGCAAGGCTTTCGCCAGCGACATCGCGCTTCTCAAGCAGTCCGGCGTCAACCCCATCGTCGTGCACGGCGGCGGCCCGCAGATCGGCGCGATGCTGACCAAGATGGGCATCGAATCGAAGTTCGAGGGGGGCCTGCGCGTCACCGACCAGAAGACCGTCGAGATCGTCGAGATGGTGCTGGCGGGCTCGATCAACAAGGAGATCGTCGCGCTCATCAACCAGACGGGCGAATGGGCGATCGGCCTGTGCGGCAAGGACGGCAACATGGTCTTCGCCGAAAAGGCCAAGAAGACCGTCATCGACCCCGACAGCAATATCGAGCGCATCCTCGATCTCGGCTTCGTCGGCGAGGTGGTGGAGGTCGACCGCACGCTGATCGACCTGCTCGCCAAATCCGAGATGATCCCGGTCATCGCCCCGGTTGCGCCCGGCCGCGACGGCCATACCTACAACATCAACGCGGACACCTTCGCCGGCGCCATCGCCGGCGCGCTGAACGCGACGCGCCTGCTCTTCCTCACGGACGTCCCGGGCGTGCTCGACCGCAACGGCCAGCTCATCAAGGAGCTTTCCGTCGCCGAAGCCCGCGCGCTGATCAAGGACGGCACGATCTCCGGCGGCATGATCCCGAAGGTCGAGACCTGCATCGACGCCATCAAGGCGGGCGTGCAGGGCGTCGTCATCCTCAACGGCAAGACCGCCCATTCGGTATTGCTGGAGCTCTTCACCGAGCACGGCGCGGGCACGCTGCTGGTGCCCTGAGCCCTACAGGAAGAGAAGGCCGAAGATGCCGCAGACGATCAGCAGGCATCCGGCCGCTTCCGTGCGGTTCACCCGCTCGTGGAACAGGAACCACGACGCCATGAAGGTGAAGACCAGCTCGATCTGGCCGAGCGCGCGCACATAGGCGACCTGCTGGAGGCTCATCGCCGTGAACCAGCAGGCCGAGCCGAGCACGCCGGCAATGCCGACCAGCGAGGACGAGCGCCAGCTCTTCAGCACGTCGACGATTTCCCGCTTGTCCTTCCAGCCCATCCAGACCAGCATGAAGGCCGTCTGGAACGTCGTGACGCAGGCAAGCGTCACGGCGGCGTCCATGATCGGCCCCGGCCCGTGAAGCGACAGCGAGGCGCTGCGATAGGCGACCGCCGAGATACCAAAGACCGCGCCCGAGGCGATGCCGATCAGCGCGGTGCGGCTTGTCAGCGCCGCGAGGATGTTGCGCCAGGAAAGCGGCGCGCGGGCAAGCGAGATCAGCATCACCCCGACGACGCCGACGATGATGGCGACGACCGCGCCGAAGGTGATGCGCTCTCCGAGCAGCACGAAGCCGAAGATCGCCGCCTGCACCGGCTCCGTCTTGGAATAGGCCGTGCCGACGGCGAAGTTCCTCAGCGAGAACAGGTAGACGAGCAGCATGGTCGCGAAGATCTGCGCCAGACCGCCGATCACCGCCCAGAAGGCGAAGGTCCAGTTGAGCGCCGGAAACGGCAGGCCGACCGCGAGGCGCAGCACAAGCACGTAGAGGATCGCCAGCGGAAAGCCGTAGCCGAAGCGCACGAAGCTCGCCCCGCGCGTTCCGAGCGAGCCCTGAAGATGCTTCTGCAGGGCCGAGCGCAGGTTCTGCAAGAAGGCGGCGGCGATGGTGATGGGGATCCAGAGTTCCATGCCAGCCCGCTAGCATGGGGCTTGCCGCAAATCCATCGTCCGCGCGGGCCATCGCGGAAAATTCCGTTTCCCTCGCCCCGGACCCGTGCCATAAGACGGCCCATGACCGATCTTCCGAACAAAGCCGACTTTTCCCATGTGCGTGACTGGGTCTTCGACCTCGACAACACGCTCTATCCGCATCATGTCGATCTCTTCGCCCAGATCGACAAGAACATGACGGCTTACGTGTCGGCCCTGCTCGGCCTGTCGCGCGAGGACGCGCGGGCGCTGCAGAAGCAGTATTATTTCGACCACGGCACCACGCTGAAGGGGCTGATGATCCATCATCGCATCGACCCCGCCGATTTCCTCGAAAAGGCGCATGCGATCGATTACGACGTGCTGTCGCCCGACCTTCCGCTCGGCGAGGCGATCCAGGCGCTGCCCGGCCGCAAGTTCATCTTCACCAATGGCAGCGTGAAGCATGCCGAAATGGCCGCAAGGGCGCTCGGCATCTTCCACCATTTCGACGACGTCTTCGACATCGTGGCGGCGGAATATGTGCCCAAGCCGGCCGGCGAGACCTATGACAAGTTCATGGCTCTGCACCGGGTCGATACCGGCCATGCGGCGATGTTCGAGGACCTGCCGCGCAACCTCGTCGTGCCGAAGGCGCTCGGCATGAAGACCGTGCTGCTCACCCCGCGCGACATCGACCACGAGTTCACCGACGCCTGGGAAAAGCGCACGGACGAGGACAGGCATATCGACTATGCGACCTCGAACCTGACGGCCTTCCTCAACGCGCTGCTTTAAGGCCCGCCCGGCGTGCCTTCTTCCGGACACGGAAAGATCCCTTTCCGGTCATAAGGTTCAATTACCAATTTGTAACTGGCGCCGGCCGGCGTTCCCCCTATCCTGCCCCTCAAGGGACGACGATGGATGAAAGGAACGACCATGGCTAAAAAGGAACTTCTTCTCGGCGCCGTAGCGGCCAGCCTCATTTTCTCGGGCGCAGCCGCCCCGGCCTTCGCCGCCAAGGACAAGCACAAGCATGGCCACCACCATGGCGCGATGATCGAGCGCCTCGACACCGACAAGGACGGCAAGGTCTCGCTCGCCGAGTTCAAGGCGAACGCCTCCGCCGCCTTCAAGGCCTTCGACGCCGACGGCAACGGCCAGGTGACGAAGGACGAGATCAAGGCACGCCGCGAGGCCTTCAAGGACGCCCGCAAGGCCGTTCACGACGCCGCCAAGGCGGACCGGGCGAAGGCCCGCGAGGCGTTGCGCGCCGGCGGCCCCTACATGCTGCCGGGCGCTGGCCGGATGTTCGAAAAGGCCGACACCGACAAGAACGGCACGCTCTCCGAGGCCGAAGTGCTCGCCGTGGCGGAAAAGGCCTTCGAGCGCCGCGACACGAACAAGGACGGCGCCATCGACACGGCGGATGCCCGGCCCGGCAAGAAGGGCAAGGGCCATCACGGCAAGGATGGCGGGAAGCGCGCCGAGCGCATGCTGAACCGGCTCGACACCGACAAGGACGGCAAGATCTCGCAGGCCGAGATGCTGGCGCGCGCCACGCAGACTTTCCAGCGCCTCGACACCGACGGCAACGGCGAGGTCACCAAGGCCGAGATCGACGCGAAGCGCGAAGCCTTCCGCGATGCCCGCAAGGCTTTCCGCGCGGTGAAGGCGACCGACGGCGAGGCGAAGGACGCCGCCCGCAAGGCGCTGCGCGAAGCCCGGATCGACCGCAGGGGCATGCATATGTTCGAGCGCGCCGACGCCGACAAGAACGGCACCCTGACCAAGGCCGAAATGGAAACCGCCGCCATCGCCATGTTCAAGAAGCGCGACCGCAACGGCGACGGCTTCATCACCCTCGACGAGATGGGCAAGCGCCGCGACAAGTAAGCCTTGCCGGCAGCACGTCCGGCTGAAACGCCCCGGTTCTGCCGGGGCGTCTTTTCATGAAGCAGGCGCGGCCCGTCAGCCGTGGGCCGTTGCGGGCTCGGCTTCCAGGTTTTCGTAGAACTTCACGATGATGTCCCAGGCTTCATCCGCCGTCTCGACGAACTGCATCAGCTCGACGTCGCCGGGTGCGATGGTGCCGAAGGCGGCGAGCGCGTCGAAATCGATGATCTTGTGCCAGAATTCCTTGCCGAAGAGGATCAGCGGCACCAGCGCCATGCGGCCGGTCTGCATCAGCGTCACCGTCTCGAACAGCTCGTCCAGCGTGCCGAAGCCGCCGGGGAAGACCGTCACGGCCTTGGCGCGCAGCAGGAAGTGCATCTTGCGGACGGCGAAATAGTGGAAATTGAAGCTGAGCTCCGGCGTGACATAGGGGTTGGGCGCCTGCTCGTGCGGAAGCACGATGTTGAGGCCGATCGAGGGAGCGCCGACATCGGTCGCCCCGCGGTTGCCCGCCTCCATGACGCCCGGCCCGCCGCCGGTGACGACGACATATTCCTTGAAGCCGAGCTCGGCCGACTTCTCCGAGCACATGCGGGCGAACTTGCGCGCCTCCTCGTAATAGACCGAGGCCGCCTCGAGGTTCATGCGCTGCGTCTCGTTGCGCGCCGCCCAGGCCTCCTGGCCGGGGGCGGGAATGCGCGCGCCGCCGAACATGACGACGGTCGACTTGATGCCGCGCTCGGCGAGCATCATCTCGACCTTCAAGAGCTCCAGCTGGAGGCGCACCGGGCGCAGCTCCTCGCGGCAGAGGAAGTCGTCGTCGACATAGGCGAGCCGGTAGGCGGGATTTGCCGATTGCGGCGTCTGCGGCACCACGGCGGCGCGGTGCTTGTCCTGCGCGCTGTCTGCCAACGGATCCCACACGCCATCCTTGCGGCGCAGGTTCTTCTTCTTCAGTCTCGCCATGTCACTTTCCTGCTTTCAACTCTCACGGGATTACCCGTTCGCCCGTGCGACAGTATCTGCCGGAAAGGGGCTTCATCTTTGCCGGCACTTGCTCTAGAGCATTTTGCTGATTGATGAAATCGACCTTCCGGCGTCCCGACAATCGAAAATAAGCCTCGAAGTTTAAGGAATTCCGATGAACACGTCCAACCTCGCCGCCCTTTCCCAAACCATCGACCGCGCCTTCGAGGAACGGGACGGCATCAACACCGGCACGCGCGGCGAAGTGCGCGATGCGGTGGAGACCGCGCTCAACCTGCTCGACAACGGCAAGGCACGCGTCGCCGAGCGCGGCGAGGACGGCAACTGGACGGTGAACCAGTGGCTCAAGAAGGCCGTGCTGCTCTCCTTCCGCCTCAACCCGATGGAGATCGTCAAGGGCGGCCCCGGGGAATCGGCCTGGTGGGACAAGGTGCCCTCCAAGTTCGACGGCTGGAGCGTCAACGAATTCGAGAAGGCCGGGTTCCGCGCCGTGCCGAACTGCGTGGTGCGCCGCTCGGCCTATATCGCGCCGAACGCCATCCTGATGCCTTCCTTCGTCAATCTCGGCGCCTATGTCGGCGAGGGCACGATGGTCGACACCTGGGCGACGGTCGGCTCCTGCGCGCAGATCGGCAAGCATGTGCACCTTTCCGGCGGCGTCGGCATCGGCGGCGTGCTGGAGCCCATGCAGGCCGGCCCGACGATCATCGAGGACAACTGCTTCATCGGCGCCCGCTCGGAGGTCGTCGAAGGCTGCATCGTGCGCGAGGGCTCCGTGCTCGGCATGGGCGTCTTCATCGGCAAGTCGACCAAGATCGTCGACCGCGCGACGGGCGAAGTGACCTATGGCGAAGTGCCGCCCTATTCCGTCGTCGTCGCCGGCTCGCTGCCTTCCGACAAGACCATGCCGAACGGCCTTCCGGCCCCCAGCCTCTACTGCGCCGTCATCGTCAAGCGCGTCGACGCCCAGACCCGCTCGAAGACCGGCATCAACGAACTCCTCAGGGACTGATCCATGGCGGCCGGGCAAGAGCGGGGACCGACCCTTGCCTGGCTCTTCTTCGGCTGGTCAGGCCGCCTCAGCCGCGCGCCCTTCGCGCTCGGCTGGGCCTTCTGGCTGATGCTGCTCTCGGCGGCGCTCACCCGCATCGTCGTCGTGCCGAAGGAAGACCCGGCCTTCCTGTTCTGGGCCTTTGCCTTCTTCATTGTCGCCATCGTCTCGACGGTCTCCTCGATCATGCTGACGATCAAGCGGCTGCACGACATGAACCTGCCACTGCCGCTGATCGTCTGCCTGTTCATTCCCGCCATCTCCTTCTTCGCGCTCTTCGTCTTCCTTGTCTGGCCCGGCACGCCCGGCCCCAACGACTACGGCCGCCTGCCCGACCAGCCGAAGGGGTGAGCGCGCATCGGCCGCGCGTGACAGGCCCCGAACGATCGGCTACACCTCGATTCTCTCCCTTTCAGGTGCCGTGACGCATGCCCATGACCTCCGCCGACCCGATCGAAAACCTCGCAACCCTCATCCGCTGCCCTTCCGTGACGCCGGCCGAAGGCGGCGCACTGACGGCGCTTGCCGCCATGCTGGAGCCGCTCGGCTTCAAGGTGGAGCGCATGGTCGCCAGCGAGCCCGGCATGCCCGATATCGAGAACCTCTATGCCCGCATCGGCACCGAGGGCCCGCACCTGATGTTCGCCGGCCATACGGACGTGGTGCCGGTCGGCGATGCGGCCGCCTGGACGCATGCCCCGTTCGGCGCCGAGATTTCCGGCGGCGAGATGTTCGGCCGCGGCGCCGTCGACATGAAGGGCGGCATTGCCTGCTTCGTCGCCGCCGTCGCGCGCCACATCGAGAGAAACGGCCCGCCGAAGGGCTCCATCTCCTTCCTCATCACCGGCGACGAGGAAGGCCCGGCCGTCAACGGCACGGTCAAGCTGCTGCAATGGGCGGCCGAGCGGGGCGAGCGATGGGACGCCTGCCTCGTCGGCGAGCCGACCAATCCGGACCAGCTCGGCGACATGATCAAGATCGGCCGGCGCGGCTCCGTCTCCGGCACGCTCACCGTGCGTGGCGTGCAGGGCCACGCCGCCTATCCGCACCTTGCCGACAATGCGGTGCGCGGCGTGATCGCGCTCACCGACGCGCTGATGCACCCGCCCTTCGACGCCGGCACGGAGAATTTCCAGCCGTCGAATCTCGAGGTGACGACCATCGACGTCGGCAATCGCGCCACCAACGTCGTGCCGGCCGAGGCGAGCGCCAGCTTCAACATCCGCTTCAACGACGCCTGGACCGCCGAGACGGTGATGGCCGAGATCGTGCGCCGGCTCGACGCCGCCGCGCGGGACGAGAAGCTCCGGCCCGGCCGCGCGCCCGTACGCTACGACATCCAATGGGCCGAGCGGCCGAGCCACGTCTTCCTGACGCGCAACAACCAGCTCATCGCCTCGCTGTCGGGCGCCGTCGAGGCCGTGACCGGCCGTGCACCGAAGCTCTCGACGACCGGCGGCACCTCCGATGCGCGCTTCATCAAGGACTATTGCCCGGTCGTGGAATTCGGCCTCGTCGGCCAGACCATGCATATGGTGGACGAGCGGGTGGCGGTCGCCGATCTCGAGACGCTGACCGTGATCTACGAGACCTTCATCGCGCGCTGGTTCGGCGATGCCCGGTCTTGACGAGGTCCTCTACTACCTCAACGGCATCTATCTGCTGCTGAAGCAGAAGCAGGAGGGGTTCGGCTGGCTGGACCTGACCTCCCGCGGGCTCGCCCGCTCCTTCTGGGCCTTCGTCTGGTGCCTGCCGGCCTTCGCCGTCATCTGGGCCTCCTGGCGGCTCTACTACCTCGCCGGCATGCCGGCGGGCACGACCGCCGGCCTCGGCTTCCTGAGCAAGGTGCTGCTGATCGAGATCACGGGCTGGCTGCTGCCGCTCGTGCTGCTTCTAGCGCTGGCGCGCCCGCTCGGCTACGGCCAGCATCTTGCGACCGTGGTGACGGCGAGCAACTGGATTTCGGTGCCCTTCGCCTATGCCATGGCGCTGCCTGTCGCGCTGTCGCTCATCCTGCCGCAAAGCGTGCTTCTTGCCGGCCTGCTTCTCTACGCCGTGTTCGGCGCGAGCGTCATGCTGCAGTTCCGCCTCGTCTGGATGTGCGTCGGCAAGCAGAACCTCCTGGCGGCGGCGATCACCGCGATCTACGTGCTGCCGCCGATGATCGTCGCGCAGGAACTGCAGCGCGTTCTCGGCACGCTGCCCGGCTAGAGCAATTCCAGCAAAAGTGCGCAGCGGTTTTGCGTCCGGAATTGCGTTGCAACAAATAGTTAGATCGATTTCGCGATTCCCGGAAAAGCGGAAACGCTCCAGACGGGTCAGTAATCCACGGCCATGAAGTAAAGCCCGTCCGGCGGCGCCACGGGGCCACAGGCCTTGCGGTCGCGCGCTTCCAGCGCGGCGCGCACGTCCTCCACCGTCCACTTGCCCTCGCCCGCCAGCTTCAGCGTGCCGGCGAAGGAGCGGATCTGGTTATGCAGGAAGCTCTGCGCCGAGACGCGCATCTCGATCAGTTCGCCGCTGCGCGTCACCTCCAGCCGGTCGATGGTGCGCACGGGGCTGTTCGCCTGGCACTGGGCGGCGCGGAAAGTGGTGAAGTCATGCTTGCCGACGAGCATCTGTCCCGCCGCATGCATGGCCTCATGATCCAGCTCCTTTGCGACGAACCATGCCCGGTTCGCCTCCAGCGCCAGGGGCGCGCGGCGCGAGATGATGCGATAGAGATAATGCCGCTTCTTCGCGGAGAAGCGCGCGTCGAAATCGTCCGGCACTTCGGCCGCATCGAGGATCGCGACGCGCTCGCCGGCCATGCCGAGATGCGCGTTGAGGGCGTTCCTCAACGTGTGCTCCTTCCAGTGCCGCGAAAGGTCGGCATGGGCGACCTGTCCCATGGCATGGACACCGGAATCCGTGCGGCCCGCGCCGCGGATCGAGACCGTCTCGCCCGTCAGCGACAGGATCGCCGCCTCGATGGCGCCCTGTACGGAATGACCGTTCTCCTGCCGCTGCCAGCCGACATAGGGCGTGCCGTCATATTCGATGCGAAGCCGGTAGCGCGGCATCAGCCCAGCACCTCGCCGGCCGCAACCGGCGTGCCGCGCAGGAAGTCCGCCGCATCCAGCGGCTTGCCGCCCGCCTTCTGCAGGCGCACGAGGCGAACCGCGCCCTCTCCGCAGGCAACCGTCAGCCGGTCGTCCAGGACCGTGCCGGCAGGTTTCGACACGTCGTCGCCAGCCCGCTCGCTCGCCAGCACCTTCACGCGCTCCGGCTTGCCGGCAATCGGCAGTTCGAACCATGCACCGGGGAAGGGCGAGAGACCTCGGATATGATTGTGTACATCCTTAGCCGGCTTCGAAAAGTCGATACGGGTTTCGGCCTTGTCGATCTTGGCGGCGTAGAGCACGCCCTCCTCGGCCTGCTGGGTCAGCGGCAGGTCGCCGGCCTCCAGCCTGCCCATGGCCTCAGCCATCAGCGCGCCGCCCGCCTGCATCAAGGCATCGTGCAGCGCGCCAGCCGTCATGTTTTCGCCTATGGCAACGCGGCGGGTGAGCGCGACGGGGCCGGTATCGAGCCCCTTGTCCATCTTCATCACCATCATGCCGGTCTCGCCGTCGCCCGCCATGATCGCCCGCTGGATGGGCGCCGCTCCGCGCCAGCGCGGCAGCAGCGAGGCATGGCCGTTATAGCAGCCGAGGCGCGTGCCGGTGAGGATCGCTTCCGGCAGCAGCAGGCCATAGGCGACGACGACCGCGACATCCGCGGCATGGGCGCGGAAGGCTTCGCGGTCCTCTTCCGCGCGGAAATTGACGGGCGTGAAGACGGGAATGCCGCGCCGCTCGGCGGCCTGATGCACCGGCGACTTCACCAGTTCGAGGCCGCGGCGGCCGGCCGGGCGCGGCGGCTGCGAATAGACCGCGACGATCTCGTGGCCCGCATCGGCAAGCGCCTCCAGCGTCGGGACGGAGAAATCCGGCGTGCCCATGAAGATGATGCGAAGGGCCATCGGTCAGCCTCCGTGAAAAAGGGTGCGGGGCGGTTATAGCCGCCTCAGAGCGCCTTGCTGCCGCGCATCTTGGCCGCCTTGGTGAACTTGCGGATCACCATCTCGCGCTTCAGCTTGGAAATATGGTCGATGAACAGCACGCCGTTGAGGTGGTCGATCTCGTGCTGGAGGCAGGTCGCCAGCAGGCCCTCCGCCTCCATCATCTGCTCCTTGCCTTCGCGGTCGAGATGCCGGACGGTGATCGACGCCGGGCGCTCGACCTCGGCATAATAATCCGGGATCGACAGGCAGCCCTCTTCATAGACCGAGCGCGCATCCGAGGCGGTGACGATCTCCGGGTTGATGAAGACGAGCGGCTTCTTGTCCTCGCCGTCCTTGGAGACGTCCAGCACGAGCATGCGGCGGGCGACGCCGATCTGGATGGCGGCAAGGCCGATGCCGGGGGCATCGTACATGGTCTCCAGCATGTCGTCGGCGAGCTTCTTCACCTCGCCATCGACGGTTTCGATGGGCCTGGAAACCTGGCGGAGGATCGGATCGGGAAGGATAATCAGCGGCTTGATGGTCATGCGCCTCCCTTAGCGCGGTTTTTTTGCGCTTTCAATCGACTTCACCAGCTTCCCCGGCGATTTGTTCACGTTATGATCTGGTTTCCGCCGCAATCCGTGCTATGGTCGCAGCATGATCGATCCCGCATTCGACACGCTAGTCTCCTCCTTCCTCCACCGGCTCGGCGGTCCCGGTCCGGCTCTGGTGCTGCTTGCGGCCGTCCTGCTGGCGGCCTTCGGGCTCCTTTCCGCACGCCGCAGCCAGGCCCGCCAGCGGGAGGCGGCGGCGATGGCGGAGGTGCACTTTTCCGAGCTCCTGAAGGCGCAGACCGAGATGCAGGGGCGCGTCGCCGCCATGGCGGAGGTGTTCGGCAGCAAACAGGCCGAGACGAACCAGGCGATCAACAGCCGGCTCGACGGGCTGACGCAGCGGCTCGGCCAGTCGATCTCCGAGCAGACCAGGGCGACGCACGAGAACCTGCGCCGCCTGCAGGAGCGGCTGGCGGTGATCGACAATGCCCAGACGAACATCCAGTCGCTGGCCAAGGACGTGGTCGGGCTGCAGGCCATTCTCTCCAACAAGCAGACGCGCGGCGCCTTCGGCCAGTCGCGCATGGAGACGATCATCGCCGACGCCATGCCGCCCGGCGCCTACCAGTTCCAGGCCCAGCTTTCCAACGGCGTGCGCCCCGATTGCACCATCCGCATGCCGAACGGCCAGCCGCCGCTCGTCGTCGACGCCAAGTTCCCGCTGGAGGCATGGAACGCCATGTCGGACGGGCGCTCGCCGGAAGCCGCGAAGATCGCCGCCCAGCAGTTCCGCCGCGACATGGAGGTGCATATCCGGGACATCTCGGAAAAATACCTCCTTGCCGGCGAGACGCAGGACACCGCCTTCCTCTTCGTGCCCTCGGAATCGATCTTCGCGAGCATCCACGAGAATTTCGAGCCCGTCGTGCAGCGCGCACACCGCGCCCGCATCGTCATCGTCTCGCCCTCGCTGCTGATGCTTTCCGTGCAGGTGCTGCAGGCGCTGCTCAAGGACCAGCGGATGCGCGAGCAGGCGCATGTCATCCAGGGCGAGGTCGCGCGGCTGATGGACGATTTGACGCGGCTCGACGACCGGGTGCGCAAGCTGCATGGCCATTTCACCTCCGCGCAGAAGGACGTGGACCTGATTCTGACGTCCACGGAGAAGCTTGCGCGGCGTGGCGCGCGCATCGGCGATCTCGAATTCGAGGCCGTTTCGGAGCTTTCGCACGAACGGGAGAAGGCAGCGGAGAGCCGGACGGGCCAGTTGCGGCTGAGGGTAGTTGACGAGGACTGACCGCCTCGGGCAGTGTCCGGCGGAAACGACAAGGGGCAGCTCTCATGATCACCGTTCTCGGTTCCATCAACATGGACCTCATCGCAACGCCTGAACGCCTGCCGAAGCCGGGCGAGACGGTGATGGGCACCAGCTTCACCACCGCCGCCGGCGGCAAGGGCGCCAACCAGGCACTCGCCGCCCGCCGCGCCGGCTCCATGGTGCGCATGGCCGGCGCCGTCGGCGACGACCGGCTGGGCAGCCAGGCGCTCGCCCTCCTCGCCGACGCCGCCGTCGATCTCAACGCCGTGCGCTCGGCGGCGGAAGCGACCGGCACCGCCCATATCCTCGTGGCCGAGGGCGACGGCGAGAATGTCATCGTCGTCGTGCCGGGCGCCAACGGCACCGTCAGCGAGGAGGATGCACGCCGCGCGGTCGGCGCGATGACGCGCGGCGACTATCTGATGCTGCAATTCGAGATCCCCAACGCCTCCATCGAGGCCGCGCTCGCCGCCGCCAGGCAAAAGGGCGTCATCTCCATCGTCAACATCGCCCCGTTCAGCGCCGCCACCAAGACGCTCGGCGCGATGGCCGACATCCTCGTCGCCAACGAGACGGAGTTCGACCTCTTCGTCGGCAAGGGCGAGCTTTCTGACGAAGAGCGCGAGGCGACCATGCGGCGCCTGCATGCCGAGAGCGGCCAGACGATCATCGTGACGCTCGGCGCCGACGGTGTCGTCGCCATCCGCAAGAACGAGATCTTCCGCGCGATGGGCCTCAAGATCGAGCCCGTCGACACCGTCGGGGCGGGCGATACGTTCTGCGGCTATCTCGCCGCCTCGCTCGATGCGGGCCTTGCCTTCAAGGATGCGCTGCGCCGCGCAGCGGTCGCCGGCTCGCTCGCCTGCCTCAAGCCCGGCGCGCAGCCCTCCATTCCCTTCGCCTCCGCCGTCGACGCGATGGTCTGACGGGCGGCACAACCGCCGCGTCAGTCGATTTCGCCGAGCCTATATCAGGCGTCGCATTTTGCCGCGACGCCTGAAAATTCAGCCTGTCGGCGCAGCTCGAAGCCCCGAAACTTGGCTTTTTATTAATATTCTACCGGTTACTGAAATCACCAGATGCCGCCTTCGACAGGCCGGACCGTCTCTGGCGCTGGTCGCGCGCCCCGCACTCCATGATGGAGACCCCCGCAATCGAGTGTGCCCCTTCGCGGCCGGCGGCCGCGGACATATCCCATCGTGAGGATTTCATGTTCAAGTTCCAGGCCAAGTCGCTTGCGACGAAGCTCATCGCGGTCACGGGCGGCACGATTGCCCTCGTCATGCTCGCGTCCAATACCGTTCTCATCAGCCAGTCCCAGAACCGCGTCGCCGATCTCGTCTATTCGGAGGCCGATACGGAGGCCAAGGCGATCGCATCCGACATCGCGACCGATATCGGCCAGCTCGCCAGCGCCGCGCGCTCCATGGCCGGCGTGATCGAGCAGGGCCATTCCGGCGGGCATTTCGACCGCAAGGAAGTCGTCGACATCATCAAGGCGAATGCTGAGAAGAACAGCTTCGCGCTCGGCAGCTGGTTCGCCGAGGAGCCGAACGCCTTCGACGGCAAGTCGCGCGAGACGGCCGAGGATCTGGCGACCGGCACCTTCAAGGACGGCTCGTTCAACCCCTACTGGACGAAGCGCAAGGACGGCTCGATCACGCTCTCCACCTTCGAATCCGACTATAAGGCCGAGTGGTATGCCCTCGCCGCCGGCAGCGGCAAGGGCGCGATGAGCCAGCCCTACAAGGAAAGCTCCACCGGCGAAGGCTTCACCATGGCCTCGATCGCCTTCCCGGTCGTCTCCGGCGGCAAGCGCATCGGCGTCACCGGCATCGACGTCTCGCTGAAGACGCTCTACGACAAGCTCAGCAAGCTCAAGCCCTTCGGCGAAGGCCGCGTGCTGCTCCTCTCCCAGACCGGCAAATGGATCGTCGCCCCCACCGAAGACCTCCTGATGAAGGAATATGACGGCGAGGGCCTCGATGTCGTCAAGAAGGCGCTCGCCAGCGGCGAGGCCGGCCGCGTCGAGAACCTTTCCTTCGGCGAGCTTTCCGCCTTCGACCGCGTCGTCTATCCCTTCGCCCTGCCGGACATCAACACGAGCTGGGTCGTCCTCGTCGACGTGCCGCGCGCGGCGATCACCGCCCCGATCCACGAACAGACCACGATGATGATCGTCGGAGGCCTCCTCGTACTCGGCGCCGTGCTGGCCGGCCTCTATTTCGCCGTGCGCTTCTTCGTGCAGAAGCCGCTCGCCGGCCTCGTCAGCGACGTCGCGACGCTCAGCGACGGCGTCTATACGCAGCCGGTCTCCGGCCAGCAGCGCTCGGACGAGACGGGTTCGGTAGCAAAGGCCCTCGAAGGCTTCCGCCACCAGCTCGCCGATACCAAGCGCCTCGAAGCCGAAGCCACCAACCAGCGCCAGCTCACCGAGGCCGAACGCAACCGTTCGGAAGCCGAGCGCACTGAGGCAAGCGCCCTGCAGCGCGACATCGTCGCCCGCCTCGGCGACGGCCTCGCCCAGCTTTCGTCCGGCAACCTGACCTTCCGTCTTTCCGGCGATTTCCCGGGCGAGTACGGCAAGCTCAAGACCGATTTCAACTCGGCCATCGCCAGCCTCGAAGAGACGATCCAGACGGTCAACACCTCGGTCGGCAATATCGGCGGCGGCACGAGCGAGATCTCCAAGGGCGCGGCCGACCTTTCGCACCGCACCGAGCAGCAGGCGGCCAGCCTGGAGGAGACCGCCGCGGCGCTCGACGAATTGACCTCGCAGGTCAATTCCAGCGCCGAGAACGCCCGCGTCGCCGCCAAGTCCGTCGATACGGCCAGCAACGACGCCAGCAAGTCCGGCGAAGTGGTGCAGAAGGCGATCGACGCCATGCGCGGCATCGAAAGCTCCTCGCACGAGATCTCCAACATCATCGGCGTCATCGACGACATCGCCTTCCAGACCAACCTTCTTGCGCTGAATGCCGGCGTGGAAGCGGCGCGTGCCGGTGAAGCCGGCAAGGGCTTCGCGGTCGTCGCCCAGGAAGTGCGTGAACTCGCCCAGCGCTCGGCCAATGCCGCCAAGGAGATCAAGACGCTGATCAACACCTCCGAGGTGCAGGTCCGCGAGGGTGTCGATCTCGTCGGCAAGGCCGGCGGCGCGCTGGAGAACATCGCCGAGCAGGTCATCCAGATCAACGGCCTCATCCGCCAGATCTCGTCCTCGGCCTCCGAGCAGGCCGTCGGCCTCAAGGAGATCAACTCGGCCGTCAACCAGATGGACCAGGTCACGCAGCAGAACGCCGCGATGGTGGAGGAAACCACCGCCGCCTCGATGGCGCTCAACGACGAGGCGCAGACGCTGAAGGCGCTCGTCGCCCGCTTCCGCGCCGGCGCCGCCGCCATGGCCGCCCAGCAGCCGGTCCAGCAGGCCACGCGCCCGCAGGCCCAGCCGCAACGTGCCGCCTACCAGGCTCCGCGCAGCACGGCCCGCGCCATCCCGCAGGTCGCCGGCAACACGGCGCTCGCGCAGGATGACTGGGAAGAGTTCTGAGACCTGGCGACAGGAATGAAGAAAAAGAGGCCGGCGGAAACGCCGGCCTTTTTGTTGACGGCCCTCGCTCCTCCGTCAGCGTCATCCTCGGCCTTGTGCCGAGGATCTGCCAACGCATCGGAAAATAGAAACGTTGCAGATACTCGGGACGGGCCCGAGCGAAGGAGAAGCGGTTGGGCTTTGCCAGAAGCGCTGGCCGGAAGCCTCCTAAACGCAAACAGGCCCCGAAGGGCCCATTTCCGTCCTTGGGAGGAAGTTCGTCCGGTCAGGTTTCCAGCGAGTAGCCGGCACCGCGAACCGTGCGGATGACATCCTGCATATTGGCGAAGTTGAGCGCCTTGCGCAGGCGGCCGACATGGACGTCGACGGTACGCTCGTCGACATAGATGTCGTGACCCCAGACGCCGTCAAGGAGCTGCGAGCGCGAGAAGACGCGGCCGGGCGACGTCATCAGGAATTCCAGGAGGCGGAATTCCGTCGGGCCGAGGCGGACTTCGCGGGTGCGGCGGTGGACGCGGTGCGTGTCGCGGTCGAGCTCGATGTCGCCGCAGCGCAGCACCGTCGAGACGACCTCGGGCTTGGCCCTGCGCAGCATGGCGCGCACGCGGGCGACCAGCTCCGGCGTCGAGAAGGGCTTCACCACATAGTCGTCCGCGCCGGTGGCAAGGCCGCGCACGCGCTCGCTCTCCTCGCCGCGCGCCGTCAGCATGATGATCGGCAGGCGCTCGGTCTCGGGCCGCTGGCGCAGGCGCCGGCAGAGCTCGATGCCGGAAACGCCGGGCAGCATCCAGTCGAGGATAAGAAGGTCCGGCATGCGCTCCTGCAGGCGCATCTCGGCCTCGTCGCCGGAGAGGATCGTGTCGACCTCGAAGCCCTCGGCTTCGAGGTTGTAGCGCAGGAGGACGCTGAGCGCCTCCTCGTCTTCGACGACGGCTATTCTGGGCACCATGTGTCGAACCCTACTCGCTTACTCGGAGGCGTCGGCAACGTCGGCGGCGACGACGGAGGTCGAGGTATCGTCCTTCGGACGCTCGCCTTCCGGCTGCGAGCCGGTCGCCATGTAATAGATGGTTTCGGCGATATTGGTCGCGTGGTCGCCGATGCGCTCGATGTTCTTGGCGCAGAACAGGAGATGGGTGCAGGGCGTGATGTTGCGCGGGTCTTCCATCATATAGGTCAGGAGTTCGCGGAACAGCGAGGTGTAGATCGCGTCGATCTCGTCGTCGCGCTCGCGGATCGCCTTGGCCTTGTCCACCGAGCGGGTGGCGAAGACGTCGAGCACTTCCTTGAGCTGCATCAGGGCGAGCTCGGCCAGGTGCTCCAGGCCGCGGGCGAGCTTGCGGGGCATGCCCGAGCTCTGCACGGCGATGACGCGCTTGGCGGTGTTCTTGCCGAGGTCGCCGACGCGTTCCAGCTCGGCCGCAATGCGGATCGTGCCCATGATCTCGCGCAGGTCCGCCGCCATCGGCTGGCGCTTGGCGATGGTGACGATGGCCTTCTCGTTGATCTGGCGCTCGGCATTGTCGAGGATCACGTCTTCCGAGATGACCTTCTGGGCCAGCGCCGCATCCGAGGTGACGAGGGCGCGGACGGATTCGGACACCATCTGCTCGGCGGTGCCGCCCATCTCGGAGATGCGGCGGGAGAGGTACTTCAGTTCTTCGTCATAGATCGAGACGATATGGGTCGATGTCATGGCTTTATCCTTGATGCGCGCGGACATTCGGGGCTTTGGCGACGAGAACGTCAGCCGAAGCGGCCCATGATGTAGTCCTGCGTGCGCTGGTCGTCCGGGTTGGTGAACATCTTGTCGGTGTCGTTCTCCTCGACGAGGTTGCCGAGGTGGAACATGGCGGTGCGCTGCGAGACGCGGGCCGCCTGCTGCATGGAATGCGTCACGATGACGATGGTGAAGTTGGCGCGCAGCTCGTGGATCAGCTCCTCGACCTTGGCGGTCGCGATGGGGTCGAGCGCCGAGCAGGGCTCGTCCATCAGGATGACTTCCGGGCTGACGGCGACGGCGCGGGCGATGCACAGGCGCTGCTGCTGGCCGCCGGAAAGGCCGGTGCCGCTTTCATGCAGGCGATCCTTCACCTCGTTCCACAGACCCGCCTTCTGGAGGCTCTGCTCGACGATGGCGTCCATGTCGGCCTTGGCTTTCGCAAGGCCGTGGATGCGCGGGCCGTAGGCGACGTTCTCGTAGATCGACTTCGGGAACGGGTTCGGCTTCTGGAAGACCATGCCGACGCGGGCGCGCAGCTCCACCACGTCGATGTTCGGATCGTAGATATCGTCCGTGTCGAGCGTGATGCGGCCGGTGACGCGGCAGCCGTCGATGGTATCGTTCATGCGGTTCAGCGTGCGCAGGAACGTCGACTTGCCGCAGCCCGACGGGCCGATGAGGGCGGTGACGGTGTTCTCGCGGACATTGAGGTTGACGTCGTAGAGGGCGCGCTTCTCGCCGTAATAGACCGAGACGTCCTTGCCGATCATCTTGTAGGAAATGTCGTTCATTTTCTTGTCCAGCGCTTTCTCGACTGCTGCTTCTGACATCATGTTCATAGGATCGGTCCTTCTACCAGCGCCGTTCGAAGCGGCGGCGCAGCAGGATGGCGCCGACGTTCATGAGGATGAGGAAGATGAGGAGCACGATGATGGCTCCCGACGTGCGCTCCACGAAGGCGCGCTCGGCCTCGTTCGCCCACATGTAGATCTGCACCGGAAGCGCCGTCGACGGATCGAGGGGCGTTGCCGGGACGTCGGCGACGAAGGCGACCATGCCGATGAGGAGAAGCGGCGCGGTCTCGCCCAGCGCGTGGGCAAGGCCGATGATCGTGCCCGTCAGGATGCCGGGCATGGCGAGCGGCAGGACGTGGTGGAACACGGTCTGCATCTTCGAGGCGCCGAGGCCCAGCGCCGCCGAGCGGATCGACGGGGGCACGGCCTTCAGCGCCGCGCGGGTCGCGATGATGATCGTCGGCAGCGTCATCAGCGTCAGCACCAGGCCGCCGACGAGGGCCGCAGAGCGCGGGAAGCCCGCGAAGTTGACGAAGACGGCAAGGCCGAGCAGACCGTAGACGATGGACGGCACGGCCGCGAGGTTGTTGATGTTCACCTCGATGAGGTCCGTGAAGCGGTTCTTCGGGGCGAACTCTTCCAGATAGATCGAGGCGGCAACGCCGATGGGCAGCGACAGCACGAGCACGATCAGCATCATGTAGAGCGAGCCGACGAGTGCGACGCCGACGCCGGCGGCTTCCGGACGGCTCGATGCGCCGTTGACGAAGAGGCCGGTGTTGAAGTGCTTGGAGAGCGCGCCGCTTTCGGCAAGCGTGTTCATCCAGCCGACCTGCTTGTCGGAGACCTTGCGGTTGTTTTCCGGCACGGAGAGGTCGATCTGGCCCTTGAAGGCCGAGTCGAGATCACCGTGGGCGAGGAAGGTCACGGTCTGCGTCGTGCCGATGATCGACGGATCGGCGGTGACGAGGTTGCGGAACTGGACGCGGACGCTGTCCGAGATCATGCCGTTGACGGCCTTCAGGCCGGCGCGGTCGTCCTCGCTGACGCCGAGGACCTTGGCGAGCGCGTTGCGGGCGACGACCGGGTAATTGGCCGAGACCAGCTTCTGCGGGTTCGTGGCGCGCTCGTTGTTCTTGTCGATGATCTGCTCGGAGAACTCGACCGGGATCGTGATCATCGACTGCTGGAACGCCGTGTAGCCTTTGGAGACCACCGAGAACAGCAGGAGGAAGAGGAAGAGCAGGCCGAAACCGATGGCGGCCATGCCGAAGAGGCGGAAGCGGCGTTCGGCGGCATAGCGGCGACGAAGGCCGATATCGCGGCGTTCGGGCGCGGCGGAGATGCCGATGGCGGGGCTCGTGGAGGACATGGGGGAGACCTGGCTCATTCGTACTGCTCCCGGTATTTGCGCACGATGTAAAGGGCGTAGATGTTGAGGCAAAGCGTGATGACGAAGAGCGTGATGCCGAGCGCGAAGGCCACCAGCGTCTGCGGCGAGGTGAATTCGAGGTCGCCCGTCAACTGGTTGACGATCTTGACCGTCACGGTCGTCATCGGCTCGAAGGGATTGAGCTGCATGCGGGCGGCGACGCCCGCGGCGAGCACCACGATCATGGTCTCGCCGATGGCGCGCGAGGCGGTCATCAGCAGCGCGCCGACGATGCCCGGCAGGGCCGCCGGCAGGATGACGCGCTTGATCGTTTCGGAGCGCGTGGCGCCGAGGCCGAGCGAACCGTCACGCAGCGCCCGCGGTACGGCGGTGATGATGTCGTCCGACAGCGAGGAGACGTAGGGGATCAGCATGATGCCCATGACGAAGCCGGCGGTCAGGACGCTCTGCGCCTGGATGAAGTTCGAGTAATTGCCCGTAACGAGGCCGTTGAGCTGGGCGGAGATATCGCGCAGGAACGGGCCGACCGTGATGAGGGCGAAGAAGCCGTAGACGATGGTCGGGATGCCGGCGAGCACTTCGAGCAGGGGCTTTGCGACCGAGCGGACGGTGCGCGAGGCATATTCCGACATGTAGATGGCGGCGAACAGGCCGACCGGCACGGCGACCAGCATGGCGACGAAGCCGATATAGAGCGTGCCGGCGAGCAGCGGAAGCAGGCCGAACTGGCCGGAGGAGGCCGTCGCGCCCGCCGCGGCGAAGCGCGGATCCCAGACCGTGCCGAAGAAGAACTCCCAGGCCGGAACCATGTTGAAGAAGTGGGTGGCCTCCGTCAGCATCGAAGCGACGATGCCGATCGTCGTCAGGATGGCGATGGAGGAGGCGCCGATCAGGGCCGCCAGCATCACGCCCTCGACGCGATTGCGGGCGCGGAAACGCGGCGCGATGGCGCGGTAGGAGAGGAAGGCGCCGACAAGGGCCGAAAGCATGACGAGGGCCGACAGGATGGTGCTGCTGGTCGTGGTCATGCGGTTGAGGTCGTCGGCGGACTTCAGCATGTAGGGCGCGGGATCGGCCGCCAGCGGCACGCCCTTGCCGGCGAGCACCGTGCGGGCGGTCGCGGCGTCGGCGAACACCGCCTGGCGCTCTTCCACCGAAAGCAGCCTGAAGCCGCGGGCGATGGCGCCGATCATGTTGTAGTTGAGGTTCTGCGTCGCCTGCGGCTCGGCCTTCACCTCGTCGGGGAAGCCGGCGCGGACGGTCGAGCCGATATAGATCGGGCTCGCGATGATCCAGACCAGCAGTACGATGACCGCCGGCAGCATGGACCAGATGGCAACGAAGGCGCCGTAGTAGCCCGGCCGCGAATGCAGGCTGGAGGACTTGCCGCCGGCGAGCGCATTGGCGCGCCAGCTGCCCGCCAGATAACCCGCCACGCCGATCACGGCGACGATAAGCAATAGTATGGAAATACTCATTTCGGAAATTCCCCCGGCGAGATCATCCGCGCAGTCATTCTGTGTGTCGCAAGGTTCGACAGGCGCCCCATTCCCGGTCGAAGACCATGACTGGGCGTC
>Ga0153917_1000370_pt1 | contig 32183 bp, 26 predicted proteins | sample TSFL001MetaG_FD_104695 | JGI IMG/M metagenome (GOLD analysis project Ga0153917, IMG submission 104695) | Attine ant fungus gardens microbial communities from Florida, USA - TSFL001 MetaG | ecosystem: Host-associated > Fungi > Mycelium > Unclassified | place: USA: Florida, Paynes Creek Historic... | reverse complement strand
TTGAACTGGCCGCTACGGAATTCCGGATTGCGCAGGATTTCCTGGTAGTACGCGGCGGTGGTCTTCACGCCTTGCACGCGCATGTCGTCCAGGGCCCGCAGGCCGCGGTCCATGGCTTCTTCCCAGGTCAACGCCCAGACCACGAGCTTCAGGCACATGGAGTCGTAGAACGGCGGAATGGTGTAGCCGGTGTAGATGGCGGTGTCGGTACGCACACCCGGGCCGCCGGGTGCGTAGTAACGGGTGATCTTGCCGAAGCTGGGCAGGAAGTTGTTCTTCGGGTCTTCGGCGTTGATCCGGAACTGCAGCGCGTAGCCACGGTGCTGGATGTCTTCCTGCTTGACCGACAGGGGCAGGCCAGAGGCAATGCGGATCTGTTCGCGAACGATGTCGATGCCGGTGATTTCCTCGGTGATGGTGTGTTCCACCTGCACGCGGGTGTTCATTTCCATGAAGTACACCTCGCCATCGGCGAGCAGGAACTCCACGGTACCGGCGTTCTCGTAGTTCACGGCCTTGGCCGCGCGGACCGCCAGGTCGCCGATGTAGGCGCGCTGCTCCGGGGTCAGCTGCGGGCTCGGCGCGATCTCGATGAGCTTCTGGTTGCGGCGCTGGATCGAGCAGTCGCGCTCGAACAGGTGCACCACGTTGCCGAAGCTGTCACCCAGGATCTGTGCCTCGATGTGCTTGGGATTGACGATGCATTTTTCCAGGAACACTTCCGCCGAACCGAAGGCCTTGGTGGCTTCGGAGATCACGCGGGGGAATGCTTGCTCCAGCTCTTCGCGGCTGTTGCAGCGACGGATGCCACGGCCGCCGCCACCGGAGGTGGCCTTGAGCATTACCGGGTAACCGATGCGGTCACCTTCGGCCAGGGCTTCGTGGATGTCGGCGACGTTGCCTTCGGTACCGGGCGTTACCGGTACACCGGCCTGGATCATGGTACGGCGCGCTTCGGTCTTGTCGCCCATGCGGCGAATGACGTCGGCGGCCGGGCCGATGAACTTGATGCCACGCTCGGCGCAGATTTCCGCCAGCTCGGCGTTTTCCGAAAGGAAGCCGTAACCTGGATGCAAGGCATCACAGCCGGTTTCCACGGCCAGGTTGACCAGCTTGCGCGGGTTCAGATAGCCGGCCAGGGGCTCGGCACCGATGCTGTAGGCCTCGTCGGCGCGCTTGACGTGCAAGGCATGACGGTCGGCGTCGGAATAGATCGCCACAGAGCGAATGCCCATCTCGGCGCAGGCACGCACGATCCGAACTGCGATTTCACCCCGGTTGGCGATCAGGATTTTTTTTATCACTGGAGTTTTCCCAAAGCCGATGGAACACACGAGCCGGTTCTACCGGTCGGCGCGTGGCCAGATGTCGTTGGCCAGTCGCAGATCCACCCTATCGCTGTAGGTCGATAAACAAAAATCAATATTTGTTAGGGTCGACATTAGCAAAAGCTTATAGTGCGGTAACAAGGTGTTGCCAGAGGCGGGAGAAAAATGCGTAAGTCATTGATGCGTATGACTTTGCGTCAATTGCAGGTCTTCAACGAGGTGTGCGATCTGCGCTCCTACAGCCGAGCGGCCGAAGAGATGGCATTGACGCAACCCGCCGTAAGTCTACAGATTCGCCAGCTCGAGGAACTGGTCGGCCAGCCGCTGTTCGAGTACGTCGGCAAGAAGCTCTACCTCACCGAGGCGGCCGAGGCCCTGCAGCGCGCCAGCCGGGACATCTTCGGGCGCCTGGAGAACCTCGACATGCAACTGTCGGACATGCAGGGCTCATTGCAGGGGCAACTGAAACTGGCGATCGAGTCCAGCGCCAAGTACTTCGTGCCACACCTGTTCGCCGCCTTCAAGCAACGCCACCCGGAGGTCAACCTGACCCTGACGGTGGTCAACCGGGCCCAGGCAATCCGTCGCCTTTCCGACAACCGCGACGACCTGATCATCATGTCCATGGTGCCCCAGGACATGGGCCTGGAGTTCATGCCGTTCCTGAACAACCCGATCGTTGCCGTGGCGCCGCCGGACCATCCGCTGTGCAAGCTGGAGAAACTGCGCCTGCAGGACCTCGAGCCTCATACCTTGCTGGTCCGCGAGCAAGGCTCGGGCACGCGCAAGGCCTGTGAGGAGTACTTCAAGGACAAGCGCGTGCACTTCACCCAGACCCTGGAGGTCGCTTCGGCCGACGCCCAGCGCGAATGCGTGATCGCCGGGCTGGGTATCGCCCTGCTTACCCGCCATGCGCTGAACCTGGAGCTCGCCACCGGGGTGCTCAAGGAGCTGCCGGTGGAGGAACTGCCGCTGTACCGCAGCTGGTGCGTGGTGCAGTCCAAGGCCAAGCGGCAGTCGCCAGTGGCCCTGGCGTTCCTCGCGTTCATCCGCAATGAACGGGCGAAGATCAGTGAGCTTGTGGAGCGCTTTTCGGGGAAGATGCCGCCGATACCTGCCAAACCGTGATGTCCCGCAAGTCGGGATAGTCGGTGATTTCGCGCAGCAACTGGCGCTGGTCGCAGTAGCTTTCGATCGCGCGGCGAAACTCCATGCGGCGCTGGTCCTTTTCCTGCTGCTTGCGAGCTTTGGCGGTGGGTTGGAACGAGCCGTCATGATCACGTGCCATTGCCTGTCTCCCAGATAGGATGCGGGGAGCTTCAGGTTGGCCTCAGGGGTTTACGGTTTGGCGTTGAATCCATGACGGAATCATGAATCTTTCTCGGTCTGTGTGCGGCCTTGCGTCGCGATCGGGCGCGACGCAAGGCCGCTCCCACAGAAAGCACACAGCGCAGCCAGCAGGATCAGTCGTCGGTAGCCTTGATCGACTTCGGCGACAGGCGCAGGCTGCGCAAGCTGCGCTTCACGCTCTTGAGGTGGTTCACCAGGCTCGGCCCACGGGCCATGGCCACGCCCATGGCCAGGACGTCGATCACCACCAGGTGGGCGATGCGCGAGGTCAGCGGGGTGTAGATCTCGGTGTCCTCATGCACGTCGATGGCCAGGTTGACGGTGGACAACTCCGCCAACGGCGTCTGGCTCGGGCACAGGGTGATCAGGTTGGCGCCGCTTTCGCGCACCAGGTTGGCGGTGATGAGCAGGTCCTTGGAGCGACCCGACTGGGAAATGCACACCGCCACGTCGCCCGGCTTGAGGGTCACCGCCGACATGGCCTGCATGTGCGGGTCGGAATACGCCGCGGCGCTGAGCAGCAGGCGGAAGAACTTGTGCTGGGCGTCGGCGGCCACCGCGCCGGACGCGCCGAAACCATAGAACTCCACGCGCTGGGCCTGGGCCATGGCGGTCACCGCCTGCTGCAGGGCCTGGGGGTTGAGGTGCTCGCGCACTTCCATCAGGGTGTGCAGGGTGGTATCGAAGATCTTCAGGCTGTAGTCGGCGACCGAGTCGTCCTCATGGATCGCGAACTGGCCAAAACTGGCCCCCGCGGCCAGGCTCTGGGCCAGCTTGAGCTTGAGATCCTGGAAGCCCGAGCAACCGATCGCCCGGCAGAACCGCACGATGGTCGGCTCGCTGATGCCCACGCTGTGGGCGAGGTCGGCCATGGAGCTGTGCATGACGGCAGCCGGATCGAGCAGCACATGGTCGGCCACTTTCAGTTCCGATTTGCGCAGCAGATGGCGCGATTGGGCGATATGTTGCAACAGATTCACAGGCTGGACTCGGTTATGATCGGCTGGCCGGGATGTAGCTTTCTTGTAGTTATACTACATGACCAGCGACCCGCCCAGCTAAACCAATGTGGAGAGTGGTGGTTTTGACTATTCCTTGCGACATCCTGGTCTTCGGCGGTACGGGCGATCTGGCCCTGCACAAGCTGCTGCCGGCGCTCTACCACCTGTACCGCGAGGCCCGTCTGCACAATGCCGTGAGAATCATCGCCCTGGCGCGGCGCACGTTGCCCCGGGACGAGTACCTCAAGCTCGCCGAGCGCAACTGCAGGGCACAGATCGCCCGCCAGGATTTCGACGAGGATGTCTGGCGGCGCTTCTGCGCTCGCCTGGACTACTTCGCCATGGATGCCTCGCAGAGCGCCGATTTCGTTCGCCTGGCGCGGTACCTGGGCGAGCCTGGAGGCCTGGCGCGCATCTACTACCTGGCCACCGCCCCCAACCTGTTCGTGCCCATCGCCAACCACCTGCGCATCGCGGGCCTTGCCGACAGCGAAGCGCGCATCGTGCTGGAAAAGCCCATTGGCCACTCCCTGGAGTCCGCCACGGCCATCAACGAGTCCATCGGCGCGGTGTTCGACGAGTCCCAGGTGTTCCGCATCGACCATTACCTGGGCAAGGAGACCGTGCAGAACCTCATGGCGCTGCGCTTTGCCAACGCCCTGCTGGAGCCGGTATGGCGCAATGGCCAGGTCGATCACGTGCAGATCAGCGTCTGCGAGACCCTGGGTGTGGAGAACCGCGGCGCCTACTACGACCGTGCCGGCGCGACCCGCGACATGCTGCAGAACCACCTGTTGCAGCTGCTGTGCCTGGTGGCCATGGAGCCACCGGCGCAGTTCGAGGCCGAGGCGGTGCGTGACGAGAAGGTGAAGATCCTGCGGGCCCTGAAGCCGATCACCGACCAGGATGTGCAGGACAAGACCGTACGCGGGCAGTACGGTGCCGGCCGCATCGGCGGCCAGGAAGTGCCGGCGTACTACTTCGAGAAGGACGTGGACAACGACAGCGACACCGAAACCTTCGTCGCGGTCCAGGCGCAGATCGACAACTGGCGCTGGGCGGGCGTGCCCTTCTACCTGCGCACCGGCAAGCGCATGGCACGACGCTCCTCGCAGATCGTCATCCAGTTCAAGCCCGTGCCCCACGAGCTGTTCAGCGGCGGGCAGGTCAACCAGTTGCTGATCCAGCTGCAACCTGACGAGCGCATCAGCCTGCGCATGATGACCAAGAGCCCGGGCAAAGGCATGCGCCTGGAGCCGGTGGAACTGGACCTGAACCTGGCCCAGGTGTTCGGCCAGACCCGCCGCTGGGAGGCCTACGAGCGCCTGCTGCTGGACGTGCTCGATGGCGACTCGACGCTGTTCATGAGGCGCGACGAGGTCGAAGCCGCCTGGGCCTGGATCGACCCGATCCTGCGCGGCTGGGAAGAGCACTTCCAGGCACCGCGCCCCTATCCGGCCGGCAGCAATGGGCCCGAGCAGGCCAACAGCCTGCTGGCCCACCAAGGCCGGCATTGGCACAGCTGAAAGCGGTCAGCCCATCAGGACGTCGGGGGATTTCTCCAGCAAGACCTTGAACGTCTGCGCATCCAGCGGCCTGCTGATCAGATAGCCCTGCGCCTCGTCGCACCCGTGCTCGTGCAGGAATGCCAGCTGCTCCTGGGTTTCCACCCCTTCCGCGACGACCTTCAAGCCCAGACTCTTGGCCATGGCGATGATCGCCCGGATGATGGCCGCATCCTGGCTGCCTTCCTGCAGGCCGCGGATGAACGCCTGGTCGATCTTCACGTAGTCCACGGGGAAACGCTTGAGGTAGCTCAACGAGGAGTAGCCGGTGCCGAAGTCGTCGATCGCCAGCTTCACCCCCAGCTCGTGCAACTGCTGGAAAGTGGAGATGATGTGCTCGACGCTGTCGAGCAACTGGCTTTCGGTGAGTTCCAGCTCCAGCAGTTGCGGCGCCAGCCCCGTCTCGCCGAGCACCTGGCGCACCAGGCTGACGATCTTGCCCTGGCGCAGCTGGTAGCCTGAAAGGTTCACCGACACACGCACGCTCATGCCTTGGCGCAGCCACTCGCAGGCCTGCCAGCACGCCTGGCGCAGCACGAACTCGCCCATGGGCGCGATCAGCCCGGTTTCCTCGGCCAGGCCAATGAAATCGCCCGGCGGCACCATGCCCCATTCCGGGTGCTGCCAGCGCACCAGCGCCTCGGCCGCAAGCAGACGGCCGCTACGCAGGCACAGCTTGGGTTGGTAGTAGACCAGCAGTTGGCCTTCATCGATGGCCTTGCGCAGATGGTTCTCCAGTTGCAGGCGCTCCAGGGTGCTGGCGCGCAGGCTCTCGGTATAGAACTGGAAGTTGTCGCCCCCCAGGTGCTTGGCGTGTTGCTTGGCCATGTCGGCCTGGCTGAGCAAGGCGTTGAGGTCGAAACTGGGGTCCGACAGCACGCTGATGCCGACCGAGGCACTGATCACCAGCTCATGCCCACCCAGGCGCTGCGGGACGCGCAGCTTGTCGAGCAGGCGTGTGGTCACCCGCACCAGGCTCGAGAGGCTGCTGTAGCCATCGAACAGCACGACGAATTCGTCACCGGACAAGCGCGCAATGGTGTCAGCCTCGGGCACCGCGTTGGCGATGCGCAGGGCCATCTTCTTCAAAAGCTGGTCGGCCAGCTCGTGGCCCAGGCTTTCATTGAGCAGCTTGAAACGGTCCAGATCGATGTGCAGCAACGCCAGGCTGCGGCCGTTGACGCGAACACGCTGCCCGGCCTCGTGCAGGCGCAGGCGGAACAGCGCCCGGTTGGCCAGCCCGGTGAGGTCGTCGTAGTGGGCCAGGTAGCGCAGGCGCTCCTCCGACTCCCGACGGGCCGACAGGTCGGTGAAGAAACCGACGATATTGCTGATGTTGCCGCGGGCATCGAGCACCCCATTGAGCTGCAACCATTGAGGGTACAGTTCACCGTTGCGCCGCGCCTCGACCAGCTCGCCCTGCCAGCGTCCCTGTTGCTCCAGCGCCAGGCCGATCGCCTGGCTGTGGCGCCGGGCGTCGCGGCTGCAGGGCAGCTCCAGGGCGTTGCGTTGCAGCAGTTCGTCCCGGCAATAGCCGGTGATCTCGCAGAACGCCTGGTTGACAGCCAGCAGCTGGAAGCCGGCATCGAGGATGGCGATGCCTTCACTGGCCGCTTCGAACACCGTGGCCGCCAGGCGTTGCTGTTCTTCCTGCTCCTTTTGCGCGGTGATGTCACGCCGGGTGCCGAGCATGCGCAGGACCCGACCGTCGGCAGCGTGCTCCACCGCCCGCCCACGGTCCTCCATCCACAGCCAATGGCCTTGGGTATGTCGGATGCGGTACTCGACACGGTAGTCCTCGGTGCGACCCTTGAGGTGCTCGACCAGGGTCCGGCGAAGCACCGGCAGGTCATCCGGGTGCAGACGGGGCTTGAGATCGGCACGCACCGAGCGAACCTGCTCCGGGTCCAGCCCGAACAGCGCATGCAACTGGGTATGATGCACTTCGTCGGTGATGAGGTTCCAATCCCACAGCCCCAGTTCGCTGGCATCGAGCGCCAGGGCCAGACGCTGCTCGCTCTTGCCCAGGGCCTGGTTGGCCAGGTCCAGTTCGTGGCTGCGCTGGGCGACGCGCTGTTCCAGCCCGGCCTGGGCCTGGCGCAGCTGTTCTTCGGCATTGCGACGCTGGCGCACCTCGGCGAGCAGCGCCTGGTTCAGTTGCTCACCCCGATGCTGGGCGCTTTGCAGGTGTTCGATCAGCGCCTGGTTCTGGAAGCGGCGCAACAGGCTACGCTCGATCAGGCGGTTGACCTGCCACGCCACCACCATCAGCGCTCCCAGCAGGATCAGGCCGAGCCAGCCCCAGCCCCGCTGCACCCCAGCCTCGAAATAGAACAGGAACAGGATCGGTGGCAGCAGGCAGGGCAAGGCAAAGCTGAGGAAGGCCTGCAGGCTCACGGCATAGGCAACGCTGGCCGACAGCGCCGCCGCCCCCAACAGCCCGAACACCCAGGCCTGTTGCACGAAACTGTCCACCGGCACCAAGGCGATCGCCGCACAGGCCAGGGTCAAGCCGCTGAAGGCCGAGCCGGACAGGAACATGCGCTGCCAGGACGCCTTGGCCTGACGGGCCGGCGGCGCCGCGTCGAATGCCGCAACCTGGATCACCCGCAGGGCCACCAGCGCCAGCAGCCAGGCCAGCCACACGCTGACCAGCAGGTAACGCGCAGGGCTCCACAGCAGCCAGGCGCACAGCAGGCCGTTGATCAGCATGAGCAGGGTGGGCAGCAAGGAGCCCTGATAGAGCAGACGGGTACGCTCGATGGAGAGCTGGGTCGCAAATTGCCTGCGCACACTCCTTGCCGTCTCCGGCGATGCTCCGATCGCCGCGAAATCTTGGGTCATAGGATCGTGTTCTTGTTGTGTTTTTTGTAATGGCAGACCGCAAAAGTGCAGGGAGCATACACAAGCCATGCCTCAGGCCAAACTGCTCTGCGTCATGTTTTCGAAAATACCTGCTGTCGTTTGTCCGGACCCCTCAAGGATGCGACTCTGCCAAGACAGCCGATGAACGGTTTCATGAACCGGGCAAGATTTCTCCGGGGGCCGTTTGCCCCTGCCCCCTGCGCGGCCCTAGAATGGCCGGATGCGCAATGATGACCTCTCCCTCCTGCTGAACTCCCTCAACGATGCCCAACGCCAGGCCGTAGCGGCCCCGCTGGGGCGTCAATTGGTGCTTGCCGGTGCCGGCTCGGGCAAGACCCGCGTTCTGGTGCACCGTATCGCCTGGCTGATCCAGGTCGAACAGGCCTCTCCCCATTCGATCCTGTCGGTGACCTTCACCAACAAGGCCGCCGCGGAAATGCGCCAGCGTATCGAGCAACTGCTGGGCATAAACCCCGCCGGCATGTGGGTCGGTACCTTCCACGGCCTGGCCCATCGCCTGCTGCGGGCCCACTGGCAGGAAGCGCGACTGGTGCAGAACTTCCAGATCCTGGACAGCGACGACCAGCAGCGCCTGATCAAGCGGGTGATCCGCGAGCTCGCCCTCGACGAGCAGCGCTGGCCGGCCCGCCAGGCCCAATGGTTCATCAACGGCCAGAAAGATGAAGGCCTGCGCCCGCAGCATATCCAGGCCGGTGGCGACCTGTACCTGGGCACCATGCGCAGCATCTATGAGGCCTACGAACAGGCCTGCGAGCGCGCGGGCGTCATCGACTTCTCCGAACTGCTGCTGCGCGCCCTGGACCTGTGGCGCGATCACCCGGGTCTGCTCGAGCACTACCAGCGGCGCTTCCGTCACCTGCTGGTAGACGAATTCCAAGACACCAACGCCGTGCAGTACGCCTGGCTGCGCTTGCTCGCCGCAGGCAGCGGCAGCCTCATGGCGGTGGGTGACGACGACCAGTCGATCTACGGCTGGCGCGGCGCCAAGATCGAGAACATCCACCAGTACACGGCCGACTTCCCCGACGCCGAGCTGATTCGCCTGGAACAGAACTACCGCTCCACCGGCGGCATCCTCAAGGCGGCCAACGCCCTGATCGCCAACAACAGCGGGCGCCTGGGCAAAGAGCTGTGGACCGACATGGGCGAAGGCGAACCGCTGACCCTGTACGCCGCCTACAACGAGCACGACGAAGCGCGCTACGTGGTGGAGACCATCGAGAGCCTCATCAAGCAGGGCAATGCCCGCAGCGACGTGGCGATCCTGTACCGCTCCAACGCCCAGTCGCGGGTGCTCGAAGAAGCCTTGCTGCGCGAACGCATTCCCTACCGGATCTACGGCGGCCAGCGCTTCTTCGAGCGCGCCGAGATCAAGAACGCCATGGCTTACCTGCGCCTGCTCGAAGGCCGCGGCAACGACGCCGCCCTGGAGCGGGTGATCAACGTGCCACCGCGCGGTATCGGCGAGAAAACCGTCGAGGCCATCCGCGAACATGCCCGCCACAGCCAGCTGTCGATGTGGGAGGCCATGTGCCAGTTGCTGGCCGCCAAGGCCCTGAAGGGTCGCGCCGCCAGCGCCCTGGGTGCCTTCATCGAGCTGATCGAGAACCTGGCCGCCAAGGTCCTGGAAATGCCACTGCACCTGATGACCCAGACCGTCATCGAGCAGTCCGGCCTGATCATCTATCACCAGGAAGAAAAAGGCGAAAAGGGCCAGGCACGGGTAGAAAACCTTGAGGAACTGGTCAGCGCGGCGCGCAACTTCGAGACCGGCGAAGACGACGCCGACCTGTCGCCGCTGTCCGCCTTCCTCGGCCACGCCTCCCTGGAGGCCGGTGACGCCCAGGCGGACGAGCACGAGGACAGCATCCAGCTGATGACCCTGCACAGCGCCAAGGGTCTGGAGTTCCCCTATGTGTTTCTGGTGGGTATGGAAGAAGGCCTGTTCCCTCACAAGATGAGCCTGGAAGAACCAGGCCGTCTGGAAGAGGAGCGCCGCCTGGCCTACGTGGGCATCACCCGCGCCATGCGCCAGTTGATCATGACCTACGCCGAAACCCGTCGCCTGTATGGCAGCGAGACCTACAACAAGGTGTCGCGTTTCGTACGGGAGATTCCGGCAGGCCTGGTTCAGGAAGTACGCCTGTCCAATTCGGTCAGCCGCCCCTTCGGCAACACCCAGAGCCAGACGAGCAACCTGTTCGCCAATGCCAGCATTCCACAGACCGCATTCAGCCTGGGGCAGCGCGTGCAGCACTCGGTGTTCGGCGAGGGCGTGATCCTCAACTTCGAAGGCTCCGGTGCCCAGGCACGGGTTCAGGTCAACTTCGCCGAAGGCAGCAAGTGGCTGATGCTGGGGTACGCCAAGCTGGAAGCCATCTGAGCCCCCACGGGAGACGCATTCTCCTTATAGGAACGGCCTAGCGTCGCGATCGCGGTGCAAGGCCGTTCCAAGACTGACGAATGGTCCTACAAGTCATTCGGCCTAGTCTGCAGGGCCTGCAGGCAAAAGCTGGAAACATTATGGCGCTGGTCATGTATCCCACAACCTGTGCAACATGACGCGCGTGCAATCCACCCACAGGGGAAATCCCATCTATGCAACGTTTTCTTAGCATCGTACTGGCGCTGTGCGTCGGCCTGACGCTGAGCCTGGATGCCAACGCCAAGCGTTTCGGCGGCGGCAAGAGCTCGGGCTCCGCGCCTATCCACCAGACCCGCCAGGCTGCACCTGCCACACCCGCAGCCACGCCGACCGCTCCTGGCCGCGCACCGGCCGCTGCCAGCGGTGCTTCGCGCTGGCTGGGCCCTCTGGCCGGTATCGCCGCTGGCGGCCTGCTGGCCTCCATGTTCATGGGCGACGGCTTCCAGGGCATGCAGATCTTCGACTTCCTGATCATGGGCCTGATCGCCTTCCTGGTCTTCCGTTTCATCGCCGCCCGCCGTCGCCAGCAGCAACCGCAGATGGCCGGTGCCGGCCACGCGCCGTACCAGCGTGAAGCCCATGCCCAACCAGCCCAGCCGTCGGTCTTCGGTGGCGCTTCGGCACCTGCCGCCGCACCGATCATCAACGCCCCGGCCTGGTTCAACGAGCAAAGCTTCCTGTCCGCTGCCCGCACCCACTTCATGTCGCTGCAGCAGCACTGGGATGCCAACGAGATGGACAAGATCGCCGAGTTCGTCACCCCGCAAATGCTCGAGTTCCTCAAGCGTGAGCGTGCCGACCTGGGCGATGGCTTCCAGTCCACCTACATCGACAACCTCGACGTACAACTCGAAGGCGTCGACGACCGTGCCGACAAGACTGTCGCCACCCTGACCTTCCATGGCGTGTCGAAGACCTCGCGCTTCGACCAGGGTGAAGCCTTCAGCGAAAGCTGGCACATGGAGCGCGCCCAGGGCGACAACCAGCCTTGGCTGCTCGCAGGCATCCGCCAGAACGGCTGATCCATCGTGCTGCACACCAAACCCCGGGCTTGCCCGGGGTTTTTGCTTTTGGCAAAGCGGGCTACTAGGGTATAACCCGCAGCGTTGTCATCAAGGTCAGAGGATGTAAGCCGTGGAAGAAGTGATCGATCAGCTCCGTGAAGCCAATGAACCGGTACCGGTCCCGCTGGAACTGCCGGACGAGGACCTGTTGGTCGAGATCGAGGAAGAGTTGCTGATCAACATGCCATTCGGCCTGCGTGAGTTCCTGCTGACCGTCAGCGATGTGGTCTACGGCAGCCTGGAACCGGTCACCGTCACCGACCCCCAGTCCCACACCTATCTGCCCGATGTCGCCGCCAACGCCTGGGATGCCGGCGTGCCACGCGACCTGGTCCCGCTCTGCCAGGATGGCGACAACTACTACTGTGTCGAGGAAGATGGCACCGTGGTGCTGTGGGATGCCGAGGAAGAAACGATCAGCGAAGACAACTGGGAAACCGTCTGGCACTGGGTGCGGGACGTCTGGCTGGAAAGCTGAACCTCAAACTGCTTGAATCGAACATGGCTCATGGCCACCATTGAACGTAGAATCATCTGGCGTTCTGCGCTGGCGGCGTCGTTACCGTTCAATCCCCTCGGACTGCGACGACGCCATGCGCAGCGTGCAGTACTGCTCAGTGAGAGTGGTCGCGGTTGTTCTCCAGCGTCTCCAGCAAGGCAATCTGCATACGGGTATGCACCCGGATGAACCAGCGCCACAGCAAGGCCACCACCACCGCAGCCACCACCGCGATGACCAGCAGCAGCTCGTTGGTCGGCAGGATGCTCGCCGAAAGCGCCGACAGCAGCAGGAAGATCACTAGCAACGACAGCAACGGAATCACTTCGGCAATCACCCGACGGACACGTTGCGTGTGCCGCCCGGCCATCTCCGGCTTCACGCCCATCTCCGCCAGCAGCATCGACAGCGCCTTGAGCTTGCGATAGGCGGCAATCAGGAACGGCAACGACAGCAACAGCGCGGCGCCCCAGATCATCGCCTTCTGCTGGCTGATATCGCTGACCCATTCGCTCAGCCAGCTGCCGATACGCCCGGCAAAGTAACCGCCGCTGAAGAAGATCGCGATGACCAGCGCCAGGTTCACCCCCACCTGCAGCAGGATGCGCCGGATCATCGCGGCGACCATCGCACCTTCCCCATGGGGCTGGATGCTGCGCAGCCATTCCCCATACAACGACAGCACCCGCGCCAGACGCCCGGGAACCACCTTGCCAAGCTTGAGCGAGAGTGGATCGGCGGCGCGGATCAGATAGGGGGTGAGCAAGGTGGTGATGGCCGATACCGCCACGGCCACCGGATAGAGGAAATCGCTGGTGACCTGCAATGTCATGCCCAGCGCGGCAATGATGAAAGAGAACTCGCCGATCTGCGAAAGCCCCATGCCCACCCGCAACGAGGTCCGCCCATCGTTGCCGGCGATGAACGCCCCCATGCCGCACGACAGCATCTTGCCCAGCACCACCGCCAAGGTGATCACCACGATCGGCCAGGCGTACTCGGCCAGCACGCTCGGGTCGATCATCAGGCCGATGGCGACGAAGAAGATGGCGCTGAACAGGTCGCGAACAGGTTCGATCAGGCCCTCGATCTTCAGCAGTTGCCGGGACTCGGCCATGATCGCGCCGATCAGGAACGCCCCCAGGACCATGCTGTATTCGAGCTTGACCACCAGCAGACAGAAACCGAAACACAGCCCCAGCACAGTGATCAGCAGCATCTCGTTGCTTTCGAACGTCGCCACGTAGGCCAACAGCCTGGGCACCAGCAAAATGCCGATCACCAGCGCGACAATCATGAACAGCGACAGCTTGCCCACCGTGGAAAACACTTCGCCGGAGCTGACCGTACCACTGACCGCAATGCCCGACAGCAAGGCGATGATCCCAATGCCGAGAATGTCCTCGACGATGAGTACACCGAAGATCAGCTGGGCGAAGCGTTCGTTCTTCATCTTCAGGTCATTGAGCGCCTTGACGATGATGGTGGTGGAGGAAATGGCCAGGATCGCGCCCAGGAACAGCGAGTCCATGGTGCTCCAGCCGAACCAGCGGCCGATCTCGAAACCGATCCAGATCATCAGGACGATTTCCATGAACGCCGCGATGAAAGCCGTGGCGCCGACCTTGAACAGCTTGCGCAGGCTGAACTCCAGGCCCAGGCAGAACATCAGGAAGATCACCCCCAGCTCGGCCAGGGTCTTGATGGTGTCCTCATCGTGGATCAGGCCGAAGGGCGGTGTGTGCGGCCCGATGATGAAACCCGCCACGATGTAGCCCAGCACCACCGGCTGCTTGAAACGGTGGAAAAGAATGGTGACCACCCCGGCGACCAGCATGATCACGGCCAGATCCTGGATGAAGCTGATGGCATGCATGGCGAGGTACTCCTTTTCTCGTTGCCCGGGACAGACCGCTCCTCTGCCAAGGCAAACCCGAGCGAGCAGTGCGTACATACTGTGTTCAAAGCAGGAAGGCCCGTGTTGCATGGGCTTGCTCAGGTTAACATCGCGCCTTCTCGCGAAAAGCCGGTGCAATATGTGGAAACAGATCGGCGATTCTGCTGCCAGCGATGGCACGATCCGCGTGACGGCGGAGCGTCAGGCGACGTCCCGTACCAGGATGGGAAACCACATGAGGGGAAACAGAAGTGTCCGCAGATACCAGCCCCGTTTCAGCGCAATCAACCCGTGAGCACACTATGGAACCTGGAAACGCCCAGCTGACGATGACCGTCCTGATGACCCCGGACATGGCCAACTTTTCCGGCAACGTCCACGGCGGCACCCTGCTCAAGTACCTCGACGAAGTCGCCTATGCCTGTGCCAGCCGTTATGCGGGGAGCTACGTGGTCACTTTGTCGGTGGATCAGGTGATCTTCCGTGAACCTGTGCACGTCGGCGAGCTGGTGACTTTCCTCGCCTCGGTCAACTACACCGGCAATACGTCCATGGAGGTGGGCATCAAGGTGGTGACCGAGAACATCCGCGAGCGCTCCGTACGCCATTCCAACAGTTGCTTCTTCACCATGGTCGCGGTCGACGACAATCGCCGCCCGGTGCAGGTACCGCCACGCCAGCCCCAGAGCAGCGAGGAGAAGCGGCGCTTCCTGCAGGGGCAGCAGCGCCGACAGATCCGTCAGGAACTGGAACAGCGCTACCAGAACCTCAAGACCGACTCGATCTAGAGATCAAGCAACAGGGCTGCGCAGCAGCCCTTCAAGGTGCTAGACCGCCAACCGCTGCGCCTCGAAGCGCACGCGAGGGTGAGCGATGCGATCCTGCGCCCTGACCGGTTGCAGTTCGTAGCTGGCGCAGGCCTGGGTCTCCAGCAGCACTTCATGCACCGCCGCCGCCGTGAACTCGAACGCCTGTACCCAACTGTCGCCCAGCAGCACCCGAGCCAGGAACAGGCCAGAGGTCAGGTCACCCACGCCTACCGGCTGACGCGGGAAGGCCAGCAGCGGACGGCGCAGGTGCCAGCTCTGCTCGCGGGTCACCAGCAGCATTTCGAACGCGTCTTCCGCGCGGCCCGGATAGGACAGGTGCTTGACCAGCACCACCTTGGGGCCACGCTCGAGCAGGCTGCGCGCCATGGCCACGCAATCCGCCAGGGATTCGGCCCGGCGACCGCAGAAACTGTCCAGCTCGAGTTGGTTGGGACAGAGGATGTCCGCCACCGATGCGGCTTCCTCCAACAGGAACTCGCTCACTTCGACCGGTACGATGCAACCCTTTTCCGCATGCCCCATGACCGGATCACAGAGATACAGCGCCTTGGGGTTCACCGCCTTGATGCGCTCGACACCCGCCAGGATGGCCCGCCCCTGTTCGGCACTGCCCAGGTAACCGGAAAGCACGGCATCGCAATGACCCAGTTCGCCAATATTGGAAATGCCTTCCACCAAGGCAGGAATTTGCGCTGAAGCAAGCACTTCGCCGGCCCACTGGCCATACTGGGTATGGTTGGAGAACTGCACCGTGTTGAGCGGCCAGACATTGACCCCGACCCTCTGCATCGGAAACACCGCCGCACTGTTGCCGGCATGGCCGAAGACCACGTGGGACTGGATGGCGAGCAGATGCGGAGTACGTTTCATGCGGGATTTCCCAAAGCTGTTTCAATAAGTGTGCGCCGCGCAGTATGAACCCGTTTGCCACCTGTACGACAGGCCAGGGACACAGTTAAGCTGGATCGACCTGTTTGGAGCATATGCAAATGTTGACCCTGGAGAACCTCTTCGTCCTGATGGTGGTGGCGACCGCCGGCGCCTGGTTGTGGCACAACCACGGGCTGCGCGAAAAGGCCCTTGAACGGGTCAAGCAGCATTGCGCCAAGCTCGACCTGGAACTGCTCGACGACAACGTCGCGCTCAAGCGCATCGCCTTCGTGCGCGACGCCAATGGCCGCAAGCGCCTGGCGCGTGTCTATGGGTTCGAGTTCACCGTCACTGGCGAGCAACGCCACCCCGGCACGGTGACGCAGTTTGGCGCCCATACCGTGCAGATCGAGCTGGCGCCCTACCCGTTCGAGATCAAGGTTGCGCCGAAAGCGGACAATGTCATCGAGATGCAGCAGTGGCGCCAGGAACACAACCGCTGGCGCAACTGATCATGCATTCAGGCGGCAGGCGGCCAGGGCTGCCTGCATCGCCTCCAGCGGCTGGGCCTGGTCGAAGATCAGTTCAAGCCGCGAGTCCTTTCGCCATTCGCTCGGCTGCCAGGCCAGTTCCCCGCCGCTCAGGCCATTGAAGGCTTGCCAGCCAGCGGTGCTGTGGATAACGCCTTTTGCACGACGCCATGGCCAGGCCTCAAGCACCTCCAGCAAACGCGCCGCGTCAAAACGCTGCGAGGGGTGCCAGCGCCAACCGACGCTCCAGCCACCCTCGCCTTGCTGGGCGAGACAGATGGGCTGCCGCAGGTCTGTCCACAAGGCGCCAGCAGCGGCCAATTGATCATCCCGAGGCAGTTTATCCACAGATCCGGTCCCATCGGTGGCGGGGAACGACAGTGGCAGTTGAGACAATGACAACAGACCCTGATCGGTCCAGATGCCCGGAAAAGCGGAGAACTGCGCAGTTATCAACAAGCGCTCGCGCTCATCCACAGCCGCTGCCTTGTTGAAGACGAGCAACGCGGCCGCCGACAGCGCATCCTGCTGAGCCTTGGGCAGCGGTTGCGCACGGGCCAAAGCCTGCGCATCGAGAACCATCAATAGCGGTTGCACAGCGAGCACACCCGCCCAAGGCGCCTGGCCAAGCTGAGTGAGCAGTTGAAGGGGGTGACCCAGCCCCGAAGGCTCGATGAACAGCCGATCAGGCCGCACCTTGCGCAACAGCCGGCCCAGACCGACCTGGAACGGTATGCCGTTGACGCAGCACAGGCAGCCACCCGCCACTTCACCGATGGCGAAGCCGTCGTCGTCACGGCTCAGCAGCGCTGCGTCCAGGCCAATCTGGCCGAACTCGTTGATCAACACGGCCCAGCGCTCCTGCACCGGACGCTGGGCCAACAGCTGACGGATCAAGCTGGTCTTGCCGGCGCCCAGAGGGCCTGCGATCACGTGAGTCGGGATGTTCTGTAGCATGGGCCGCCCCCTGGAAATGGCCTCCAACTATGCGCCCTGATTCCCGGCAGTCAAGCCAGGAGCCGGACTCTGGAGGCTTATCCACAGCCTCAAGCCACATCGTCATGCCAAGGCCCGAACGGATCGGCAAGACGCAACCAGGCCATCTCCCCCTGGGCCATTTCCGCTTCGCTCAACAGGCAAGCATCCAGCTCTGTGGATAACTGCGCGAAATCGATGTCTTGACCAATGAACACCAGCTCCTGGCGGCAATCTCCGGTCTCTTGCGTCCAGTGCTTGAGGATCGCCTGGGTGCTCTCCTGATCCTGTGGCCAATGCTCACGTGGTACGAAGCGCCACCAGCGCCCTGCCAGGCCATGGCGCATCATGCCGCCCGCCTGCGACCAACTCCCAGCCTCCTGGAACTTGCTGGCCAGCCAGAAGAAACCTTTCGAACGCAGCAACCGACCGTTATTCCAGGGCTTGTGGATAAAGTCGTGGAAGCGCTGCGGGTGCAGTGGCCGACGGGCCTGCCAGGTGCCAGCGGCAATCCCGTATTCTTCCGTTTCCGGCACATGCTCCCCGCGAAGCTCCTGCAACCAACCGGGAGCCTGCGCAGCTTGCTCGAAGTCGAACAGGCCCGTATCGAGAATCCGCGCCAGCGGCACCTGGCCCATGACCATGGGAATGATCTGTGCCCGGGCATTGAGGCTGCGCAGGATGGCCATGAGTTCATCACGCTCGTGCCGGCTGACCAGATCGATCTTGCTCAGCAGCAGTACGTCAGCGAACTCCACCTGTTCGATCAACAGGTCGCTGATGGAACGCTCATCGTCTTCGCCCAGGGTTTCACCGCGGGAGGCCAGACTGTCGGCTGCCTGATAGTCATGCAGGAAGTTGAGTGCATCGACCACGGTGACCATGGTGTCCAGGCGTGCCATATCGGACAGGCTGCGGCCTTGCTCGTCACGGAAGGTGAACGTCTCGGCCACCGGCAAGGGTTCGGAGATCCCGGTGGACTCGATCAGCAGGTAATCGAAACGACCGTCTTCCGCCAACCGCGCAACCTCCTCGAGCAAGTCCTCCCTCAGCGTGCAGCAGATGCAGCCATTGCTCATCTCCACCAGTTTTTCTTCTGCCCGGTTGAGGGTGACATGGCGCTGTACTTCGCTCGCATCGATGTTGATGTCGCTCATGTCGTTGACGATCACGGCAACACGCAGGTCTTCGCGATTACGCAAGACATGGTTGAGCAGGGTGCTCTTGCCGGCGCCCAGGAAACCAGACAGGACGGTGACAGGTAAACGGTTGGACATTGGCGGACCTCGACAGGCAAGCGCATTCGAAACGATGCATTGCGCACCGTTATAATATAACAATACAATTTCGCCAAGCCGCGTTTGTCACCCCCCAGAGAAACCATGATGACCAGCCTGACGCTCCCCGACATCGCCATACAGTCCCACCCGCAAACCTTGCCCCTGGATTGGGTCGGCATGTGTGGCATTGCATTGCCGCTGCAATGCGAAGGCCGCACCGTCAGCGCCCACGCTGATGCTGGCGTTAACCTGGAAAACAACACGACACGTGGGATTCACATGTCACGGCTCTACCTGGCACTTGAAGACCTGGAAAATACGGAGCTGAATCCACGCCATCTCCGGCGATTGCTGGCGAACTTTCTCGCCAGCCATGAAGGGCTGTCTTCAGCCGCGTACGCGAGTTTCAGGTTCGATCACCTGCTGAAAAGACCAGCCTTGATCAGCCCTCTGGCAGGCTGGAAGAGCTACCCTGTTTCCTTGAATGCAAAGCTCGAAAACGAAATGTTCCACGTGGAACTTTCTGTGGTGATTCCGTATTCCTCTACCTGCCCGTGCTCTGCAGCGCTTGCCAGGCAGTTGGTTCAGCAGCAGTTCCTCAAAGATTTCCCGGAACAGGTGCCTGATCAATCGACACTGCTGGAATGGCTGGGCAGCAGCCATGGCATTGTCGCCACACCTCATAGCCAGCGCAGCCGGGCTCATGTCAGGGTGCGACTGCAAGACAACCTGCAGCAATTGCCCCTCACCGAACTTATCGACAACATGGAGCGCGCCTTGGGCACAGCAGTGCAAACAGCAGTGAAGCGCGCGGATGAACAGGCCTTCGCCCTGGCCAATGGACAGAACCTGATGTTCTGCGAGGATGCCGCCAGGCGCCTGCACCAGGCGCTGCGAAACACGGAATGGGCAGCAGGGTTCTACGTGCGCGTGGAACATGCAGAGAGCCTGCATGCCCACGACGCGGTCGCAACCAGCCGATATCAGTTCTGATGCCTCAGCTGCGAGGCTTCACCGAACCACAGTCGTTACCCAGCCAGACAGCCTTGGTGTTCATGCTGCCCTGCTGCTGAACACCAGATGCGTTGAAGGTACCGCTGACCTGTGTATGGAATTCACGGTCACTGAGGAAGGTCGCCTGGCCGCTCCCCTGCGCACGTGGGCAGCTGAACTGGAACTTCCAGACATTGCCCGTACGATCGGTGATCTTCTGGGTGCAGCCTGATTGAGGATCCTGCAGCGGGATATCATTGGTCCTCACCTGTTCCGGCGTCAGGCACGACCGCACACCTTTGCCCCCCACGGTGATGCCCTGCTTGGCCAGCATACCTTCCATCATGGCGCGCTGTTCAGGTGGCAGGTTTTTCAATTGCCCGAGCATGAACTCCATGTCCGGTAATGGCTTGCCATCGACCTGCATGTTACTGGTGGTCAACTCCCACAAGCCCGGTTGCAGCATCTGCGCATGTACCAGTGGTGCGCTCAGGCCCAATGCCAGCGCCAGCAGTGGCAGACGAATCTTCATGGATGAATGCTCCTCGATATACCGGCTACCGGCCGGTTGAGCCTTAGACGCTATTTCCGCTTCCGGGTTGCAAGGCGGGTCAGGAACATGCTCTGTTATCGTCAGGCTATCAGCAAGCAGGATGCATATGGATTACCACAGCCCCTACTTCTTCGGCTATGTCCTCGGCCTGATTCATCTGCTGGGCATCATCGCCGCGTTGCATGCGGTGTTCACCGTGCGCACTGCCCAGGGCGCCATCGCCTGGGCGATGTCCTTGCTCTTCATTCCCTACTTTACGCTCATCCCCTACCTGATCTTCGGTGCCCGCTCCTTCTATGCCTATATCCAGGCCAGGCGCCAGGCCAACCAGGAGATGCACGTGGCCATGGCCAACCTGAACTGGCGACCGTGGGTGGAGGAAGCGCTGACAGCCCGTGAGTCGGAAAGCTATGCCGCCCTGCGGGCCATGCCGAAACTGGGACGCATGCCGTGCCTGGCAAACAACGAAGTGAAACTGTTGATCGATGGCCAGGCCACCTTCGATGCCATCTTCGCCGCCATCGCCGAAGCCCGGCAGGCGGTGCTGGTGCAGTTTTTCATCATCCATGCCGATGGTATCGGCAAAAAGCTGCAGCAGCTGTTGCTGCGCAAGGCGGCAGAAGGCGTGCGGGTCTTCGTGTTGTACGACCGGGTGGGCAGCCATGCACTGCCGGCCAGCTACAGCCAGACCCTGCGCGAGGGTGGCGTGCAGATCCATGCCTTCGCCACCCGTCGTGGATGGTTCAACCGCTTCCAGGTGAACTTCCGCAACCACCGCAAGATCGTGGTGGTCGATGGCCTGCTGGGCTTCCTGGGTGGGCACAACGTCGGCGACGAGTACCTGGGTGGCCACCCTCGCCTTTCGCCGTGGCGCGACACCCACGTCCAGGTCAGCGGGCCGGTGCTCGCCTGCCTGCAGGAGTCGTTCGCCGAAGACTGGTACTGGGCTACCCGCCAACTGCCTCCCCTGATCCTCCCCGACACCTACCCGGACAACGGCGTGCTCTGCCAGGCATTGGCCAGCGGCCCGGCAGACCCACAAGAGACCTGCGCACTGTTCTTCCTGGAGGCCATCCACTCGGCCACCCAGCGAGTCTGGATCACCAGCCCGTATTTCATTCCCGACGAAGCGATCTTCGCCGCCCTGCGCCTGGCCGTGCTGCGCGGCGTCGATGTGCGCATCCTCATTCCGTCACGGCCGGATCACCGGATCGTCTACGCCGCCTCCAGCCTGTTCGCCTTCGAAGCGGTACGCGCCGGAGTGAGGATGTTCCGTTATCAGCCAGGGTTCCTGCACCAGAAGGTAGTGCTGGTGGATGACGAGGTCAGTGCGATCGGCAGTGCCAATCTGGACAACCGCTCGTTCCGCCTGAACTTCGAGATCACCTTGCTGACCGTCGACCGCGCCTTTGCCGATCAGGTCGAGACGATGCTGCTCAATGACTTTGCCCAGGCCAGGGAGATCAGTGCCGAAGACAGCCGCGATACGCACCGCCTGCAACAACTCGGGATGCGTATCGCCCGGCTGATTTCACCGATCCTTTGAGTCAGCGGTAGAGGTCCTCGCGGGTCCAGGGCAGGTTGTGGTGCCCGTCTGCGTAAGGCTTCACTGCCAGGATCTGGTGCAGGTTGATCCAGCCCTTGGAGAAGGCGTAGGCACAACCGGCCAGGTACAGGCGCCAGATACGCAGGGTCTTTTCCGGCACCAGGGTGGCAGCCTTGTGCAGCTGGTTCTCGAGGTTCTCACTCCAGTGGTTGAGGGTCTTGGCGTAGTGCAGGCGCAGGCTCTCCACGTCCACCACTTCCAACCCGGCCTCGCAGATATTCGCGGTGATCATCGACAGGTGCGGCAGCTCGCCATGGGGGAAAACATAGCGGTCGATGAACTCGCCCGCCCCCCGCCCGACCGGACGGCCATCCACATGCTTGGCCGTGATGCCATGGTTCATCACCAGGCCTCCTTCACGTACGGCGCCGAACAGCCTCTGGCAATACAGCTCCAGGTTGGCATGGCCGACGTGCTCGAACATGCCGACACTCACGACCTTGTCGAAACGGCCATCCTGAGGCAGGTCGCGGTAATCCAGGATCCGCAGTTCGACCTGATCGGTCAGCCCCTCGTCCTTGACCCGCTGCCGGCCCAGCTTGAGCTGCTCTTTGCTCAGTGTGATGCCGAACACCTTGGCGCCATATTCACGTGCGGCAAAACGCGCCAGACCACCCCAGCCGCAGCCCACATCGAGCAAATAGTCACCGGCCTGCAGGCGCAGCTTGCGGCACAGGTGATCGAACTTGTTCTGCTGGGCCTCGTCGAGGGTGTTGTCCGGCTCACGGAAATAGCCGCAGGAATAGGCCATGTCCTGATCGAGCCACAGCTGATAGAACTCGTTGGACAGGTCGTAGTGATAGGAAATGGCTTCGGCATCCGTGTCTTTATCGTGCGCGGTACGCTCTGGCGATACTTCATCTTCGTCCGTGAGCAAAGCTTCGCTGAGCTCGTCACAGACACGGATGACTTCCCCGATATCGCCTTCCAGTTCCAGCTTGCCCTCGACGAAGGCCATGCCCAGGTCATCCAGGCTCGGGTGGGTCAGCTGGCTGATCAGCTGAGGCTCCTTGACCAGGATGGTGACTTGCGGGCTAGGCCCCAGATCGAACTGGTTGCCATCCCACAGCTTCAGGCGCAAAGGCAAGTGCAGGCGCTGCAACGCAGGTGGAAGTTGCGCAAGCATGAATGTCCCTCCCTTCATGTGTTCCGGACGCCTCATCTCATATTTGGGACGTCACGGGGGCAAGGGTAGTTCATTCGCCGGAAGTTTCCGTTTATCAAGCCCATGGTCCAGAGCTATTCGATACGAATTGCGCCATGGATTGTATACAACTTTGATTTCGCAGACTAATCTTGTGGCCCTCTTGCGCTTCTTCACTCCTGGAGTAAAACCCATGAAATCCTATGATGTGGTGATCATCGGCGGTGGCCCTGGCGGCTACAACGCAGCGATCCGTGCCGGCCAGCTGGGCATGAGCGTAGCCTGTGTCGAAGGCCGCTCGACCCTCGGCGGTACCTGCCTGAACGTCGGTTGCATGCCATCCAAAGCCCTGCTGCACGCCTCGGAGCTCTATGAAGCGGCCAGCGGCGAAGAGTTCGCGCATCTGGGGATCGAGGTCAAGCCGACGCTGAACCTGGCCCAGATGATGAAGCAGAAGGACGAAAGCGTGACTGGCCTGACCAAGGGCATCGAGTACCTGTTCCGCAAGAACAAGGTCGACTGGATCAAGGGCTGGGGCCGCCTCGACGGCGTGGGCAAGGTAGTGGTCAAGGCCGAGGATGGCAGCGAGACCACCCTGCAGGCCAAGGACATCGTCATCGCCACCGGCTCCGAGCCTACCCCGCTGCCAGGCGTGACCATCGACAACCAGCGCATCATCGACTCCACCGGCGCCCTCTCCCTGCCCCAGGTACCCAAGCACCTGGTGGTGATCGGTGCTGGCGTGATCGGCCTGGAACTGGGCTCGGTCTGGCGTCGTCTGGGCGCCGAGGTGACCGTCATCGAGTACCTTGACCGCATCTGTCCTGGCACTGACGAAGAAACCGCCAAGACCCTGCAGAAGGCGCTGGCCAAGCAAGGCATGACCTTCAAGCTGGGCAGCAAGGTGACCCAGGCCACACCGTCCGCCGACAGCGTCAGCCTGACCCTCGAACCTGCCGCCGGTGGCGCCGCCGAGACCCTGCAGGCCGACTACGTGCTGGTGGCCATCGGCCGTCGCCCGTACACCCAAGGCCTGAACCTGGAAAGCGTCGGTCTTGCGACCGACAAGCGCGGCATGCTGGGCAACGACCACCACCGCTCCTCGGTACCGGGCATCTGGGTGATCGGCGACGTCACCTCCGGCCCGATGCTGGCGCACAAGGCCGAAGACGAAGCGGTGTCGTGCATCGAGCGCATCGCCGGCAAGGCGCATGAGGTCAACTACAACCTGATCCCAGGCGTCATCTATACCCGTCCGGAACTGGCCAGCGTCGGCAAGACCGAAGAGCAGCTCAAGGCCGAAGGCCGCGCCTACAAGGTCGGCAAGTTCCCCTTCACCGCCAACAGCCGCGCCAAGATCAACCACGAGACCGAAGGCTTCGCCAAGGTCATCGCCGATGCCAATACCGACGAGGTGCTCGGCGTGCATCTGGTTGGTCCAAGCGTGAGCGAGATGATCGGCGAGTTCTGCGTGGCGATGGAGTTCTCGGCCTCGGCCGAGGACATCGCCCTCACCTGCCACCCACACCCGACCCGCTCCGAAGCCCTGCGCCAGGCAGCGATGAACGTGGATGGCATGGCGATGCAGATCTGACCACGACCTGATCGCGTCAGCTGGCCGACGAAAAAGGGCGAACATCTCTGTTCGCCCTTTTCTTTTTACGGAGGCCGTACCTTGTGGGGAGCTGACCTCTGCCTACAGCCGAATCAGAACGGCTTGGTCGGCAGGTACTTGCCGTCCAGGGTGATCACCGCGCGGGAGCCACCTTCCGGATCTTCGACCTTCTTCACGTCCAGCTTGAAGTTGATGGCGCTGATGATGCCGTCGCCGAACTTCTCATGGACCAGTGCCTTCAGGGTGGTGCCGTACACCTGCAGCATCTCGTAGAAGCGGTAGATGGTCGGATCGGTAGGCACGCGGTTTTCGATGCTGCCACGCAGCGGGATGGTCTGCAGCAAGGCTACCGCATCGGCATCGAGGCCCAGCTTGTCGCCCACCACCTGGGCGGCTGCGGTCGGCAGGGCGTGCTGGCCGAGCAGCGCTGCGGTGACGAAGGCTTCGGACAGGCCGGTGCCTTCGGTGATCTGGGCGAACGAGAGGTCCTTGCGGGCCTTGGACAGGAGAATGACTTCGGTCAGGGCAAAGCGGGCATTCTGGCTGACTTGGGACTGGATCATGGTGCTGTCTCCGTGGGGGATGAAAGGGTTCACACAGCGCGCTGGAACTGATGGGCAACGGCGCGGACGTTGGGGTTGCTGGCGAGGGAAACGAACTTGCCGGTACGACCATCGAAGGCGTCGATGCAGCCACTCTCGATGTCATAGATCCAGCCATGCAGTGCCACACGGCCCTCTTCCAGGGCCAGGCGCACCGAAGGATGGGTCTGGATGTTGGCCAACTGGGCGATCACGTTCTCGCGCACCATGGCCTCAACCTTGGCATGCGGGTCCTGGTGGCTGCGCGCGTCATTCACCACCCGAGCGGAATCGGCGTAGCGCAGCCAGCCGGCCACGGCAGGCATGTGGTCCAGGCACTTGCAGGTGGCGATGGCAGTCATGGCACCGCAGTCGGAGTGACCACAGATCACGATGTCCGATACCTGCAGCGCCGCGACGGCATATTCCACCGAAGCCGACACACCGCCTGGCTCAGGGCCGTAGGACGGCACGATGTTGCCGGCATTGCGGATGACGAACAGATCGCCGGGTTCGCGCTGGGTGACCAGCTCCGGCACCAGCCGACTGTCAGAGCAAGAGATGAACAGCGCTCGCGGGCTCTGCTGGGTAGCCAGGTTCTTGAACAGGTTCACGCGCTTGGGGAAGGCATCCCGCTGGAACTTCAGGAAACCGTCGATGATGTCTTTCATGGCTCACTCCTCAGGTCGCGATGCGATGAGAGAAAGGTTACGCAGCCCATTACATAAGGTAAAAGTCTCATTTATGATGAACAGCATCAGGTAATCTTATGAGAAACCATAATGCTGGCTCGGCATATCCAGTACTTCCTGGCAGTGGCGCAACACCAGAGCTTCACCCGGGCTGCAGCAGCCCTACACGTCTCGCAGCCGGCCCTGTCGCAGCAGGTCAGGCAACTGGAAGAAAGCCTTGGCGCGCAGTTGTTCGATCGCTCCGGCCGCACGACGCGGCTGACCGATGCCGGGGAGGTCTACCTGCGCTATGCACAACGGGCCTCGCAGGAATTGCAGGAGGGCAAGCGTGCCATCCATGACGTGAGCGATCTCAGCCGCGGCTCGCTGCGCGTGGCCGTCACCCCCACCTTCACCGCCTACCTCGTGGGCCCTCTGGTGGAAGCGTTCCACAGCCGCTACCCGAACATCACCCTCAACCTGCGCGAAATCGCCCAGGAGCGCATGGAAGCCCTGCTGCTGGCCGATGAGCTGGATGTGGGGATCGCGTTCGAAGAGGTACGCACCCAGGACATCGACGCCTATCCCCTGCTGGTCGAGACCCTCGCCCTGGTGGTGGGCGCCAGGCATCCTCTGGCCGGGCAACGCGCCATCGGGCCGCAGGCCCTGAACGCCGAATCGCTGATCCTGCTCAGCAACGAGTTCGCCACCCGCGAGCAGATCGACCGCTACTGCCGCCAGCACGGCATTCGTCCTCGCGTGCAAATGGAGGCCAACGCCATCGGCGCAGTGATCGAAGTGGTCCGCAGGACCACGCTGTCGACCCTGTTGCCGGCCACCATCGCCCTTGCCCATGACGAACTGGCCGCCATCGAACTGGATCCGCTACGGCTACAGCGCACCGCAGTGCTCATGCAGCGCAAAGGCGTCTACCAGACAGCGGCGGCGCGTGTGTTCATCGAACTGGCCAAAGAAGTGGCCGGGCGGTTGGAGAAACCTCAGGGCCAGGGCAGCGTATGAAACGAAACGGCCGCTTCCCTGGAAGGAGAAGCGGCCGTTTCCTGAGACGTAAAACGCGTAGAAGGCGTTACTCCACCGTCACCGACTTGGCCAAGTTACGTGGCTGGTCCACATCAGTGCCCTTGAGCACGGCCACGTAGTACGACAGCAACTGCAGCGGGATGGTGTAGAGGATCGGCGCCAGCGCATCGATGATGTGCGGCACTTTGATCACGTGGGTACCTTCGCCGTTGCTCATGCCGGCATTCTCGTCAGCGAACACCACCAGTTCTCCGCCGCGGGCACGGACTTCCTGCAGGTTGGACTTGAGCTTCTCCAGCAGTTCATTGTTCGGCGCCACGGTCACCACGGGCATGTCGTTGTCCACCAGCGCCAGCGGACCGTGCTTGAGCTCACCGGCCGGGTAGGACTCGGCGTGGATATAGGAGATCTCCTTGAGTTTGAGCGCACCTTCCATCGCCACCGGGTACTGGGCGCCACGGCCGAGGAACAGGGTGTGGTGCTTGTCGGCGAACAGCTCGGCGGTCTTCTCGACAACGCCATCCATCGCCAGTGCTTCGCCCAACCGTGCCGGCAGGCGACGCAGCTCTTCCACCAGTTCGGCCTCGACGCCGGCCGCCAGGGTGCCACGCACTTGGCCCAGGGCCAGAGTCAGCAGCATCAACGAAACCAGCTGGGTGGTGAAGGCCTTGGTCGAAGCCACACCGATTTCCGGGCCGGCCAGGGTCAGCAGGGTCAGGTCGGACTCGCGAACCAGCGAGCTGATGCCCACGTTGCAGATCGCCAGGCTGCCGAGGAAGCCCAGCTCCTTGGCATTGCGCAGGGCCGCCAGGGTGTCGGCAGTCTCGCCGGATTGGGAGATGGAGACGAACAGGGTGTCCGGCTGCACGACTACCTTGCGATAACGGAACTCGCTGGCCACTTCGACCTGGCATGGAATACCTGCCAGCTCTTCGAGCCAGTAACGGGCGACCATACCGGCGTGGTAGCTGGTGCCACAGGCAACGATCTGGACATTACGGACCTTGGCGAACAACTCGGCGGCTTGCGGGCCGAAGGCCTGGACCATGACATGATCCTTGCCCAGACGGCCTTCCAGGGTGCGCTGGACCACCCTCGGCTGTTCGTGGATCTCCTTGAGCATGAAGTGGCGGTAAGCCCCCTTGTCCGCGGCCTCGGCCCCTTCGTGGTACTGCACGGTCTCACGCTGGACCTTGTGGCCAGCCTGGTCCCAGATGCTCACCTGGTCACGGCGGATCTCGGCGATGTCGCCCTCTTCCAGGTACATGAAGCGGTCGGTGACCTGGCGCAGTGCCAACTGGTCGGAGGCCAGGAAGTTCTCGCCCAGGCCTAGGCCGATCACCAGCGGGCTGCCGCTGCGGGCGGCGACCAGGCGATCCGGCTGCTGCTTGCTGATCAGCGCCAGGCCATAGGCACCGTGCAGGCGCTTGACCGCCGCCTTGAGGGCGTCGGTCAGGTCGGGCACGGTTTTCAGGGTGTGGTGGATCAGGTGGACGATGACCTCGGTGTCGGTTTCCGAGGCAAAGACATAGCCCAGCCCCTTGAGCTCTTCACGCAGGGCTTCGTGGTTCTCGATGATGCCGTTGTGCACCACGGCCACGTCATGATCGGAGAAGTGCGGGTGGGCGTTGTGCTCGGTCGGCGCGCCGTGGGTGGCCCAGCGGGTGTGGGCGATACCCAGTTGACCGGTCAGCGGGTCGGCAGCCACGGCGGCTTCGAGCTCGCTGACCTTGCCGATGCGACGGCGGCGCTCCAGCGAGCCCTGGGAGGTCAGGACAGCCAGGCCGGCGCTGTCATACCCGCGGTATTCCAGTCGCTTGAGGCCTTCGATGAGGATGGCAGTGATATTACGCTCGGCTACGGCACCGACGATTCCACACATGGTTATTGCTCCTGGCTGATCGCGGCGCAGATCAGGTTGATGCCGCGGGCTTGAATCTGTTCGCGTGCCTCCAGCGGCAGGCGATCATCTGTAATGAGGGTGTTGACGCTACCCCAAGGCAGTTCGAGGTTGGGAATCTTGCGCCCGACCTTGTCCGACTCGACCATCACGATCACTTCGCGGGCCACCTCGGCCATGACCCGGCTCAGGCCGAGCAGTTCATTGAAGGTCGTGGTGCCACGGGTCAGATCGATGCCATCGGCACCGATGAACAACTGGTCGAAATCGTACGAGCGCAGTACCTGCTCGGCAACCTGCCCCTGGAAAGACTCGGAGTGAGGGTCCCAGGTCCCGCCAGTCATCAGCAGCACCGGCTCGTGTTCCAGCTCGCTGATGGCGCGGGCCACGTTCAGCGAGTTGGTCATCACCACCAGGCCAGGCTGACGCCCCAGTTGCGGGATCATGGCAGCCGTGGTGCTGCCGCTGTCGATGATGATGCGCGCGTGCTCACGGATCCGTCCTACCGCTGCCTTGGCAATCGCCTGCTTGTAACTCGATACAGGCTGCACGGTCTCGACGAGCATTTCCTGCGGTACAGGGATCGCGCCGCCATACCGGCGCAGCAACAGACCGTTGGACTCGAGCGCGGCCAAGTCCTTGCGGATAGTGACTTCCGAGGTTTCGAAACGCTTGGCCAGCGCGTCCACGCTCACCTCACCCTGCTCATTGAGCAAAGCCAGGATGTTGTGGCGACGTTGGGGGGTGTTACGTTTCGACATTGGCGCTTTAAGTTTCGATTCGAAAGATAATGATTGCAATCAAAACCTAAGATGGGTGATTCGTCAAGCTGTGGATAAATTTTCAAGACACGTGGGAGCGGGTTCACCCGCGAACACCGACAGAGCCGGTGCCATTCACCGCAGTGCTCCTTCGCGGTAAACCCATTCCCACAGAGGTATGAGCAAGCCGAAAAAAAGCCGGCTTATTCACATAAGCCGGCCTGTGCATAACCGATTGTGGATAAATCAGCTTTTCTTGATTTTCTCAGGCCGTTTCCAGCCATCGATGTTGCGCTGGCGCGCACGGCCCACGGCCAACTGCTTGGCTTCCACTGCCTGGGTGATGGTCGAACCGGCTGCCGTGGTGGCACCGGACTGGATTTCCAAAGGTGCGACCAGGGAGCTGTTGGAACCGATGAACACATCTTCGCCCATCACGGTCTTGAACTTGTTGGCGCCATCGTAGTTGCAGGTGATGGTGCCCGCGCCGATGTTGGTGCGGGCACCGATCTCGGCGTCGCCCAGGTAGGTCAGGTGGCCGGCCTTGGCGCCCTCGCCCAGGTGGGCGTTCTTGAGTTCGACAAAGTTACCCACATGGGCCCTGGCCTCCAGCACACTGCCCGGACGCAGGCGAGCGAATGGACCGGCATCGCTGCCCTCTCCCATCACGGCACCGTCGAGGTGGCTGTTGGCCTTGATGATCGCGCCCTTGCGCAGGGTGCTGTCCTTGATCACGCAGTTGGGGCCGATCTGCACGTTGTCCTCGATCACCACCTTGCCTTCGAGGATGACGTTGATGTCGATCAGCACATCGCGACCGACCGTCACCTCGCCGCGTACATCGAAGCGCGACGGATCTCGCAGGGTCACGCCCTGGGCCATCAGACGGCGGCCTTCACGCAGCTGGTAGTGGCGCTCGAGCTCCGACAGCTGGCGTCGGTCATTGGCGCCTTGCACTTCCATCGGGTCATGAGGTTGTTCGGTGGCCACCACTAGACCATCGGCCACGGCCATGGCGATCACGTCGGTGAGGTAATACTCGCCTTGGGCGTTGTTATTGGACAAACGGCCCATCCAATCGGCCAGACGCGCCGCTGGCATGGCCAGGATGCCGGTGTTGCCTTCCTTGATTGCTTTCTGCGCTTCGCTGGCGTCCTTGTGCTCGACGATGGCCATCACCTGGCCCTGGGCGTCGCGAACAATACGACCGTAACCCGTCGGGTCCTCAAGGTCGACGGTCAGCAGGCCCAGCTGGTTGTCGCTGGCCTTGGCCAGCAGACGCTTCAGGGTTTCCACCTCGATCAATGGCACGTCACCGTACAGCACCAGCACGGTATCCGCTTTGATCGCCGGCAGTGCCTGGGCAACCGCATGGCCAGTGCCAAGCTGCTTGTCCTGCATCACGAAATTCAGGTCATCGGCGGCCAGACGCTCACGTACCAGCTCCGCACCATGGCCGATGACGACATGAATCCCTTCAGGCTGGAGCTGACGGGCACTGTGGATAACATGGCCCAGCATGGAATTGCCAGCAACCGGGTGCAGCACCTTGGGCAGTGCCGAACGCATGCGGGTGCCTTGGCCTGCGGCGAGAATAACGATATCGAGAGACATTGACTGGCTACCAATCCTGGGCGGTCAGTGACATGACCGGCATTTGGGGGACAAAAAGAAAAAGGGTAGCCGATGGCTACCCTTTTTCTCAATCTGCATGAAGCCTGCGGTATTAGCCGCCGAACTTCTTGCGGATCTGCTGGACGGTACGCAGCTGGGCTGCGGCCTCGGCCAGACGTGCGGATGCGGCACTGTAGTCGAAATCCGCGCCTTTCTCATGCAGGGCCTTCTCAGCAGCCTTGACGGCATCCTGAGCGGAGGCTTCGTCCAGGTCGGCGGCACGTTGCACGGTATCGGCGAGTACCTTGACCATGTTCGGCTGCACTTCCAGGAAACCACCGGAGATGTAGAACACCTCGCGATCGCCACCCTGCTTGGTCAGCGTGATCGGACCTGGCTTCAGATTGGTGATCAGCGGCGCGTGGCCTGGAGCGATACCCAGATCGCCCAGGTTGCCGTGCGCAACCACCATCTCGACCAGACCGGAGAAGATTTCTCCTTCCGCGCTGACGATATCGCAATGGACTGTCATAGCCATCTGCTTGCCTCAACCTGATTAGCGCCCCTTTCGGGGCGCCGGGATTACAGTTTCTTGGCTTTCTCGATCGCTTCGTCGATGCCGCCGACCATGTAGAACGCTTGTTCTGGCAGGTGGTCGTAGTCACCTTTGAGGATGCCGCTGAAGCCAGCGATGGTGTCTTTCAGGGAAACGTACTTGCCTGGCGAACCGGTGAAGACTTCGGCCACGAAGAACGGCTGCGACAGGAAGCGCTGGATCTTACGAGCGCGGGCTACCAGTTGCTTGTCGGCTTCGGACAGTTCGTCCATACCCAGGATCGCGATGATGTCCTTCAGCTCTTTGTAGCGCTGCAGAACATACTGAACCTGGCGGGCAGTTTCGTAGTGCTCGTTGCCGATCACGTTCGGGTCCAGCTGGCGCGAAGTCGAGTCCAGTGGGTCGACCGCTGGGTAGATACCCAGGGAGGCGATGTCACGGGACAGAACGACGGTGGCGTCCAAGTGGGCGAAGGTGGTGGCTGGCGACGGGTCGGTCAGGTCGTCCGCAGGTACGTATACGGCCTGGATCGAGGTGATCGAACCTTCTTTGGTCGAAGTGATGCGCTCTTGCAGAACGCCCATCTCTTCGGCCAGGGTCGGCTGGTAACCTACTGCCGAAGGCATACGGCCCAGCAGTGCGGATACT
>Ga0153917_1000369_pt1 | contig 32228 bp, 26 predicted proteins | sample TSFL001MetaG_FD_104695 | JGI IMG/M metagenome (GOLD analysis project Ga0153917, IMG submission 104695) | Attine ant fungus gardens microbial communities from Florida, USA - TSFL001 MetaG | ecosystem: Host-associated > Fungi > Mycelium > Unclassified | place: USA: Florida, Paynes Creek Historic... | reverse complement strand
CCAAGGCGCAGCTCGTCTCGAACAACGCCCAGGGCGCCGCTCTCGGCGCGCAGCAGTGGGTCGAGGCGGTCGGCGACAAGGGCAAGTATGTCGAACTCTTCGGTGCTCCCTCCGACAACAACGCCGCGACGCGTTCGAACGGTTACGAAACCGTCCTGACGCAGTACCCCGACCTCGAGAAGGTCGCCAAGGAAGTGGCTGACTGGGACCGCACCAAGGGCCATGACAAGATGCAGTCCATGCTCCAGGCGAACCCCGACATCATCGGCGTGATCAGCGGCAACGACGAGATGGCCCTCGGCGCCATCGCCGCGCTCAAGGAAGCCGGCAAGCTCGATCAGGTCAAGGTCGGCGGCTTCGACGGTTCGCCGGATGCGGTTGCCGCCATCAAGGCCGGTGAGCTGCAGTACACCGTCCTCCAGCCGGTCGCCGTGTTCTCGGAAGCGGCCGTCAAGCAGGCCGACAGCGTGATCAAGAACGGCTCCACCGGTGTCGATACCGAAAAGCAGCTCTTCGATTGCCTCCTGATCACCAAGGACAATGTCGACAAGTACACCGCTCCCTTCGTCCTGAGCGAGTAATCCATCCCGGGAGCGCCCGTCCGCGGGCGCTCCCATTTCGCATTCCCGGGCTTTTCCGGGCCAGCTTGGCATTTTCCTTGCCGCCCGATACGAGATACGAAACCTCTATCCTCGAAGCATGGCAGGGCCTCCGGTGAACAAGAAAGTCGACGTCAAGGATTTGCTTTCGGAAGAATTGCCGAGCGACAGCCGGCATGCGCGCCAGCTCGTGCGGCGCCAGATGATCGCCGAGACGGTGATCGCCGAAGGCTCGATCCGCATCGAGGACCTGACCGAGCGCTTCGGCATCAGCCTCATGACGGCGCACCGCGACGTCGACGATCTCGTCAGCCGCGGCCTCTTCCGCAAAACGCGCGGCATCGTCTCCGCCGCGCCGACCAGCCTCATCGAATCCTCCGACGTCTACCGCGCCACCCGGCAGGCGAAGGAGAAGAAGGCGGTCGCGAAGGCCGCCATGCAGTTCGTCGAGCCTGGCCAGGCGATCTTCATGGACGACGCCACGACCGTGCACGAGATGACGCGGTTCCTGCCGGCCAAGGTGCCGCTGACGGTCATCACCAACTCGCTCGTCCTCATCAACGAGCTGAAGGAGGTGAGCGACCTCAACCTCGTCTGTCTCGGGGGGCAGTTCTACAATTGGTGCAATGCCTTCATGGGGCACATCACCACCAACGAGATCCGCCGGCTGCGCGCCGACACCGTGTTCATGTCGCTGTCGGCCATCGTCGACGACGTGGTCTATCACCAGTCGCCCGAGACTGTGGAGACCAAGCGGGCGATGTTCGAAAGCGCGGCAAGGCGCGTGCTTCTGGCGGACCACACCAAATTCGAGCGGCGCGCGCTGCATCACTTCGCGACGCTCAAGGAATTCGACGCCGTGATCGTCGACGAGGATATTCCGATCTCCCACCTGTCGCGCATGCGCTCGAAGGGGATCAACGTGATTGTGGCGGACGGGGAACGGTCCGGCTGAGGGGACCGCTGCCGCGGCTGCCCCGATACCCGGTTCCGTTCCGCCGTTCGCCTGAGAATGGAGGCATGGATGCCCTGCATCATGGGTATAGACAGCGGCCTGACGGTGACCAAGGCCGTCATTTTCGACGCGGACGGCACGGTGCTCGCCATCGCCCGCCGGCGCGTTCCCCAGCTTATCCCCGCGCCGCAGCATGTCGAGCGCGACATGGATGGCCTGTGGACCGCGACGGCCGACGCCATCCGCGAGGCTATCGCCGCATCAGGCCGTCCGGCCTCCGATATCGTGGCGATCGCCGCGACCGCTCACGGCGACGGCATCTACCTCCTCGATGAAGACAAAAGGCCGCTCGGCCCCGCCATCGTCTCGCTCGACACGCGCGCCGGGGCGATTGCCGACGCCTGGAACGAGGGCGAGGTCGGCGCCCGCGCGCTGGAGCTGACCGGCCAGCGCCCGCATGCCTCGGCGCCCTCTGCCATCCTGCGCTGGATATTCGAGCACCAGCCGGAGCGCTATGCCCGCATCGCCCATTTCATCGCCGCCAAGGACTGGCTGCGCTTCTGCCTCTGCGGCACCATCGGCACGGACCGCACGGAGGCGAGCACTTCCTTCACGGATGTGACGACGCAGGACTATGCCGAGGATGCCTTCCGCCTCTTCGGGCTGGACCGCCTCGCCGGACGGCAGCCGCCGATGGCAGCTTCCACCGAGGTCGTCGGTGGCGTGACGGCGGAGATCGCGCGCCTGACGGGGCTGGTGGAGGGCACGCCCGTCATGGCGGGCCTGCACGACGTCACGGCCTCCGCGCTCGGCATGGGCGGCTATGGCGAAGGCGTGGTGGCCGTCATCGCCGGCACCTATTCGATCAACGAGACCGTCTCGCCCGCGCCGAAGGTCGATGGCCGCTGGTTCTGCCGCAATGGCATCCTGCCCGGCGAGTGGAACAACATGTCCATCTCTCCGGCCTCCACCGCCAATTACGACTGGTTCATCGAGCAGTTCTGCGCCGCCGATGCCCGGCAGGCGGAGGCGACCGGCGAAAGCATCCACGCGATCCTCGGCAGGGAATTCGAGGCGGCGCGCGAGCGGCCTTCGAGCACCTTCTTCCATCCCTACCTCTTCGGCTCGCCCTTCGGCGGTGCGTCGAGCGCCGGCTTCTACGGCCTCAATGCCTGGCACGACCGCGGCGACCTCGTCCGCGCGGTGCTGGAAGGCATCGCCTTCAACCACCGGGTCCATGTCGATGCGCTGCGCGACGGCTTTGCCCCGACCGCCGCGCGCCTGACGGGCGGCGTCTCGCGCAATCCCGCCATGGCCGGCCTCTTCGCCGATATCCTCGGCATGCCCGTCACCGCGACGCGCACCGAGGAGGCGGCGGCCTGGGGCGCGGCGCTCTGCGCGGGCGCCGGCGCCGGCCTCTACGCCTCGCCCACCGACGATCCGCGCGACCTCGCGTCGATCGAGACGACCTACCAGCCGGACCCCGACCGGCAGCGTGCCTATGACGAGAAATACCGGGTCTTCCTCGATCTCGCCGAGGCGATGAAACCACTCTGGCCGACGCTGCGGCGTCTCGGCGGGGCGGCGCAAGTTTAGGAATGCCGATCATGACAGAAACGACAGCCGGAACCGTCGAGACCTTCGACGTCATCGTCCTTGGCGCGGGCATCAACGGGGCAGGGCTCTTCCGCGATCTCTGCCTGCAGGGGCTGAAATGCCTGATCGTCGACAAGGCCGACTTCGGCTCCGGCACCAGCGCCGCCCCCTCGCGCCTCATCCATGGCGGCATCAAGTATCTGGAGACCGGCGAGCTCGGCCTCGTCGCGCAGTCGACGCTGGAGCGCAATCTCCTCCTGCGCAACGCGCCGCATTGCGTGGAGGCGCTGCCGACCTTCATCCCCTCCTTCTCGCTGACGAAGGGCGCCTTCGCGGCGCTGCGCACGCTGCTCGGCTCCACCACCGCCCCGCGCAGCCGCGGCGCGCTCCTCATCAAGATCGGCCTTGCGCTCTACGATCTCTATGGCGCGCGCCATCGCGTCATGCCGAAGCATCAGTTCTTCTTCCGCCGCAAGGCGCTTCAGGAGATGCCGGCGATCACGCCGCGCATCGTCGCGGGCGGCATCTATTACGACGCCAAGATCAGCCGGCCCGAACGGCTCGTCTGGGAGCTGGTGCGCGACGGCCTCGACGCCAGCCCGGCCTCCCGCGCCATGAACGACACGACGCTGCTCGGGCAGGAAGACGGCGTGCTGCGGCTGCGGGATCCGCGAGGGATCGAGCGGCTTGCCTGCGCCGGTATCGTCGTCAACGGGGCGGGGCCGTGGATCGACCACGTCAACGACACGCTCGGCGTTCCCGGCACGCTGATCGGCGGCACCAAGGGCTCGCATATCCTCCTGAGGCACCCGGAACTGGTCGAAAGCCTCAAGGGTCGCATGATCTATTTCGAGGCGGACGACGGCCGCATCTGCCTCGTCTACGATTTCCTCGGCCTTGCGCTCGTCGGCTCGACGGATATCAAGGCGGACAATCCCGATACGGTGCGCTGCGAGGAGGACGAGATCGATTATTTCCTCGCCAGCCTCCGCTCGCTCCTGCCGGCCCTGCAATTCGGCCGCGAGCAGATCGTCTACACCTATAGCGGCATCCGCCCGTTGCCGGCCTCCGATGCCAGCCAGCCGGGCCTGATCAGCCGTGACCATTCGGCCCCCGTGGCGGAGCCGGCGGAAGGCCGGCCGTTCTCGGTCATCTCGCTGGTCGGCGGCAAGTGGACGACGTTCCGCGGCTTTGCCGAGGAGGTGGCCGACACGATCCTCTCCCGCCTCGGCCGGAACCGGGCGGTGAGCACGCAGATGCTGCCGATCGGCGGCGGGCGCGGCTTTCCGGTGGAGGCGGCGGAGCGGGGCGCATGGATTTCCGGGCGCGCCGCCAAGAGCGGCCTGTCCGAAGCGCGCGTCGGGGCGCTTCTTGCCCGCTACGGAACGACCGCCGATAACGTTCTGGCCCACATCAAGGAGACGGGAGACGTACCGCTCGCCCATGTCGAAGGCTATAGCCGCAGCGAGATCGACTGGATCCCCCGCAACGAAATGGTCGAACATCTCGCCGATATCGTCATGCGCCGGACGACGCTCGCCATCGAAGGCAGGCTGACGGCCGAGGGGCTCGGCGAGATCGCGGCGATTGCCGCCGCAGCGCTGGGCTGGGACGAAGGCCGACGGGCGAACGAGCTTGCGCAGGTCACACGACACCTGACGGCATTCAACCGCGTCAACCTTTGAGCGCATTCAGCCGAAGGCATCTTTGCTCTTTTCCCGGTCTGGATCCTGTTGCATCTTCGCGGCTTGATTGCTTGCAGGAGGCCCCCCATGACGAAGATCGTCGATGATCCGGAAACCTTTGCCGCCTCGGCGCTGGCGGGGTTTTCCCGCGTCTATGGGCGCTACGTCCGGCTGGTGAAGGGGGGCGTTGTTCGCTCGACGGCGGTGCCTCCGGGCAAGGTTTCGGTGATCGTCGGCGGCGGGTCGGGGCATTATCCGGCCTTTGCCGGCTATGTCGGGCCGGGCATGGCGGACGCGGCGGTTGCCGGTGAGATCTTCGCCTCGCCTTCGACGGCGGCGGTCGCCCGTGTCTGCCGCAATGCGGACCATGGCGGAGGCATCATTCTCGGCTTCGGCAATTATGCCGGCGACGTACTCAATTTCGGCGTGGCGGCGGAGCGGCTGCGGGCGGAAGGCATCGATGTGCGCATCGTCACGGTGACGGACGATGTCGCGAGCGCGCCCTCCGACCGGCACCTCCAGCGCCGCGGCATCGCCGGCGACTTCGTGGTCTTCAAGGTGGCGGGCGCGGCCGCGGAGGCGGGGCTCCCGATAGACGAGGTCGAGCGCGTCACCCGGCTTGCCAACAGCCGCACCTTCTCGTTCGGCGTCGCTTTCGGCGGCTGCACGCTGCCGGGCGCGAAGGAGCCGCTCTTCACCGTGCCGAAGGGCATGATGGCGCTCGGCCTCGGCATCCACGGCGAGCCCGGCATCCGCGACACCGACATCGTTCCGGCACGCGATCTGGCAAAGCTTCTGGTCGAGACCGTCCTGGCGGAGCGCCCGTCCGGCGCGCGCCGCGCCGCCGTGCTGCTGAACGGCCTCGGCGCGACCAAATACGAGGAGCTCTTCGTGCTCTGGGGCGCGGTCGAAGGCTACCTGCAGGCGGCAGGTGTCGATCCGGTCGCGCCCGAGGTCGGCGAATATGTCACCAGCCTCGATATGCAGGGCTGCTCCCTGACGGTGATGTGGCTCGACGAGGAGCTGGAATGCTACTGGCTGGCGCCTTGCGACACGCCCGTCTTCCGCCGTGGCGAGACTTTCCATACGCAGCCGGCGGCCGTGCGGGATCGTGCGGAAGACGAAGCGCCGACCTTCGGCCCCGCGACGCCTGTCTCGCAGGAAGGTGCCCGGTGCCTTGCGGATATCCTCGACGCCATGGTGTCGGCCCTCGGCGAGGCGGAAGCCGAGCTCGGCCGGATCGATGCCTTCGCCGGCGACGGCGACCACGGCCAGGGCATGCGGCGCGGCGCGACGGCCGCGGGTGAAGCGATCCATCAGGCCGTTGCCGGCGGCGCGGGTGCGAGGAGCGCGCTGGCGGTGGCGGGCGATGCCTGGGCGGACCGTGCGGGTGGTACGTCGGGCGCAATCTGGGGGCTTCTGCTCCGCTCCTGGAGCGGGGCATTCACCGACGACGCGGCCCCGACAGGGGCGGATGTGGTGCGCGGCGCGCGCCTTGCCCTCGATGACGTCATGCGCCTCGGCGGGGCGAAGCCGGGCGACAAGACGCTCGTCGATGCTTTCGTGCCTTTCGTCGCCGCGCTGGAGGCGGCGAGTGCGGAGGGTGCACCGCTGAAAGAGGCCTGGGCCAAGGCAAGCGCTACCTGCGAAGAGGCGGCGCAGGCGACGGCGCCGCTTTCCCCACGGCTTGGCCGCGCCCGTCCGCTCGCCGAGCGCAGCATCGGCCATCCCGATGCCGGCGCGGTCTCGCTGGCGCTGATCGCAAGGACGATTTCGGCCCGATTGTGAGCGGCTGCCCTTGCCTGAACGCAACATGTTCAGTGTGACATTGAGCCGGGCGTCGCGTGACGTCCGGCTCTTTTTCTTTGCGCTGTATGAGGCATTATTCGCGCTGTTTCAATCGCTTGAGTGCCTTCAGTGAAACTGAATTATCAAGTAGTGGAAATGAGTATCACGACGCGATATCACATATTCAGAGAGATAGTTATTGACATGTTATACCAGTTGAGAAATATAGCCTCACGCCGGGTGCCCGGTGGAGGAATTTCCGGCTGACCAACACCGTCCGGCCGCATGCATTCAGGGAGGTCTTCGATGACATCGATCGCGCTATTCGGTGCCGGTGGCAAAATGGGGTATCGGCTCGCCAAGAACCTCAAGGGTTCGCGCTTCGACGTTCGCCATATCGAGGTGAGCGATGCCGGCAAGGCGCGCCTTGCCGACGATCTCGGACTATCCTGCGTTTCCGCCGATGAAGGTCTCGCCGGCGCCGATGTCGTCATCCTCGCGGTTCCCGACACGGCGATCGGCAAGGTTGCCAGCGGCATCGTCGACAAGCTGGCGCCCGGCACCATGATCGTCGTGCTCGATGCGGCCGCGCCCTTCGCCGGCCATCTGCCGGAGCGGGCGGATATCACCTATTTCGTCACGCATCCCTGCCATCCGCCGATCTTCAACGACGAGACGGATCCGGCCGCCAAGCGCGACTTCTTCGGCGGCATCGCCGCCAAGCAGCATATCGTTTCCGCCCTGATGCAGGGCCCGGAAGAGGCCTATGCGCTGGGCGAGGAGGTCGCGAAGGTCATCTGGGCGCCGGTCATGCGCTCGCACCGCGTGACGGTCGAGCAGATGGCGCTGCTGGAGCCGGGCCTGTCCGAAACCGTCTGCGCCTCGCTCCTCGTCGTCATGCGCGAAGCCATGGACGAATGCGTGCGCCGCGGCGTCGCCAAGGAAGCCGCCCGTGACTTCCTGCTCGGTCACATGAACGTCCTCGGCGCCGTCATTTTCGAGGAGACGCCCGGCGTCTTCTCCGATGCCTGCAACAAGGCGATCGAGTTCGGCAAGCCGGTCCTGATGAAGGACGACTGGAAGCGCGTCTTCGAACCTGAGGAAATCGCCGCAAGTATCCAGCGCATCACGTGAATACCGGCGGGCTTCGGCCCGCCGCGGGGCGCAATGCCCCATGAAAGATCGCACCGGATCGGCCGATTTCAATGGAGGGATGGCCGTGGAGGCCGGTGCTTAACCGGGAGGAAAACATGAAGGTTACCCGTAGACTGATCACCGTCGGCTTTGCCGCCGTCATGGCCGCAAGCGTTGCCGTGCCGGCTTTCGCCGCCGACCTCATCGCCATCATCACGCCGAGCCACGACAATCCCTTCTTCAAGGCCGAGGCCGTCGGCGCGGAAGCCAAGGCCAAGGAACTCGGCTACGAGGCGCTGGTGCTGGTGCATGACGACGACGCCAACAAGCAGTCGCAGCTCATCGACACGGCCATCGGCCGCGGCGCGAAGGCGATCATCCTCGACAATGCCGGCGCCGACGCTACGGTCGCCGCCGTTCAGAAGGCCAAGGATGCCGGCATCCCGTCCTTCCTGATCGACCGTGAGATTAATGCCGCCGGCGTCGCCGTCTCGCAGATCGTCTCGAACAACTATCAGGGCGCACAGCTCGGCGCCGAGGAATTCGTCCGGCTGATGGGCGAGAAGGGCAACTATGTCGAGCTCGTCGGCAAGGAATCCGACACCAATGCCGGCATCCGCTCCAAGGGCTATCATGACGTCATCGACGAATATCCGGACATGAAGATGGTCGCGCAGCAGTCGGCCAACTGGAGCCAGACGGAAGCCTATTCGAAGATGGAGACCATCCTCCAGGCCAACCCGGACATCCAGGGCGTCATCGCCGGCAACGACACCATGGCGATGGGCGCCATCGCCGCCCTGCAGGCGGCCGGCAAGAAGGACGTCATCGTCACCGGCTTCGACGGCTCGAACGACGTTCGCGACTCCATCAAGGCGGGCGGCATCAAGGCCACCGTGCTGCAGCCGGCCTATGCCCAGGCACAGCTCGCCGTCCAGCAGGCGCATGACCTCATCACCGGCGGCAAGAAGCCGGCCGAGGAAAAGCAGCTCATGGACTGCGTGCTGATCAACGCCGACAATGCCGACAAGCTCGAGACCTTCGCACTGAAGGACTGATCTTCGAGGGAGCGGGCGCGGGATGATCGTCATCCCGCGCCTCGCCATATGCCGGAGTACCCATCCATGCGCTTCAAGGCCGCCGCCGTCATCGTGTTCGCATCAGCCCTCGGGCTCGCGGGCTGCAAGTTTGTCAAGACCGCCGACAAGGACAAGGAGGATCAGGCCGGCGCCTTCGATCCTGACAAGCTTGTCGCCGAGATATGGGACAACAAGGTCGTGCCCTATCTCGAAAAGCGTGCCACGCCACTGTCGGAGGTCCTTTCGGCGACGGCGGCCAATGCCGACGAGGCGGGGCAGAAATACGGTTACAAGGCCAAGCAGGGCAACGCGCCCTGGACCTTCATCGCCAGGGTCGATGGGACGATCGTCGCGGAAGAGACGAAATCGCGCGCCGGCTATGTCGACGTGGATGTCGACGGCGACGCCAAGGCGGATGTGCGCGTTTCGATCGGCCCGGCCATTCGCGGCACGGCACTGCGCGACAGCCTGGATTTCGTGGACTTCAATTCCTTCAAGAACCAGATCGAATGGGCGCAGTTCGGCAAGTCGTTCAACACTTATGTGAACCGCACACTTCTCGAAAAGCTGCCGCGCGAGGGACTGACGGGCAAGACGATCAAGGCGACGGGCGCCTATCCGCTGCCGGCCGCCGGCCAGTTGCCGCAGCTCGTTCCCGCCACCATCACCATCGGAGGCTGACATGAGCGGCATCGACGATGGCGACGTCATTCTCGAACTGAAGGACATCACGAAGGCCTATTCCGGCATCGTGGCGCTGAAGAAGGCGAACCTGAAGCTGCGGCGCGGCGCGGTGAATGTGCTGGTGGGTGAGAACGGCGCGGGCAAATCCACCATGATGCGCATCATTGCAGGCGTCGAGCGGCCGACGCTCGGCGAGATCTGGATGGAGGGCGAGCGCATCACCCTCGACAGTCCCGCCGATGCGGTGCGCCACGGCATCGGCATCGTCTTCCAGGAGTTGAACCTCTTCGGCAATCTTTCGGTCGCGGAGAACATCTTCGCCACCCGCGAGATCACCCGCGGCATCCGGGGCATCGATCACAAGGCGCAGGTCGAGAAGGCGAACGAATTCCTGAACCGCCTCGAAGCCGGCATCTCGGCCGATACGCTGGCCGAGGACCTGCCGATCGGTCAGCAGCAGCTCGTCGAGATCGCCCGGGCGGTCTCGCTCGATACCCGTATCCTCATCATGGACGAGCCGACCTCCGCGCTCAGCGCGGCGGAAGTCGATGTGCTCTTCCGGGTCATCGCCGACCTCAAGGCGCGGGGCGTCGCCATCGTCTATATCTCGCACCGGCTGGAAGAGCTGATGCGCATCGGCGACTACATCACGGTGCTGAAGGACGGCCAGATCACCGGCCATGCCATGGTCAAGGACATCGACACGCGCTGGATCGTGCGCTCGATGATCGGTTCCGACGCCAAGGATTTCGCCAAGCAGGTCGACCATGCGCCGGGCGCGGAAGTCTTCCGCACGCAGGAGATCTGCCTGCCGCGCGCACAGGGCGGCTATGCGGTCGATCACGTTTCCATCGGCGTCCGCGCGGGTGAGATTCTCGGCATCTACGGCCTGATGGGCGCGGGACGCTCCGAGCTTTTCGAATGCATCATGGGCCGGCACGAGCATGCGACCGGCAAGGTTTTCGTCGACGGCAAGGAGTTGAAGGGCCGCGATACGACCCGGCGCATCCGCGAGGGGCTGGCGCTGATCCCGGAAGACCGGCAGCGCGAAGGCCTCGTCCAGTCCATGTCGATTGCCGACAACCTGTCGATGGCAAGCCTCGGCCAGTTCGTGAAGGGCGGCTTCCATATCGATCTCAAGCTGGAGAAGAAGGCCATCCTCGATGCGATCCGCAACCTCTCCATCAAGGCGAAGAACCCGGAACTGGACGTCACCTCCATGTCGGGCGGCAACCAGCAGAAGGTGGTGATCGGCAAGGCGCTGATGACCGGGCCGAAGGTGCTGCTGATGGACGAGCCGAGCCGCGGCATCGATGTCGGTGCCAAGGCGGATGTCTTCCGCACCATGCGGCGGCTGGCGGGCGAGGGGCTCGCCATCCTCTTCTCCACCTCCGACCTCGAGGAGGTCATGGCGCTCTCCGACCGCATCGCCGTCATGAGCAACGGCCGCCTGGTGACGGTGGTGGATCGCAAGGATGCCACCGAGGAGATGATCGTCTCGGCCTCCGCGGAGGGACATAAAACCAAAAGGATGCATGCGTGATGACGACAGGAACGCAAACTGCCGCCGAAAACGGCCTCTCCACCGGATCGGCCCTGCTCACGCTGATGAAGCTGAGGACCTTCATCGCGCTCTTTGCGGTGATCATCTTCTTCTCGATCTTCGCGCCGAACTTCCTGTCGACCGCGAACATGATCCTGATGTCGAAGCATGCGACGCAGAACGCCTTCCTCGCCATCGGCATGACCTTCGTCATCATCACCGGCGGCATCGACCTCTCGGTCGGCTCCATCGTCGGCCTCTGCGGCATGATCGCCGGCGGGCTCATCATGTATGGCGTCGCCGTGCCCTTCGGCTACACGGTCTATTTCAACATCGTCGAGGTCGCGGTCATCGTCATGGCGGTCGGCGTCCTGATCGGCGCGGTCAACGGCCTGCTGATCACCCGCCTCAATGTCGCGCCCTTCATCGCCACGCTCGGCACGCTCTATGTAGCGCGCGGCATGGCGCTGCTCTATTCCGACGGCCAGACGCTGCCCAATCTCACCGGCCGGGAAGACCTCGGCAACCAGGGCTTTTCCTATCTCGGCTCGGGCACCATCCTCGGCCTGCCGGTCTCCGTCTGGATCCTCATCGTCGTCGCGCTGGGCGCGGCCTATTTCGCCCGCTTCGTGCCGCTCGGCCGGCACATCTTCGCCGTCGGCGGCAACGAGCGCGCCTCGCGCATGTCCGGCATCCGCGTCAACCGCGTGAAGATGTTCGTCTACATGTTCTCCGGCTTCTGCGCGGCCATCGTCGGCCTCGTCATCTCCTCGGAGCTGATGGCCTCGCATCCGGCAACCGGCACGAACCTCGAACTGAACGCCATTGCGGCGGCCGTCCTCGGTGGTACATCCATGTCGGGCGGACGCGGCACCATCGGCGGCACGATCATCGGTGCCTTCGTGATCGGCATCCTCTCCGACGGTCTGGTGATGATGGGCGTCAGCTCGTTCTGGCAGATGGTGATCAAGGGTCTCGTGATCATCGTGGCCGTGGTGGTCGACCAGGCGCAGCGCCGCCTCCAGCAGCGCGTGACCCTGATGCAGATGGCAAAGGCAGGCTGAGCATGGCGAAATTCAAGGGTGCGCTGATCGGCTGCGGCTTCTTCGCCGTCAACCAGATGCACGGCTGGCAAGACCTGCCGGACGTGGAGATCGTGGCGATCTGCGACCGCGATCCCGAGCGGCTCGGCATCGTCGGCGACCAGTTCGACGTGGCGGGGCGCTATCGGTCAGCAGAGGAGATGTTCGCCGATGGCGGCTTCGATTTCGTCGATGTCGCGACGACGGTGGGCAGCCACCGCGCGCTGGTCGAGCTTGCCGCGCGACACAAGGTGCCGGTGATCTGCCAGAAGCCTTTCGCGCCGACTCTGGCGGATGCGAAGGCCATGGTCGCCGCTGCCGAGGCGGCCGGCATTCCGCTGATGATCCACGAGAACTTCCGCTGGCAGACGCCGATCCTCGCGGTCAAGGCGGTGCTGGAGAGCGGCATGATCGGCACGCCCTTCTGGGGCCGCGTCTCCTTCCGCTCGGGTTTCGACGTCTTTTCCGGCCAACCCTATCTCGCCAAGGGCAAGCGTTTCATCATCGAGGATCTCGGCATCCACTCGCTCGATATCGCCCGCTTCCTGTTCGGGGATGCGGGCCGCATGACGGCCCGCACCAAGCGCATCAACCCGGAGATCGCCGGCGAGGACGTGGCGACCATGCTGCTCGACCACGACAACGGCATCACCTCCATCGTCGATGTCAGCTATGCCACGAAGCTGCCGGAGGAGCCCTTCCCGGAAACCTTCGTCGAGATCGACGCAAGCGAGGGCACGCTCCGCCTCGGCAAGGATTACACGCTCACCGTCCATGGCCCGAAGGGCACGACACGAAGCGTCGTCGCGCCGAACCTGCTGCCCTGGGCCTCACGCCCCTGGCACAATATCCAGGAAAGCGCCGCGCTCATCCAGAAGCACTGGATCGAGCGGCTTGCGGCGGGCGCGGAGCCGGACACGTCCGGCCGCGACAACCTGAAGACTTTCGCCCTCGTCGAGGCCGCCTATCTCAGTGCCGAGCGCGGCAAGACTATCGCGCTGGAGGAGCTTCTCGGATGAGCGAGGACCTGCTCCGGCTCTATGGAACGCGCGAGCGGGAACCCGAAAGCCGCACGCTGATCGTTGGTGACCTCAGCGTCGCGCTGCAGGATGGCAATCTGCGCACCTTCCGTTATCGCGGCCACGAGGTGCTGCGCGCCGTCTCCTTCCTCGTCCGGGACAAGGACTGGGGGACCTGCAACGTAGCCATCACCGATCTTGTTGCCGAAGAGACCGGACAGGGCTTTTCCGTCACCTACAAGGCGCGCTTCACGGCCCCGTCGCGCGCCCATCTCGACTGCGCGATTGCGATCTCCGGCACGCCGGAGAGGGTGACCTTTTCCGCCGATTGCGCCAGCGACGGAGATTTCGAGACCGCCCGCGCCGGCTTCGTCGTGCTGCATCCGGTCGTCGGCGTCGCCGGCGAGCCGGTCGAGGTGCGCCGTGGCGATGGAAGCGTCGAGCATGCGCATTGGCCGGATCGGATCGAGCCATGGCAGCCCTTCAAGGATATCGCCGCGCTCACACACCGGGTCGCGCCGGACATCTCGGCGACGACGGAATTCCATGGCGACGTCTTCGAGATGGAAGACCAGCGCAACTGGACCGATGGATCCTACAAGACCTATGTCCGCCCGCTGGCGCTGCCCTGGCCCTATCTGGTGCCGAAGGGCGAGTCGTTCAGCCAGCAGGTGATCGTCGCAATCCACGCGCAGGCGGATGCGCCCGCCCCCGATGCGTCCTCGGCCGTTTCGCTGAAGCTGTCGCCGACCGGTCTCGCCTTTCCCGAAATCGGCGTCGGGCTCCGGCCGGAGTGCCTTGCCGAAGAGCGGGCCGCCCTCGGCCTGCTACGGACGATCGGCGCGCGCCACCTGATCGCGCATTTCGATCCCGTCGCGGGCCATGGTCTTTCGGCGCTGAAAGGCTATGCGGAGATCGCGAACCGGTCCGGTCTCAGGGTGACGCTCGAACTGGCCGTGCCATGCCGGCGCCCGCTGGACGTGGAGATGAGCGAATTCGCCGCGCTGGTGCGGGAGGCGGAATTGCCGCTCGACACGCTCTTCGTCTGTCCCTCGGTGGACCGGCAGTCGACCCCGCCCGGCAGCGAGTGGCCGGAATGCCCGCCGCTGGAAGATGTCTATGCCGCCGCCCGCGCGGCCTTTCCAGGTGTGCGGCTCGGCGGGGGCATGATGAGCTACTTCACCGAGCTCAACCGCAAGCGCGTGCCCGGCGCGCTGGTGGACTATGTCAGCCATTGCACCAACCCGATCGTGCACGCGGCTGACGACCTTTCCGTCATGCAGACTTTCGAGGCACTGCATCACGTCGTCCGTTCGGCGCGCGCCATCCATGGCGACAAGCCCTACCGCATCGGCCCCTCGACCATCGCCATGCGCCAGAACCCCTATGGCAGCGCAACGAAGGAGAACCCGTCCGGCGTGCGCATCCCCATGGCCAATGTCGATCCCCGGCACAATGGCGCCTTCGGCGCCGCCTGGACGCTGGCCTATGCCGCGACCGTCGCGTCCGCCGGGCTCGAAGTCCTGACGCTCTCCACGCTGGCCGGACCGTTCGGGCTTGTCGCGGGCGAGGGGGAGGCGACCGCGAAGGGCGAAATGCGGCCGCTTGCGCATGTCCTGTCACGGCTCGGCGCCCTTGCCGGGCAGGCGGTCGTTGCCGTGGAGACGTCGCGGCCCGATGCGGTACTGGGGCTCGCTACGAAGGAGCGCATCCTCCTCGCCAACATCACGCCCGAGACGCAGGCCGTCACCCTTGGCGCAACGCCGCGCCGGGTTGCGCTGATTGCGGCCAACGGAGCGGAATTGCCGGCGGGCGGACAGATCACGCTGCCGCCCTATGCCTGTATCGAGGTGCTGCTCTAGTTCGGGGCTCTAAGGGCATAGAGGGCGCGGGAGCGTTCGAGGTGCTTGATCATCGCCTTTTCGGCAAGGTCCGCATTGCCGTTCTCGATGGCGCGGATGATTTCCTCGTGCTCGGCGAGCGTGAAATTCTCGCGGCCCGTCCAGATGAGCATTTCCGTATGGTAGGACTTCAGCCATCCAAGCATCGCGCCGCTGACGGCCGCGAAGATCGGATTGCCGGAAATCCGGGCGATGCACTGGTGGAACTCCATGTCCGCGTTGATGAAAGCATCCGCATCGCCGAGGCTCTGTTTCTGTTTTTCGAGAAGGGCGCGAAGCTCGGCGATCTGTTCCGCCGTCGCCCGGGTCGCCGCCTCCCGGATCATGCCGCGCTCGAAGAAGATGCGGGCGCTTTTCAGGTGCTCCAGCGTGTCGGAGGAGCCGGAGAGCATCATCTTTGCCGGCAGGTCCACCTGGCGGATGATCGTCTCTGCGGTGATGCGCAACACCTTGGCGCGCTCGCCCTGCGAGATCTCGACAAGGCCCTTGCCGGCGAGCGCCTGCATGGCTTCGCGGATGGCAGGACGACCGACGCCGTAGCGCTCCATGAGCTCCCGCTCGGAGGGCATCTCGTCACCGGCCTTGAGCTCGCCGGTTTCGATCATGTGCTTGAGCCGCGCAAAGACTTCGTCGGAGAGTTTCTTGCGGACGATCGGTTCGGAAACGACGTTCATGAGTCACCTGGTTTCGACAGGTTGGAATATGCACCAAGTCCCGCTGCTGCAACAGCTTTCGCAAAGCCGGCTTGCAATAACATAAATACTCATTATACCAGCTAGAGAGGTTTCACAAGCGGCCTGCCGTGCGCCGCGGAGGAGAAGACGTGATCCGCCTGACCTATCGGATAGAGACGCCCGGCTCGGTGGAAGCCATGGCGATGAAGATTGCCAGCGACCAGTCGACCGGCACCTTCGTGGCCCTGCCGGGCGAGACGGAGGAGCTGAAGGCGCGGGTGGCGGCCCGCGTCGTCGCCATCCGCCCCCTGCCGCCGGCCGACCGCGCGTCCTTCCCCGATGAAGGCGACGGCGCCGGGCCGTTCAACCGCGCCGATGTCGATATCGATTTTCCGATGGATGCCGTCGGGACCGACCTTGCTGCGCTGATGACCATCGCGATCGGCGGCGTCTTCTCGATCAAGGGCATGACGGGCATCCGCATCGTCGGCATGAAGCTGCCGCGGGAGTTCGCCGCCGCCCATCCTGGCCCGCAATTCGGCATTCCGGGCAGCTTCGCGCTGACGGGCGTGAAGGACCGGCCGATCATCGGCACCATCGTCAAACCGGCGCTCGGCCTTCGCCCGCACGAGACGGCGGAGATGGTGGGCGAACTCATCGAGGCCGGCGTCGACTTCATCAAGGACGACGAGAAGCTGATGAGCCCGGCTTATTCGCCGCTTGAGGAACGCGTCGCCGCGATCATGCCGAAGATCCTCGATCATGAACAGAAGACCGGCAAGAAGGTGATGTATGCCTTCGGCATCAGCCATGCCGACCCGGACGAGATGATGCGCAACCACGACATGGTGCTGCAGGCGGGCGGCAATTGCGCCGTGGTCAACATCAATTCCGTCGGCTTCGGCGGCCTTGCCTTCCTGCGCAAGAGATCGGGGCTGGTGCTGCACGCGCACCGCAACGGCTGGGACATTCTCACGCGCCATGCCGGGCTCGGCTTCGAATTCTCCGTCTGGCAGCAGTTCTGGCGCCTGCTCGGCGTCGACCAGTTCCAGATCAATGGCATCCGCGTGAAATACTGGGAGCCGGACGAGAGCTTCGTGCGCTCCTACAAGGCGGTGACGGCCCCGCTGTTTTCCGAGAAGGATGTGGCCCTGCCGGTCATCGGCTCCGGCCAGTGGGGGGGACAGGCGCCGGATACGATTGCCGCGACGGGCGGCTCGACGGACCTGCTCTATCTGTGCGGCGGCGGCATCGTCAGCCATCCGGGCGGGCCGGGCGCCGGGGTGAAGGCGGTGAAGCAGGCCTGGGAGGCTGCGGTCGCCGGCATCCCGCTGGAGGTCTATGCCCGCGAGCATCCCGAGCTTGCCCGATCCATCGAGAAGTTTTCCGGCGGCAAGGGGGCCTGAACCATGGCGCGGCCATTGATCAGCTATTACGGCGACGATTTCACCGGCTCGACCGACGTCATGGAGGCGCTCGCCTCGAACGGGGTCGATACCGTGCTGTTCCTCAAGGTGCCGGATGCGACGCTCCTGTCCCGCTTCGCCGGCGCCCGCGCCTTCGGCCTTGCCGGCACGAGCCGCAGCGAGACGCCGGACTGGATGGATATCCATCTGCGCGAGGCCTTCGGCTGGCTGAAGACGCTTGATGCCGAGCTCTGCCACTACAAGGTCTGCTCGACCTTCGATTCGGCGCCGCATGTCGGCAATATCGGCCGGGCTGTCGAGATCGGCCGGGAGGTTTTCGAGACGACGACCGTGCCGCTCATCGTCGGCGCGCCGCAGATCAGGCGCTATACGGCTTTCGGCGAGCTCTTCGCCGCCTATCAGGGCCGCAACTATCGCATCGACCGCCACCCGGTCATGTCCCGCCATCCCGTCACGCCCATGGACGAGGCCAACCTGCTTCTCCATCTCGCCCGCCAGACCGCGCTGACGACCGCGCATATCGACAATGTGGCCCTCCTTGCCGATCCCGCGCCCGAGGCGGCCGACATCCTCCTTCTCGACGTGCTGGACCACGCGATGCAGGCGGCGGCCGGCAAGATGCTGTGGGAGCGGCTGCGCGCCGGCAGCCGGTTCGTCTGCGGCTCCTCGGGCGTGGAATATGCCCTCATTTCCGCTTGGCGCGAGGCCGGGTTGGTCGGCGAAAAGCCGGACTTTCCGGCGGCCGGGCCCGTTGACCGGATCGCGGTGGTCTCCGGCAGCGTCTCGCCCACCACCGAACGCCAGATCCGTGATGCGCTTGCGAAGGGTTTCGAGGGCATTACCGTCGATCCGCTGGCGCTGTCCGGCGATGCCGCGGAGACGGCCATCGCCGAAGCGGTCGAAGCGGGCCTACGGGTCCTTGAGACCGGGCGCAGCGTCGTGCTCTATACCGCGCTCGGCCCGGCGGCGGATCGGGGTGGGGAACTCGGTTCGGGCGCCCGCCACCGGCTCGGCCGGGCGCTCGGGCGCATCCAGTCGGAGCTCGTCGCGCGGGCAGGTCTTTCCCGCGCCGTGGTGGCGGGCGGCGATACGTCCAGCCACGCCCTCGGGGAAATGGGTATTTCCGCGCTGACCCTGAAGATGCCGCTGCCCCAGACGCCGGGATCGCCTCTCTGCACCGTGCATGGCGGCGCGAGCGACGGGCTGCAACTGGCGCTCAAGGGCGGGCAGGTCGGCGGAGACGACTACTTCTCGATGATCCGGGCGGGCAGGGTCTAGCCGCCCGGCGCCTGCGCGGGCGGGAACAAAACCGGCCTCTCGTCTGTTCCATGCCGAACAGAAGGAGACATGTCTTGAACAGCCATCATTCTTCCCCCGCAGTCGAATCCCTCAAGCAGGAGCAGCGCAAGCGCCGCACGAAAAAAGACGATCTCGACGAGGGCCTGAAGGAGACGTTCCCCGGCTCCGACCCTGTCTCCGCGACGACGACCTCCATTCCCGCTGGCCGGACCGACAAGGAAGAGGCGTCCAAGGTCCGTGACAGCGACGAATAGGTCCCGCAGATTTGCTGCCCCGGCGGATGAAGTTCCGCCGGGGCTTTTTGTCGTCCTGTCGTGGGGTGGCTCATAGCCCGAAGGGGAAGGTATCCGGCATCCGTCCGCTTTTAACCTCCATGGCAAGCGGAGTGACGGCACGGGTCTCCTCGAACCAGACATAGGCATCGAACTGCCGCGCGAGTTCCACCTTCGCATAGTGGCTGAGCAGTTCGGTTTCGGGCCGGTAGATCACCCCGATGAAGCGTTCGAGCCTCTCGGCGCAGAGCGCCTCCGAGACGCCGGGATGGCGGGCGAAATCGAGAAGCAGCCGTGGCCGGCCGGAGAGATGGAAACATCTTTCGACGCTCTCTTCGTGGGAGGGACGAACGGCCTTGATTTCCATGTCACCGTCCCAGTCGCTCGCCGCGGCGACTGTCCCCGTATTCGTACCGAAGCCGATCAGCGCCGCCGCATCGCCGAATTTCTCGCGGCATAGCTGGCCGATATTGAGCTCCCCGCGAACCTTGCCCATGTCGGTACGGCGCGCGTCGCCGATATGGGAATTGTGCGCCCAGACGACGGCCTTGCCATCCGGCCCCGCGCGGTCGAGAAGCCGTTCCAGCGTTTCGAACATGTGGCGATCGCGAAGGTTCCAGGCCTCCGCCCCGCCGTAATACATGATGCGGTAGTATTTTTCGGCCGAGGCGACGAGGCGGGCGTTCTGCGCGGCGTCGAAGAGAGCGTCGGGCTCCCGCGTCATCGCATCGAGCGCCTGCCGAAGCAGCTCGCGACATCGCTGCACGACCGCTTTCTCGCAGGTATGATAGCCGGCAGTGAGCACCGCCCGGCCATAGGTGTCAGGCGCGTTCTGCCAGGGCGTCAGGCAGCCGTAGCGCTCGCGTGCGATTGCCGCCGCCTGCGGGTCCGTGGCATCCAGATAAGCGAGGACCGCAGCGATGGAGCCGCGCATATTATAGATGTCGGGGCCGTAGAAACCGGCCTGCCTGCCCGTCGTGGCCGCGTTGTGGGATCGCAGCCGGCGGATGAAGGCATCCACCTCGCGGTTGCGCCACATCCACGTCGGAAAGCGCTGGAAGGGCGGCGCTTCGCCCGCCTTCTGCCGCCCGCGGACGAAACGGTCGACCACCGCCGCATCCGGCCAGTCGGCCTCCACCGCGACGACGGTGAAGCCGTGCCGCTCGACGAGGCGCCGGGTGATCGCGGCGCGGGCGCGGTAGAATTCGGACGTGCCACGGCTTGCTTCGCCAAGAAGGACGACGCGCCGGTCGGCGAAGCGTTCGAAGAGATCGGCGAAGGCGGGATCGTCGGGGGACGGCAGGTCCTCACCGGCTTCCGCAATCAGGTCTGGCAGGTGCTGCCGCAAATGGGCGGTTGCCGGCTGCGAATGCTCGCGCCAGCCCGCTTCCCCGATCAGCGGAACGAAGAAGACCGCACCGAGATCCTCTTCCTCATAGCGGCCGGCCGCGAGCCGGGTGATGCGGACGAGCCGCTGCGAACGCTCCTGTCGCCCGATGGGGATGATGAGGCGGCCGCCGATTTCCAGTTGTTCCTTCAGGGCCATCGGCGCTGAAGGCCCGCCGGCGGAAACCAGAATGGCATCGAAGGGTGCCTTTTCCGGCCAGCCTTTCGTGCCGTCGCCGGTGCGCACCGCGACGTTGCGACGGTCGAGCGCCGCCAGCCGCTGCGAGGCTTTTTCCGCAAGGGCTGCATGGCGCTCGATGGCGGAGACCTGTCGCGCCAGATGGCTGAGAACGGCGGCCGCATAGCCGGAGCCGGCTCCCACTTCGAGCACATTGTCCGTCGCTTCGATTTCCGCCGCCTCCGCCATGCGGGCGACGATATAAGGCTGGGAAATGGTCTGGCCCTCGGCGATCGGCAGCGGGGAATCCTCATAGGCGAACTCCTCGAAACCCTGCTCGACGAAAGCCTCCCGCGGCACGGCTTCCATCGCCTTCAGCACCCGCGCATCCGCGATGCCGCGGCGCGCGAGATGCCGCTCCACCATCTGGTGCCGGGCATAGTCGTGATCGAACATGGAAGCCTCCCCTTGGCTGGTTGGCGTCTGTTCGATCAACCGGCCGGGACGGGGCATTGTTCCGCTTTTCCTTCCCGTCGGAAGGCTCAGCCCCGGTCTTCCTCGTATTGCGCGGCACCCTCGATGGGCCGGAGCCAGGGCTCGCGGCGCTTGATCCAGAGCTCGTAGCTCGGCGTGAAAGGCGTCGGTGCCTCGGGCAGGGTGCCGAGCTTGACTTCGGCCTCCCGCTCGTCGAGCGAAAACAGCCGGCCGCCGCAATGCGGGCAATAGCAGCGGCCCTGGAAGTCGGCGACGTCGCCGGAATACTCGAACTGACCGGCCGGCCAGATACCGTAGAAGGTGAAGGCGGATCCGCTCTCCTGCCGGCAGTCTGTGCAGTGGCAGATGCCGATGCGCAGCGGTTCTCCCCGCACGGAAAGCCGCACCTGTCCGCAGAGGCATTGTCCCGATAGCGTCGTCATGCGATCTCCCTTCGGCCTTGTCGCGCTTGTGAGAACGGGTGTGCCGCCCTGCGGTTCCAGGCTATCGATCTTCCGAAGGGTTGGCGAGGGCCGTCAGAGCCACTTGGGCGCGTTCGTCCGTTCATGCGCGCGCAGCTTTTCGATGAGGCTTGCCGGATCGCTGTCGACGGCGATGCTTGCGCGATGCGCGGGAGGCAGGAACCTCGTCTCGACCATCCTGTCGAGAAAGGCGAGGAAGGGCGAGAAGAAGTCCGCCACGTTCAGCAGGCCGGCGGGCTTGTCCATTTCGCCGAGCTGGTTCATGGACCAGACGACCATCAGCTCCTCGACCGTTCCGATCCCGCCCGGCAGCGCGACAAAGGCGTCGGCCAGCTCGATCATGCGCGCCTTGCGTATGCCGAGGGTCGGCACGATCTCGTGGCGGGTGAGGCCGGGATGGGAGTGCCCGCGTGCATGGAGGCTCTCGGTGATGACGCCATGGACCGTGCCGCCGCCGGCAAGGACGGCGTCCGCCACGACGGTCATCAGCCCCTTGGTCGTCCCACCATAGACGAGGGCGATGCCGGCTTGCGCGAGCGCCGCGCCGAGCGCCCTTGCGCCGTCCACATAGGCATCGCCTTCGCCGGTGTTCGATCCGCAGAATACGGCAATCGTCGCGAGCGTCTTCGTCATGGCCTGTTCCTTCTGGTCCGGCGTTCAATCCCCGTGCCCGCTGTAGCGCAACAGCGCGGGAACGCGAAGCGCCAGCAGGGCGAGGAAGGTCGCGAGCAGCGTTCCGCTGATCAATGCCACATGGGTGATGCCGATGACCTCGGCCGCCGCGCCGAGCATGATGCTGGCAAGCGGCATGACGCCAATGGTCAATTCCTGGATGCCCATGACGCGGCCCTGCACATGCGGCTCCGTCATCATCAGCATCAGCGTCGTCTGCAGGATGCCGAAGGGCGCCGCGGCAAGGCCGATGAGAACCATCAGCGCGAAGGAAAGGGGCACGGAGGAACAGAGGGCGAAGACTGCCCAGAGCGCGCCCCAGATCGCCGTGCCCAGCACGAAGAGGCCGCCCTTGAAGCGGAAGTCGCCGAGCGCCGCGACGATCACCGAACCGGCGAGACCGCCCGTGCCGGCGCAGGCCAGCAGCCAGCCGAGGCCGCTCGGCGAAAGCCCCAGATGCTCCTTGGCGATGACGGGCATGAAACCCTGATAGATCGGCCAGAGCAGGATATTGGCGGCAAAGGTGACGAGCAGCACGGAACCGAGAAGGCGGTTCGAGAGGACCGTACTGAACCCGGCGGAAAGCAGGATCCGAAGGTTCTGCGGGCCGATGACCTCATGGCTGTTCTTCACCTGCCGGAGCGGCCAGAGCGCGAGGAAGGCAACGAGATACCAGAGCGCCGAGATCGCCAGCGCCGCAGCGGCCCCGAAGGCGGCGATCATCGCGCCGCCGAGCGCCGGGCCGATCACCTGCGTCATGCTCAGGACGATGGAGTTGAGCGCATTGGCATTGCTGAGGCTCCTTCGCCCGACAAGCTCACTGACGAGCGTGAAGCGTGCCGGCTGCGAGGGGGATTGTGCAAGGCCGATGCAGAACCCCGCCGCAACGAGGCCGGCAAAGGATATGCTGTCCAGCGCCACGAGAAGGGCGACGACGGTCAGGACGCAGAACGCCCAGCCCGACGCAACGAGCAGCAGCCGCGGCCGGTTGAAGCGGTCGGAGATCACGCCGGCGAGGGGCCCGAGCATCAGCGGTGAAAGCCGCGCCGCGGTGAAGATGGCGACGGAGAATTCCGAGCCCGTCATCTCGAAGACCAGCCAGCCGAGCACGAGGGTCTGCGTCCAAACGCCGGCAAAGAAGAAGAGGTTGGAAACCCACAGCAGCCGATAGCGGGGATAAAGGATGAGCGAAGAGGCGACCCGCCCGAGGAGGCCGGCGGGCATGGCACGGGGCATCGGCAATTCCAGCGCCGCGCTGGTGGCATCCTCGGCAAGAGCGGTGGTCTCGGATCGCGGCATGTTCGGCTTCCTGCACTGCGGCCAAGCGCCCGCCGGCGCGGAGGGCGGGTACGGCATGTCCGTATCGATGTGTTCGGCGTGACGACGTCCCTGCGGGTGGCGACGGGACGGAAGGGGAGGCCGGTTCGATATCCGGCCGCCTGTTTATAGGCGCGCGCATCCGGTTTCCGAAATTAAATCTCCCGATGCCTTTCATTGAATTGCTGAATGACGCCCCGGCGCGGGCGGCGGCGATCATTCTTTGGTGAGGACCGGCGAAATCCCGCAGGGAGACGTTGTCTTCGCCCTATCCGCATGGTATGCATCTCTATCATTAGCCCCCTAATAGTAGCTTCCTCTATGAGTGCCCACTCTCTCGCTCTGCTGGCCGACATCGCGCGCCTCGTGCGCAAGCGATTCGAACAGCGGGCGCAAAGCCTCGGCCTGACCCGCTCGCAGTGGCGCACGCTCGCCTATCTGTCGAAGAACGAAGGCATTCATCAGGGCGGATTGGCGGAGCTTCTGGAAATCGAGCCGATCGCGCTGGTGCGCGTTCTCGACAAGCTTGCCGAGCGCGGATTGATCGAGCGCCGGCGCCATCCCTCCGACCGGCGCATCTGGCTCCTCTACCTGCGCGACGAAGTGCGTCCGCTGCTGGCCGAAATCCACGAACTGGCCGATGCGACGCGCGCCGAGGCGCTGCTCGGCATCGCGCCGGAGCGGCTCGAACAAACATTCACTGTGCTTTCCGAAATAAAGGCGAACCTCGTCCTGGCCTGCGAGGCGCCGACTGGCGAAAAAGAGCAAGAGCATGACTGACAAGCCCACCTTCCGCGTCATCACCGACGCCGATGCCGAAAATGCCGCCGACAGAGGCGAGACCCTGGAGGCGCAAGGTACGGTCGCCGAAGCGCCATCCCCCGTTTCCGGCGCGACTGCCGAGGCAGTGCCCGCACCCGAGCTGCCGCGCCGCCGGCGCTCGCTCACCCGGCCGATCCTCTTCGCCCTGCTCCCGGTCGCCCTCGTGGTGGGCGGCTATTATTACGTCACCGGCGGGCAGGTCATGGCGACCGACAACGCTTATATTCAGGCTGACATGGTGGGCATCGCGACCGACGTCTCGGGCATCGTCGAGCGCATCGACGTACATGAGAACGAGGCCGTGAAGGCCGGCCAGCCGCTCTTCACCCTGCGGCCCGATGCCTTCCGCATCACGCTCGAAGGCGCCAAGGCGCAGCTCGGCGTCCAGCGCAACCAGATCGAGAACCTCAAGGCGAGCTACCGCCAGTCGCTGGCGGAGATCACGCAGGCGGAAGCGGACCTGCCCTATTTCCAGGCGCAGTTCGACCGCCAGCAGAGCCTGCTGAACGGCGGCAGCGCCAGCCGCTCGGCCTATGACGAAGCCAAGCACAATCTCGATACCGCGCGCCAGAAAGTTTCCGTGAGCAAGGCCGAGGCCGCCGTCACGCTCGCCCAGCTCGGCGGCGACGCCGACCGGCCGGCCGAGGAATACCCGCTCTATCTCCAGGCGAAATCCAGCGTGGACAACGCCCAGCGCGAACTCGACCATACCATCGTGCGTGCGCCCTTCGACGGCGTCGTCACCAATGTCAACGCGCTACAGGTCGGCTCCTACCTTCAGGCCTCGCAGCAGGCGTTCTCGCTGGTCTCGACCGACCGCCTGTGGATCGCGGCCAATCCCAAGGAGACCGAGCTGACCTATGTGAAGCCCGGCCAGGAGGCCACGATCTATGTCGACACCTATCCGGGCGTTTCCTGGAAGGGCAAGGTCGAGAGCATCAGCCCGGCCTCCGGCTCGTCCTTCTCGCTCCTGCCGGCGCAGAACACCTCCGGCAACTGGGTCAAGGTCGTGCAGCGCATTCCCATGCGCGTGAGCATCGAGGATGCCGAAGGCAAGCCGCCGCTGCGCGTGGGCATGAGCACCGTCGTCGATATCGACACCGGCCACGCCCGCGGCCTGCCGGATTCCATCCAGGGCATGCTGGACAGCATCAGCGGCAAGAAACATGGCTAGTTCCACGGACGCACCGACCGTCATCGTGGCCAATCGCGGCGCGATCACGGCCTGCGTCATCCTCGCCGTCATCATGCAGGCGCTGGACACGACCATCGCCAATGTCGCGCTGCCCTTCATCCAGGGCAGCGTGTCGGCGTCGGCCGACCAGATCAACTGGGTGCTGACCTCCTATATCGTGGCGGCTGCCATCATGACGCCGCCCTCGGGTTTCCTAGCGGCCAAGTTCGGCCGCAAGCGGGTACTGCTGACGGCCATTGCCGGCTTCGTCTTCGCCTCGGTCCTCTGCGGCCTTGCGCAGTCGCTCAACCAGATCGTCGCCTTCCGCCTGTTGCAGGGCCTGTTCGGCGCGGCGCTGGTGCCGCTGTCGCAGGGCATCCTGCTCGATATCTACACGGTCGAGGAACGCGGCTCGGCCATGGCGCTCTTCGGCGTCTCGGTGATGGTGGGGCCGGTGCTCGGGCCGGTCATCGGCGGCTGGCTCACCGACAATATCAGCTGGCGCTGGGTGTTCTACATCAACGTGCCGATCGGCGCGCTCGCCTTTGCCGGCATCGTCATCTTCGTGAACGAGACCCTGCGGGATGCCCTCGCCAAGCTCGACTGGTTCGGCTTCGGCATGATGAGCCTCTTCATCGGCGCGCTGCAGCTCTTCCTCGACCGTGGTGAGCAGCTCGACTGGTTCTCCTCCGGCGAAATCCTCATCGAGGCCATCATCTGTGCGGCGGCCTTCTATCTTCTCGTCGTGCATACGCTGACGTCCGAGAAATCCTTCGTCAATCCGCGGCTCTTCCTCGACCAGAACTTCGCCGTCAGCATGATCTTCATCTTCGTGATCGGCATCACCTATCTGGCGTCGCTCGCGCTGATGACGCCCTATCTCCAGACGCTGATGGGCTATCCCGTCATCACCGCCGGCATCGTCATGGGGCCGCGCGGCCTCGGCACCATGCTGTGCATGTTCCTGATCGGGCGGCTGATCGGCAAGGTGGATACGCGAATCCTGCTTTCCGCCGGCCTAGGGCTGACGGCCTGGGCGATGTACGACATGACCGCCTGGACGCCGGACGTCTCGCAATGGACCATCGTTTCCGTCGGCTTCGTGCAGGGCGCCGGCCTCGGCTTCCTCTTCGTGCCGCTGACGACGATGGCCTTTTCGACCCTGCCGCCGGAGATGCGCGGAGACGGCACGGGCCTCTACAACCTTTCGCGAAACATCGGTTCGTCCGTCGGCATCTCGCTGGTGACGGCGCTGATCACCGAGAACGTGCAGAGCAATCACGAAAGCATCGCCGCCTATGTGACGCCGTTCAACCACGCCTTCAACAATCCGGCCGTGCAGCAGCATCTCAATCCGCTGACGGAGGCCGGGCGCGCCGCGCTCGACAGCACCATCACCCTGCAGGCGACGATCATCGCCTATATGGACGATTTCAAGCTGCTGATGCTGCTCTCGCTTGCCGTCATGCCGCTCGTCCTGTTGCTCAAGAAGCCGCAAGCGGCCCCGGCGCTCGATCACAGCGCGGTGGTGGACTAGCCGGGCAGCGGCCCGTCACCGGCTGAGCTTCGTAGCGACGTCGAGGAGCACGTTGGCGCCGGCGACGAGATCGGCCTCGTCGGTATGTTCGGCCGGATTGTGGCTGATGCCGCCCTTCGACGGCACGAAGATCATCGCCGAAGGCGCGATGCGGGCGATCATCTGCGCATCATGCCCCGCGCCCGATGTCATGCGCCGGCAGCTCAGCTGGCGTTCCGTCGCCGATGCCTCGATAGTCGTCACGATTTCCGGCGCGAAGGCAACGGGCTGGAAGCGCGCCAGACGCTCCGTCGATATCTCGAAGCCTTCGCCCTGCAGTTTCTTCAGAAAGGCATCGAGTGCGGTTTCCTGTCCCTTGAGTCTTTCTTCATCGGGATTGCGCAGATCGACCGTGAAGATCGCCGCCGAGGGAATGACGTTGATCGCATTGGGCTCGAAGCGGATCGTACCGACCGTCACGACCGCACCCGGCGTTTCGCGGGCAAGCCGGTCGAGGAAGGCGAGCGTGCGGCCGGCGGCAACGCCGGCGTCGCGGCGCATCGCCATGGGCGTCGTGCCGGCGTGGTTGGCCATGCCGCCGATGGTGATCCTCTGCCAGGAAATGCCCTGCAGGTTCTCGACCGCCCCGATCGGAGTTCCTTCCGCCTCGAGGATCGGTCCCTGTTCGATATGGAGTTCGATATAGGCATGCGGCCTGAGGAAGCCCGGTTCCCGCGTCCCGGCATAGCCGATGCGCGCCAGCTCCATCCCGAGCGTCGTGCCGTCGCTGCCGATGGTGGCGAGCGCATCGTCCGTACCGAGCCCTCCGGCCGCGACCAGGCTGCCCATCATGTCGGGCGCATAGCGCACGCCTTCTTCGTTGGTATAGGCGACGACGGCAAGAGGCCGCGAGGGGCGAAAACCTGCCTGCTGCATCGCCTCGATCACGGCAAGGCCCGACAGAACGCCGTAGCAGCCGTCATAGATACCCGCGTCGATCACCGTATCGATATGGGAGCCCATGACGACCGGGTCGCCGGAGGCGCCCTCCGGCTCCCATAGGCCATGGATGTTGCCGATGCGGTCGATTTCGATGCGGAGGCCGGCTTCCCCGAGCCACGCGCACAGAAGATCCCGTCCCGCCCGATCGGCATCGGTCGCGGCAAGGCGGCAGAGCCGGCCGGCCTCGTCCCGCCCCGTATCGCCAAGCGCCTTCAGGCGGGCAATCAGACGGGCGGCGTCGATGGCGGGGATCATGCAGCGCCTCCGTTTCGGACGGCTTCGGGGCTGCGGCCGACGATCCTCTCGTAGAGGGCTGGGTCGGTCGCGCCTTCCGTGTTGACGACGAGCACGCGCGCCTTGCTGTCGAGACCGATCCGGGCGGCAAGCGCGGGGTCGCGAAGCGCCGTCAGAAGACCCGCCAGCCCGGCACTTCCGCTTTCGCCGGCAACGATGGCGGGGTCCTCGCCGACGGGATTGGCGAGGCGGCGCATCGCCTCCGGCGCGGCATCCTCCTCGACCGTCATGAAGCCATCCGCGACCCGTTCGAGGACACGGAAGGCGACCAGCGACGGCTCATAGCATTCCAGCATCGCCATGATGGTCGGTTCTCCCTCTTCCACCTTGACCACATGGCCCGCGCGGGCGCTCTCATAAATGCTGGCGGCGCGCGCCGGATCGACCACCGTGACATGCGGACGGTTATCGCCGAGCGCCATCGCCATATGCCCGCTGACCGCAGCGGCAAAGCCGCCGACGCCGGCCTGGAGAAAGACATGGGTCGGGGGTTCGGCAAGCGAGGCGAGGGCTTCGCGAACCAATGCGGTATAGCCCTGCGACACGAGGCCGGGAACGTATTCATAGCCGGGCCATGAGGTGTCGGAGAGGATCGTCCAGCCCTCCTCGGTTGCCACGCGCGCGGCTTCGGCGACGGAGACGTCGTAATTCCCGTCGACGCGCACCATTTTCGCACCGAAGCGGGCGATGGCCTCGATGCGGGCATCGCTGACGCCGGAATGGACGAAGATCACCGCGCGGGCGCCCATCAGCGCCGCGCCCTGTGCAACCGACCGGCCGTGATTGCCATCGGTCGCGCAGGCAAAGGTCATGATCGCGGCGATGGCGCGGACCTCGTCCGACATGAGTTCGGCGATGGGGACGGGGCGGCCAAGGTGGCGCTCGGCCTCCTCCTTCACCAGGATCATCAGCGCATAGGCGCCGCCCAGTGCCTTGAAGGAGCCGAGGCCGAGGCGAAAGCCCTCGTCCTTGACATATAGGGCCCCGAGGCCGAATTCGGCGGCAAGGCCGGGCAGCGTGTGGAGCGGCGTCGCATCGTTGTTCTCGCGAAGGGCGAGGACCTGCGCCACCCGCCCGGCCGCCGCGATGCCCAGCGTTTCGGCGTCGCGTGCGTCCAGCGGCTGCCGATAAGCGGGCAGGGTGTTCGTCAGATAAGGCAGGGTGGGCATCGGTGTCTCCTCGGGCAGATATCGGATGAAGGATATTTCAACGGAGGAGAGAAAGGCGCTGTGTTTTGCGGCCTTCGATGCATTTCTGTTTCATTCAGGCCGCGGCGGGCTGACTTTTGTTCCGCGCCGCGCAGGAACGTCACTCCAGCGGAATGCTCAATCCCACCTTGACGCGCTCCATGGAAACGAACGTCCGGAAGCGTTTCACATTGTTGTTGCCGAAAAAGAGCCTCCGCGTCAGCGCCTCGTAATCCGACATGGCGCGCACGATGACGATCAGGATGAAATCCGCCTCTCCCGTCACATAATAGCATTGCTGCACCTCCGGCGCGGCGGCGAAGGAGCGTTTGGCGGCGTCGTAAAGCTCTGCGCGCTCGCTTTCCATCTCCACTTCGACGAAAAGCGTGATCGACCGGTCGACCCTCGCCGGATCGACGAGGGCGACATTGGCCCTGATGACCCCGATCTCCTCCATGCGCCGGATGCGGCGCTGGACCGCCGGCGCGGAGAGGTGGATCATCTCCGCGATGGTTCGCTGCGGCGTCTTGTTGTCCCGCTGCAGGATGTCGAGGATCTTCAGGTCCAGCCGGTCGAGCTCGGCGGAACCGCGTGTCGGCTTCTCGCTCATCTTCAGCGCCTTTCGCAACGAAATTGCGTGGCTGCGCCGGATTTCCGGCGCAGCTTTCACATGGTGCCGAGCATTATTTCATCTGCCGCTGCAAGTCATCCTGCGCCCAAGGCTATTCCAGTTGCCGGAGGAACCTGAGCGCAGCCGCAGACAGGGTCATCGCACCCTTGGGAAGGGCGGTCTCGTCCACGCGGAACTTCGGATGATGCAGCGGATAGATCGCCTCCATCGCCTCGTTGCGGATGCCGAGGCGGAAATAGACCGACGGGCATTTCTCGCTGTAGAAGGCGAAGTCGTCCGCCGCGGTCCAGCCGGGCGCGTTGAGCACGTTGTCCCGCCCGACGACCTCGGCTCCCGCCTGCTGGACGATGGCGACCATTTCGGGCGCGTTGACGACCGGCGGCTCGCCGCGCTGGATCGTCACCGCGACGCTTGCGTCATGGGTGGCGGCGACGCCTTCGAGGATTTGCCGCAACCGGCGCCAGGCCTTCTGCCGTGTCTCTTCGTGGCCGCTGCGGATCGTGCCCTTCAGGCGTACCTCGGGGGCGATCACGTTATATGCGCCGCCGCCCTCTATGCCGGTGACGGAAACCACGAGCGGGTCGTAGGGATCGATCTCGCGCGAGACGATCTTCTGCAATTCCGTCACCATGGAACAGGCGACCGCGATCGCATCCACCCCGTCGGAGGGCTTGGCGGCATGGGCGGAATTGCCGGTAACGACGACATCGAAGATATCGCAGGCGAGCGTGTAGGGACCGGCGCCGACAGCGATCTGTCCGGCGGGCGTATAGGGATCGACGTGGATGCCGATTGCGGCGTCCACGTCATCGAGAAGGCCCTCCTCGATCACCCGCCGGCCGCCGAGCGGCTCGGCTTCCTCGGCAGGCTGGAAGATCAGGCGCACCGTGCCGCTGAACGACGACCTCTGCCGGTCGAGCAGGACCGCGGCGGCGTAGCCCATCGCGGCATGCGCGTCGTGCCCGCAGGCATGCATCAAGCCCGGCCGTGCGGAGGTGAAAGGCACGCCCGATGCCTCGGTGATCGGCAGCGCGTCGATATCGGCCCGGATCACCACCTTGCGGTTCGAAGGCCCGGCCGTTCCGGCGATATCCACGGCAAGGCCGAAGCCCGCGACGGGCCGGACATTCTCCAGCCCCGCCGCCTCGAGCGCCTGCTTCAGATAGGCCTGTGTCTCGCGCTCGTCGTTCGACAGTTCCGGATTGCGATGGAGGTGGCGCCGGATGTCGATCATCCCGCGTTCCAGCGACGGTTCCATCGCGGCGGTGTCGGGGTCAGGCCTTGACATGGATGTCCCGCGGGAAGTTGGTCAGCGTCTCGCAGCCGCGTTCGGTCACGAGGATCGTCTCGCTGACCTCGATCCCCCAGCCGTCCATCCACATGCCGAGGATGGAGTGCAGCACGTTGCCGGGCTTCAGAATGGTCCTGTCGCCCGGGCGCAGGCTGATGGTGTGCTCGCCCCAGTCCGGCGGATAGGCGACGCCGATGGAATAGCCGATGCGCGATTCCTTCTTCAGGCCGTAGCGCTGGATGACCTGCCGCCAGGCGGCCTCGACCTCCTCGGCCGTGACGCCGGGCTTGATGGCGGCGAGCACGGCCTCCATGCCTTCGAGCACCGCCTTGCCGGTGTCGCCGACCTTGGCCGGCATCCGGCCGAGCTGCATGGTGCGGGCAAGGCCGGCCGTATAGCGGCGGACGACGCCGGCAAGCTCCAGCGCGACCGTCTCGTTCTCGCCGAAGCGCCGGTCGCTCCACATGACATGGGGGGCCGATGCGTTCTCGCCGGCAAGGATGGTCGGGGGAAGGGCGGTGATGTCCCCGGCGAAGTCGGGTGAGCCGGCAACTTGCGCGGCCTGGATCCGCGCGATGGCATCGCATTCGCGCACGCCGGGCGCGATGACGTCATAGGCGGCGGTCACGGCGGCTTCGGCAAGGCGCGAGGCCTTGCGCAGATAATCGATCTCGGCGGCGGACTTGACGCTGCGGATCCAGTTCACCAAGAGGTCCGCATCGTGGAAGGTCGCATTGGCCAGGCCGGCGGTAAGGCGCGCATGCGCCTTCGGCGAGTAATAATAGGCCTCCAGCTCGATGCCGATATTGCCGCGATCCCAGCCCTTGCGGGCAATCCAGCCGGCGATCCAGTCCATCGGGTGGCGGTCGGCGCGCTGGACATGGTCCTCCGGGAAGCCGACGACGTTCTCCTGCTTCATCCATGCGGTCAGAAGGCCGCCGGCCGCGTCCATGGCGCGGCCGATCCAGACGGGCTCTTCGTCCGCGAGGGGAACGAGCACGACCTGCGGCGTATAGAAGGACCAGCCGTCATAGCCGGTGATGTAGTGCTGGTTGGCGACGTCGT
>Ga0153917_1000368_pt1 | contig 32389 bp, 44 predicted proteins | sample TSFL001MetaG_FD_104695 | JGI IMG/M metagenome (GOLD analysis project Ga0153917, IMG submission 104695) | Attine ant fungus gardens microbial communities from Florida, USA - TSFL001 MetaG | ecosystem: Host-associated > Fungi > Mycelium > Unclassified | place: USA: Florida, Paynes Creek Historic... | reverse complement strand
GGGCTCACCTGCCGTATGACTTCTTAGGCCGCGTGTCTAACCGCATCATCAACGAAGTGAACGGTATTTCCCGCGTGGTGTATGACATCAGCGGTAAGCCACCGGCTACGATTGAGTGGGAATGATGTATAGCTAGTTCATAGCACATCATATCTATTCAAAATCCCATCTAACCCTCTGTAATCACAGAGGGTTTTTGTTTATATCTACTCATAACTATTCACTCTACACCACATTTTTCGACGGTACAGGTGACGGTATTACCCGAAAGGTATACTCTCATACCGACAAAAACATGGATGCATTACGGGTGAATTGTGCTTACCGATACCAAACTGAAAAACCTGAAGCCGCAGGAGAAACTGTATAAGGTTTCCGACCGTGACGGGCTGTATGTCGCCGTGCTCACGTCAGGCTCTGTCTCATTCCGCTACGACTACCGCATTAACGGCCGCCGGGAAACTCTGGTGATTGGCCAGTACGGTCGTGACGGTGTTAGCCTGGCGGAAGCACGCGAGGAACTCATTGCCGCCAAAAAGCTGCTGAAGTCAGGCCAGTCGCCTGCTGCGGCGAAACGAGACGGTATTAAAAAAATCCGTGGGGCTGAGACGTTCGCGGTACATACCGACAGTTACATGAAGAATGCCACGCTGGCCGACAGTACGCGGGAGCTTAAGCGGGCGATCATTGATCGTGACCTGATACCGTCACTCGGCAACAAACTAATGACTGAGATCACCACAGCGGCGGTTCGTGATTTGTGCGATAAAATCGTCCAGCGCGGTGGTAATGCAACAGCAGTAAGAGCCCGGGAGATAATCAGCAGTGTGTACCGTCATGCTAATGACAGAGGGCACGGGTTCTATAACCCAGCTGCTGATATAAAACCGTCATCCATTGCCACATTTGTGGACCGGGAGCGATACCTTAGTCCAGAAGAAATTGGTGTTTTTTTCCGTGCGCTGGATAGTTTCAGTGCAATGGGCACGCTGAAGATGGCAATCAAGCTCGTTCTGCTGACGATGGTCAGGAAAGGGGAGTTCACCAACGCCGAGCTTAAAGAAATCAGCTTCACCAAAGGGGTATGGACCATCCCAGGCGAAAGAATGAAGAGCGGGAAACCTCATTCAATTTACCTTTCAAGGCAGGCGCTTGACCTGATGGTAACCCTTCAGATGTGCGCCGGAGGTAGTATTTATCTTGTGCCTGGCCGATACGACTTCAACAAACCTATCTCTAACGCCTCGCTTAATTCCCTGATCGACCGCGTAGTGGCGCGCATAAACGAATCGGGTTATCACTTTGAACGCTTTACTGTGCATGATCTGCGACGTACCGCCAGCACTAACCTTCATGAAGCTGATTATCCATCAGACTGGATAGAGAAAGGCCAGGCCAGAAAGCAGAAAGGGACGAGAGCGGTTTATAATAAAGCAGAGTATGCGCGGCAGCGCGCTTACATGCTTCAGCAGTGGGCTGATATGGTTGATGCGTGGATAGCAGGGGAGCACACCGATCTGGTGCTGTTCTCCCCTTCAAAGTTTGAGAAGTGGATGGAGTCGCAGGATTAAGCCGCCTCCCGTCTTGCAAGGCGAGAATTCCCATACGCCATAAGAGTATCGCGGTCTACCGTCGTAAACTCGCAATGTGTTCTCGGATATGGCTTCCAGATAATCAGTAATGATCCTTTGTTGTTGCCGCTGACCGGCTTACCGGTGATCGGGTTGATAAATGCCAGCCGCCCGGCGGTAATAAAGCGAACTTCGCTTGCGGTCTGGATAGCCTCCTTAAACCAGCCAACAGAAGTTTCTGCCGGTACCAGCATGACCGTGCCGATCTGATTGGCGCTCTCGGCTGCAGCCTTCTTAACGTACGGCGTAATGTCGCTGTATGGCGGGTTAAGCCAGACGTAGCCAGGAATGCTCATGTAATCAGCCCATGGCGTTTCAAGCGTGTTCTGCTCGGCAGTGATAAACTTCCTGCATAGCGCGTTATGCTGTGCCGCAGCGGCGTCCAGTTGAAAGCAGAACTCAGCATCCAATGCGAAAAATATAGCTGGTGGCGTGCGCCATAAATCACGCTGATCAGCTGGAGTATTGCTGCCTGTAAAATCAGTCATGCTGCACCGCCTTCAATGCGCTTAAACTCGATTACCCAGACCCAAGGGTTGGAGTCGAAACTACCAGCGCCATTTGTCTTATCCCACCACGCTTTAAAGCCGTGCATTTCTGGACACAGACCAACCGGAACGCCAGCGATCGCATAATGCTCAGCATGGTTGAAGGCGCGCCCCGCCACGGTTTCGCAGTGTTCTAGCATATCACCAAGGTCATTCAGCATGGCTGATTCATCGGCATCCTGAAGTCTCTCGATACGGATTCCGGTTATCTCCAGGCTGATTCGGCTGGCATCGCGAGGCATGACTGCGCCAGATTGTGGGCGCGTCCAGTCTCCCCACTCCGGTTCACCATCGGCCCAATACCAGAAATCCGGTACTTCATGAGGCACTGCGGGATCGAAGAAGTTAAATGAGTCGAGCCGTGAAAATGACTCTCTGACATAAATCGCATCGCCAACTGCACCGAATGGACATGGATGCCAGTAATCGCACACGTGCTCCGCATCTTCGCTCCATGGCCACATGCTTCCGTCGTCGCGCTCTGCAATTTCAGTAGCCCGAGTCTGCCGCCATTTGATAGGGCGGCGAACCTGCGTCATGCTGCCATCAAGCAAGGAGCGCACCTGATACTCGTTAAAAATCATTCCGCGCTCTTTCATGCCGCCACCTTCTTGCTGTTCATCAGCTCAGCCAGTCGCTGAGCCTTCAATGGGTTCTGAATAACCTGGCCGCCAGGTGCTAACCACCCGCGGCGCAGAGATGAATAAACCAGCGTTATGCTGCCGACTCGGATATTGTCGTGGGGATTAGTCATATACCACCCCGCGACATCCGATCCCGCTATAGTCCAGGTGCGGGGTGCGGTTACCTTTGGTTATGCACTGCTGGCGGCGCACCGCGATACGGGCGCGCTCTACTTCTCCGACGGCCGCATCCAGGCACTGTAGCCAGAGACGGGCTGCGATGCGGTAATGCCCGCGGCGCTCGCGTTCAATGGCCCGGCTTTCGATCTCCATTGCTTCCGGCGTTACTGCCACCACTCTTTCAACACGGCGCTGTGATACGTATTCCTCGTGATAGCGCTCAAGTTTCGTCTTTTTCATTTGATCCAGACCTCTCAACTGATTACCGCCGCCAGCCACATCAGGTAGGCGACCACGGCCAGATACAGGTACACATCTGACCATCTGCCGATATGCTTCTTCAGCGCCGTCATGCTGCCGCACTCACCGGGCGATACACGCGGCGGTCAACCGGCGGCTTTTTTCCGGTGAACGTCGCCGGACTTGCCGCTTTACGTTTATCCAGCCAGGCTTCAACTTCGCTCTGGTCCCATGCGCAGCGGCGGTCGGTGATCCAGAAACGAGACGGGAATTCTCCAGCCTGCTCCAGGCGGTCAATCGTGCTCCATGACAGTGGCACCACCGCCAGGAGTTCCTTCTTACCAAATGCACCTTTCATAAATACCTCTCTTGGTTGCAGGTGTGGCGCCGCGGCGCCACGGTGGTGATTACATAGGGACTTCGTTCAGCTCATCGCGGCGGACGTTATAAACGTCTTCTGCCATTTCAAACCATTTCCCAGTTAGGGCATCTTTGGCGCCCGGGCGCTTTTTCCCGTCAGGCCATGTACCGCCGTTAAAAATTAAATCCAGCTTTTCTGCGCTCTCAGCTTTGCCAGCGGCGTCAGTAAAAGCACGCAGAATTTCCTCTGGATCGCGGTCGTCGCTGCTCTTTTGTTTCTCTTCCTGGTGCTGCTCAGGTTTAGAGTTGATCAGCTTGTTCATGCCTGAGGCGGTGGCAGGTGCAGGCGTGATATCGCGCTCAACACGCGGTGCCGCCTCCTGCAATTCGTCAGGGGTATACACGCCAAGCAGGACGTCAGGGGCATGCAGACGCGCCCAGCGCTTAACGCACAGGTATGCGAGCTGCTGGCGAGGATCCTGCTCCCACAGAGGGGAGTTACGCACACCAGCCTGTGCCATGCTGATCGTCAACTCGCGCGGCTCTGATTCCCCTTTTAGGGTCGCCCAGACGGTTACTGTCAGGTTCGGCGATTTATCGGTTTTACCGCTGACGCGAGACCAGTCACCATCCCAGCGATAATTCAGGCGGGTAGCCAGCAGATTTGAGGAAGACACAACCGCGTTAACAAGCTGAGCTTCGTAGCCCAACGTGCCGTTAACCACATGTGTTTTCTGCGCCACGGCGAACGGGTTCATTCCCCACTGCGCCGCCTGCATGGTCACGGCCAGGCAGTCTGAAGGTTTGCCAGCAAGATGCGCCGGAACGGTAGCTTTACTGGCTGCCATCAGCTCGGCGAAACGCACCAGGCGGTCCATACCTTCCGGGCTGAAGATTGCCGCGGCGGTACCGACGGTAGCGCCAGGCTGCGATGTGATTGCGATGTCGTTGCTCATACGTACATATCCTGTTTGCGTGCCCATTCAGGGCGTTTAATAATTTCAAATCCACCCCATTCGCCAGACTCCTGGCACTGGTGGTAGGTATTCAGATCCCTGCGGAACAGTGCGTGCCCGGCATCTACGTCCGGCGCATCCAGTTCGAACACGCGCACCGGGTAGCGGCCGCAGTCGATGGTTTCGCTCACCGCCAGGAAGAAGAATCCGTGAGGTTCTCCGGTGGTCTGGTGTGCGCCTTCGCGGTACATAGCGTCCTGAACGTGGTACCGGAATTCCTCGATGTGGCGTGAGAACCGCTCCATGTCTGCAACCTTCTTCACGTCCAGCAGTACAGGGTGATACTTCAGGCGTTTGTCCGGGCGAATGCGGCACAGTTCGCCTGTCTCTGGATCCGTCCAGTAATGCGATGCTTCGCAGAATCCTTCTGCTTCCAGAAGCCAGCGCGCCGCCGGGTGTGCCATCGCGCTGTCGCGCATCAGTTGCAACTTCCGGCCCTGCTCTGCATCCATAACCGTCATACCCATCCCTGCAACATCATTCAGGAACGCAGCCTCATCCTCTTTGCCTGCGGTTGTGCGGCGGTTGAACTGCGGCGCCACGATGAAGCGCTTATCGAATTCTTCCGGCTCCAGCAGCAGGCAGTGCAGGGCGGTTCCCATGTCCAGCGCTTTCAGCTTTTCGGTGTCTACCGGTGCTGATTTCTGCCACTGCAACAGGGCCGGGCTCAACGCCACCATATCCAGCTGCGACTTACTCACGCCGTCCCCGGCGTGGTAGTCCTCGTTGCTGAGGTCGAAGTAAATGCCTGGCTTCATGCCGCGCTCCTCGCTGTGTCCAGTTGGTCAGCCAGATCCCACTTTGCGATGATGCTGGTCAGCGCGGCCTGGTACGCCGCGAGAGCCTCTTCAAATTCAGGGCTCATCATCAGCTCTTCCAGAATCTCGGTGCGCACGCCTTTGCGCTCCAGCTCGTAGAAAGGTTTCTGCAGCTGGTGGTACTTGATAGCGTCGATCAGCTCTACCTGGCGCTCGTAATGCAACTGACTCAACTTGTAGTCGCCGTCGATGCTGGTCATGATTTTTTTCAGGTTATTAATCTGCCGAGTGTTCATGAGCACCTCAGTATTTAATTGTCTGACCGGAAACTTTTCCGGAAGCGAAAGAAACCAGGCATTTTTCAGCCCACTCAATTGGAATTCCCTGCTTCACCAGATCGGCAATAACCTGTCGATTGACGGTACGGCGATGCTCTTTGTCAGCAGCGCGGCGCGCTTCTTCATCGGCGATGCGTTTCTGTTCTTCTTCCTGTCGGCGGCGTTCAGCAGCAACTGCTTCCTCTTTTTCGCGAGTTGCTCGTTTTTCTGTTTCGATGCGCTGGCGTTCTGCCTCTTCGGCCCTTGCCTTTTCACTGGCTTCACGGCGTGCAGCAGCATCAATCTCGGCCTGTGCTTTTGCTTCTGCATCACGCTTAGCCTGTTCCGCTGCTTCCCGGCGGATAGTCTCTTCACGCTCGAGACGTGCTTTTTCTTCAGCTTCTTTGCGCAGACGTTCAAGCTCAGCAGCTTCGTGCTCACGCTTTTGCGCCACTACCAGCGATGCTTCCAGTTGCTGAATGGTTGAGTCTTTTGCAACACCAGCCTCGGCTGTACGTTCCTGCCAGCTTTCGTCCAGCGCCACGGATTTAGCTTCCTGAATGCGAGCCTGTATATCAGCAGATGGCAGGTAGTTACCGGCGACATCGATCACGTCAGCCAGTGCGCGCAAATCAACAAGACGCTGCTGCAGTGCTTCGGAGCGTGCTTTTTCCGCGTCTTCCCACTCGGTAAGTGGGCGGCGTACTTCATCGCGAAGCTGATCGCATTCGGTCACGAAGCGGCGCAGTTCTGCTTCAACCACTTTCGGTTGCTCCTTCAGGCGTTTCAGGTAATCACGGCCTGGCTTTTCCACTGCCGTTTTGCTGCGCGATACCTGGGCGGCAAGGGATGCGATACGGGCGCGGCCTTTAGCAGTGCTCAGGTCAGGAACTTCGTTGACGCCTTCACGGATCTGTTCAAGGAATTTATCCAGACCGTTTTCGACGTAAATGCTTGGCGCCAGGTCCGGCGCGATTTCGATGATTGCTAATTCACTCACTTGCTCACCCCCATATCCATTTCAGTTTTGACTGCCATCTTGGTGACAAACGCCCAGTTGATGGCCTCATGCAGAGTGCGGCACTTGGTGCTCATCAGCCCGCACGCCGTAACGCAGTACCAACCGTTGATGATTTTCCACTGCATAATTCGTTACCTCAGTGTTACCGTTGAGGTAATAATTATCCTTATGTGGTTTGAAGTCAATAGGTATGATTATAAAAAATTACCCTTGAGGTAATCTTAAGGGCAATAAAAAAGCCGCTCAATGGCGGCTTAATGTCTGAAATGAAAGGTTTTACTCTTGCGATTTACCGTTCTGAACAATCACGAAATCGACGTAGCTCTCGATCTTACTTTTCTCGCTCTCAGGTAACAATGCGTAGCGGGACCGGTCGTAATGTATGGTCGCCGGGTCGCGAGGATGGATAAGCAACTCATAGCCACGGCGCCCGAACGCGCTGGCAATCGCCTCCAGGGTGGAGATAGAAACGCTAACCTCATTGTTAAGCATGCGCTGGATTGTCGCCTGGGCAACTCCGGACGCTTTCGACACCTTGCCCTGAGACGACAGGTCCCGGTTGTTCTGCATCCACGCTTCGAGATTATGGGCCGCCAGCTGGCCGATATCGGAAGGGGTGATCTCCTCCTGGGGGATGGCAACAGCAGATAATGAGTGGTCGACGTCCAGCCAGTTCGACGGCTTGTTCGCTGCCTTCTCAATTTTCCGCGCCACCGTGTCGCCGACAACCTTCTGCCCGCGGGCCCAGCGGTTTACCAGGTTTGCCTGAGTTCCCAGTTTTTCCGCCAGACGAGTCTGCACCCCGTTAAAGTCACGGTCGATGATATCGTTAATATTCTGCCTGCGGATATCCTGAATACTTTTCATGCTCTGGTGAATCGCCTCATATATGAATTAGTTAGTGGTGCAATTAAAAGCGAATTTACCCCACAGGTAAATGCACCTCACAGGTAACAAACCTTGATTTTTATTACCTTCTGGGTGAATATTTGTTATCTGAAATTAATATCAGGCAATAGCTATGAGCGAGAACGAAAAATTCGACTTCAAAAAACACTGGTTGCAACTCACTCCTGATGAGCGAAATGCCTTTGCTGACGAGGCCGGAACGACCAGCCACTACATCCAGACGCATCTGACAGGTCGCCGGAAAATGCCAGGTAAGACATTGATGAATGGGCTGTTTAAGGCATGCAAACAACGCGGGTGGGTCAGAACAAAGCCGGAACTGGCTATCTTCTTCTACGAATAAAACCTCTTTCAAACCCCCATCAGGCCGCCTTCTGGCGGTCTTTTCATATCTATTCAGTCCTCTCAGGTAATAATGATCCGAATATGGTTGATCTTTTTTCAGCCATCGCGCAAAATTACCAAAGATAAATTTCAAAGAGAGGTGCAAATGAAGCGATTAACTCAGCGTGAAGCTCTCGAGATGGGCCTCGCCAGGTTCTACACCGGCAAGAAGTGCATTCACGGGCATGACAGTGAGCGCTACACCCTCAGTGGTGAATGCGTTAAGTGCAACAACGATCGGGCGCGCCGCCAGCAGAAACTGCGCTCAGAGAAAATGAAAGAGGCTAAACGGTCCATGGTGAATGCATGATCCATTATCACGGCGGACCAATAACCCCTGACACATGCGCACTGAAAGCATGGAAAGGCCGTCACGCATTTATCAGCTTCGCTAACCCCGGGCAATTAGCCCTGGCCAGCGAAGTCACCCAGTCATTCGCTCTTGATAACGGCGCGTTCAGTTTCTGGACGAAAAATAGAGTGGTTAACTGGAGCGAATATTACGACTTCGTGGCGCGCTGGATGAATCACCCTCGCTTTGCTTTTGCGGTTATCCCCGATGTGATCGGTGGCACAAGTGAGGAGAACGACGCGTTAATAGCTGAATGGCCGCACGGAAAAGTCGTAGGCGCGCCGGTATATCACTTCAACGAGCCTGAGGAACGTTTCATCCGCCTGTGTCATGAATTCCCCAGGGTATGCATAGGCTCAATGGGCGAGTATGACGCTAAAAGACCCAAAGACTGCGCCGCGAAATTGCGCGACATGATTCGCCATGTGGTTGATGAGAATGGCTATCCGATTACCAAGCTCCATGGCCTTCGCATGCTGAATAAGGACCTCTTTATGCAGGTGCCATTATCGTCAGCTGACAGCACCAACGTCGCCAGGAACATCGGTATTAACAAGGCGTGGGATAAATCAGCCTACGCGCCGGCAAGCAAAGAAACACGCGCTGCGGTGCTGGCAGAACGCATAGAGGCGTACAACAGCGCCAGTTCGTTGCAGTACGACAAAAAGCGAGACCTTTTCATGCCCCAACTGGCTTTCGAAATTTGAGAGGTTTATATGGCCGGTGACTGGATCAAGATGCGTGCAGACCTGCACACGCACCCTAAAGTTGTCCGCATGGCGTCCGCATTGAAAGCGGACAGATTGCGGATAGTTGGCGGACTACATTCCGCATGGTGTCTTTTCGATGTCCACTCCGTTGACGGTTTCCTTGACGGATACAGCGCAGACACTCTCGACGACCTGATCGGCTTTCCTGGTTTTTCCCGGGCAATGATGGCTGTCGGATGGCTCGAAGAAAATGGCGAAAGCCTAGTAATGCCGCGGTTTGAAGCCCATAACGGACAGTCTGCCAAGCGTCGAGCGCAGGACGCAGACAGGAAGAGAAATGTCCGCAAAGCGTCCGCATCAGAAGCGGACAAAAAGCGGACCAGAGAAGAGAAGAGAAGAGAAGATATAAAAGATAAACCCCACATAGGGGGCGAGCAAAATTCACCTGTGGATAACTCTGCTGGTGGCGGTGAACCAGATCCGGATGCGAACAACGCGATGCTGAATGGCTACGTTGCTCCTGGTGGCATGGGTGAGTTTGGTAAATTCCAGATGCACGACAACTGGAAGCCGGATCAGCAGTTCATCCAGCGAGCTTCTCAATGGGGCATAAACCTGAAGGCGGACATCACGCCGTTCGAACTGGCAGACTTCATCACGTACTGGAAAGCGGAAGGCAAGGCATTCCATCATGACCAGTGGCAGCAGAAACTGGCGAGAAGCGTGCAGCAGTCCAGGGCAAGGCCGGTTGCCCAGCAGCAGCGAAGGGACATCAACGACGTTCCGGAGCCGGACAAGACCATTCCGCAGGGATTCAGGGGATACCAGGCCACATAGCAGCACTAGCGCGGCAGCGCATTTTTTTACGTCTGAATGATTACCTATCAGGTAATAAAATATGCGCATAGCTATTGATTTTAACTCTAATATGGATTTAAATTACCTGAGAGGTAAATCATGACAGCAGTTTTAGGGATTGACCCGGGATGCAGCGGGGCGCTGGTTCTCGTAACTGAGCAGGGCGTCTACATCGACCACCTGGCAATGCCAACCATCAAGGTCGGCACAAAGTCCAGGGTGAACGGCGCAGCGGTGGCCGCATGGGTTAGGCAGTACGGAATCACTCATGCGTACCTTGAGCAGGTAGGTGCAATGCCAGGGCAGGGAACGGCGAGCATGTTCACGTTCGGTCATGCAGCTGGTGTAGCGGAGGGGATCCTCCAGGGGCTAAACATCCCTTACACGCTGGTTACGCCACAGGCCTGGAAGAAGTCAGCCGGGCTTATTGGCAGTGACAAGGACGCAGCGCGCAGCAGGGCGATTCAGCTTTACCCTGAACTCAGGGCGCTGGATGCCAAAGCGAAAGGCCAGGCCATTGCGGATGCGCTGTTAATCGCAAGGTTCGGGATCGGCGTTAAATAACGATCCTTTTTGATATCAACGTAATCAATAACTTATACGGGTAAGCGGGGGTAAAGATGAAACCGAGTTATGAAGAACTTGAAGAGCAACTGAACAGATCGCGACGGCTCTGTGATGCAGCGCTGGCTAATGAACGGGTCTGGGAAACAGCCATGATGCAGGCCTGCGGAGAAGACGGACCGAAATCAGTGGCTGATAAGTTTGCCGAACTGAAATCCCAATGCGCGGCGCTGGCTGCGGAGAATGCGGGGATGAAGCTCTTCAAAACTGCTGTATATCAGCAGATGGGCGCTGGATGCGAGGCTCCTGAATTTTCTATCACGGAAGGTCTGAGCAACCTGCGCCGCTTCGCTGACACGCTCCATGCCATCGAGCGCGAATTCTTTACCAAAGAAGTCCCTGATGAAGAATGCGAAGGCGAAACCGTAGAAGAATGCCCATTAGGCTGGGGAATGAGCGTCGAACAGTACGTTTCAGAGTTCCGCAAGTGCCTGGCTGAGGTGCGGGCCAGCGCTATCGAAAATGCAGCAGCTGAGCGCTGGGGTAGCGGATACGTATTCGACGAGCTCAATGAAATCGCCGCCAAAGTTCGCAAAGGAGTGCAGTCATGAGCAAAGCAACAGCGTTAAAGCCCAAATTCAACGTCGGTGACACTGTCAATTACATCGACCGCCAGGGCAGAAAGCAAAGCGGAAAGATTCGACATATTGAAGGCAAATGGACCTCGTTTGGCAGTGCTTACCTTATCTACACCGTTCAGCATCCAAGCTACCGCAATGGGCAGATGCACTGTGGGGAAGACGTTATCGAAGGAGCCGCCCAATGAGCAACATCGACAAACATGCTATCGATTTTAGCCTGCCTCTTGAGACAGAAAACGGTGAACCAGTTAAATACGTCTGCCATGACGTTGTTGAATACAAGTGCGCGCGAGTTTGCGTAGACGTCGAAACTGGAATTGTTTACAGCAGCCCGTATGTGGGTATGAAAATACGGAATACCCCGCTACGTAAAATCATTGAAAACGCTACTTCCGCTTATGCAGATTTTGAAAGCGGTTTTATCAGCGACTCTACATGCGTAGACCGCTCACACGAGTATCTTGTGTTCGTTAAAGAGCCAAAAAACGTGCTGGCGCTGCTGGATGAGCTGGAGGCCGCAGACGAACGCTATGAGGATATGCTCCGCCAGGCCCGATCTTTCCGCGAGGCTCACGATTATGCTTCAGAGTTAATTCGAAAGATGGAACGCAATAAACTCACTGTTAAGCTGCCAACAACTAAATTATGGGCTGGCAAGGTGGCGTGTTACGAAGCATCGGAGATTATCGAGTTACTTTCCGCAGCTGGCATTTGCATACAAGGTGAGGACTAACCCATGAGCACTATTACCAAAGAACGTTTACGCGAATGTGCGCGCGGAAAGGTGAAGAGTCTTGAATTTGCTGTCACACAGACCGCTTTCGCTGATTCACGCTCAGAGCTTGAAGAAGAGCTGGAGCTGGCGCGTATCGCGCTGGCATCGCTCGAAGCGCAACCGGTATCTGTGCCGGATGTGCCATGCAGCATGCCATCAAACCTACGGGAATTGATCTCGGAAGAGATCGGTATTCTTTTTAGCGATGATGATGCCCAAGCTGTGTGGAGTGTCTGTCGCCGCGCCGCCATGCTTCAGGGTGCCGAACCTGTAACGACGGCTTACAAGTTGCAAGATGGCTGGGTGGCTTGCAGTGAGCGGATGCCGGAGGACGAGCAGGAGGTCATCACCCACAATATTTTTGGTTATCGTCATGTTTCATTTTTCGACGAACACTCAGGCCATTTCTTCGACCGCCTTGATGGGAGCCCCGTTGATTGCGTTGAGCATGTTCTGGTTTCTCATTGGATGCCTATTCCAGCAGCACCGCAGCAGGAGGTGAAGCCGTGAGTAATCTGCGCGAAGGTGGACTCGCAATAATCATCGGCGGGAACCAGGAAACTATCGGCCTTGTTGTTACAACCGTAAGGCCAGTATCGCCAGGCGGTTTGATTTTAACGCCGAGTGGAAAACGGTTCTCTAACGGAGGTTCATTTCGTTGGCTGATTCATAGTGATCAGTTATTCGTGAAGCTATCAGACGGCACCATCATTGATGATTACTGCCTGGTATTTTCTCATTGGCTAATGCCAATCGACGGAGAAGACTTCTCTCACGAAGACGAGCGGAAGAAGGAGCTAACCAATGCCTAACCCATTCGACGCGATTATGTTCGTGCTGCTGGTTACCGGCGCACTTCATGGAATGGGGTGGCTGCCATGGTGAGCAAACTCAAACAGCGGCGCATGCGCCGCCTCAAAGCCGATGTAGCCTGGTGGCGCGAAGAGGCAGAGGATTGCCGCTCACGCCTGCTGGAACTGGCCGGCGAAATAGACAGGCTCAAGAAGCTGGTTATCCGAGTGCCGATGCCGGTTGTGGTGCCAGTACAGGTAGCCGCTTTCGTCGGTGTTGATCTTGCTGGTGGCGCAGACCAAACGGCAGTAATCGAAATAGAAAACGGGGAGGTGCTGAAATGGTGACGGTAACTCAGGAATCACTGATCGCCCGTATCGCCGAACTGGAGGCGGCCCCGCGGTCGCTGAAAGAGGATTACCAGCTTCGCGCATTCAGGGCTTTGCTCTGCTACATGCGGGATTGCCCACACACTTACGGACGCATTTACACCACAAACTGCTGTGCAATGTGCGGGGAGAAGCTAAGCAATGGCTAAGACAGCAGCAGAACGCAAAGCAGCGCAGCGCGCACGCCAGGCAGAAGCTGGTGAGCGTAAGCTGGAGCTGGTGCTCGATGAGCAGGAGTTTGAAATGCTGGCGCGGAACTGCGCGGAGCGCCGCCCGGGCCGCGAGCCATACGAACTGAGCGAATACATTGCTCTGCTGATCCGCCAGGATGATGCGCGGGTTCGTGGCCGTATCAAAGCCATCAGCACCAAACAGTGCGGCAAGTGCGGCGATGCGCTGCCGGTGAAGTCCTGCCCGTGTGCCGGTGATTCGGCGTGCTGGGTGACTCAGGGCTGGCACGAAACGAAACTTGCGGTGTGACAGGTCACGGCGTATTGACTAAATCCTCACATGATTATACTGTTTAAATGTACAGTATATTTATGTGAGGTTCCAACATGGGCTTTCCATCTCCGGCAAAAGACTACGCAGAAACTCCTCTCACCATTACAAGCCTGTGCGGCTACGACGGCAACTGTCGAACCGTTGAGACGTCGGCTGGGTACGCAATCATCAACATCGCTAACAAACCACATCCGGGTGACACCGTGATGATATCGTATTGTGGCCGCACTGAGTTCGCCATCGTGCAGGGAAAGGCGCTTATCGTTCCGGAGGGTGAAGCAATCGAAGGTGATGCGCTGGACGATACGACAGTGCACGGCGTGGTAACCCACTTCCTGAACCGCGTAGACAATCAGCGGCCCGACCCGATACCAGTCATGTAACATCTGCGCGGGCATGATAGTATTACCTGCATGGTAATAAAATTACTCAGGTGGTAATGATGCCCGCGACACCAAAAACCCATAAACGTAAATCAACGCAATATAAGCCTCTTACAGCGATGCAGGAGGCTTACTGCCAGTCCTACATTAAGACACCTGAAAATCAGTCTCAGGCGGCGATTGACGCAGGATTTTCGCCTAATACAGCAGCGGTCAAAGCCAGCGTGATGATGCGTGACGAAAGAATCCAGAAACGAATCGCTGAACTGATGGAGGAGCGCAACAAGCGCAACCGCGTCAGCGCTGACTACGTGCTCATGCGCTTGGTGGAAATCGACCAGATGGATGTGCTGGATATCCTGAACGACGACGGCAGCCTGAAACCTATCCGCGAGTGGCCTAAAATCTGGCGTACCACGCTCAGCGGGTTCGACCTGTCTTCAACCATCATGAACATGAACGAGGATTCGATAGAGACCATCCTCAAAAAAATCAAATGGCCTGATAAGGTGAAGAACCTCGAGCTGATTGGTAAGCACGTCGACGTCAACGCATTCAAAGAGCGCCTTGAGGTTTCCGGCACTGTCACCATTGCAGACCGTATGGCTGCCGCACGCCGCCGCGTCAAAGAGCAGGCTGGTGGTGAAGAATGACAGCTGCAGCCATGTCGCCGGAAGAGCAACTCGTCGAGGATATTGCCTCGTTCACGTATGACCCGCTGGGCTATGCGCTGTACGCGTTCCCGTGGAGCGAGGAAGGCACAGAGCTGGCTCATGCCACCGGGCCGAGAAATTGGCAGGCTGACGCATTCCGCGAGATACGCGATCACCTCCAGAACCCCGCGACGCGTCACCAGCCGCTGATGCTGGCCCGCGCATCCGGCCACGGTATCGGCAAATCCGCTTTCATCTCGATGCTCATCAACTGGGGCATGTCCACCTGCGAGGACTGCAAGGTGGTGGTGACCGCCAACACCGACAACCAGCTGCGCACCAAGACCTGGCCGGAAATCATCAAATGGTCGAATCTGGCTATCACGAAAGAGTGGTTTACCTGCACCGCCACTGCGATGTACAGCAACGATCCGGGTCACGATAAACGCTGGCGCGCCGATGCAATCCCGTGGTCTGAGCACAACACAGAGGCGTTCGCCGGTCTGCACAACGAGCGTAAGCGCATCATCGTGGTATTCGACGAAGCCTCCAACATTGCCGATCTGGTGTGGGAGGTTGCAGAGGGCGCGCTGACGGACGAAGACACCGAAATAATCTGGGTGGCGTTCGGGAACCCGACGCGTAACACCGGGCGTTTCCGCGAATGTTTCCGCAAGTACAAACACCGCTGGAAGTGTGCGCAGATTGACAGCCGCACCGTGGAAGGCACGAACAAGCAGCAGCTCCAGAAATGGGTGGATGACTACGGCGAGGACAGCGACTTCGTGAAGGTCCGTGTGCGGGGGATCTTCCCTGATGCGTCAGAACTCCAGTTTATCCCTACCGGGCTCACTGACGAGGCGATGAAGCGCGTAGTGACCGCTGCGCAGGTTGCACACGCTCCGGTGATTATCGGCGTCGACCCGGCGTATTCCGGCGTGGATGATGCGGTGATATACCTGCGCCAGGGGCTGCACAGCAAGGTGCTATGGACCGGAAACAAGACCACCGACGATCTGATTATGGCGAAGCGCATCGCTGACTTTGAGGATCAGTACCAGGCTGACGCGGTGTTCATCGACTTCGGTTACGGCACCGGCCTGAAGTCCATCGGTGATGGCTGGGGCAGGACGTGGCAGTTAATCCCGTTCGGCGGCGGATCAACCGATCCCCAGATGCTCAACAAGCGCGGCGAGATGTTCAACAGCGCCAAGACGTGGCTGAAGCTCGGCGGCGCGCTGGATGACCAGGAAACTGCGGATGACCTGTCGGCGGCAGAGTACAAAGTCAGGGTGGACGGCAAGATCGTCATTGAGCCGAAGGAAGATATCAAAGAGCGTTTGGGCCGCTCGCCTGGCAAGGGTGACGCGCTGCTGCTGACGTTTGCCTTCCCGGTTACGAAGCGCCTGCGCATTCCTGGGCAGGAGAGCCAGCAGGGGAAAGCGGTCACTGATTACGACCCGTGGAAATAACAAAGCCCGCATTAGCGGGCCTTGAAGTAGGGTGTGCTCAGGATGGTATTCGTCAGCTCATGCTCGCACTTTTTAACCTTCTGGAAGATGTCATGCATCTTGTCCATCACTTCCTGGTCTGCTGCTCTGCGCTTCTTGGTTCTGGCGCTTAATCTGCGTTTTGACATAGTGACCTCGAATTAAAGCCGCGCATCGGCGGGCTGATTGTGACATGTCACGGCATTAATCTTTCAGAAACTCTTTCGTGTTGACAGCAATTTCCCCGGTAAAGAGCACCGCACTGGTGCAATCAGCGATGACCGATGCGTGAGGGTTTGCGTTTTCGTTCAGCCATTGGATCAGTGGTTTTGCCGCTTCTTCAAAGGTTTTCTGGTTATAACTAGCCTTCAAGCTTACCGCCTTCTCTTTCATGATTTTCACCTTAAAAAAATGCCCGGACGAGCCGGGCGAACTGGAAGCAATGACTACGGAGTGCCTTCCTTGGCGGGTGATGCAGGGTTTACAGCGCAACGTCATCGGAATGGCGTTCTGCTGTAAAAAAAAGTGTCGGTACCAGCGAGCGCTAACTCGGGGATGAATCTGGTACCGACAAAGTCACACAGCAATTACATGGGCACTACGGTTTACCACGGTCCTAACGTGATTTGGTTGTGATGCCGGAGCCACTCTCCGGTTCGGCAAAGCTATGCTTACCAGGCTTTATTCACCACAACTGGAAGCGCACTCCGTTCGTTTACTTACCTGTCATCCACAACCGATAGTTGATGGAGTGCGCTTTCATGTTGTGTGCTGACCTTTCAGCCAGCATGGTTGGAATGAAGACGCATCACGACTTTTCACCAACTGGGCGGGATCACCATGAAAGAGCCGCCCCTTTAGCCTTTCACGCTCCCCATCTTTCCGGGTAGTCAATGCCTCCAGTTGGGCATGCAACCTTCGGTTATCGCTCCGTCGTCAGCGCCACTGTCCAGGACATTTATAAGGACCGTCTCCAAGTGGTAACTCTTCCAGTCCCGCTAAGCACCCTGCTAGATGCTTAACGTGAATGGCTTCCCTCGTCTCTTCCGAGGTGTCACACCTGATCGCCACGCTGGTGAAACGCTATGTCGTGCATACCGAAAACACTGACTTGCACATTCCGGTTACCCGCTTGGCCGTAAACAGCAAGGGAGCCATCGGACCGCTGCGACACATGTGCCATATGCCGTACTGCTCACGACCTGAAACGAACTCCACCGATTTGATTTAGCGACAAGACCTCACAGAACCGATATCGAAGTGCGCTTTCATGTTGTGTTACCTGAAGGGTAATAATTACACGGCATTATGTCAATACACTACGTAAAATAATCCGTATATGGTTAAATTGGTAATAATTTAATCGTGTGTGAGGTTATCGCTATGTGTATCGGCAGCAAGCCATCAGTGCCAGCGGCACCAGAAGTTCAGGCCGCACCTCAGGAGCAGGACGCCGCTGTGGTCAGTGCCCGCGATGACGAAGAGCGCCGCCGCCGTGCTGCAGCCGGTCGTAACTCGACCATGCTCACCGGTGCCCAGGGCGACACTTCCAAAGCCAACACCAGCGGTAAAACGCTGCTCGGTCAGTAACGGAGACCTGAGAGATGGCGGAAACCGAAAAAGAGCGGCTACTGAAGCAGCTCGCACAGCTGAAGAGTGAGCGCACATCGTTCGAGCCGCACTGGCGCGACCTGAGCGACTTTATCAATCCGCGCGGTTCCCGCTTCCTGCCGTCTGACGTTAACCGTGACGATCGCCGCAACACCAAAATTGTTGACCCTACTGGCTCACTGGCTCAGCGCATTCTCGCCAGCGGCATGATGTCTGGAATCACGAGCCCGGCCCGTCCGTGGTTCAAGCTGGCAACGCCTGACCCCGACATGATGGATTACGGCCCGGTGAAAGTGTGGCTGGAAGTCGTGCAGCGCCGCATGAACGAAGTGTTCAACAAGTCGAATCTGTATCAGTCTCTTCCAGTCATGTACGCCAGTCTGGGCACTTTCGGCACCGCCGCCATGGCTGTGCTCGAAGATGACCAGGACGTGATCCGCACAATGCCTTTCCCGATTGGCAGCTACTACCTGGCGAACAGCCCGCGCGGTAGCGTCGATACCTCATTCCGCCAGTTCTCCATGACCGTGCGCCAGCTGGTGCAGGAGTTTGGTCTGGACAACGTGAGCACGTCCGTTAAGGGCATGTGGGAAAACGGAAAGTATGAAGCGTGGATCGAGGTTAACCACTGCATCACGCCAAACATCAACCGCGACAGCGGAAAGATGGACAGCAAGAACAAGCCGTATCGCTCCGTATATTTCGAGACCGGCGGCGACGCAGACAAGTTGCTGCGTGAATCTGGCTTCGATGAATTCCCGATCCTGGCTCCGCGCTGGGAAGTTAACGGCGAGGACGTTTATGCGTCCTCCTGCCCTGGCATGCTGGCACTCGGACAGGTTAAAGCGCTTCAGGTTGAGCAGAAACGCAAAGCTCAGCTGATAGACAAAGCCACTAACCCGCCGATGGTTGCGCCTACATCGCTGAAGAATCAGCGCGTTTCCCTGCTGCCAGGTGATGTGACATACCTCGACGTGGTGAGCGGCCAGGACGGGTTCAAACCTGCGTACCTGGTCAACCCGAACACCGCCGACCTGCTGGCTGATATTCAGGATACCCGCCAGACCATCAACAGCGCCTACTTTGTTGACCTCTTCATGATGCTGCAAAACATCAACACCCGCTCCATGCCGGTGGAAGCGGTTATCGAGATGAAGGAAGAGAAGCTTCTGATGCTCGGTCCGGTGCTCGAGCGCCTGAACGACGAAGCGCTCAACCCGCTTATCGACCGCGTGTTCTCCATCATGGCGCGCAAGAACATGCTCCCGCCTCCGCCTGACGTTATGCAGGGCATGCCGCTGCGCATCGAATACATCTCCGTAATGGCGCAGGCGCAGAAATCTATCGGGCTCACCAGCCTGTCGCAAACCGTTGGCTTTATCGGGCAACTCGCACAGTTCAAACCTGAAGCGCTCGACAAGCTCGACGTGGATCAGGCTATCGACGCGTTCTCCGAAATGTCCGGCGTATCGCCAACCGTCATCGTTCCTCAGGAACAGGTGCAGGGCATTCGCCAGGACAGAGCAAAACAGCAGCAGGCAGCTCAGGCAATGGCTATGGGCCAGGCCGCAGCGCAGGGAGCCAAGACGCTTAGCGAAACGCAGACCACAGATCCTAGCGCACTGACAGCAATAACCAACGCAGCAGGAGCGCCGCAGCAATGACGGATTTCGATGAAGAAGTTCTGAGAGAAAAACACGCAGCTAAGCAGGAGTTTCTGGCGCAGCGCGACATTGACGACATTCGTTCAGTCATGGATAGCGAGCAGGGCCGCCGCGTCATCTGGTCACTGCTGGAGAAAGGCCAGGTGTTTGGCGCCTGCTTCAACGTAGACCCGCACATCACAGCATTCAACGAAGGGCAGCGCAACCTGGCGCTGGTATTACTGCAACGCGTCATGTCGCACTGCCCGGATCAGTATCTGACGATGGCCTCCGAGGCCAGTGAACAGGAGTAACCATGAATTTATTTGATCGTTTGCTGCATCGCCGTCTTTGCAATGAGCAACCTGCTGACGGTGGCGCATCACCAGCATCGTCTGAACCAGCAGCACCTGCTGGTGATGCTCAGGCGCCTGCAGGCGAACCAGCGAAACAAGAAGGCGATAAGCCACAGCCTGGCGCTGAAGGTGACAAGCCTCAGGAAGATAAGCCCGCCGATGGTGATAAGCCAGCTGAAAAGCCAGGTGACAAAGAGCAGAAGCAGGAAGGCGCGCCGGAGAAATACGAGTTTCAGGCTGGCGAAGGCGTTGAGCTGGATACCGAAGCTCTGAAGGACTTCGAGCCGGTTGCCCGCGATCTGAACCTGACCAATGAGCAAGCGCAGAAGCTGGTGGACGCCTACCCGAAAATCCTTGCCGGTGTGCAGCAGCGTCAGGCAGAAGCCTGGCAGGCGCAGACAGAGCAGTGGGCGGCTGACGTGAAGGCTGACAAAGAGATCGGTGGAGACAAGCTGACCACCAACCTCAGCGCGGCGCAGCGCGCCATGGACCAGTTCGGCACGCCTGAGCTCAAAGAATACCTGGAGGGAACCGGTTTGGGTAATCACCCAGAACTGGTGAAGGCCTTCATCAAAATCGGTAAAGCCATGTCTGAAGACGGCATGGTCGATGGCAGTAATCAAGGCCAGCGTAGTGCGGCCGAAGTGCTTTATGGCTAATAAGAGAGGATATAACCATGGCTGTTAAAGGCGTAAATGCGCTGACGCTGGCTGACTGGGCTAAGCGCACCGATCCAAACGGGAAGGTAGATAAGATTGTCGAACTCCTTTCCCAGACCAACGAAATCCTGACGGACATGATGTTCGTAGAAGGTAACCTGCCAACCGGTCACCGCACCACCGTGCGCTCTGGTTTGCCATCTGCTACCTGGCGCTTGCTGAACTACGGTGTGCAGCCAAGCAAATCCACCACAGTACAGGTTACTGACTCCTGCGGGATGCTGGAAACCTATGCTGAAGTTGATAAGTCTCTGGCTGATCTGAACGGCAATACTGCTGAATTCCGTCTGTCTGAAGACCGTGCGTTCATCGAAGGCATGAACCAGCAGATGGCGCAGACGCTGTTCTATGGTGACACCAGCGTGAACCCACAGCAGTTCATGGGCCTGTCTTCTCGTTATTCCAGCAAGTCTGCTGGTAACGGTCAGAACATTATCGACGCGGGTGGCACCGGCACCGACAACACTTCTATCTGGCTGGTGGTATGGGGCGAAAACACCGTTCACGGCATCTTCCCTAAAGGGCAGAAGGCTGGCCTGCAGACCCAGAACCTTGGCGAGCAGACCTTGATCGATGCCAGTGGCGGCAAATACCAGGGCTATCGCACCCATTACAAATGGGATAACGGCCTGGCGCTGCGCGACTGGCGCTATGTCGTGCGCATTGCCAACATCGATGTGAGCGATCTCTCGGTTCCTGGCTCTGCGGCAAACATCGTCACACTGATGGTAAAAGCGCTTCACCGCGTTCCTAACCTGAAGATGGGCCGCGCTGCGTTCTACATGAACCGCACAGTTGGTCAGGCACTTGACCTCCAGTCTCTGGATAAAGCCTCTCTGGCTCTGTCTGTAAAAGAGACCGAAGGCGAGTTCTGGACCGCGTTCCGTGGCATCCCAATCCGTGAAACCGATGCGATTCTGGAAACAGAAGCGCGCGTTGTTTAACGCCTGTCATTAACTGATGGGCCTTAACCGGCCCATGAATGGAGAAAGAAAATGATCCTCGACAAACTGTTGATGTTCTCCGAAGCGCAGGCGGTTACTGCTGGCGGCGCTTCAACTGACGTTATCGACCTGGCCCCTATCGATGGAACCCGACGCGATATCGGTGTTGGCTACCCGCTGGAGTTCTGGGCAAACGTTAACACCACTGCAACCGCAGCCGGTGCCGCAACCCTGAACGTGCAGCTGCAGACCAGCCCGGATAACTCCACCTGGACCACGCTGTACGACAGCGGCACGCTGGCACTGGCAGCGCTTACTGCTGGCAAACGCCTGTTCTCAGCCAAGGTTCCGGCGGGAGTCCAGCGTTATCTGCGCGTCAACTACGTGGTCGGCACCGGACCACTGACAGCTGGTGCGTTCACCTCGGGTATTAACCTGGATGTTGACAACAACACTCCTTACTACCCAACCCGCTCCAAAGTGACAGGCTAAGGTGATGGCAATGGAAAAAGCAAAATACCGTGTCCTGCGCTTATCCCATATTCACAACAACCTCTGGCCTGAAGGTTCCGAGATTGAATATGACGGTGAGCCAGGTTCGGCGCTGGAGCCGATCAACGCAGCAGCGAAGGCAGCAAAGAAAAAGGCAGACCAGAAGCGCGGCATCTTGCCTGTTGATTCTCAATCTGAACCTAAGCCTGAACCTCCGATTGAGGATGAGGTAGGGGAAGAGAATGACGTCAATGATGCTAATACCTTCAGCGAAGATGAAGCCTCACTCCGGCAGCAGTACGAAGAACTTTTCAACAAGAAGCCAGGCAACATGAATGTTGAAACGATCAAAGAACGTATTGCTGAAGAGCGGCAGAAACTGGGCGTGTAAGCCTCGCTAATCAAACAGGGGGCTTCGGCCCCCTTCTTGCAGGAGTCCGTTATGGAACTGGTAAACCTCAAAACCGGCACCGACACCTATCAGGATGAGGACGGGAAAACCCAGACTCGCGATGATTATCCCTGGGGCCTGTGCATTGAGTTGAACAACGAGACACTCACCAGGCTTAAAGCAACGCCACAATCAGCGGGGACTGAAGTGATGATCACTGCTAAAGCAATCATTCGCTCTACCTCTACCCGCGAAACGGAAGATGGCATGCAGCATAACGCCAGTTTGCAGATCACTGACATGGCGCTGAGCCCGGTGTCTGGTGAACAGTCTAAAACCGCAGCCCAAACTCTATACGGTGGGGAGGATGATTAATGGCCTCCGTTATCGAGATCTGCAACCGCGCGCTGAGCAATATCGGCAACAGCCGCAGCATTAACAGCCTGACAGAGGCCAGCAAAGAAGCCGGACAGTGCTCCCTGCATTTCGACTCCTGCCGCGATGCTGCGCTGGCTGACTTCGACTGGAACTTCGCCACCAAGCGCCTGGCGCTGGCAGATACCAACAGCCCGCCGCCGGACTGGCAATATTCCTACCAGTACCCGACTGACTGCCTGCGCATCACCGAAATCATGGTGCCAGGTATCCGTAACCCGACGGCTGCTATGCGCATCAATTATGAGGTTGGTGCTGATACCGACGGTACCGGAAAGCTGATCTACACCGACCAGCCTCAGGCATGGCTGAAGTACATCGCGCGCGTCACCGACGTGAACATGTTCGACCCTATTTTCATGGAGGCGCTTTCCTGGCGCCTGGCCGCCGCCATCAACATGCCGCTTACCGGCAGCGCAGATCTCGGTAACAACGCACTGACTATGTACCGCAGCGTCATCCTGAGCGCTGGCTCGCACAGCCAGAACGAATCCCAGGAGCCGCAGCCACCAGTCGATGAGTTCACCGCAGCGAGGATGTCATAATGGCTTTCAGTTGGATCCAGCCGAGCTTTGCCGGCGGTGAGATTGGCCCGTCGCTGTACGGGCGTATCGACATGTCTAAGTATCAGGTGGCGCTGCGCAAGTGCGATAACTTTATCGTACGGCAGTATGGCGGGGTGGAGAATCGCCCGGGAACGCGCTTCGTCGGCGAAGCCAAATATCCGACGAGAAAATGCCGCCTTATCCCTTTCCAGTTCTCGACTGTCCAGACCTATGCGCTGGAGTTCGGGCACAACTACATGCGTGTAATCAAAGATGGCGCGTACGTGCTGAACAGCAGCAATGTTATTTATGAGCTGGCGATGCCATATGCAGAAGCTGACCTGTTCCGCATCAAATTCACGCAGAGCGCCGACGTGCTTACGCTGGTTCACCCGGCATACCCGCCGAAGGAGCTGCGCCGCTATGCGCACGACAACTGGCAGATCGTCGACGTCACCACAAAAAACGGACCGTTCGAAGATATCAACGTTGACGAGTCAGTGAAGGTATACGCCAGCGCCAGCACCGGTACCATCACATTGACGGCGAGCTCCGCCATCTTTGGCGCTGAGCAGGTCGGTAAACTGTTTTACCTCGAACAGCCTGCGATTGATTCCGTTCCCGTCTGGGAGACCAGCAAGACCACGGCTATCAACGATGTTCGCCGTGCTGACAGCAACTACTACCGCGCGAATACAGCAGGTAAGACCGGCACCCTGCGACCGTCTCACACCGAAGGCATGTCATGGGATGGTTGGGGCGGAAACGGATCTGATGATACTGGCATCCAGTGGGAATACCTGCACAGCGGCTTCGGTATCGCACGCATCACTGCGGTAGCCGGAGATGGACTGAGCGCCACCGCCACGGTTATCAGCTACATCCCTTCTCAGGTTGTCGGCTCTGCAAATGGCAGTTACAAATGGGCAAAGTATGCATGGAACAGCGTCAACGGCTATCCGAGCACTGTCGTCTATTATCAGCAGCGTCTGTATTTCGCGGCGTCTACCGCGTATCCGCAAACCATCTGGGCGAGCCGAACCGGTGACTATAAAGACTTTGGCAAGAGCAACCCTATTCAGGATGACGATCGCATCATCTACACCTACGCCGGGCGGCAGGTGAATGAGATCCGCCACCTTATCGACGTTGGAAGCCTGGTGGCGCTGACCTCTGGCGGGGAATATACGATATCCGGAGACCAGAATAAGGTCCTCACTCCGTCGGCCTTCTCGTTCAGCTCACAGGGAAACAATGGCTGCAGCAATGTGCCGCCGATCGCTGTGGCAAACATCGCGCTGTTCATCCAGGAGAAGGGGAGCGTGGTCCGTGATCTGGCCTACTCCTTTGACGTCGATGGGTACCAGGGCACTGACCTGACCATACTGGCAAACCATCTTTTCCAGAAGCGCAGCATTGTCGACTGGTCATTCTGTATCGTGCCGTACAGCAGTGCGTTCTGCATCCGCGACGATGGCAAGTTGCTGGTGCTGACCTATCTTCGCGATCAGCAGGTGTTCGCCTGGGCTCCGCAGTCCAGTGCCGGGAAGTACGAAAGCACCTGCTCCATCAGTGAAGGAAGCGAGGATGCTGTTTACTTCGTTGTTAACCGCACCATCAACGGCCAGACGAAACGTTACATTGAACGTCTTTCCAGTCGACTGTTTACCAATGATGAAGATGCTTTCTTTGTCGACTGTGGCCTGAGCTATGACGGGCGCAATACCTCAACACGGACTATGACCATCAGCGGCGGCAGTGGAGACTGGAGCTATCAGGTTGACTATCCGGTTACGATTAGTGGCGGCGCTTACTTTGTTGGCACTGACGTTGGGGCACAGATCCAGTTCCCGTACTCAGAGACGGATCCAGATACTGGAGGTGTAGTCGCGAAAGAGTTGCGCGGCGACATCATCTCTGTGACCAGCAGCACGGCGGTGGTCGTTCGTTTTAACCGTAACGTACGTGCGGCGCTACGCAGCACCGCAACAACAAACTGGCAGATGGCCCGCCAGACATTCAGCGGCCTGTCACACCTCGAAGGGCAGACAGTAAAAATACTTTCTGATGCCAGCGTTGAGCCGGATAAAACAGTTTCAGGTGGCTCTGTCACTCTTGAATCTCCTGGTGCGGTGGTGCATATCGGGCTGCCGATCACCGCTGAATTCGAAACGCTGGACATCAACATCAACGGGCAGGAAACGCTGCTGGATAAAAAGCAGGTCATCCCGACCGTCACGATGGTGGTCAACGCCAGCCGCGGCATCTGGGCAACCACTCCAGGCGGTGAGTGGTACGAGTATCCTCAACGCGAGTTTGAGTTCTACGACGATCCGGTTGATGACGCTACCGGTAAAGTGGAAGTTAAGCTCGACAGCAACTGGGATAAGAATGGGCGCGTTAAGGTGCGCCAGCTCGACCCACTGCCGCTTTCTGTTCTGGCGGTCCTGCCGCGCATGACGGTAGGGGGATTCTGATGATTAAAGCTCAGATCGTACCGGCCGCCGCTGAACATATCGAAGCCATGCTCCCGCATGTCCGCCAGGCTGACGTTGATGAATTTCTGGCGACAAACGGGTGGAGCCCGCGGCGCGTACTGGAAACCGGACTGCGCACTTCAACTTTTGCCTGCGCCGGGCTGATTAACGGGGAGGTGGTGACCATATTCGGCGTGGCGCCGGCCTCGATGATCGGCGGCAGCGGCATCCCCTGGCTGGTGGGCACCGACGCGCTGGAGAAATACCAGCGCACCTTCCTGCGCCGGTGCGGGAAAGTGGTCAATGCAATGCTGACCGTTTACCCGTATCTTGAAAATTATGTTGATGCCCGCAACCACGCCGCGCGCGCATGGCTGCACTGGCTTGGATTCACCATTGAAGATCCTCAGCCATTCGGCATTAACGGCATTCCGTTCCACCGTTTCCACATGGAGAGAAAATAATGTGTAGCCCGGCTATCGCTCTCGCAGGAGCCAGTGTCGCACTGAGTGGCATCTCAGCTTATAACCAGTACCAGTCAGGGAAATACACGGCAGCGGTCGCTGAGCAGAATGCGAACGTTGCTGAGGCCCAGGCCCAGGACTCTATCAACCGTGGAAATGCGCAGGCTGACGAGGTTCGTCGGCGTAACCGGCAGGCTGCCGGAACGCAGGCCGCCACGATGGGCGCGACCGGCGCTGATCTTTCTACAGGAGGATCGCTGGATATCTTCGGCGATACAGCGCAGTTCGGCGCGCTGGATGCGCTGACCACTGTAAACAATGCTCAGCGTGAGGCATACGGCTATCAGGTGCAGGCTGAGAACTATAAAGCCCAGGCAAGCTCATCACGTAAGCAGGGGAATATGGGGGCGCTGACAACTCTGCTTACCGCTCCACTTCAGGCTTATGGTGCTTACCAGATTGGTGGCGGAACCTGGTCACCGTTCACGCAGAAGGCGGCCCCAATAAGCGCGGCCATCGGCACACCAACCGGGCGATAAGGAGACATCGAAATGCCTACAGTACCAACAGTTACCGGTCGCCAGGTTGAAAGCCGCGGATTCCAGTCTCCTGGATTTCAGGCGTTCGAACAGCCTAATGTCGGAGACGTCATTTCTCAGGTGGCCCCAAAAGCGATCGATATGTTCGCTCAGGCCAAGCAGCGCGCAGATGTTGCCCAGGCACAGGATGCATCACTGCAACTCAGTCAGATTTCCAGCGATCTGCTGACGAATCCTGATAGCGGACTGCTGAATATGCAGGGTAAAAACGCACTGGGGAAAGGTCAGGAATATACCCAGCTTTTTGACTCGAAGGCACAAGAAATCGCGATGACCCTCCCCGAGGGTGCCCGTGCCGGATTCATGCAGCAGGCGCAGCAGCAGCGCATCCAGTTCACATCTCAGGCCGGTCGCCATGAGATTAGCCAGCTCAATGCCTACGAGGAAGGGCAGTTCCAGGCTACGCTGGCGAACAACGGGAAACTGGCTGCCTCAGCGTATGGCGATAATGCAAACTACGTGCTGTACAACCAGCAGACATTCCAGCAAATCGACGACTACGGCGCCGCGCATGGCTGGAGCTCCGAGCAGATTCAGGCTAAAAAGATCGAGTTCAAGGAGAAGGTTGCTGATGCTTCGCTATCTCAGTGGTCTGCCAATAATGCTATCGACTTCATTCACAGCAATGGCGAGTTGAGCGACACGGCCACTGGGTCCCGTCGTGCAGTATCGGAAGGCGGTTCAGGCGATAGCGCGCGCGGCATCCGAAATAACAACCCCGGGAACCTCGAGTTCAGCAAAACGAATCCGTGGGTTGGGCAGACCGGAGATGATGGGCGCTTTGCCAAATTCGAAACGCCAGAGCACGGCATTCGCGCGCTTGGTCGCAACCTGCTGTCTTATCAGCGCCAGGGCATTGATACCGTCAGCGACATTATTAACCGCTGGGCCCCGCCGTCGGACAATAACAATACCGACGCATACATCAAGGCTGTCTGTGCTCAACTGGGTGTGACACCCGATCAGCAACTCGATGCATCAAACCCTGACACACTGAAGGCGCTGTGTGCTTCTATCATTCAGCATGAGAATGGCAGCCAGCCATACAGTGAGCAGCAACTTTCCACCGGCGTAAGTGCGGCCATTGGCCTGTCTCAGTTGCCTACCAGCACCAAACGCTATACCGGCAATGCGGCATTCGACGCTGCCTCACCAGAGGCGCAGGCAACCTTCCTTCGCCAGGCTGATCAAATTCGCAAGCAGCAGCAGGCGGAGTATCGCACCAGCATTGACAGCCAGGTGCGCGACGCAACAGCGGCCTACATGCGCGGAGTTGATTTCCCGAATGCACCATCGCAGACAGACTTCATGGCTGCCTACGGCATTCGTGAGGGCAATCTCCGCTACACCGAGTTCAAAAACACGCAGATCGCCGGTCAGTATATCGGCTCATTCCGCAACATGCCGACGAGCAGCATCACGGCATACGTTGACCAGTTGCGCCCGGGCACTGAAGAAACAGGCGAAGGTTATGCATCGCGCGCTGAATTGTTCGACAGAGTATCGGCAGCGGCCACTAAGGTGATCAGCCAGCGCCAGAATAACCCGTTCAATGCCGCGGTAGAGATCGGGGCCTATAAGCCGATCGCCAGCAACAACCCGAACGATATCACGGCAGAAGTTGCCAACCGGTTCTCATCTCAGGAAAGCCTGCGCGCGCTGGGCATAAATGCGCCTATCCTTTCCAGCGAAGAAGCTGCAGCGCTGACCGAGCAGGTGCGAGGCACCAAAGACGTTAACCAGACCATCAGCCTGTTGCAGAGCATGGGTGAAACGCTATCAGCACCGGCGATGCGCCAGGTGGCATCTGCTATTGCTCCAAATAACGCGGCAACAGCCTATTCTGCGCTGCTTCTTGGCACACCGGACAACCAGTACGACAACACCAAACCATCCATCGCCTACAGCCAGTTCATCGGCTATAAGCCGACCATGAACAAATACGACGTATCTAAGGTGATCCTGGCCGGTGATCAGCTGCTAAATCCGACCAAAGCGATGAAGGATGCTGGCATTACTCCGGTCCAGCTGCCGAGCGAAGATAAGCTGAAACGCGCATTCGACGATCAGGTTGGTAACTCGTTCGCCAATAACCCGCAGGCACGCCAGTTGAGCTACAACCTTTTCAAAGCCGCTTACGCCGGGATTGCTTATCAGTCCGGAGATGCCTCCATGACTCGCACCGATGCTGCAAAATCAGACGTAGTGGAGAAAGCCGCACAGTACGCCACAGGTGGGGTCTATAAAGGCTTTAACGGTGGTGACGTGGTCATGCCATTTGGCATGGACAAATCAACTTTCAAGGACCGCTATACCGCATCTGCGCAGCAGGCGCTGAAAGATGCCGGGCTGAACGTCAACGCCGCGTCAAACTTCACTCCGGTCAACATCGGCAACAATCAGTATCGGCTGGTAAGCGGTAGCGGGCGCTGGGCGACGGATCCGAAAACCAATGAAGCTATCGTCGTGAGGGTCGAATAATGTCTGATGTATTTTCTCTTGCGCCGGAAGGGCAGGCGTGGACCGACGATAAAACAGCAGCCAATCCCGCGCGGCCTGAAGACTATGATCCGACATTCTTCCAGGGTTCGATCGCTGCGCCGGTGCGCGGCGTGGCGGAAGGCACGCTAGGGCTGGCTCAATCTGCCGTCGGATTCAGTAAACGCCTTATCAGCGATCCGGCATTCACCGCAGACGTGGCGCCAACGGTCAATATCTTCCGTGTGATGTTCCCTGATGCCGATAAAGCGCTGAATGACACCTACGACACGATCGGCAAACAACTGCAGGATGCGCGCGGGTACGTGAAACCGGATGCCGGGAGCCAGGGAACCGCTGCCGAGGTGCTTTACGGTCTCGGCCAGTTCGTGCCAGCGATCGGTGCGACCATTGTCGGCGGTCCGACCGTCGGCGCCGCGACAGCTTTCAGCTCGACGTATGAGCAGTCCTATCAGGATTTCAAAGGAAAAGGCGTAGACGAGTCGACGGCGCGCAACCTGGCAACGCAACAGAGCCTTTTTAATGCTGCTGGGATGGCCTTGCCTGCTGCCGTCGGCACCACACTGGCAACGCGCATCGCCTCTGGAGTCGCAATCAACACCGGGTTCGGCGGCCTTAACCGTTACTCAGTGGGCGAAACGCTGGAGGAGAAAGGCTACAGCGAGATGGCGAAACAGTACCGGGTATTCGACGGTCAGGCGATGCTGGTAGATGCGGTGCTTGGCGGCGCCTTTGGTGGTGCCCATCACCTGGCTGCGCGGAATGCTGACGTGCCGCCACCATCTGACTCTGAAGCACCGATCCCGGCGGCAGAAGTACATAGTGCTCCCGATGCTACCGCAGAGATATCACAGGCGAATGAGGCTTCCCAGCAGGCTGCCCCGTTAGGAGATGGCCCTGCCGCGCCAGATGCGCAGAAGGTCACCTATGAATCGCGAATGGCTGAATTGCAACAGAGCTCCGATCAGCTTTTATCCCGTGGTGACAGAAAGGTGTGGCAGTCAGAAATTGCTAACGGTGAGCGGACGGTGGCGAAACTTGAGGCTCAGGATAAAGCTATCCGAGATGCTGCGCCAACAGGAAGCGCTGGCGCTAACCGCCGGTATTATGCTGAAAACAGGGAGAAGCTTGATGATATAGCCAGACAGTTAGCGACAGCCAGAGAACGCCTTCAAAATGCACGTGACTCCCTTGCTCCTCATCAGCAGGGCGGTCAGTTTTATGAGGCCCGTGCTGACTTAACACGCATTCAACAGGGGATCATTCCTGAGAGTATGCGCGGCCTTGTTCGTGAGACACCCATCAAACCAAGCGACGTCGACGCAGCTCACGCGCTGAATGAAGGGCTGTATTACGATCTGGAATCGGCGCCTGTCCTGCACGCCAGCAACGAGAGCATCAACAGCCATGTGGCTGCCATGGACGAAGCATATCGTCAGCTGAATGACGGGCAGCCTGTTAACGTCGGGATGATTGCGCGCGGGCTGGATGGTCCGGCGCGGCCCGGCATGCTGGAATCAGCAAACGAGCAGTACCATGCAATGCAGCAGGTTTTCGAAGAGAATGGTGTCAGGTATGAAACGCCGTCAGAACTGGCTGGAGAAGCTCCGGCGCCGCGCGCAGAAAGTGCATTCACGGCAGCCGACGAAACTGGCGGGCAGGTCAGTGTTGATCCTGACACCGGCCAGGCTATTTCATCAAACAGTTACGACCTGATGGCGGCGCGCGATATGGCGACCACCAATCCGGATCTGACAATTACGCACCCCGACACCGGGCAGCCGGCGAAACTCTCCGATGTACTGGCTGACTTTGACGAACAAATCCAGACCGTGCAGAACGAATCGAAAGTGTATTCAGTCGCCGCCGCGTGCTTCCTGAGGAACCCATAATGAAACAGGCATGTGTTGAAGCCATTGCGCAGACACTGGGCCGCCAGCCAAAGGCTGACGAGCTGAAAGGTATTGAGAACCGCATTAAAGAAGCCGTGCGCCAGGTGCATAAAAAAAATGCCAGGGAAGGCAAGACTGGCATCCCTGATGCGCAGACGTACATGGAGGCTGCTGACCTGGTGCGCCAGCGCGTTGTGCATGACGTCTATAAGAAGCGCCAGCGCGTCGCTCAGAACGCGATCGCCATTAGCAAGGTGACTGACACCCTCGACGCCAATATCCCGCCAGAGCAGCAAACACCCGCCAATTTGCAGCAGTTTATATTTGCCGGACGCCGCACTAAGGTTTTCGGCAAGGATCCAGATATCAACGTGACCTCTGCCGAGGAACTGGCGACCGGCGCATATCAGGACTGGTCACGCCAGCTCAGCGCTGAATTGCTGAATGCCGGTGATGATGTGCGCAAATTCTTCGAGCAGAGCAAGGCGCTGGGCGAGCAGCGTTTCCGCAGCCTGTTCGACCAGCAGGCTGCGAAGTCCGCACAGTTCCAGATCCTGAAAGAGCTTTACGGTGAGGATACCGGTAACCCGCAGGCGAAGAAAATCGCGCAGGTCTGGAACGATGTCACCAGCCGGGCCCGCCAGGAGATGAATGATAACGGTTTCGATATTGGCCTGCGCGACGACTGGCACCTGCCGTATGTGGACGATGCCGATTTTATTCGCAACGCCGGGCGTGATGAATGGCTGGCATCTTTGCCGGTGGCAGAACAGGCTAAAGCTCGACTGTCAGGCCGTCAGCCTCCGATTGAGTTTGCCCGCCAGGCGTGGGTTGACGACGTTTACAACACTCAGGATCGCAGCAACTACGTTAATCCAGACGGCAGCCCGATGAATGACATCGAGTACCGCCAGGCGCTGGAAGCGATCTTCGAAACGAAGGCTACCGACGGCGCGAACAAAATCGACCCGGGCGCATTTATGGGCACCGGCGGGATTAAGAACCGTGGATCGCAGAGCAGGGTTATGGCGTTCAAGGATGCGCAGTCTCACTTTGCCTACATGGAGCGCTACACGCAGCAACCGGTGGCTGGCGTGATGATGTCGCACCTGCAGTCTTCATCTCGCGATCTTGGTGTCGTTAAAGCGTTCGGCCCGGATGCTGCCCGCAACTTCTCCCTTGTGCTGGACCGCGTATATCAGCGTGCGGTAACCGGCGGAAAAG
>Ga0153917_1000366_pt1 | contig 32649 bp, 25 predicted proteins | sample TSFL001MetaG_FD_104695 | JGI IMG/M metagenome (GOLD analysis project Ga0153917, IMG submission 104695) | Attine ant fungus gardens microbial communities from Florida, USA - TSFL001 MetaG | ecosystem: Host-associated > Fungi > Mycelium > Unclassified | place: USA: Florida, Paynes Creek Historic... | reverse complement strand
CTCGGAAGGCCTGCAGCCGGCCGAACTCGGCTGGGGCACCCATGAGAAGTGGATTCCGAAGAACGCCAAGAAGCAGAAGAAGGGCTGCAAGGCCGCCATCTATCTGGAGCAGCCCGGCGCCAACACGCGCGTGCGCTCCTGGTGCCCGACGCCCGGCCCGCAATACGGCTTCCTCGTCACCCACAACGAATCCATCTCGATCGCCGACTTCTTCACGGTGCGCGACAAGGACGGCGACGTCACCTACCGCCCGACCTGCCACTATGCCTACCATCCCTGCAACGACGCCGTGCTGTCGCTGCATGAAATGTTCGGCAATGGCGGCCACCAGCAGCCGGTCCTGCACGTCCTCGACGAGAATGAGCTGGTCGATGGCGTCGACGAACTCGGCGTGCTGCTCTACGGCCACGACAAGAACGCCTACTGGTACGGCTCGCGCCTGTCGCTGGAAGAGACCCGCCGCATCGCCCCCTACCAGAACGCGACCGGCCTGCAGGTGACCTCCGCCGTGCTCGCCGGCATGGTCTGGGCGCTGGAAAACCCGAAGGCCGGCATCGTCGAGGCCGACGAGGTCGATTACAAGCGCTGCCTCGAAGTGCAGATGCCCTATCTCGGCCCGGTCGAAGGCCACTACACCGACTGGACCCCGCTCGACGGCCGCCCGGGCCTCTTCCCGGAAGATCTCGACACGAAGGATCCGTGGCAGTTCAGGAACGTTCTCGTTCGCTGAACCGGCCCGTAATTTTCCAAGGAAAGCGCCCGCGGCAATCCCGCGGGCGCTTCGCTTTCAATGGGATAATGCCCGCCGGCCGGGCAGCGCGTCTTGCTTTCGACTTCTCTTCACGGCATGTTCTGGCGAACCGGACGGGTGCTTCGCGCCGCCGAGACTTTGGGAGAACCAGATGAAGCCGATCGCAGCCCTCAGCCTGCTTGCCGCCGCCGCAGCGCTTGCTTCGTGCCAGACGGAACCGGCGCCGCGCAGCCTTCCGGTCGCCCAGCAGCCCATGCAGCAGGGCGTCGAGGGCGCCTGGGTCGATCCGAACGGCATCGTCTCGACCTTCTCGAGCGGCACCTTCACGACGCGCACGACCGACACGAACCAGCTCCTCGCCTCCGGCACCTATATCAAGACCTCGCCGACGCTGGTCGAGATCAACATGACCTCGCTGGTGCGCAACACGCAGTCCAAGGTCAATTGCGCGCTGGTCAGTCAGCACCAGCTCAACTGCACCACGGCCGAAGGGGCGCAGTTCTCGCTGGCGCGCCGCACCTGATCCGGCACCCCGCTTCTCAAAAGGGCCGCAAGGCCCTTTTTTCGTTTCGGGCCGGGTAGCCGGCAGGGACCGTCTTTTCACTTGAAGTTGCTTTCGTCTGGTGGAAACATCCGCCCGCCGGCTGTCATGTTTCCGGCCTATCCGGAAGCCGGGCATGCCCTCCGCGCCATCGGACGCGGCAACCGAGGAGAACAGGACCATGACGCTTATCCGATCCGGCCTTCTGGCCGCCTCCCTCATCGCGCTCTCCAGCGGTGCGGCATTCGCCGATTACGAGCTGAACATCCTGCATATCAACGACCTGCATTCGCGCATCGAGGCGATCAACAAGTTCGATTCGACCTGCTCGGCCGAAGAGGAAGGCAAGGGCGAATGCTTCGGCGGCGTCGCGCGCCTGAAGGCCGCCATCGACGCCGAGCGCCAGAAGCTTTCCGGCAGGAACGTGCTGCTCCTCAATGCCGGCGACAATTTCCAGGGCTCGCTCTTCTACACGACCTACAAGGGCGCGGCGGAAGCCGAGTTCCTCAACCTCATGAAGTTCGACGCCATGACCGTCGGCAACCATGAATTCGACGACAGCGAGGACGGCCTTGCCACCTTCCTCGACAAGGTCCAGTTCCCCGTCGTCACCGCCAATGTCGCGGCCGGCGCGAGCTCCAAGATCGGCGACCGCATCAAGCCCTTCATCGTCATCGAGCAGGGCGGCCAGAAGATCGGCATCGTCGGCGCGGTCGCCAACGACACCGAGGAACTCTCCTCCCCCGGTCCGAACGTGCTGATCGGCAACGATGTCGCCGACATCACCGCCGCCGTCGCCGAGTTGAAGAAGGAGGGCGTCGACAAGATCGTCGCGCTCACCCATGTCGGCTATCCGCGCGACCTCGCCGCCATCGCCAAGATCCCGGATGTCGACATCGTGGTCGGCGGCCACTCCCACAGCTTCCTTTCCAGCACGTCGGACAAGGCGGAAGGCCCCTATCCGACGATGGTCGACAATCCCGGCGGCTACAAGGTGCCCGTCGTGCAGGCCGGCGCCTATTCGAAATATCTCGGCAACCTGAAGGTCGTCTTCGACGATGCCGGCGTGGTGAAGGAAGCGACCGGCGCGCCGATCACCATCGATTCCTCCATCAAGCCGGATGAGGCCATCCTTGCCCGCATCAAGGAATTGTCCGGCCCCATCGACGAGCTGAAGAACAAGATCGTCGCGGAAACCGCCGAGCCGGTCGACGGCTCGCGCGAAACCTGCCGTGCCGCCGAATGCGCCATGGGCAACCTCGTGGCCGACGCCATCCTCGACCGCACGAAGAACCAGGGCATGACCGTCGCCATCACCAATGGCGGGGGGTTGCGCTCCTCCATCGATGCCGGGCCGGTCTCCATGGGCGAGGTGCTCTCGGTATTGCCCTTCCAGAACACCGTCGCGACCTTCCAGCTCAAGGGGTCCGACCTCGTCGCCGCGCTCGAAAACGGCCTCAGCCAGATCGAGGAAGGCGCGGGCCGCTTCCCACAGGTCTCCGGCCTGAAATACGCCTTCGACAAGTCGAAGCCGGCCGGCAGCCGTGTCGTCTCGGTCGAGGTGAAGGAGGGCGACGCCTTCACGCCGCTCGATCCGGGCAAGACCTACGGCGTCGCCTCCAACAACTACCTGCGCGCCGGCGGGGACGGCTATGCCATCTTCGCGAAGGCCGCCGTGAACCCCTATGACTTCGGCCCGAACCTGGAACTGGTGGTCGCCGACTACCTCTCCGCCCACCGCCCCTACAAGCCCTATACCGACGGCCGCATCACCGAGGCCGCCGCCACCGGCATGGCGGAAGGCGCAACCGGAACCGAGACGAAGCCGGCCACCGCTGGCGAGGCGGCAACGCCCGCCGACAGCGGCACGACCTCGACGGAAGGCGCGACGACGACCGGCAATACCGGGTCCAGCACTGCGACGACGGGATCGGAAGCAGCCGCCACGACGGCCGAAGGCAGCGTCGCAGCAGGCGGCAGGCACGTCATCGCACGCGGCGACACGCTCTGGGATCTCGCCAAGGCCGCCTACGGCGATGGCACGCTGTGGCGCAGGATCGCCGAAGCCAACGGCAATCCGCGTCCGCGCGCGCTCCATATCGGCAGGGAGCTCTCGATTCCCGCCAAATAAGGACAATTTGTCTCCACTTTTTCCGCCGGTCCGGGCTTTCCCGGGCCGGCATTTCTTTTTAGAACCGTTCTGAACGAACCGGCTTTCGCCGCGCATGAGAACGACACCAGCACGCACAGGATCCACGATGGACATCGCCGCCAAGCCCGCCAACCATCCGACCGTCAAGCATGGCAAGGTCGGCGTGCTGCTCGTCAATCTCGGCACGCCGGACGGCACCGACTACACCTCGATGCGGCGCTACCTGAAGGAGTTCCTGACCGACAAGCGTGTCATCGAATGGCCGAGGATCGCCTGGTATCCCATCCTCTTCGGCATCGTGCTCAACACGCGCCCCGGCAAGGTCGGCAAGGCTTATGAGACGATCTGGAACAAGGAACGGAACGAGAGCTTCCTGCGCACCTATACCCGCAGCCAGGCCGAACTGATGGCGAAGTCGCTCGCCGAGCACCCGAATGTCGTCGTCGACTGGGCGATGCGCTACGGCCAGCCCTCCATCGCCTCGCGCATGGAATATCTTCAGAAGGAAGGATGCGAGCGCATCCTCGTCTTCCCGCTCTATCCGCAATATGCGGCGGCGACGACGGCGACCGTCAACGACAAGGCCTTCGAGACCTTGCTGAAGATGCGCTGGCAGCCGGCGCTGCGCACCGTGCCGCCCTATCACGACGATCCCGCCTATATCGACGCCCTCGCCGTCTCCATCGAAAAGCACATCGCAACGCTCGACTGGGAGCCGGAGCGCGTGCTCGCCTCCTTCCACGGCATTCCGAAAAGCTATTTCGAGAAGGGCGATCCCTATTATTGCCAGTGCCAGAAGACCGCGCGGCTGCTGCGCGAGCGCCTCGGCTGGTCGGCGGAGAAGCTGGTTCTCACCTTCCAGTCCCGCTTCGGCCCGGAGGAATGGCTCCAGCCCTATACGGACAAGACCGTCGAGAAGCTGGCCGAGGAGGGCATCAAGCGCATCGCCGTCTTCAATCCGGGCTTCGTTTCCGACTGCCTCGAAACGCTGGAGGAGATCGCCGAGCAGGCCGCCGAGAGCTTCCTGCACAATGGCGGCGAGAAGTTCTCGCACATCCCTTGCCTGAACGATTCCCCGGAAGGCATGGCCGTTCTGGAAAAGGTGGTGCGCCGGGAGCTTTCCGGCTGGGTCTGAGTGCGATAATTCCTCTTCCCGCCCAAATAGACTGGTGTCGCGGAACGTATACCGTAGAGTGGCACCGCGCCGCACCGTCTTTCGTGGAGTAGAAGAACATGCCGTTTGCCGGACTGGATATCGTCGTCGTCGCCCTCGTGGTCCTGGTCATCCTGATCCTCTTTGCCGGGATCAAGACCGTCCCCCAGGGCTACCAGTACACGGTGGAGCGTTTCGGCCGCTATACGCGCACGCTGCAGCCCGGCCTCAACCTGATCGTCCCCTTCATCGACCGTATCGGCTCGAAGATGAACGTCATGGAACAGGTGCTCGACATTCCGACGCAGGAGGTCATCACCCGCGACAATGCCAGCGTCTCCGCCGATGCCGTCGCCTTCTACCAGATCCTGAATCCTGCCCAGGCCGCCTATCAGGTCGCCCATCTCGAGCACGCCATCATCAACCTGACCATGACCAACATCCGCTCGGTCATGGGCTCGATGGACCTCGACGAGCTGCTCTCCAACCGCGACAAGATCAACGACCAGCTGCTGCGCGTCGTCGACGAGGCGGCCAATCCCTGGGGCGTGAAGATCACCCGCGTCGAGATCAAGGATATCGCCCCGCCGAAGGACCTCGTCGACGCCATGGCGCGCCAGATGAAGGCCGAGCGCGAAAAGCGCGCGCAGGTGCTGGAGGCCGAAGGCTCGCGAAACGCGCAGATCCTGCGCGCCGAAGGCGCCAAGCAGTCCGCCATTCTCGAGGCCGAGGGCCTGCGCGAAGCCGCCTTCCGCGATGCCGAGGCCCGCGAGCGTCTCGCCGAGGCCGAAGCCAAGGCAACGAAGATGGTCTCCGAGGCCATCGCGGCCGGCAACGTGCAGGCGATCAACTACTTCGTCGCGCAGAAATACACCGAAGCCATGGCCGCGATCGGTAAGGCGCCCAATTCGAAGATCGTGCTGATGCCGATGGAGGCCTCCTCGCTGGTCGGCTCGCTCGGCGGCATCGGCGCCATCGCAAAGGAAGTGTTCGGCGACGGCCCGGCCCCGGCGGCCGGTGCCCAGCGCGCGCGCCAGTCCACGCCGGCAACCACCGGCACGGGCTCCTTCCGTAATCCGTTCGACACGCCGCAGGGAACGTAAACATGATCCAGGGCATCATCGGCGAACTCGGGCCCTGGGCCTGGTGGGTGCTGGGGATCGTTCTCCTGATCCTCGAAGTGCTGCTGCCCGGTGTCTTCCTGGTCTGGATCGGCATCGCGGCCATCGTCACCGGCGTCCTCTCCCTCGCCCTGTGGGGCGAGGCCCTCTGGTCCTGGCATGTGCAATGGCTGGTCTTCGCCGTGCTGTCGCTCGTCTCGGCCCTGATCGGCCGGCGCATCGTCAGCAGAAGCGGAGAGGCCAGCGACCAGCCGCATCTCAACCAGCGGGGGCAGAGCCTTATCGGCCGCACGGCGACGCTGGAGCAGCCGATCACCGAGGGCCGCGGCCGCATCCGGCTCGACGATACGATGTGGAGCGTCCAGGGGCCGGACCTGCCGGTCGGCGCGCGCGTGCGCGTCACGGCCAGCAACGGCCGCGACCTCACGGTCGAGCCCGTCTGAGGTCCTTAAGCGGCGCCGATCCTGAGCAGGTCGTGGAAATGCACGATGCCGACGGGGCGGAAGGCCTCGTCGGTGACGATCAGCGCGGAAATATTGTGCTGGTTGAGAAGGCCGAGCGCGGCCGTCGCGAGCGTCGCCGGCTTCACGGTCTTGGGGCTGCGCGTCATCACCTCGTCGACGGTGAGCTCGGAGAGATTGCGCGACAGGTTGCGCGCGATATCGCCGTCGGTGACGATGCCGACCAGCGTCCCCTCCCCGTCGATCACGCCGACGCAGCCGTAACGCTTCTGCGCCAGCATGTGCACCGCATCCGGCATCGAGGTGCCGAGCGCGACGAGCGGCATGTTCTCTCCGCTGTGCATGATGTCGCCGACATGGGAAAGGCTCGCCCCGAGCTTGCCGCCGGGATGGAAGGTCTTGAAATCCGTCGCCGTGAAGCCGCGCGCCTCCAGCAGCGCGACGGCGATGGCATCGCCCAGCGCAAGCTGCATCAGCGTCGAGGTCGTCGGCGCCAGCCCATGCGGACAGGCCTCCTGCACCTTCGGCAGCAGGAGCACGATATCGGCCGCCCGCGCCAGCGCCGAGCGCTCGCCGGAGGTCATCGCGATCAGCGGAATGGCGAAGCGACGGGAATAGGAAACGATGCCCTGCAGTTCGGCGGTCTCGCCGCTCCAGGACAGCGCCAGGATCACGTCGTCGCGACCGATCATGCCGAGATCGCCATGGTTGGCTTCGACGGGATGGACGAAGAAGGACGGCGTGCCGGTCGAGGCGAGCGTCGCGGCGAGCTTCGCGCCGATATGGCCGGATTTGCCGATGCCGGTGACGATCAGCCGCCCGGCGATGCCGCCGATGAGCCCGACCGCCTCGCGAAAGACGTCGTGCAGTTCGCCTTCCAGCACCGCGGAAAGGGCGACGAGCCCCGCCTTCTCCGTCTCGATCGTCCGGATCGCGGAGGAAATGGCGCCCTCGACGTCAACTTTTGCCTGTCTTGTGATCATGCCCCTCGTTAGCGTTTTTGCCCGTGCCTGTCCATCGCGGACCGGCGCGCGAAAAGCGCGCGGTCAGCAACCAAGCGTTAACCATGGCGGTTTACGTTCGCTTAGGAAATTCGAGAATCGCAGGCCCCATCATGGCAGAGGCAATGGCAATGGAACGCGAGGCACTGGTGCCCCGCCCGAGACGGCGACTGGCCGGGCTTCTGCTCGCCGGCACCATGCTTGCCGCCGTTCCCGCCGCTGCCCAGCAGGCGAATTCCCTCACGCCCTCCGCCCTCGAGACGCTGGCGACGGGAACCACGGATCCTTCGGCGGGAGCCACGGAAAACCCCGATACGACCGACGCGACCACGACCGCCACGACGCCCCGTCCTGCCCTCAGCGACGAAGCGGTGGCCGCGCTTTCGGACGCCGGCGACCGCGACGGCATCGTCGAGCGGCGCGCCGAGCGGTTGAACCAGCGGGAGAACAGCCTCAGCGGTGTCCGCAACAGCCGGCTCGGCGATCCCTGGGAACCGGTCGGCGTCCGCGTCGGGACGTTCGTCCTGCGCCCCTCGATCACGCAGGGCATCGGCTTCGAGCGTACGAAGAGCGGAAACACCACGACGAGCCGCACCTATTCCCAGACCGGCTTCCGCGGCTCCCTCACCTCCGACTGGTCGCGCCATCAGCTCACCATCGATGCCGAGGGCGTCTACCAGCGCAATATCAGCGGCACGGGGGAAACCGAGCCTGAGGCGCGGGTGAACGGCGACCTCCGGCTCGACCTCAGCGACGACACCGTCGCCCATATCACCGGCGGCTACGCGTTCGAGCGCGAAAGCGCCACCGATCCCAATGCCATCGTCGGCGCCAGCACCCAGTCCGGCGTGCAGACGCTGTCCGGCGGGGCCAATATCATGCGCGATTTCGGCCTGATCCGCGGCACGTTCGGCGCCAATGTCGAACGGCACACCTACGGATCGGCAACCGCCACCAACGGCAGCAAGCTGGACCAGTCGTTCCGCAACTATACGGAAGGGACGCTGACGGGCCGGGTCGGCTACGAGCTCTCCCCCGCGCTGATCCCCTATCTCGAAGCCTCGGTGGGCCGCGCGGTCTATGACGACAAGCTTTCGGCCGGATACGAACGCTCCTTCTCGACGCTCGGCGCGCGGGCGGGTGTGGAAATCGATCTCGGGGAAAAGCTGCGCGGCGATCTCGGCGCCGGCTACAAACGCGCCAAGTTCGACGACAGCCGCCTCGCCGCCCTCGAAGGGCTGACGATGGACGGCGCCGTCAACTGGTCACCGCTGCGCGGCACCGACCTGAGGCTCGGCCTGCGCACGGATCTGGAGCCCTCTTCCACGAGCGGCGAAAGCGGCTACGTCTCCTACGGCACGACGGCCGACCTGACGCATGAGCTGCGCGACAATCTCGTCGCACGCCTCAGCGCCGCCTATACGCTGCGTGATTTCTCCACGGCGGGCACCGCCAACCAGAACATCTATCTGGTCGGCGCCGGCCTCACCTGGAACATCAACCGCTGGCTGGCGATGACCGGCGATGTCTCCTACGAGGTGACGCGCCAGTCGGGCGCCTCCGATACCGGCATCACGCGTGCCGGCATCGGCCTTGTCCTTCGCCGCTGATTACTTGAGGTCCGCGACGAGCTGCTTCAGCGGGCCCTCGACGGCCGGGCGGATATCCGCACGGGCGAGCGCGAAGGCGATGTTGGCAAGGATGAAGCCATCCTTGGCGCCGCAGTCGTAGGTCTCGCCGCGGAAATGATAGGCGGCGAACTTCTGGCTGTCGGCAAGCTTCACCATCGCGTCGGTGAGCTGGATCTCGTTGCCCGCGCCGCGCTCCTGCGTGGAAAGGATCGGGAAGATTTCCGGCTGGAGGATGTAGCGACCGTTGATGAAGAAGTTGGAAGGCGCGGTGCCCTTCGCCGGCTTCTCGACCATCTGGGTGATGGCGAAACCGTCGCCGATCTTCTCGCCGACGCCGACGATGCCGTATTTGTGCGCCTGGTCGGGCGCGCATTCCTCGACGGCGATGACGTTCGCGCCGCTTTGCTCGAAGAGCTCGACCATGCCCTTCATGCAGCCCTTCTCCGCCTTCATGATCATGTCGGGCAGGAGGAGAGCGAAGGGCTCGTTGCCGACGAGCTCGCGGGCACACCAGACGGCATGGCCGAGACCGAGCGGCTCCTGCTGGCGGGTGAAGCTGGTGGAGCCGGCGACCGGCAGGATGCTTTCGAGCAGCGTCAGCTCGGCCGTCTTGTTGCGCTGGCGCAGCGTCTGCTCCAGCTCGACCTGGATGTCGAAATAATCCTCGATGACCGCCTTGGAGCGGCCCGTCACGAAGATCAGGTGCTCGATGCCGGCATCCAGCGCCTCATCGACGACATACTGGATCACGGGCTTGTCCACGACGGTCAGCATTTCCTTCGGAACGGCCTTGGTGGCCGGAAGGAAGCGGGTGCCGAGGCCCGCCACTGGAAAGACTGCTTTGCGAACCTTACGTGTCTGCGACATTATTCACCTCGTTGTGCCCACGTCCTCATGGCCTGGGCCTAGCCGAGCCCAATTAGAAGCCAATTGCTATTTTTTTACAAAGAGAGACGCGGCAAAAGTTTGATGGTAAAGAATTTGTTGACTTCGTTTTTATAAGTTTTGCGTTCAGCCGGTGGTTCCATGCCGCCGTCCCGAAATTTAAGAAACGGACACGACAGCTGATGACACAGAATCTGAGAACCGTTCTGCGCCGATCCGCGCTCACCCTTCTTCTGTCGGCAGGGCTTCTCGCGCAGGCTTCCATGGCTCGCGCGGCCGATCCCCGCTTCCAGAAATGGATTGCCGATTTCTATGCCACGGCGGCCGACGCCGGCATCAGCAAGTCGACCTACCAGAAGGCCTTTGCCGGTGTGAAGACGCCCGATCCCGACGTGATCCAGAAGGCGACCTACCAGCCGGAATTCACCAACAAGATCTGGGATTATCTCGATTCGCGCGTGAACCCCTACACGGTGAAGATCGGCCGCGAAATGGCGGCCAAGCACGGCCGCACGCTCGCCGCGCTGGAGCGGCATTTCGGCGTCGACCGCAACGTGCTGCTCGCCATCTGGTCGATGGAATCCAACTACGGCGCCGTGCTGAAGAAGGACGACCGGCTGCATTACGTGCCGCGCGCGCTGGCGACGCTCGCCTATGCCGATTCCAAGCGGGCGAACTATGCGCGCAAGCAGCTCATCGCCGCTCTCAAGATCATCCAGCGCGGCGACATCGACGCCGCCGACATGACCGGCTCCTGGGCCGGCGCCATGGGTCACACCCAGTTCATCCCGACGAGCTACCTGATCTATGCCGTCGACGCCGACGGCAACGGCCACCGCGACATTTGGAACTCCGTGCCGGACGCGCTGGCGACCGCCGCGAACCTGCTGGCCAAGAATGGCTGGCAGGCCGGCAAGACCTGGGGCTACGAGATCGTCGTGCCGAAGGGCGGCAACAAATATTCCGGCCAGACGAAGACGCTCGCCCAATGGGCCAAGCTCGGCTTCACGCGCCCGGGCGGCAACGGCTTCAAGAACGGTTCCGACCGGGCCGAACTCAAGCTGCCGGCGAATGGCGGGCCGGGCTTCCTGATGACCAAGAACTTCTTCGTCATCAAGCGCTACAACGCGTCGGATTCCTACGCGATGGGCGTCGGCATGCTGGCCGACCAGATCGCCGGCTATGGCGGCGTCAAGCAGCGCTGGCCGCGCCCGGACGGCGCGCTCGACATCACGGAAAAGTTCGAGCTCCAGACCCGCCTCAAGGAACTCGGCTATTACGAGGGCGAGGTCGACGGCAATTTCGGCTCCGGCTCCAAGGCCGCTATCCAGGCCTTCCAGAACCGCGTGGGCCTTGCCGCCGACGGCGAGCCGAGCCAGCAGCTCCTGCGGGCGCTGCGCCGCTGACCGGATGCGGTTTCTCGACAGGTTGAGGGGCGCTGCGGCGCCCCTTTTCGCTGGCGGGTGCTTCCGCTCGCCGCCGGCATTTGCCATCATGCCGCCACCGACCGGCCGCAGGATCGCGGCGAGAACGGAGCCTTCACGATGAACAGGACGACGACCACCCGGATTGTGCGCCTCGCCCTCGCGCTGGTGGCGGCCGCAAGCGTCGTCGTCACCTCCCTGCCCGCGAGCGCGCAGGAGCAGCGCCGCGAGCGCAAGACGATCCTCGAGCTTCTCTTCGGCACGCCGAAGCGCAAGGTCGTCGAGCCAGAACCGCAGATCCAGAAGCCGCGCGCCGTCATCCGCAAGAAGAAGCCGGCCCCGACGGTCGCCAAGAAGGCCGAACCGCCGCCGGTCGAGAAGCTGCCCGACGCCAAGGTGGTGCTCGTCGTCGGCGACTTCATCGCCGGCAGCCTCGGCGATGGTCTCGACGCCGCCTTCGAGACGACACCCGGCATCCGCGTCGAGCGCCGCACCAACGGCTCCTCCGGCATCGTGCGCGAGGACTATTACAACTGGCCCGCATCGCTTCCCGCCCTGATCGCGGAGACCAAGCCAGCCCTCATCGTCGTCAGCATGGGCGCCAACGACCGCCAGCAGATGACTGTGGCCGGCGAGAAGGAGAAATTCCGCTCCGAGGCCTGGACAAAGGAATACGAGGCGCGCATCGCCCGCATCGCGGCGCTGGCCCGGCAGGATGGCAAGCCGCTGCTCTGGATGGGCATGCCGCCCTTCCAGTCCTCCGCGCTGACCGCGGACATGACGACGCTCAACACCCTCTATCACGCGAGCGCGGAGAAGGCCGGCGGCGAGTTCGTCGACATCTGGGACGGCTTCGTCGACGAGGACGGCAAGTTCGTCATTTCCGGTTCCGACATCAACGGCCAGCAGGTACGCCTGCGCGGCTCCGATGGCATCAACTTCACCAAGGCCGGCAAGCGCAAGCTCGCCTTCTACGTGGAAAAGGAAATCCGCCGCCTGCTCGGCGCTGCCGCCGCCGACGGCCCGGGCCTCCAGGGCGACCTCAAGGACCTCGTCGTCGCGACGCCCCCGGCGGAAGACGCCGAGATCACCAAGACCCAGCCCATCAGCCTCGCCGACCCGGCGCTGGACGGCGGCACCGCCCTCCTCGGCGCCGCGCCGATCAAGGGCACCGGCAAGAGCCTGCGCGACAAGCTGGTGGAAAAGGGCGAGACCGCCGACGCGCCGCTCGGCCGCGTGGACGATTTCCGGCTGGACAAGACGGCGACGCCGTAGGAGAGCAAGGTCCCTACGGCGGGACACGGCATTCCCCAATCACGCAAAGTGCGTTGCTCCCACCAAGCTCACTCCCTCTCCTTCGTCATCCTCGGGCTTGACCCGAGAATCCACGCCGCGGGCGAAGCCGTGCCGTGGGGATGGATGGTCGGGTCAAGCCCGACCATGACGAAAGAAACGTGGCGGATTACGATATTGTCAGCGGATGGAACTGGAGAACGCATGAAGGCGCGCCGGCATGCCGACGCGCCCTCTCAAATCGTGGTCCTGGCGAACTCACCGCGGCAGCGTCGTCGAGCCCATCAGCGCCTCGTCGATGGCCCGTGCCGCCTGGCGGCCTTCGCGGATCGCCCAGACGACGAGCGACTGGCCGCGGCGCACGTCGCCGGCCGTCCAGAGCTTGTCCACCGAGGTCTTGTAGTCGCGGTCATTGGCGATGACGTTCGACGAGCCGCGCTTGTCGGTGTTGATCGTCAGCCGGTCGCCGAGGTCCTTCAGCACGCTGTCGGTGAAGGGGCCGCGGAAGCCGATGGCGATGAAGGCGAGGTCCGCCTTGATGATGAACTCCGTGCCGGAGATCGGCTTGCGGCGATCATCCACCTGGCAGCACTTCACGCCCGTCAAGACACCGTCCTCGTCGCCGACGAATTCGAGCGTGCCGACCTGGAATTCGCGCACGGCGCCTTCGGCCTGCGAGGAGGAAGTGCGCATCTTCGTCGCCCAGAAGGGCCAGACGGCGAGCTTGTCTTCCTTTTCCGGCGGCTGCGGGCGGATGTCGAGCTGCGTGACCTTCACCGCGCCCTGGCGGAACGCCGTGCCGACGCAGTCCGACGCGGTATCGCCGCCGCCGACGACGACGATGTGCTTGCCGCCGGCAAGGATCGGCGCGGAGGGCCAGCCGACGCTGTCGATGTTCTCGCGGCCGACGCGGCGGTTCTGCTGCACGAGGTACGGCATGGCATCATGCACGCCGGCGAAATCGACGCCCGGAATGCCGGCGTCGCGCGGGGTTTCCGAGCCGCCGCAATAGAGCACGGCATCGTGCTCTGCCAGCATCTCGTCCATCGGCTTGTCGACGCCGACATTGACGCCGTAGTGGAAGGTCACGCCCTCGCCGCGCATCTGGTCGACGCGACGGTCGATAAAGTTCTTCTCCATCTTGAAGTCCGGAATGCCGTAGCGCAGCAGGCCGCCGGCCTTGGATTCACGCTCGTAGAGATGGACCTCGTGACCTGCGCGGGCGAGCTGCTGGGCGGCCGCCATGCCGGCCGGGCCGGAGCCGATGACGGCGACCTTCTTGCCGGTCTTCACCGTCGCAGGCTGCGGCACGATATAGCCCATCTCGTAGGCCTTGTCGGCGATCGCCTGCTCGACGGTCTTGATAGAGACCGGAGTATCCTCGAGGTTCAGCGTGCACGCCTCCTCGCAAGGTGCGGGGCAGACGCGGCCGGTGAATTCCGGGAAGTTGTTGGTCGAATGCAGGTTGCGGATCGCCTCTTCCCAGTTGCCGTTATAGACGAGGTCGTTCCAGTCCGGGATCTGGTTGTGCACCGGACACCCGGTCGGACCGTGGCAATAGGGAATGCCGCAGTCCATGCAGCGCGCGGCCTGCTTCTGCACCTCGGGATCCGACATCGGAATGGTGAATTCGCGGAAATGGCGGATGCGGTCGGAGGCCGGCTGATACTTCATCACCTGCCGGTCGATTTCCATGAAACCAGTTACCTTGCCCACTTCAATAATCCTTGCTCAAGACGGGCGCCTCTCAGGCCCCGTTACCGGTGCGCAGCTCCGCTGTCGTACCAGTGAAGATGAAATCGATCCTGATCGCGTTTCACGCAATCGGTCAGTGAAGGTAGGTGGACCGCTGCCTCACTCGGCAGCGACCCCCATCCTCATGCGCTCCATCTCTTCGAGCGCGCGGCGATACTCGACCGGCATCACCTTGCGGAATTTCGGACGATACTCGGCCCATTTGTCGAGGATCTCCTTGGCCCGCGGCGAGCCCGTATAATGCAGGTGGTTCGAGACGAGCTGGTAAAGCCGCTCCTCGTCGTGACGCGTCATGTCGTCGGACACGTCGACCATGCCCTTGTGCATGAGGTCGCCGCCGTGGTGGTGCAGCTTCTCCAGCATGTCGTCCTCTTCCGGCACCGGCTCCAGCTCGACCATCGCCATGTTGCAGCGGCGGGCGAAATCGCCCTCCTCGTCCAGCACATAGGCGACGCCCCCGGACATGCCGGCCGCGAAGTTGCGGCCGGTCTGGCCGATCACGACGACGACGCCGCCGGTCATGTATTCGCAGCCATGGTCACCCACACCCTCGACGACCGCGACGGCACCGGAGTTGCGCACGGCGAAACGTTCACCGGCAACGCCGTTGAAGTAGCATTCGCCCGAGATCGCGCCGTAGAGCACCGTGTTGCCGACGATGATCGATTCATGCGGCACCGCGCGGTTGCCCGCCGGGGGACGCACGACGATGCGGCCGCCCGAAAGGCCCTTGCCGACATAGTCGTTGCCAGCGCCCACCAGATCGAAGGTGATACCGCGGGCAAGGAACGCGCCGAAGGACTGGCCGGCCGTGCCGTTGAGCGTCACGGAGATCGTGTCGTCCTTCAGGCCCTTGAAGCCGTAGCGCTTGGCCACCTCGCCGGAGAGCATCGCACCGGCCGAGCGGTCGACATTCTTGATATCGACCTCGAAGGCGACGGGCGTCTTGGCTTCCAGGGCGGGCTTCGCCTGCTCGATCAGCTTGCGGTCGAGGATATCCTGGATCGGATGGTTCTGCCGCTCGGTCCAGTAGGTCGCTTCCTTCGGCGCATCGACCTTGTGGAAGATGCGGGAGAAGTCGAGACCGTTGGCCTTCCAGTGCGAGATCATCTTCTCCTTTTCGAGGAGTTCGGAGGCGCCGATGATCTCGTTCAGCGAACGCACGCCGAGCGAGGCCAGGATTTCGCGCACCTCTTCTGCGACGAAGAAGAAGTAGTTGATGACATGCTCGGGCGTACCCTTGAAGCGCTTGCGCAGCACCGGATCCTGCGTGGCGACGCCGACAGGACAGGTGTTGAGGTGGCACTTGCGCATCATGATGCAGCCGGCCGCAATCAATGGCGCGGTGGCGAAGCCGAACTCGTCCGCGCCGAGCAGCGCACCGATGACGACGTCGCGGCCGGTCTTGAGACCGCCATCGACCTGCAGGGCGATGCGCGAGCGCAGCTTGTTGAGCACCAGCGTCTGGTGCGTCTCGGCAAGGCCGATTTCCCAGGGGCTACCGGCATGCTTCAGCGAGGTGAGCGGCGACGCGCCCGTGCCGCCGTCGAAGCCGGCAATGGTGATATGGTCCGCGCGCGCCTTGGCGACGCCGGCAGCAACCGTGCCGACGCCGACTTCCGAGACGAGCTTGACCGAGATATCGGCTTCCGGGTTGACGTTCTTCAGGTCGTAGATGAGCTGCGCCAGATCCTCGATGGAATAGATATCGTGGTGCGGCGGCGGCGAGATGAGGCCGACGCCCGGCGTGGAGTGACGGGTCTTGGCAACCGTCGCATCCACCTTGTGGCCCGGCAACTGACCGCCCTCGCCGGGCTTGGCGCCCTGCGCGACCTTGATCTGCAGCATATCCGCATTGACCAGATACTCGGTCGTCACGCCGAAGCGCCCGGACGCGATCTGCTTGATCGCCGAACGCTCCGGGTTCATCGAACCGTCAGGCAGCGGCATGTAGCGGTCGGCTTCCTCGCCACCCTCGCCGGTGTTCGACTTGCCGCCGATCCGGTTCATGGCGACGGCAAGCGTCGTATGCGCCTCGCGGCTGATCGAGCCGAAGGACATGGCCCCCGTCGAGAAGCGCTTGACGATATCGGCCGCCGACTCGACCTCGTCGACGGAGATCGGCTTGCGGCCAAGCGCCTCCGCCCCCTTGATCGAGAAGAGACCGCGGATCGTGTTCATGCGCAGCGACGAGGCGTTCACCAGCTCGGCAAATTCCTTGTATCGGTCGGCCGCATTGCCACGCACCGCATGCTGCAGCGACGCGATCACGTCCGGCGTCCAGGCATGTTCCTCGCCGCGCATGCGGTAGGCATATTCGCCGCCGATATCCAGCGTGTTGGCAAGCAGCGGATCGCGGCCGAAGGCAGCCTTGTGGCGGTTGAAGGTCTCCTGCGCGATCTCGTCGAGGCCGATGCCCTCGATGGTCGTCGCCGTGCCGAAGAAATACTTGTCCGTCAGCTCGGAGGAGAGGCCAATGGCATCGAAGATCTGCGCGCCGCAATAGGACTGGTAGGTCGAGATGCCCATCTTGGACATGACCTTCAGGATGCCCTTACCGATCGCCTTGATGTAGCGGTAGACCACCTCTTCCGCGTCGACTTCCTTCGGGAACTCGCCGCGCTTGTGCATGTCGGTGAGCGTGTCGAAGGCCAGATACGGGTTGATCGCTTCCGCGCCGTAGCCGGCCAGAAGGCAGAAGTGATGGACTTCACGCGGCTCGCCGGTCTCCACGACGAGGCCGACCGAGGTGCGCAGGCCCTTGCGGATCAGGTGATGGTGCACGGCAGCGGTCGCCAGCAGCGCCGGGATCGCCACGCGGTCCGGCCCGATCTGGCGGTCGGAGAGCACGATGATGTTGTAGCCCGAGGTGACGGCCTGCTCGGCGCGCTCGCAGAGCCGGTCGAGCATTTCCAGCATGCCGTCCGCGCCGCGCGAGACGTCATAGGTGAAGTCCAGCGTCTTGGTATCGAAGCGGTCCTCGACATGGCCGATGGAGCGAATCTTTTCGAGGTCGCCGTTGGTCAGGATCGGCTGGCGCACTTCCATGCGCTTGGCCTTGGCCGCGCCGCCATGATCGAGGATGTTCGGGCGCGGGCCGATGAAGGAGACGAGGCTCATGACCAGTTCCTCGCGGATCGGGTCGATAGGCGGGTTCGTCACCTGCGCGAAGTTCTGCTTGAAATAGGTGTAGAGCAGCTTGGTCTTGTCGGACATGGCCGAGATCGGCGTGTCCGTGCCCATGGAGCCGATCGCCTCCTGACCCGTCGTCGCCATCGGCGACATCAGGAGTCTGGTGTCCTCCTGCGTATAACCGAAGGCCTGCTGACGGTCGCGCAGCGACACGTCGCGGCGCAGCGCACGCGGCTCGACCGGGCCGAGGTCTTCCAGAATGATCTGGGTGTTGTCCAGCCAGTCGCGATAGGGATGCTTTTCGGCAAGCGCGGACTTCACCTCCTCGTCGGAAATGATACGCCCCTCTTCCATGTCGATGAGCAGCATCTTGCCCGGCTGGAGACGCCACTTCTTGATGATGCTCTCTTCCTTGACCGGCAGCGTGCCGGCTTCGGAGGCCAGGATCACGCGGTCATCGTCCGTGACGAGGTAGCGGGCCGGACGCAGGCCGTTGCGGTCGAGCGTCGCGCCGATCTGGCGGCCATCGGTGAAGGCGACGGCGGCGGGGCCGTCCCACGGCTCCATCAGCGCGGCGTGGTATTCGTAGAAGGCCTTGCGCTCCGGGCTCATCAACTGGTTGCCGGCCCAGGCCTCGGGGATCAGCATCATGACCGCATGGGCCATGGAGTAGCCGCCGCGCACGAGGAACTCGAGCGCGTTGTCGAAACAGGCCGTATCCGACTGGCCTTCGTAGGAGATCGGCCAGAGCTTGGTGATGTCGTCGCCGAAGAGCGGCGAGGAGACGGAGGCCTGACGGGCCGCCATCCAGTTGACGTTGCCGCGCAGCGTGTTGATCTCGCCGTTATGGGCGACCATGCGGTAGGGATGCGCCAGCTTCCACGAGGGGAAGGTGTTGGTCGAGAAGCGCTGGTGCACGAGGGCGACGGCCGATTCGAAGCGCGGATCGGCAAGGTCTTTATAATAGGCGCCCACCTGGTAGGCGAGGAACATGCCCTTGTAGACGATGGTCGTCGAGGAGAGCGAGACGGGGTAGAAATTGCTCTCTTCGCCCTCATACTCATCATAGATGCGGTTGGAGATCACCTTGCGCAGCGTGAAGAGCCGGCGCTCGAACTCGCCGTTCGTCGCGGCATCGCGGCCGGCGCCGACGAAGACCTGCACATGGCGCGGCTCGGTAGCAGCGATCTCGGGGGCCTTGGAGAGCGAGGAATTGTCGACCGGCACATCGCGGAAGCCGATGAAGACCTGGCCCTCTTCGGCGACGACGTCGGCGATCACCTTCTTGAAGTAATCGACCAGCTTCTCGTCCTGCGGCATGAAGATGTGGCCAACGGCATATTCGCCTGCCTTCGGCAGCGTGATGCCCTGCTTTGCCATCTCCTCGCGGAAGAAGCGGTCCGGAATCTGGACGAGAATGCCTGCACCGTCACCCATCAGCGGATCTGCGCCGACGGCGCCGCGATGCGTCAGGTTCTCGAGCATGAAGAGCCCGTCCTCGACGATCTGGTGCGACTTCTTGCCTTTCAGATGCGCCACGAATCCGACGCCGCAGGCATCGTGCTCATTGCGCGGATCATAGAGTCCTTGTTTTTTCGGCAGGCCCGGTGTGGAAGCGCGCGTTTTGGCGCCCGTCGCAGTGGTCTGCGCCCGGGTCTGCCGATAATCATGTGCTTGAGTCTTCACCACCATTGTCTCTCTCCGTGGGCCCGGCATCGTGCGGGCATTCCGTCCGCTCCAGGGGAGCGTCGCCTGTTGCATGAACGGGATGCGGCCGCGAAATGACGGCCGATCCAATGGATCATCGAAACCGTCGGGGCGGCGGGCTTTCGGAACGTGTTCCTCCCGGCGCCGTTTTCGGCGCCTTCCGCGGTGGAAGCGGCGCCTCTTCGGTCTCCTGACCGAAATAGGACAGTAACGCTGTCCTATTTCATGTGCTCTATGCCAGAAACACCCCTAACCCGCAAGGCCATCATGCCAAATAATCACCACATCATGAAGAAAAATTGCCCACACATTCCGCCGCTTGAAATTAAATTACGGGCGTCCGGCGCATTGTTTCCGTTCCTTTCATTTTCGAGGAAAACGGAGCTTTGAGCCAAATCCGGCGATTGATCGCCGTTTTTTCTCCATTATGGTCCGCAAAAGCCCTCAACCGCATTGGAAATCGCATGTTTTTCGCTTCCGACAACTGGGCAGGCGCCCATCCCGACATCGCAGGAAGTCTCGTGGAGGCGGCCGGCGGCTTTGCCTCGGCCTATGGCACGAGCGATCTCGACAAGCGTGTGGAAAAGACTTTTTCGGAGATTTTCGAGCGGGAGGTCGCCGTCTTCTTCGTGGGAACCGGCACCGCGGCGAACTCGCTGGCGCTCGCCAGCTTCAACCGGCCGGGCGGGCAGGTCTTCTGCCACCGCGAAGCGCATGTGAACGTGGACGAATGCAACGCGCCGGAATTCTTCGCGACCGGCTCGAAGCTCGTGCCCATTGACGGCCCCGCCGGCAAGCTTTCGCCCGAGGCGCTCGCCGCCGCCATCGGCCGATTCCCGCCAAATTTCGTGCATGGCGGCCAGCCGATGGCCGTTACCGTCACCCAGGCGACGGAAGCCGGCACCGCCTATACGCTGGACGAGATCGCCGCCCTTTCGGACGTGACGAAGAAGGCCGGCCTGCCGCTGCACATGGACGGCGCGCGCTTCGCCAATGCCCTCGTCCATCTCGGCGCCACGCCGGCGGACATGACCTGGAAGCGCGGCGTCGACATCCTCTCCTTCGGCGGCACCAAGAATGGCTGCTGGTGTGCGGAAGCGCTGGTGCTCTTCGACCCGGCCAAGGCCCAGCAGATGCATTTCCTGCGCAAGCGCTCGGCCCAGCTCTTCTCCAAGTCGCGCTTCATCGCCGCCCAGTTCGACGCCTATTTCCGCGACGATCTCTGGCTGAAGCTCGCCCGCCATTCCAACGCCATGGCCGCACGCCTCGCGAGCGGCTTCGCCACATCCGAAAAGGCACGCCTCGCCTGGCCGACGGGCTCGAACGAACTCTTCGCCATCATCCGGAACGACGCGATGAAGGCCCTGCAGGAAAAGGGCGCCGTCTTCTACGACTGGCCGGCCGGCCCGGACCTGAAGGCGACGATGCGCGACGACGAAACGCTCATCCGCCTCGTCACCAGCTTCGCGACAACGGAAACGGACGTCGACGGCTTCCTTTCGGCACTGTGATTCACGCAGGGTAATCCCTCAAACAAAAAGGCGGTGCCTTGCGGCACCGCCCTCTTCATTCCCGAACGAAACGCTCAGTTGGTCTGCGCTTCGATCTGCTTGGCTTCGCGTGCGACGGCCGCGATCTCGATACGGCGCGGCTTGGCAGCTTCCGGGATCTCGCGAAGGAGATCGATGTGGAGCAGGCCGTTCTTCAGCGAAGCGGCGCGCACTTCCACATGGTCGGCGAGCTGGAAGCGGCGCTCGAAGGCGCGCTTGGCAATGCCGCGATAGAGATACTGGCTTTCCTCGGACGCTTCGTCCTTCTTCTCGCCCTTGACCGTCAGCGCATGTTCACGCGCCTCGATCGACAGTTCGCTCTCGTCGAAACCGGCGACCGCCATGGTGATGCGATAGGTGTTTTCGCCGGTGCGCTCGATATTGTAGGGCGGATAGCTCTGGCTCTGGTCCGGCTGGCCGAGGCTGTCGAGCATGGTGAAGAGACGGTCGAAACCGACGGTGGAACGGTAGAGGGGGGAGAAATCGACGTGACGCATGGTGTCCTCCTTCAGAGCAACGTTGCGATCTTCAAAAAGGCTGCCCTGATTTCCGAAGGGTCAGCCCGGTTCATCCGGCCTCCGCCCCATTCTGGCGACGGCAGCCTCGACGGACCCTTTCGGCGCCCGTGAGAATGAGATGGGAATGGCTTCCGGCCCGTTCAAGAGGTTTGCAGCGCGCGAAAATCGGCGGTTTCGAAAAAATTTCGAGATGAACGCCAAATGAACGGCGGTTTCGGATAGCGTTCAGCTTGACCTTGCTAGAACGGCAGCATCGGAAGCGAATACTTTCGACGACCGGGGTGTAACGTCCCTTCCTCCCCGGTTAAATTATGCCGGACTGCATGTGTTGCCACCCCCGTGCCGCATGCGTCCGGCTTTTTTCTTTGACGGCACGGGAGCCAGCGCCTATCCATCGAACAAGCAAATCGTCGCCGAGCCAGCCCGCCCGATGGATTCCATCCTTTACGCCACCGCCGACAATCCCGTTCCGGAAAACCATTTCGCCGGCTTCCTGGAAGGCCGGGGCGGTGTGAAGCTGCGTTACGCGGTGTTCCGCTCGAAGGAGCGCGAGGCCAAGGGAACCGTCGTGCTGCTGCAGGGCCGCAGCGAGTGCATCGAGAAATATTTCGAGACGATCAACGACCTGACCGCGCGCGGCCTGTGGGTCGCCACCTTCGACTGGCGCGGCCAGGCCGGCTCCGGCCGGCTCATTCCCGGCAATCGCGCCGGGCATGTCACCCGCTTTGCCGAATACGAGGCCGATCTTTCGCTCTTCCTGGAAAAGATCGTGCTGCCGGACGCGCGCCTGCCCTTCTACATCGTCGCCCATTCCACCGGGGCGCTCGTCGCCCTTTCGATGGCGCCGGAGCTGGAGAACCGCATCGAGCGCATGGCGCTCATCGCGCCCTTCATCGCGCTCGCCGGCCAGTCGATGAGCCAGCGCCAGATCGCCGTCATCGCGCGGCTGGCCTCGCTGACCGGCCTTGGCCGGCGCACCTTCCGCAAGGGCGATCCCTCGCTGGAATTCGCGCAGAATGTCGTGACCTCCGATGCGCGGCGCTTCGCCCGCAACGCCGCCATCTATGCCGAGCATCCCGAGCTTGCGATAAGCTGGCCGACCGCGCGCTGGCTGGACGAGGCGCTGAAGACCATGCGCCGCGTGACGCATCAGGATCACCTGACGCGTATCCGCATTCCGACGCTGCTGCTTTGCCCGACGGCCGATCCGCTCGTCCCGCGCAAGGCCGTCGGCGATCTCGCGCGCATCTTCCGCGCCGCCCGGCTCATCGAGATCGACGGCGCGCGCCACGAATTGCTGCAGGAGGCCGACCGCTACCGCGCCCAGGCGCTGGCCGCGATCGAGGCCTTCATTCCGGGCAGCGACGCCGAGGAAACCAGCCTCGGCGCCTGAGTGCTCACGCCCTGAGAAGCGCCATCGCCTCGTCATAGACCTTGCGGCTGCCGGCGGCGATGATCTCGCCGCCCATTTCCGCCGGGCCGCCGTCCCAGGCGGTGATGATGCCGCCCGCCTGCTCGATGACCGGGATGAGGCCGCCGACATCGTAGGGCTTCAGCCCGCATTCGACGACGAGGTCGATATGGCCGGCGGCCAGCAGGGCATAGGCATAGCAGTCGACGCCGTAGCGGAAGAGCCGCACCTTGTCCTGCACGGCCTCGAAGCGGGTCTTGCGGCTCTCGGTGAAGAGATGCGGCGACGTCGTGAACATGATCGCATCCGCAAGGCTTTCGCACGACCGCGTCGACAGCACCTTGCTGCCGTCCGGCCCGGCATAGCGGGAGACCTCGCCGTCGGCGAAGTAGCGCTCGCCGGTGAAGGGCTGGTCGACGAGGCCCATCACCGCCTCGCCGTTGCGGTACAGACCGATCAGCGTGCCCCAGACCGGAACGCCGGAAATGAAAGCGCGCGTGCCGTCGATCGGGTCGATGACCCAGACATATTCCCGGTCGAGGCCGACCGAGCCGTGCTCTTCGCCGAGAATGCCGTGGCCGGGAAAATGCTCCTCGATGATGGCACGGATGGCGGCCTCGGCGGCGCGGTCGCCCTCCGTCACCGGATCGAAGCCGGCGGCCTCCTTGTTGACGACATCGGCACCGACGCGGAAGCGCGGCAGGGTTTCCTTCCTTGCGGCATCGGCAAGGCGGTCGAAGAAGGCGCGATCAGGCAGCATGGGGATCTCTCGGCGGGAGTGGCATACCGTTCCTCCATACTGCATCGATGGGGAAAACGGAACCGCATAGAGCCAGGCGACCGTTCATGGCGCCGCTTGACATTTGTGCGGTGCAATATTACCTTTTCCTCACAGTCATCCGTGACTGTGGATACCCACTCTTGGGTGTTTCCTCCCTAGACTTTAACCGCGCAACCTGCGCGGTTTTTTTTGGAAGGAAGACGGACCTATTCGGCGGCGAGCGCCCGGTCCGCGGCATATTCCTCCACATGGTCGGAAAAGTCCTGCAGGAAGGCGGAGATCGCCGTCTGCAGCACCGCGAAATCGGGCCGCTTGGCGAGCGTCGTCTCATCGACATAGAGGCCGCGGTTCACCTCGATCTGCAGGGCGTGCAGCCCCTTGGCCGGCCGGCCGTAATGCTCGGTGATGAAGCCGCCGGCATAGGGCTTGTTGCGCACGACGGAAAAGCCCATGTCCTCGAGAAGCCGCATGGCGACGCGCGAAAGCTCGCCCGAGGCGCTGGTGCCGTAGCGGTCGCCGATGATGAAGTCCGGCCGCATACCGCTGCCCGCGACGCGGATATTTCCGGGCATCGAATGGCAGTCGATGAGCACCGCGAAGCCGAAGGCCACATGGGTGCGCACCACAAGCCGGCGCAGGCACGCATGATAGGGCTTGTAGACATTCTCCACCCGGTCCAGCGCCTCCTCGACGGGAAAGCGGTGGCGGTAAATCTCCATGTTCTCCGCGACGACGCGCGGCACCGTGCCGAGCCCGCCCGCGACGCGGATGGAATTGATATTGGCATAGGACGGCAGCGGCCCGTCGAACATGCGCGGATCGAGCTCGTAGGGCTCGCGGTTGACGTCGAGCCAGGCACGCGGGAAATGCGCGATCAGCATCGGCGCGCCGAGCGCGGGGGCGACCGAGAAGAGCTCGTCGACATAATGGTCTTCCGAGCGGCGGATGCCGAGCGCGTCGAGGCGCGACTGCTCGAGAAAGCCCTGTGGATAACGGCGACCGCTATGCGGCGAATTGAAGACGAGGGGCACGCTCTGCGAAACCGGCTCCAGCACTTCGAAGTGGCTGTTTTCGCTCAGAGCCTCCGCCATTGCCGTCCTTTACCATGCCTGAAAGTCATTGCCGCACCCATGTTGCCAGCCGCGTGCGCGCGTGTCCATACTGAGAACCGATGGCCTGGGGCTTGCCCTGCCACATTCACCGGATATTTACCGGAATGAGATTTCGTAACAGTACCGCCCCTCCGTGGGCAGACAACCTTAGCAACGGTTCCCGGATTCCATGACACCCAAGATTCTCCTCGCCGAAGACGATAACGACATGCGCCGCTTCCTCGTGAAGGCGCTCGAAAAGGCGGGCTACCAGGTGCTGTCCTACGACAACGGCGCCAGTGCATATGACCGGCTGCGCGAAGAACCCTTCTCGCTGCTGCTCACCGACATCGTGATGCCCGAGATGGACGGCATCGAGCTGGCGCGCCGCGCCACCGAGCTCGACCCCGACCTCAAGGTCATGTTCATCACCGGTTTTGCCGCCGTGGCGCTGAACCCGGATTCCAAGGCTCCGAAGGATGCAAAGGTCCTTTCCAAGCCGTTCCACCTGCGCGATCTCGTCGACGAGGTCAACAAGATGCTGGCCGCCTAAGGCCCGGAAAAGACCGCAAAAACGGCGCGTAAAAAAAGCTCGAAAAGCCTATTGACGCCGCCGGATGTTTTGTGGTCTATGCGCCTCATCGAATGGGCGTGTAGCTCAGCGGGAGAGCACTACGTTGACATCGTAGGGGTCACAGGTTCAATCCCTGTCACGCCCACCATTCGATATCCAAAGGCCTTTCGGGAAACCGGAAGGCCTTTTGCTTTTCCGGTTCCGCGCACGGCCGAGATGTCGAAATCGGCCCGTCCGTCCGCCCTCTTTCGGCACCTCTTCGGCCGCCACGCGGAAATACACATATGCCGTGCAGGAAAGAGTTGACGGCCCGCCTCGTTTCGGGATCAAATGACGGCCGGTTCAAGTAGCGCACAGGGGCGAAAACCGGTGTCAAGCCGGTGAAATTCCATCCGAATTGCGGAAAACGCCGGTGTGCGGCGCATCATCCCGCCCGCCCGATTACCCTGGGAAACCGTAAAGTGTTTATTCCCGGGCTAAGCTTGCGACCCTCCGCCCCGCTCCCAAAGATAGCGCACCCCGTTGGAGGACGGGCATTGGACAGTCGATGTGATGGGAGGATCCATGAGCGACGCATCCAGCATACAGCCGGTGGACGAGAAGCTGCCCGTGGGCAGGCTCGCGACGCTGGGCATTCAACACGTACTCGTCATGTATGGCGGCGCCGTCGCGGTTCCGCTCATCGTCGGCCGCGCCCTGCAGCTCAGCCCGCAGGACGTCGCCTTCCTGATTTCCGCCGACCTCTTCGTCTGCGGCCTCGTCACCATCATCCAGTCGCTCGGCGTCACGCGCCATGTCGGCATCAAGATGCCGGTCATGATGGGCGTCACCTTCGCCTCGGTCGGCCCCATGGTCTCCATGGCCAACCTTGCCCCCGGAACGGAAGGGGCGCGCATGATCTTCGGCGCCATCATCGGCGCGGGCTTCATTGCGTTCCTGCTCGCCCCGATCATGGGACGGCTCCTTCGCTTCTTCCCGCCGGTCGTGACCGGCACCATCATCCTCGTCATCGGCGTGTCGCTGATGCGCGTCGGCATCAACTGGACCTTCGGCAATCCCTTCGGCCCCACCGCGCCCAAGGTGATCGACCCCAGCCATGCCGAATGGCTGGCGCAGATGAAGAAGCTCGCCGAGACGGGCGGACCTGCCGTTCCTGACGGGCTTTCGCTCGCGCCGACGGTTTCCAACCCCTTCTATGCGGAACCGAGCCATATCGCGCTTTCGGCCCTGGTGCTCGTTTCCATCCTGGTCATCGCCCGCTTCGGCCGCGGCCTCATCAGCAACATCGCCGTCCTGACCGGCGTCGTCATCGGCTGCGTCGTCGCCGCCGTGCTCGGCATGATGCATTTCGACCGCGTGGCCGATGCCGGCTGGTTCGCCGTCGTCACACCGCTGCGCTTCGGCATGCCGATCTTCGACCCCGTCCTGGTCGCCACCATGGCGCTCGTGATGATCGTGGTCATGATCGAATCGACCGGCATGTTCCTCGCCCTCGGCGAGATCACCGGCCGGACCGTGTCGCAGCAGACCCTGACGGCCGGCCTTCGCGTCGACGGCATCGGCACGATGATCGGCGGCCTTTTCAACACCTTTCCCTATACGAGCTTCTCGCAGAATGTCGGCCTCGTCGGCGTGACGGGCGTGAAGAGCCGCTATGTCTGCGTGGCGGCGGGCGTGATCATGATCGTGCTCGGCCTCATCCCGAAGATGGGCGCGCTGGTGGAAGCCGTTCCGACCTTCGTCCTCGGCGGCGCGGGCCTGGTGATGTTCGGCATGGTCGCGGCGACGGGCGTGCGCATCCTCGCCACGGTCGACTTCAAGACCTCGCGCAACAACCTCTTCGTGGTTGCCGTGTCGGTCGGCTTCGGCCTCATCCCGCTGCTGGCGCCGAACTACCTGATGTGGATGCCGCATGCGATCCACCCGATCATCGAATCGGGCATCGTGCTCGCCTCCATCGCGGCCGTCATCCTGAACGCCTTCTTCAACGGCGTCCGCTTCGAACAGTCCGCCGCGATCGACGCGGCCCGCCTCGCCGACAGCCACTGAAGGCGTAAGGCCTCACAAACGAAAGCCGGCCCGTTCACCACGGGCCGGCTTTTCTTTGGTGCATTTCCGGCAAAAGCGCCTGGCGGCCTCGCGCCGGTCAGTTCAGCGGAACGCGAACGCCGCCGGTTTCCGCCGGGCGGGCATAGGTCGTGTTGTCGGCCGCCGTGGTGCTGCAACCGGCAAGCGCCAGAACCGCCAGCGCGGCAACGATGAAACCCGTGATGGGGCGCATGGTCCTCTCCTTTGTGACGTACCCCTATCACATAGGGGCTCGCGGCGATTCCGTCCACCACGGCGCAAGACGAAAAGCCCGGCATGAAGCCGGGCTTTCCTGTTTCACCATTCGGCGACGCTACCGTCCTCGTGGCGCCAGATCGGGTTGCGCCAGCGATGGCCTTCCTTGGCCCGCTCAATGACATAGGCCTCGTCCACCTCCACGCCGAGGCCCGGCCCCTGCGGGATCGACACGAAGCCGTCCGCATAGTGGAACACCTCCTTGTTGGAGATATAGTCGAGGATGTCGTTACCCTCGTTGTAGTGGATGCCGAGGCTCTGCTCCTGGATGAAGGCATTGTAGGAGACGGCGTCCACTTGCAGGCAGGCGGCCAGCGCGATCGGGCCCAGCGGGCAATGCGGCGCCAGCGCCACGTCATAGGCTTCCGCCATCGCCGCGATCTTGCGGCATTCCGTGATGCCGCCGGCATGCGACAGGTCGGGCTGGAGGATGTCGACATAGCCGTCCGAAAGGACCGACTTGAAGTCCCAGCGCGAGAACAGCCGTTCCCCGAGCGCGATGGGCGTCGAGCAATGGTTGGCGATCTCCTTCAGCGCCTCGCGGTTCTCCGACAGCACCGGCTCCTCGATGAACATCAGATTATAGGGCTGGAGCTCCTTCGCCAGGACCTTCGCCATCGGCCGGTGCACGCGGCCGTGGAAATCGACGCCGATGCCGATATGCGGACCGATGGCCTCGCGGATGATGGCGATGGTCTCCACCGCCTTCTCCACCTTCTCCCAGGTGTCGACGATCTGCATTTCCTCGCAGCCGTTGAGCTTGATCGCCTTGAAGCCGCGGGCGACGACCTCGCGGGCATTGTTGGCGACGTCGGAGGGACGGTCGCCGCCGATCCAGCTATAGACCTTGATCTTGTCACGCACCTGGCCGCCGAGCAGGGCATGGATCGGCTGGCCATAGGCCTTGCCCTTGATGTCCCAGAGCGCCTGGTCGATGCCGGCGAGCGCCGACATGTGCACGGCGCCACCGCGGTAGAAGCCGCCGCGATACATGACCTGCCAGTGATCCTCGATCAGCAGCGGGTCCTTGCCGATGAGATAGTCGGAAAGCTCCTGCACCGCCGCTTCCACCGTCAGCGCGCGGCCCTCCACCACCGGCTCGCCCCAGCCGACGATGCCCTCGTCCGTCTCGATCTTCAGGAAAAGCCACCGCGGCGGCACGATATAGGTCGTCAGCTTCGTGATCTTCATGGGTCTGCATCCCTCGTGGGTTCGTATTCGCTCGCGGAAGGGCCCCGCGAAATTCGTCAGCTCTCGCCGGCCTTGGTCATCAGGCCGGAAAGGTCGCGCGCGGCGAGATCGAGAATGTTGCGCGAGCAGCTTTCCGCCCGCGCCGCATCGCGCAGGCGCAGCGCGTCGACCAGTTCCCGGTGCACGTCGAGCGCCTCGTCCCGCCGCGCCGCCGCCCGGTTGGAGGCATGCAACGCATAGGAGAGCGCGGCGTGGATGATGGAGGAGAGCTGGTGGAAGACCTTGTTGTGGCTCGCCTTCAGCAGCGTCTCGTGGAAGCGGGCATCGGCGGCGGTGAAGGCTTCGAGATCGCCCTCGGTGTCGCGCATCTCGTCGCAGGCCCGTTCGAGGTCCGCGATCTCCTGCGCCGTGGCGCGCGAGGCGGCGAGGAAGGCGGCGGCCGGCTCGACGGTGCGGCGCGCTTCGAGGATCGAGCCGAGCAGTTCGGCCGAAAGCACGTCCGGCCCCATCCATTCGAGGATCTGCGCATCGAGGACGTTCCATTCCGAGCGGTCGCAGACGATCGTGCCGACGCGCGGGCGGCCGCGCACGAGGCCCTTGGTTTCCAGCACTTTCAGGGATTCGCGGATGACGGTGCGGCTGACGCCGTAGGTCTCGCAGAGATCGCTCTCGCGCGGCAGCACCGCCCCCGGCGGAAAGCGCCCGCCGCAGATATCCGTGCCGATGGCGGCCGTCACGTTATGGCGCACGCGCGGGCGGCGCGACAGCGGCCGCTGGGCCTGCCTCTTCGATCTCTCCGCCACCTTGCCTCCACCTCATGCTAAATCATCGTACAAATCTTCCGAATTATACGACAAATTGAAGGCAAAGACCACGCCTCCGCCTTTTCCGGCCAAGATATTTTCCGAATATTGACTTCTGCCGACAGAGTGCATAATGCGCCGGTCCCACTTGCAGGAGCCGCCATGCTTGCCGATCTGCCCGCCGTGCTCGTCCTCAACCCGAAAGACAATGTCGGCGTGGTGCCGGCCAATGTCGATGCCGGCCGTGCGCTGGTGAACGGCGTTGCCGCCGCCGAGCGCATTCCGCGCGGCCACAAGGTCGCCATCGCGCCCATCGCGGAAGGCGCGCCGGTGCTGAAATACGGCCAGATCATCGGCTATGCGACGCGGGCGATCCGCCCCGGCGAGCATGTGCACCTGCAGAACCTCGCCATACTCGACGTCGAACTGAAGCATGAATTCTGCGTCGACAACGCCCCGCCCGTCATGGTGCCCGAAGCCGAGCGCCGCACCTTCGAGGGCTACGATCGCGGCAACGGACGCATCGGCACCCGCAACTATATCGGCATCCTTTCGACGGTGAACTGTTCCGCCACCGTCTCGCGCTACGTGGCGGAGCACTATGCCCGCCGGTTCCGCGAGACGGGCCACGACAATATCGACGGCGTCGTGGCGCTGACCTATGGCGGCGGCTGCGCGCTGAACCTGAAATCCGAAGGCGGGCGCATCCTCACCCGCACCTTCAAGGGCTATGCCCGCAACCCCAATTTCGGCGGCATCCTGATGATCGGCCTCGGCTGCGAGACCTTTCAATACGGCCCGCTCGTCGAGGAGGCGGGGCTGGAGGAAGGCAGGACCTTCCGCACCATGATGATCCAGAACCATGGCGGTACGCGCAGGACCATCGAGGCGGCCTGCGAGATGATCGACGACATGCTGCCGGATGTCGGCCGCATCCGCCGCACGCCGCAGCCGCTGTCCGGCATCAAGCTGGCGCTCGAATGCGGCGGCTCGGACGGCTATTCCGGCATCTCCGCCAACCCCGCCCTCGGCATCGCCTCCGACCTTCTGGTGAAGGAAGGCGCGACGACCGTGCTTTCCGAAACACCGGAGATCTACGGCGCCGAACATCTCCTCACCCGCCGGGCCGCGCGGCCGGAGGTCGCGGAGAAGCTGCTGTCGCGCATCGACTGGTGGCGGGACTATACGGCGAAGAACGACGCCGAGCTCAACAACAACCCCTCGCATGGCAACAAGGCCGGGGGGCTGACGACCATCCTCGAAAAATCGCTCGGCGCGGTCGCCAAGGGCGGCTCCATGCCGCTCAATGCGGTCTACGAATATGCCGAAGAGGTGACGGAGCCGGGCTTCGTCTTCATGGACACGCCCGGCTACGACCCGGCCGCCGTGACCGGCCAGATCGCCGGCGGCTGCAACCTCGTCGCCTTCACCACGGGCCGCGGCTCCGTCTCCGGCTACAAGCCCGCGCCCTGCATCAAGATCGCCACCAACACGCCCATGTACGAGCACATCCGGGAGGACATGGACATCAACTGCGGCACCATCGTCGACGGCACCGAGACCATCGAGGAGGCCGGCCGCCGCATCTTCGAATTCGTCATCGAGACTGCCTCCGGCCGCAAGACGGCGAGCGAGGCCTTCGACTACGGCGACAACGAGTTCGTCCCCTGGCAGGTCGGCGCGATCACCTGATCAGCCCGTGTGCATGAGGACATTGACCAGCGTGCCGGCCGGATCGCGCACGAAGAAGCGCCGCACGCCCCATGGCTCGTCCGCCGGCCCGTATTCGACCAGATAGCCGCCCTTCACGACGGCCGCATGGACCGTCTCCAGATCGTCCACCTCGATGGAGAGGCCGGGCACCGGCGTGCCCGAGCCGCCTTCCGAGGCAAAGCTCACTTGCAGCGGCATTGTGCCATCGGTGCCGTAGGTGGCGATCCAGCCGTGGTCCATCAGGAGCCTCAGCCCGAGCACCTCTTCATAGAAGCGGGCGACCATTGCGGGATCGGCCGTCTCGATATTGGCGACGATGCGCCTGACCTTCATGGCAACTCTCCTCGGCGGGTGGCGGGCGTCGCATAGGCCGGCATCTCCGGCCGGTGCGCCTCCCGCAGCTCCGCGACGCGCCCGATAACCTTCGGGAGCGAGACGGCGATATGATGGCGCAGCGTCTCGGCCGCCCGCGCGCTGTCGTCGACATCGAGTGCCCGGAAGACGGCCAGATGCTCGGCGATGAAGGGCTCGTCGGCCGGCATTCGGTGCGAGACGCCGATGATATGCTTGCTGACATTGAGCATGAAGCGGGCGCGGCGCAGCGCGATCAGCAGTTCCCGGTTCGGGCAGTAGCCGAGGCAGGTGATGTGGAGATCCGTCTCGAGATCGTCCATCGCCTCGACGGAAAGGTCCGGATAGACCGCCAGCGCTTCTTCCAGCCGCTCCGTCATCGCCCTGCGTTCGGCGGGGGGAAGGAAGGGCGCGGCGCGCACCAGCGCCAGCGGCTCCAGCGACACGCGGATATCGTGCAGGTCGCGCATGCGCTGCTCGTCGAGCGGCACCAGCGTCCAGCGCATGCGCTCGTCCTTCTCGACGATGCCGAGCGCCTCCAGCCGGGTCAGCGCATCGCGCGCCACCTGCCGGCCGACGCCGCGGGCGCGCGCCAGTTCCACCTCGTTGATCCGGTGGCGGCCGAAGACGGAAAGATGCACCATCTCCCGCTCAAGGCTCTCGTAGATCGCCTCCCAGCCCGGCGCCTTGCGCAGAGCCGGCGCCTCCTCGCCAAAGCCAAGCATCTCCGCCGTCAGCGCCACGCGCTTCGGCCCGCTCCGCCCCTGCCCCACGAGGAAACCGCGCCCGTCGAAGCGACGGATCGCCCCCGCCTCCTCCAGCAGAGCGAAGGCCTGGCGAACAGGCGTCCGCGTCGAAGCGAAAAGGCCGGCGACCGGCCCCTCCAGCAAAAGCGCGCCCTTCGGCAGGCGCCCGGAGGCGATAGCCTCCGCCAGCACGTCGCGGATGCGCAGGTAGAGCGGGCTCCTGTCGAGCCCGGCCTCCGCCTCTTCCGCCAAAACCTGTGCCATGCCGTTCATGGCGCGGACCATGGCACGAATGCACTGTGCCGACAACGGTCATGTCCGCCCCTGCGTGGCCAGCCAGGAACAGGCAAGGAAATTGCGCCGCACCGCCAAAAAATCTCCATTCCTTTCGTGACGCGCGGGGCATTTTGCGTTAGGGAACCTTGCTGAGGCTCGTAATCCGGCCCCTTCCGGCCCATATGCAAGCCGCGTCCATCTCGAGGAATTGACCATGCCCGCATATCGCTCCCGAACCACCACCCACGGCCGCAACATGGCCGGTGCCCGCGGCCTCTGGCGCGCGACCGGCAT
>Ga0153917_1000363_pt1 | contig 32983 bp, 42 predicted proteins | sample TSFL001MetaG_FD_104695 | JGI IMG/M metagenome (GOLD analysis project Ga0153917, IMG submission 104695) | Attine ant fungus gardens microbial communities from Florida, USA - TSFL001 MetaG | ecosystem: Host-associated > Fungi > Mycelium > Unclassified | place: USA: Florida, Paynes Creek Historic... | reverse complement strand
GGTGAAATTTTCTTAAAACTCGTATAATGCTGCCCTTTCTTTTCTTGTCTACATCCGAGAGCCCTTTATGCAATCACTAGAATCATTAAAGCCACGTATTTCCGTTGCGCCTATGATGGATTGAAACGATAATCTTTTTTATAAAAACAAAATCAACAACTTAAATACTCAATGAAATTTTATAGTTGCAAAATAGTTGCATAAACAATCTAAAATCATCAAAAATCTGTCATGACTGGACAACTTAATTGGACGACTAAATATGAGATATATCTATTTAAAGAAAGGCGACGAGTATCTTCATATTGTTCAGCATGAACAAGAAGACTATCAAGATTACAGCGACATCAGCGCAATGTTTACACAACATTATGTGCTGAAGAAAGAGAAGGAAGGTGCAATCAAATTCTTAGAGCAACGTGAAGTTGATTATTTCCTAGCACAGCAGGGACGTAAATTGAAAGGATTAAAACAAGTAAAAGAATAAAAGCACTCATTCGAGTGCTTTTACAAGTGCTGCATGCTTTGCATCACATTCGTTATATTTTGCTACTGTATCAACCGCCCACAACAAAACATCTTTACCTGTACCTGCCTCGATCTGATTCAAAGTCGGACATGGTTGAATTAGATTCGCGGGTACTGTCGGCTTTAATAAGACTGTTGATTTCTGACAAGCCATCAATGTCAAAACAAGTAGACTTATACAGAGGACGCTCAACGATCTTTTGCACTTCACGTGTAACGGTTTCGACTTTTGTACGCTGTTCTGCTTTGAGTTGTTCATAATCAGCACTCGCTTTATTGACCTTGTTTTGAGCATCAGCCAAAGCTTTAATCTGCTTTCGCTCTATATCCTGAATCTGAGCAAAACATTTCTGTTCTGCGGATTTCAGCTCACCCACATAATGATTTGTGATTGCCGACTGAATAATCAGCAATACAAATAAAACAATGATTGCAGTCCAGCGTTTATTTAGGAGAATCCAAGTCATGAGTTCACCTCTACGCATTTTTGATAGCGATCACGCTGACGTGTCCATACGCCATAACAGTTGTTTGAGCGAATACGACAATCACGTTTAACCCCATTTATTCTCACTTTCCGCCACTCCAACAATGCATCGCATGCCTGCCGATGTTTGTTCTGAATAAGGAGTTTTCGCATTGTTGAATCCGACCATCCTGATTGCCCAAACTGATACATAAAATCTAGATATAGGTCATATTCGGTCTGACTAAGCTTCACTCCAGCCAAAGATTTACGAAAAGCGGCTTCATCTTTTGAGATATGCGCTTTAGAAATCTGCACGGCACGTTCTTTTGAAATCGGCTTATCAGTCAATTTAACCCGTGTGCCGTCCTCATATTTAGTTGAGCCAATCCCAATGGTTGCCACTTTGCCACTGTCGTTGTATGGCTTTGAGCTAAAACCTTCATAGTTAATTAGAGACGTAAAAAAAGCAGCCGAAGCTGCTAATCCCACCACCCAAACTTTAGTCTTGTTTGACATCACACCCACCCTTATTTTCCAGACTTTTTAAATATGCTTTATGCTCAATCTCATCACGTTTATTTTTCTTCGATGCGAAGTACCAGTTCATTAAAAAACCACCTACACCAATCACAAGACTGATCCAAAAAGCTAAATCAATTGATCCCACATATGCTGATACAGCACTCACTGCACTACCCCCGTATGTTGCTGCTTTACTTGTCGCCAATGCTGTAGACGTATCTATAATTTGTTGATTATCAGACATGACCTCTTTTCTCCAGATAATAAAAAAGCCCCTAAAAGGGGCCGTTTGTTTTTCAAATTCAAGGATGAAAGTCCTTATCATTCAGGTAATAGTTGTCAGTATAGTTAATTGCAGTAATTGTCGATTCTGAACTACCTCCTGACTTTTCAGTAATTAAGCACAGGTCTCTTTTACGCTGTGAGTCAGTAGTGACTAGATATGTTGATGCACTTATATTGCCTTCATACTCCAGCACAATCATTGAAGTAGGCGCTCTCGCTAGTAACACCTCATATTCATTACTACCTTGTGTCACCTGAATAACATCAACTTGTTTAGTTGGTAGCTGAAGATGAATCACACAGGTTTCACCTACTGGCAACACACAAGGCTGTGACAAATACAGGATAAGACCGTTTTGCTCAAGTACCGTCCCTGAACTAATCAACAAAGGTCTGACATCATTTGCCACCAGAATCAGATCATTACGAGTTACTAAATCCGCTTCATGGTAGGCAGCAAACTCGACAGATTGCTTTTGATATTTAAGCTTATTCAGCGCTCTATATGCCAAAAGCATTGCCTGTTGATAATTAGTGATACCCTTGATTTCTAGCTCACGTGGATTCACAACATTACTATCTGGAAGTTTTATTTCAGATTCAGACCACGAATCATTAGGATCAATCCATTTAAGCTTAATCCCATCATAGTCTTTATTAACCCCATACAAGGTAGAACGCTTTTCACTTTCTGGTTTTTTGTTTCGATGGTTAAAAAGTAAAACAGGTATTTCTTGTGGTTTCTCAAATACAAAAAATACTTTGTTTGACTCTCGTCTAGCATCACAAAAAACAGCATTGGCAATCATTGCAATTGTCTCTTCATAAGACATTTTTGCATTATCAAATGTGTAATTAAACTGAATTGGCACACCAAAATAAGCATCTACAGCATCAGCTACAGCATAAAGATTAGCTATATCCAGCGTACTTATATCTCGTCTACCTATTTTCTCGTCAGTAGTCACAGCACACACAATATCTGCAAAATTACTTGTTGGTATGCGCTCAGCAGATCGAACCCCGCCCCTATACGAATAAACCTTACGCGTGGCAATGAAATTCAACATCCGATTCTTGACACTCATTGCTTCACTTGTGCCAATTGTTTTTGTACGAACAATTGTCACGTCATCATAAATCAACTTGTCTGAAATAGAGCAGGCATATACAGATTTGAGCTTTAAATCACTCATCCGCTGTTGAACATTTTTCGCATAGCGTTCTGGCTCTTTTTTAATCCTGAAGCGCACACCATCTGGAAAGATATTTGACAACTTAATCCGCGTACTAACCCCGAACGGTGTCCTTGTATTTTCTACGATCTCATCAATAGTCTGAAATACTGGACCTGTAGGGACTCCTTTTACTGTTGCTTGGTATTGAATAGTCCACTTAGCCCACTCATGATAATATTTATTTTTCCAACCAAATAACCATAAGCCTTGTGGCAAATAAATATTAAAAATGAGTTCAGATATATTATTAAAATCAATATAAAACCAGCCCAACCAACTTGAAACAACCTTTTTCAACTTGATATCAGGTTGCCCTACTGGAATAGTTTGTAATTTATCCCACTCTGGTTGCAGCGTTGTTGGAACTTCCAAATCAATGTAATTAATGCCCACTGCCAATATAGAAGGATATTCCCCACCCAAATCAACCGAGTCCGTATTATTCTGCAAAATGCCCGAAAAAAATGCCGACTTATCGTCAGCATCAACAATTGAAGACCAATTACTATTCACTATCTCAGGATCGACCAGATTACATATATAACCATCAGCAACTTGTGTAATGCTTGATACCTGATATGTCCCTGCTAAGTTTAAGGTCTCTAACATCAACGATGTGATAACTAACGACTTAAAGCTCAAACTTTGCAGTACATCATTAGTTATGATGTGTAATTCACCTGTGCTTTTTGGAACACAGTCGCTCGATAAGCTTGCATTTGCCACTCCGACAGGCAGCATACTTAGCAATATAGTATTTCCCACCTGAAAATAATCACGCATATCGACAGCAGGATTTAGAGACTTCAAACGGTCTGGATAAACTGCTGTAAGCTGAAAATCAATGTCTAGATTCGTTATATCTTCTGTACCTTCCTGTAATGTCTGACCATTAGTTGCCGTACAGAGTTTTGCCACCAATGGATTTTCTGTGAATGATTCACCAATCTGAATTTGTGGTGTACCTATGATATTTGTATTAGGATCATAGATTGAACATGCCGATCCAACTATTGTTGAAAGTGCAGTATCACCATCTTTAATATCTTGAATTTGATAATACCCACGCCCAGGTGTCATCAAAGACTCTTCGACTTCCTGCTTATTCACATAATATACAAAACTTGGTGCTACAAGATCTGGTATTGATTTTCCTCGCCCGAACAGGTCAGCAGCTCGTTGCCCAATTCTTTGTTGATTTTCTCGTCTTGTCAGCTCGTTATTGGGAGAACCAGATGAATCTGTATTTTTTATATCTGGAACTTTAACAAGTGCATTTACAATTGAGCCAAACACCTTCATTACAACCCAGTTCACAGCAGAAATTAAATCACCTGCATGGCACACAATATGAAAATTATCTTCTGGAGATGCATCGAGTAATTTCATTGCAGAAACTTTATCGAAAGGTGTAACGTCATGCTGTTGATCGGGAATACTTTTATAGATTTTGGCTTGTGGAAATTTAGCTTTAATTTCTAGAAATCGGCGAAGCACATTATCTGTTTGCTCAATTGTGATTGTACTTGCATCCAGCGGGTTTTCATAAATCTGTAACTGGCTCATAAAATCTAAACCTTCTATATGAATTCTCAAGGCTTCTGATTGCAACGTACTGCACACCAGACTCATTCAAATGCAGCACCTTGCCACAATAAAAAAGCCCCACATGGTTATTACCTGTGAGGCTTGTCATAAGGACAATACATCCCTGTTCTGGCTCTTTAAGCCGCTTATTGCGAATAATGGTTTCACGAGAACTACATATAGCTTCATTCAATGATGTAGTTAAGCCAATAAAGCTTTTTGAATAGTCCTGCTCTAAAAGTGACTTTGCAGCATCTATCACAAAGTGAACACAGTGATATTTTAAAGGATCATACTGCTTTTCAAATAATTGGATCATTCTTAATCCCAGCCCAAAGCCTCAAGTTGTGCATTACTTAACGTTAGTTCTATATTTTCACGCTCACTTTTTAATTTGATTGAGATGTAAAAATAATCTGAACCACCACTATGATGACTGAAAGTTTTTCTTGTCCAAGATATTTCGCTTTCATCTAATTGGTAGCAACAATTATTTACTGAATCTGAAATTTTCAACATAATCTTATCCTTCTAGTAAAAGCCCACTAATGTTGGGAAGTTCTCTTTAGTAAACAATAAACCGGTGCCTACTTCATTTAATTTTTCTGCTTCAGCATTAAATGTCGTACCTTGGTAGTCTGTGTTTTGTTCTGTTACTTCAATGTTTTCTACGATTTTTATTGGATTCTCCAAGTCTAGACTTGAGAACATCCTGTAAACTACCTTAGGCCTTTCGAGTGAATTGCTTTCTAGGATCTTATCAATCAGATCCGGCACAACTAAACCTAGATCCGCTACAGAGATTGATATTTTTTGATCGAGATCATCACTAGTCGAACCTCTATCAACTTTAATTACTGCATATTCATAAAAGGTTTCTGTACCGTTCTGAATAACAGTAATACCATCAGCAATGTTAGTCACATAGCGTAGCGGCTTAGGCCACATGCTGTGTGTTATTTCAATACACTCAATTATGAATGCTGATTCTGGACCATAAATAACATCTTCAAGCTCTGCCATTTCTTGACTCCACTAAGGACTTGATCTGTTCTTTATCAACTTGATTGTTGAGCAAATGAAACTGTGCACTCACTTTAAACACTACCCCTTCTTTAGTCATTGCTACACTTTCTCCAATAAAGTGAGCCTTGTATTGAGATAATGGTCTACGGTCTAAAACAAGATCTATAAAGAATGGTTTTCTCTTTTTTTGCCAAATCCTAAAAAAAGACATGAAGTAATCAAAATCTACTTTATTTAGGTTGAAGTTAGCAGTAACAAGATTTTCGATATTCTCGAACTGCATTCTCAAGTTGTCATCGCATAAGCCTTCGGTTTTAATGACATTGTTTCCAAAATCCAAAGTATAACTGGCTTGTAATGGACATAAATCAAGGTAATCAAATCTCAAGCCCTTGTTTCTGTCCTCTACAATAGATTGATCAAGAAAAGTGTCATAACCATTCATGAGTCTGGTTGCAAAGCCAAATCGATTGTTTTCCATCATCCCGATTTGAATTAATGCCTGTCCATCACCAAGATCATATTCGATTTGATAACGATCTCTTTGTATGCGTACATACAGATGAGAACCCTTTATATAAGCAAATATTACATCTGCATTTGAGCTAAACTGATTTCTATGTTCATCCAATGCTAGTTGAGGTGTTTTAAACTCACTCCCGAAATTGGTTGTGACTTGATCACCCACGGATGAATCAAACCACCACAGGAAAACTTCATTATTTACAACATAAGTAATAATTGGCCTCATGTTTAGGTCAAATGCAAAGCTCAATGCATTAACATTACTTACTGTTAAAAGACTATGTTCAACAACATCATTTTTGACTTTTATAACACCTGATTCATAGAAACAGGTCCATAGTTTTGCTTGCATACCTTGTGATGCGTCATAAATATCTACACCAGCCCATTCATAATCAATCAGATCATCAACCCTAACCGGCGTAAAAAAATTAGCATACACGCTTTTTGAGGAGAGCTGATTATTTGGAATCATGATGTATACCTATCCCAGTTTAATGTAAATGTGTATGAGAGCGTTTGCGTATTATTTTTCGTGATTGGCGGATCGATTTGCCACTGATAACCGTTTACGTTGAAATCCGAAGGAAACCAACTTACTAAATTTGGAATACCAACAAATAAAGTTTTTTGAGATCCATTTCCTGAATTCTCTGCAAATCTAAATACACATCTTTCTGAAGTAGTTGTTGGATAACTTGAACTAATAGGAGTGTTTTCTCTTGCTATCCAACCCGTATTTGGAGGTGTGTCATAAGATGTGCTCATTGAACCTGAGAGGACATTAAGTGATATCATTTTGCTATTGTTCAAAACAAAAGTAGTTGGATCAGCAGCAAGTAGTGGTTTTCCAGTGTAGGTATGAGTGCTAATAACTACACCAGTTTTGTCTTTAAGTGTAAATGAGCCACTGAATGACTCTTTCCAGTAGTGTCTTAATTCAACAAGAACATCCAGAATTTCATCTTCAAGAACAGTAATTACAACAGGGTTGCCATTAATATCTCTAATTAAAGCCCTGTTGAACATATTATTCGATGTACCTGCAAACCACCCCAAACCAACTTCGGCAATATTCCCCTTCGCTGCTCCTACAGCAAATCGGTATGTGCTCCTCATCCAAGTATAAATTGGACTGGTTGCCAGCTGCCTGCCACTCAAAAATCCTGATTTAACATTGGTTGTTGCTAACAATGCATCAAGACCTGTTTGTGTCACCACTGGTGTGGAATTACCAGAACCAACAGCAAGAAATTCAGCAGCATCACCTGCACTTAGACGACGTAAGCCACTATCAAGAACAATATTGTCAAACCAGTCGGTTTCTTTGCATGGCTTTGAATTTTGTTTCAGCTGACCATTTGCATCAAAATCGCTTGCCTTATAGACCTGCATTTTAAATTTTGCGGCCACTTTAGACGTGATGTTCAAATTCATATTTAACCTCTTATTGCTTCATCTATTCCAAATACAGATTGAATATAAATCTTCTCGGTGTCCTGATACTTGATAACAGTTCTATTTGCGACACTACTATCTATACTGAATGCCGATTTGATCTCTTCATTCATCTTGGCATTGTGAACAGGTGTTATTGTTGAAATTCGACTTGCTTCATTTACAGCAAAGATTGATGAGACAGTTTCAGTTGGGGCGGTTCCAGAATTTAGTTTTTGAGCTAGAGTCGCTTCTTCAACTTTAAAGCTCGTAGTAACTTTTTCATCTTCAACACTAAACTGTAATGAGACTACTTCATCATGACTAAAACTACTTTCCATGCTCTCAATGAAAAATAATGGATAAGGTCTTGAAGTTAGTATCTTTACTTCATTTGTCACAACAACAAGCTGAGCCGATACCTTAAAGACATTCCCGTTCAACTCACTAAACGAGAAGGAATCTGGCACAAACTGAGCGATATATTCTCTAAAGTCGCTATCCTCAATAATTAAGGACATTAAAAAAGGCAGCGGATTAAGCTGCCAATTCAAATAAAATGCCCTAAAGTAAATGAAGTCATCTTCGAGTAGGGTAAAGGCTACATCGACCAGATGTTTTTTTGCGTCCTTAGTCTGAACATATCGACCAAAACCACCTCTTAGTGCTATACGCTCAACAGATGCACCATATCGAACTGAATAGCTGGCTTGAAGAGGACATAAATCTAGTTTATTCATCGTACCCGCCCTGCCGCAATGTTGTTCCGCATTTGTTTAGATTCGAATGAATTTGCTTGATTTAAGTTGCTCCAAGACTGCTTCACCATTTTTTCGACAATATCAACTGTCACCTCACCATTCGCATTTCTGCTTTCAACTGCGGTATAACCAGGTGGAACATTGATATTTAAAATCACATTGTCTTTGGACTGATTTTGAGTTGTCAAAGAACGGGTAAAATCCATATTTTGTTTTGGACTTAAAACCCGTTCGCCTTTTTGAAGTAACCATGTTCCTTCTTTTGGCACATAATCAATACCATCATGAGCCATACCAGTTAAATTGGTTGACTTGATCTGTGATACTTGTGCAAGCTGAACCGCTACTGCTGCACCAGCCATAACAGGTGCAAGATAAGGCCCTATATAGGGAATTGCAGCAACAGAAGCATACACATCAGAAAATGTTTTCGGCGCATTAATTAATGCTTGGGCCACTGCAAATGCCTTTGACATTGCAAACATGGCTTTATAACCAGCAGACTGCTCACCAAGCAATGATGCCATCAAGTCAGTCATGCCCGACAAGGTGTCACTTGATGAACGAAAACCCAAGTCAGCTTTAGCTCTAAAATATTCAGCTTCCGATGCAAGCATCGCATCCTGATATTCTTGTTGAGTGATCAACTGCCATTCATAGGCTGACTTAATGGCTTCACCGCGCTGTTCAAAAGCCTGTGTAGCTGAAGAATCCAAGCCCACAGCATTTTGCAAATCAAGCCAAGCTCGTTGCCTTGATTCCTCCATTGCAAGATCTTGAGTTCTGTATGAAGCCCCTATTTTTTGATCTTTTTCTTGATCAGTAATGCTATTGTTTAAACGAATCTGTTCACGTTCAAACTCATATTTTGCAGACATATTCTGCATATCAGTTTGAAATGCCTCAGATGCATCATTTAAACGTTGATTCTGTTCAAGTCTCAACCATGCCAATGCTTGAGCATGTCGTTCTGACTCAGCATCTAATTGAGCATGTACCATTTCATCATTTAAGGCATAATTGGCATTAATTCTTAATTGATTGATTTGGGACTCTTTTTCAAGTTTTTGCTCTTCTGTATAACGATGCTGATTAATTTCAAATTCCTGCTCAGCAATAAATAATGCGCGCTCAAGCTTCGACCGATTTAATGCGACATCAAGATAAGCTTTTGTATGCTCAGGTGAAAAACTTGCTTGTGAAATACGTTTACTATCTGCTGCCAGATCCAAATCAATCTGACGTAATCTATCCGCATATTCACGCTGAATCTGTTCTCTTTCCTGTGCTTGCTGTTTGCGTTTGTTAGTCGCTTCTGTTTCAGCCTTGTTCCGATCCGATTCAAATTTTCTGGCAGCATCACTTGCACGCTTTGCAGACTCCTCCCTAGCCTTTTCAGTTTGTTTAAGCTGCCACGCTTGAGCTTCAGCTTGGCTTACAGCATCAGGCATTGCCCCATCTTTTGCTGAAAATCCCATATTTGCAGAAACTCTTGCATCAGCTTGATGCTCAGCTCTTTCACGTGAGAATCCATTTTGAATTTGATTCTGAATATATTTTTCACGTAATGAGTCGGATTGAACCTTATCAATATACTCCTTCTGTTTTTCTGTAAGTTGGGCAACTTTATTGGCCTGATTATTTGCTGCTCTAGCAGCTTCATCATGAGAACGTGCCAACTCACTGTTCCGTGAAATCATGGCCTCAGTTACATTTTTTTGTTGAAGTAATTCTGTGCGTGCTTTATTTACAGATGCAGCCTGTGCATCTACCTTTGATTTTCCTTCAGCAGTTACGCCTGATAATTCATTAATTTTTGCAGACAACTGTGTTGCATCTAACTCACCCTGCTTATATTGCATAGCGAGACCACTAACTTGTTTTGCTACATCAGCAGATGCTTCACCAGAACGGTATAGGCTTAAAGTTACGGCTGTTAACTGTCTCTCAGAGTCCTTGTATGCCTCAGTCAAATCCTGCAATGTCTTAGTTTCAGTTCTCAATTGATTACGTTGCTGAACTTCATCTAATTGATTGTATTTACTTATTACATCTGCAACAGAAATACCATTTTCATTCAAAGACTTAGTTGACTTATCAGTATTATCACGAAGTAGCAAATAACTTGCAGCAACCCCAGCAATTGTCAAACCCAGACCTACAGGGCCTGTTAACAGCCCCATTACAGCGCCAGATGTAACTGCAATTCGTCCTTGAGCTGAGGCCAGTGCCGCTTCTGCTGTTGCTAACTCTCTTGTAACTTGTGCTTCAATCTTCCTGATTTCAGCCATACGCAACCCTGAAGCAATTCGACCTTGTGCTGAAATCTGAGCTTTCATTCTTTCGACTTCAAGTGCTTTTTCAGCAGCTAGCTGCGCTAATGTTGCTTGTGCATTAACAATCTGCTGATTTGCCATAGTTCGCTCAGTAACAATGGCTGCATTCTCAGTTAAGATCTGCTGCGACAACTGAGCAACTTTTGCATAACCTGCGGCTGTACTAGCCACAATAGAAGGTATATAAGTACCTGCATAATATGCAGCCCCAACCATTACAGCATTTGCAACAATATCAATATTGTCACCTAAGATACCTAAAGCACCAGCAGTACTATTCGTTGCACCAAGTGACATATTGAGTTCACCTACATAGCGTGTTACTCCATTTGTCAACTTTGTTAGACCATCAGACAAACTATTTTCCATACTGTCTGCTAATGCTTTATTCTGTTCACGGGTCTCTTTTAATGTTTTGATTAAATCTTGAAGTGACAATTTACCTTCAGCACCTAACTTCCGCACTTGGGCTTCAGTCATGCCTGTTGTTCTGGACATATCACCAATAATATTATCGGCAGCAGTTACAATAGAAATCCATGCATCTGCATCAATTTTCCCAGTTGCCATAGATTTAGAAAAAGAGTCAATTGCCGATTGTGCTTGATCAGCACGCGCTGCATTAGCTACAAAAGAAAAAGATAATGAATCTGAAACATCTAAAGTATCTTGTGTTGCATAACCTAATGATTTCATTCCTCCCGCTAAACCAAGATATACTTCTTGAGCTTCGCCCAATGAACGAAAGGTACTATTTGCTGTTTCATATAAACGTTTCTGCACAAGATCATATTCAATTGCATTATCGGTAGCATTACGTATTCGAGCTGCTGTTTGTGTATATCCATCAGCCATGCTGATAAGTTGAGCAACCGAAATACCTGCTAATGCCGCTTTAATCGAACCAGCCATGACCGAAATGGCTTTAGAGGTTTTTGCTGATTGAATTTCGACTTCATCTATTGATTTAACAATTTTTTGAGACGACGTGTCCGCTTGCTTTTCAGCAACTTTTAAGGGATCAACAAAGCCACCAATTCTTGCAAGCATGTCTACCGTTAACGTTCCAAGACTTTCAGCCATTGTTTTCTCCAGACACAAAAAAACCGCCTTAATGGCGGTTTTGAAAATCAAATTTTAAATTACAAATTCTGTAGGATTGAGGTATATAGCTTTTGCTCAAGCACCCCTTTCGAAACACATGTTAAATTCATATCCTGATCGACAGCTCCAACCCTATACTCAGCAGTAGGATTAGCCTTAATTTTTAGCGATTGATCACCCACAATAATGTGATAAGAAACTTTTGTATTTGTGCGATTATCTTTTAAGTAGTCGATCCCCATAGTCGTACCACAATTTGCCATTTCTGGCGTTATTCTCATTATTTTTTCTTCGGTAACTACAATTCCAGATTCTTTATTTTCATTTGCTACTTTTATACCTTCCATCGCTAAAGTTACAGCAATCGCTTTCAATAAGTCAGATTTATTAGCATCTACTTTTTGAGTTAAAATAACTGCTGTTTCAGTAGGTGGAACATAAGTTGCTGCACAACCAGAAACCAATAGCCCCAAACCCAATAATATAATTTCTTTCATAGAAAAACCCTATCGCTTTATTATTTACGATAGGGATAATACTATTAGATTATTAATTACTCAAACAAACAAATTAATTTTAAATACTAGGCTGAATTATAATTTTGCATTGCCTCTTCAAAACTAATTTCAGGGGCATCATGATAGGGCATAAAATCAAATAAATCTGTAACCTCTATACCAGCATGTTTAGCCAATATAAATTTAATGTTTGCAAGGGATTCATCTAATTTTAAGCCTAAATTCAAGGTTCCCCTTCTTCTACGATAGTAAACCCATCCTCTAAATTCTCTGTGGGTAATATTTCTTTTGCATTCAGCAACGGTTCTTCCACCGATTCCGTTAAGTGCAAGCTCGAACCAGATTTCTTCTTGCTCGAATGCTCGCTCGTCGGCTTTCCCCAAAAGTTATTCACTTCATCAGCTTTGGCATACATTGCACGACAAACATTCGGATGAGTTTTCAACACATGTTCAACATTTTCAAAAAATTTTGTACCTTTTTCATCAATACAAATAGAACCCAAAAGATGAGCAGCCTGTAAACTTTTGCCCTCAATTCCTTTGAATTGCAATTCTTCAGGATCTTCTTTGTCAGGTTCCCAGATATAAGCTGCATCAATAGCTGCCGTATCTTCATAACTTAACTGCTTAATAAAAATATCGGCTGTATGGTCTACATTATTAATATTAAAAGTAATTGTCTTTTTAACGGGCTTTTCACCACGTACTTCATTACATAGCTCAAGTAAAGCTTCAGGATTTAATTTATTCATTTTTAAGATTCCAAGAATAGCCCCTTTCGGGGCCTATATTTAAGGAGTGGTAGTTTCAGGAACCCAATCAACACTGGTATTACGCTGAATCGTTACAGTTGTTTTTACGACTGTGTTTGCTTCAAGATCCATAGGAAATGAATCAACATAACCAGTGAAGCGATTCCAACTACGCCCAGTAGGCAAGGTAACTTCACCTGTAGCAGCGTCAATTGTTGGAACAATATTCTTCACTGCCCCTTTAGTTGCTCCAGCCCATCCAACAATCCAAGTACGACTTTCCCCTAATTTCTCTAGGTTATACAAAAGTACATGAGTTACTTTGCGCGGATCAGCATTAACATCAAAAGTTGCCTGACCTGTATCTTTTAGGCCACCACCTTCCATATATGTTTTATTTTCCTCCTGATTCAAACAGGTAGTTTCAATTCTGTCCTTAGTGTCCGTACCAGGCTTAAAGTTTAATGGACACTCGATTTTCACCAATTCAAACACTGGTGGACTTGCCGCTGTTTGATCAACAACCCAAATATCTGAGCCTTGTGTACGTCTTGCCATAAAATTTTCTCCAAAAAAAACCGCCCAGATGGGCGGCTTTTTAAAAATTTAAGTTAAGGTTCTTCTAACCATGTTGCATCAATACTGATCCGAAACAATTTAGTTTCAGCATCTTGCATGATTCCTGTATATCCTTCGATATAACATTGATCTTCAATTACTTGGCGAACCAATTTAGATATCAAACGACATTCACCTTTCGTAACAGCATAAATGTCAATCTGAACCAAAAGATCATCCATATCTGAATTCTTATTCAGATATTGTTGTGTACCTGCATTAATAATCTGCCAGCAAATATATGGTGGATTAGCAAAGCTATTAGCATCAAATTCGCCAACTTTTAAACCATCTGTACCAGATAACTTGGCTGCAAGTTGAGGATTTGATCCACACAGGTCATATAATGGGATTATCATCATCCGCGAATATCCTCCTGTATACCTTTCCACATTTCCTGACCAAAGATTTCAGTAGATGTCTCATTATTACTTGCCAAAGCACGTCTTAAAAAAGGGACTGCTGGGATTGTTGCTGTGCCTAACTCTACAAATCGCCAATAAAAAGTATCACCACCACGGCCACGCTTCTTACTGCCATTTTGTTTTGCGCCGCCTTTTACCCCTACACGATACTTAATTTCATTTTTATCATTGGATTTTCCAGATTGGATCTGGATATTTTGATAAATTTTTTCGCGGGTTTTGGGATCATCTATTTCTTTTGCATTTTCAACTGCATCCGCTTTTACAGGGGCTAAAGCTTTTTTAGTCGCTTTTCGAGCATGTTTTTTAATTGCATTTATCCTTATCTTCTCTATTTTTCTTATTAAATCATCAGCCCCTTTCATGTCGTATCCTCCCATGAATAAATCCCAGCTTCACAAGCTAAAGTAATCCATTCACGGCCAGTCCTATTATCCCGTAATGGTTGAATTACTCGATAATAAAGATCATCACAAAACAACCGACATTCATTCCAATTTGTATTTGGCTCAATATCAGATTGTCTTAATAAAACCCGTACACTAATTCCAGTTTGATCTTTTCTAGCAGCAATTAAGTCACGTACTGAAACATCATCAATATGACCGTAAATGGGGAACAAAGTTGCCCAAACAGTTTCTCTATCACCAGAGCCATCAGGAATTAAAACCTGTTTCTTTTTCTGAACTTCAATATATTGATTTAACTTTCCTGCTTGCATGGCATCACCTACTCATTTGGCAACTTTGAACAATTACATTTTGCACAAGTCACAGAAACCTCAAAATCTATATCTTTAAATTTTAGAATTTCACAGAGACAAATTTTTTTTTGAGAATCAGCATTTAAAACTTTTTCTCCTTTGGATATAACAAAACTATTACTATCAGTTTTAGCAGATGAAAGAACTTCTCTACAAAATCTTAGCCCCATGTCCACAACGAATGCTGTATATCCAACTTGTACTGCCAAAATTCTATAAGTGTCATTTTCACGTACAAACAGTTGACTACCATGCTGATAAATAAGGACTGGATAAAATGATTGCTGCATCAACCAGGCTTGATATTGCTCATGCATGATCACACTCCCATTTTTCGCTTAGGGAACATCAAACGTTCACAAGCAGGGTTGATATAAAGATTTACTTCCGTCTGTGCTGCACGATTTGCATACATATCACCAATGATCAACAAAGCCGCATAGATCAGGTCTTCAGGTACATTGTTTTCGTACTTGGTTTTAACATCATCCCAAGTTGGAAAGTCAATGAAATCTAAAACTGCGTTCAAAGCTGCTTTTGTCAGTAATTCTATATAGTCATCATCACGGGCATGGACCACACGCAAATGACTTTTAGCAAGCTGAAGGCTTAGAAAATCACTCATAAAAACATCCTCAAATTGAATAAAAATGCAGATTTTTGAATAAAACTTTCAATAATCTGCATAAAACATAAAAAAAGCAGCCCGAAAGCTGCTTTTATTGAATATTAAGGAGTCACAGGCGGTGGAGGTAAACTACCACCCGCACATGCATCTGGAATTGCCACGCCACAACATGCACGCATTTCAGCACGTACAGTACAGAGGTTTTTACGGAAGTTATCGCCATCTTCAGTAGACAGTTCCACCGCAACATCCTCTCGAATGAATGCTGAAACCCCCAAGGTAAGGTTACCTACCCAATATTTACCCAGCGTCATAGCTGCTGACAAGATTACTGGCAAACCCCATAAAACTGGCTGAACTGCTGCCCCTGGTGAACCAAAAATATAGTGGCCATCAGTTCCTTTGATACGTTCAATTGAACCCCAATCTTCTGGATTTAAAATAATTGCCTCAGGCAACAGACCCGTTGATGCAGCTTTATATTTCGCACGGTTAATCACATCAATTGCTGAATCATCAGCGCCAGGTGTAACAACTTCAAACTGGCCATCTTCAATCAAACCAATAAATGAACGTGCCCCAGAAGTAATACCATCACCAACAACGATTTTCGCTTCAAGTTTTAAGCGGACACCATAAGCAAGACGACCTTCAATATATGCCGCTAAAGTCGGCATATCTGAAATAAGCTGAATTGATATCTTGATCCAGTGCGCAATCGTTCCAACTTTTAAGTCAACCACGCCAAAAGTTAAATTGGATTCAGGTTTTAGCTCCCCTTCAGGCACTAATTCAGCCATGATTTCATAAGCTGATTCGCGTAAAAGAGGAACCAATTCCGCAGTGACAGGAGTAAAGCTGATCCAGTCAAGTAATGTCAAAGCACGCTCTACAGTACGGCTTAGATCATTGCCAGCAAACTGTGCATTTGAGCCTAAGCTAGTCAATGTGACGATATTACGCGCATTCAAATCATTGAATTGGAATTTACCTTTAGAACGCTGAATCGTTGCAGCTTGATCAAGAATCGCTTTATTACGAATCAAAACCGATGCTACTGAATTTGGATCAACCGCACGGTCATTCACACCATCAACTAATTTTTGCTGTAAATCAGCTACTTCCCCTGCCAGATTTTTTACTTCAGTTGCACGAGCTTCAAGATCAGCTTTGAGATTATCTGGAATATTCTCAACTGTTTTAAGTGCATCTTGATAACGTGTGACCAAGGTGTCCAGATTAGACATTCGGGTCTGAAGCTGCTGAGCCATCTCATCAAGTTTAGCTAGGGCAGCAGATTGATCACGCGCCATCAATACATTGAAAGGTGCGCCGATTGGGAATTTTTGATATGCAGTCATAATTTTATCCTATGCATTAAAAAACCCGCTTTCGCGGGCTATATTTGAGTTAAGTTTTTAAACTTGATAATTGTCTAAAAAAGCAAATGGATCTTTTTTAGGCGGTGGAGTTTCTTTAGGTTTATTAACATCTGCCAATCGGTCTAACAACATTTCAGCGTAGCCACCTGGTAAAATTGACCGCAACAATTCTGCGGCATCATCATCAGATTCAATTGCATTGATTACATCTTCATTAATAATTCGGGCTGCGCCATCAGCAGGCTCATCCACAATACTAATTTCATAAAGGTCAGCACGCTTAATTTCTCGATGAGAACCTTTATCTTCAACATCAATATCATTAGGTGGGTAAAATGCTATTGAGAAACCATCAACAGTTCCATGCTGAACCATCGCTGCAACTGATTCTGCAATAGGCAATCCAGGTGTCAATTCAACTTCCAGATATAAACCTTGCTCATCCTCTTGAAGCTTGGTAATTTTGCCGATCCGCATTGCAAGCTGAGCATCAACAAACCACAATCGCCAACCATGATTGTAGTAGTTGTGAACTTTCTTAGTTTTAGCTGCAAAAGCAGCACAGACTTCAGCAAAAGCCCCTCTTAGAAACTTTTCACCATAGTAATTAATCGAGTCCCACTTAACGGCATAACCACTTACTGTCACAGCACCAGTTTTTGCATCTTTTTTTACGAATCTGCATTCTGCTGCGGCAGCAGGTATAAACCGACATTGAACTTTGGGCAAGTTAGGCGAAAAGTTATTCCGCGCTTGCAGTTGTTTTCCCATTTTCATTCACCTTAAAATTGCCTTTTTTCATGCGTTCAGCCGTTGTCATATTGACTGGAACAAGTAAGAAATCGCCATTTGGATCAGGAGCATCCCCCTCTTCACGACGAATTTCATTGATTGAAGATTGACCAGAAATAATTCGGTCTTTATTTGCTGCAATACGTTGAAGATATGAAGCTCTTAGCAAGTCTTTGGTTTTAAATGAAAACTCATAACTATCCCATTCATGCCGTTCTAATAAATGAATCCGCATACTTTCTTCAATTCTTTCTAGATAAGGACGCAAACCAAACTTATAGAACCCATCTATGATTTGTTCGATACCGCTTCCCCAACCAGTCGTACTGTCAGACATGTAAACCAAGATTGGTGGAACACCAAAATAACGACATGCATCTTCAACGGATAATTTCCGAATCTCGATTAATTCCAAATCCTCTGGAGTAAGGCTGATTGGCTCAAACTGCATGTCATCTTCAAGTACAGCAATATCGCCATCATCACCATTCACCAAAATGCCTAACTCTTTGCGTAATGTATCGCGCTGGGAGTCTTTCAATATTCGCTTGGTCTTCAGAGCCCCTGTAGGTTTTGCACCATTCGACATCAATCGGACAGTTTTATCGCTTGCAGCTAAACCAACGCCAATTGAACCAGCACCGTAAGCGATAGGAGACATCCCCCAAAGGCCAGAACCAAACATCTTGACATGCCAGATTTGCTTTTCAGTCAGTGTTACTTTCTGCCCATTAATCTGACATTCATATACAGGATCACCATTGTTAAGAATTTTCATATCAACCGAGCCACTATTAATGACCTGAAGGCTGACAAGCTTTTTACCAATATAATCCCGCTTACAAACCGCATTACCTGAAACCAAATTGAGCATAAATTGCTCTTTGAACTCGACTGATGTTTGATAACGATTCGGTTTATTTGCCAAAAGCTGAATTACTGGATGATCCTTAACAATCGTTTTACTGCCATCGCTATTTACTTTGAACATTTCAATAGGCAATGTTGCTACCGATTCAACTAGAATTTTCACACAGGCAAAAACGGCACTCAGCGTCATTGCGCTATCAAAAGTTACTGGTTTAGCAGTTCTAATAGCAGTACGGGGACGATCTAATAAAGTCGTCCCCGTTCTTTCTTCTTTCGGGCCTGTTCCCCTCACTTTCAGATTTTTTCGGTCATCTTTTTGACGACCAATTGCTTTATCGCGCTTTTTACTCATCGTCTCGATACCTTAATCATGCCGTTTAGAAAATCATCAAAATTTCCATTTTCTTCACCAGGGACCAGCTCAAAAACTTCCTCAGTATCCCAATGTCTAGCCCTTGAAGCAGCATTGATAATTCCAACCATTGCATCAATTTTCTTAGCTGGAGATATTTTCCGAGGGAAAATATTTTCTTTAACATCCTCTTTTACAACGACATTTAATGCACACCATGTAAATACAGGATCACCAGAATGATGAAAACGTCCTTCAGCAAGCAGAACCTCAATCCAACGCATAGCAGGATTTAAAAACTCAGTTTTTTGAGGAATTTCAACAACATTAATCTCTTGATCCAGAAGATTTGCTGTTAATTGATCTGCATGATGTGAATCGTGTCCAATTTCATAAAAAGGACTTTCCGAATGAGCCTGCTCAATATCACTTTGAATACGCTTGAAATCAGTAGACTCACCTGGTGTAACAATCAATGCACCTTGTTCTTGCCAAACAGGATATTCATCTGGACGCTTTTCACCATTAATTGCCTCTTTAGTGTCCATTCGTTTTTCATTGATATAAGAGTGAACAAAAGCATACCAATGGATTTTTTCATCATCCTCTAAACGTGGAATCAACTCGGCCCAACATGCTAGATCAAGTCTACTGGCTAAGTCATATCCACCAAAACGAATCATCCCTTTGAAGTCTTCTAATTTCACATCTTTCTGGCACTTCTCCCATTCAGAAGGAGCAATCCAGCCATTCACAGCACCAACCCATTCATTCAAATGCTTTTGTCTAAAAAAAGCCTCTTGAGAAGGAGAAATTTTTACCTTTGCATATTTCGCATCAAGATATTTTGTTGTTACCGATACACCATAATTGGGGTTAGCTTTGGGCCAATTTTTAGGATTACGCCAATCATCTTTTTTATCCAAGCAAAAAATCATGCCAAAGTATTGCTCATGGATAGATTGCCCCATCAAGATATTAACGACTGTAGTTCGTTCACGATAACAAACGCCTGTATTATCGTCCCCTGCTGTAGAAATTGCCCCAACCAACGGTTGATCACGCGCAGCAATACCATCTGACACAATGTCATACATGCTTGAATCTTTATGTGCATGTAATTCATCAATAATGCCAAAGTGAACATTCAAACCGTCTTTTGTGCCGCCACGATCTTGTGATAACGCCTTAAAGAACGAGTTCGTTGTAGGCTGAGAGATCGAATATTGTGAAACTTCAATGCCGAAACGCTGTTGCATAAATGGTGAATATTCAACCATTTTTTTTGCATCACCAAATACGATATTTGCTTGCTCTTTGGATGTGGCTGCTGCATAAACTTCAGCACCAGGTTCCCCATCAATGAAGGCCATGTAAATGCCCATTGCAGAAAGCCATGTACTCTTACCATTTTTCTTTGCCACCTCAATGTAATAATAAATAAATCGACGCATTCCAGACGCATCGACCCATCCAAAGAGATTAAAAGTAATAAAGACTTGCCACGGTTCCATTACCAACTTTAAGCGGCTACCATCTTTTTGGACTTTCCCCAACGTTCCTTTTACATGTGGACAAGTTTCGATAAAAAAGCAGGCACGATTTGCAAGATCATGATCAATTTCATATTCAAAATTGATGTCTGCACCTTTGACCCCAACCTTCAAGACTTTTAATAATTCCTCAGTTTCTTCATCGGCTTGACCAAGCGGAAATCCTGATCTGGTTAGATCAGAAAGGAATCGTTTAACTGCATTCTTTTCCAATAATCCTGCTGTACGCACTCCAGTTCGCACATCATTGCAATATTGGAGCGCGATCTTGAAATAATCACGCATAGCCACCTACTAAGAGAAGTTTTTGTAAGGATCGTTATCAGTTTCAGTCGATTGACTCGCACCGAATAAATCTTGCTGCTGTTGTTTGTTGATTTTTACGTTCGAACGTGCAGCAGGGGTCAAACCAAATTCACGCGCTGTTTTTATGATTAATTCTTGCAATTTATTGCGGATTTGAAGCCATGCAGATTGAATAACAAAACCATTCGGTGTTGTAGCAATCCAATCATCAAATTCTTTTAGCTTTTCGCAAACCTGTTCGTATGCTGCAATGTTGTCACAGTGCAAACCAAACACATCACCATCGACAACACTGAGCAAACCAGCTTGAACCAACTTTGGCCCCAACACATCCCAATGTTTTTTCGCTGCCCCTTTCACCCAGCTAGGGCAAGGCGGCATTCCCAAATCAACAGCGGCATTCGCAACCTGTGCATCTTCATCACGATCATTGCGAACACGCGAGCCACTTAAAATTTTTTCTTGAAGCGGCTTTGGTGGTCTTCCAGTTCTAGACATATAACCTCCAAAAATTCAAAACCTAATTAAATATCAGAGGTATACCCCCCTATGGACTTTTGACCATGTAAAAATTTGACGGGGGGGCGGTCTTTTCTGAGAGGTCACTTTAGACTTTTGACCCCCTATCCCCTATTTTTCTAAAAAACGATTGATGTCCGAAACAAGTATCTTTACTTCGCCTTCTGGAATTTGATAACCAGTGATGCCGTGCTCATGTTTAACGTTCACAACCCATTCACCATAATTTTCTGAGCTGATTTTTGTGATTTTCTTAACCGAGACAACATCAGAGGCAAGGACATAAAGATCAGAATTGATTTTCACCAACATTAAAATTCCTCCCGAATCACTCGGCAATGCCCATCAACTTCATCAAGTCGAGCAGGTCGTAAACGTTCATAGATTTCAACTCGTGGCGTTGTTTCATCGTTCCACAACACATGAAGACTTGAACCTGCTTGAACCACCACACCCACATCATCAAACCCTTTGATGTCATCACGATAAACAACAGGATCACCGAGTAAGAAAACTTCAGTCATTGTGTCACCGCCTTGAAATGTGAATGATGCAACCGATGCACAAAGCCGTCATCGTCACTGACTTCAACAACGTTGTCAGTGATTGCAGTAATCATGAATTGATCAGCAGCTTTACAGCTCAGCGAATCAAACGCATAACCCGTTGCAGCTTGTACCAGTTGCCCAACCTCAAAGTAATTCAAGCTTTGCATGTTGGCCTTGGCGACTGGCTGTTGATATGACCAACCGCCCTTGTCTTCAGTTGCGGTCTTACGGTTATGGCAAGTCTCACATAACGGCTGCCAGTTCGACTGATCCCAGAACAATTTCTTATCACCCTTGTGTGGGATGATGTGGTCGACCACGGTTGCAGCTTCAATCAACTTGCGTTTGAAGTGGTCGGCACACAATGGATTATCATCCAAGAATTTTAATCGCTGGCGATCCCATTCAGCATCATAGCCGCGCTGGTGAGCAGTACCACGTTCACGATCTTTCTTTCTGATCCGTTCTTGATGTTGCTCACAGTAACCGCCCGTCACAGCAAAGTCTTTACAGCTACTCACCTTGCATGGGCGTTTTGCCCGTTGGGGCGGTCTCTTTGCCATGTTTCTAAACCTCAAAAAAAGAGGACTGTATGTGGTTAAACATACAGTCCTTTCGAAATGAGCCTTCTGGCTCAGAGGGTAAACTTACAATTACTCATTGTGGGAAAATATAGATCAAAACCATTTCACCAGTCAAGTGATTAAATCAACATTTTAGTGATTTAATTTAATGCTTTTCTAATTTTCTCCTCTATCTCATCGATTCTTGATTTCAACAGCTCTTTGTACCTATCAATAACTATTCCCATTTTTCTATGTATCTGCATTCTATTGACCCCGCCAATCAAAGCTCTATTTGTTACCGAAGGTTTATAGTCAGCAGACACATTACAGATTTCAACAAGGGCAATAAAAATGCATTTCTTATGATCTACATCTGTTTTAGATGAATCATTTTTCTCAATGGACTTAAATATACTTTCACTCAATTCAGTCACTTGGTTTAATGGACATGGGCCAAATGCATATAACGTGAACAAAGCATTCTCAATCATTGATAGTTTTGCATAACTCATTGCAACACATACATCAGCAGCAGTTAAAGCACCATAGCTGCCACCAGAAACACCTTCAAAATTTGTTGTCTTTGGATTTAATAATCTTAATAAATTTTCCATATCTCACCTTGTCATTACAAAATGTTAAGGGTGTTAAGAGTAGTGTTAAGGGTACAAACAATAAAAAATCTTTTATTTTCAATTGTTGTGAATAGTGTGAAGGGTGTGAAGGGTTGTTTTCTCGCGCACGGGAGCAAAAAACTTTTAGAAAGTTTTATTTTTAAATAAATAGATAATAATTTTTCCTCACGTACGCGCGCGCGCACGAAACCCTTAACGCCCTTAACGGATTGACTTAAAGCATTGTGATATAAGGTTTTGACAGCGTTAAGGGTATAGTAATATACCCTTAACATAACCCTTAACGCCCTTAACATGGCAATAGGTTTTTTATTATGAATGAAGCACATCTGGTATGCCTCCATAAACTTTATCACTAAACTCATGAATTTGTGAAGTCACCCAATCAATTAAATTTTGCCCAGGTTCAGGATCACCGACATAAATAATCGTTTTCTGACGTTCCATTGGCTTTCCATGAGTACCAACCTTTTCTTTAAATCGACCAAGCTTTTTTGTTATCCCTTCAATCGTTGCGATCTGGAATGAAAACTTGTTCTCTGGCAATGGCTTCTCATGAGTTTTACGACACCAATCTGTATAAGCCCTGAACAAATCCGTCGATAGACAACAACAATATGGGATATCAAGCTCATCGGTACTCCATTTCTGATAAAAGAGTTTCCATGAAGGTAATCCATATTGAATAATATCCCGCTTAGCATCTGTCACAGGCGGTTCAGTATGCGTTGTAAATCCATCCATATCTAATTGCAGTAGGAAAGTATAAAAAGCATCTATTCCATTGTTATCAATACAATTCATTACCGCATCTTTCAGACTATCGTCCAATTTGCCACATGGTTTAACAACCAAGAAACGTCTATCCCTCTCCTCTAGCGGCAATGGCTGAGTGTCATTTGATAAGAATACGCAATTAATATGGTTCGATTGTTCATAACCGCTCATGAATTTCTTTTCAATCCGAATCGTGTCACCCGTAATCATGTGCTTGATTAAGCCCATCATCCCGTACTTAGATTTATTGTTAAAAATTTCCTCAAAAAGACAATAAAGCTTCTGCTCTGCCCAGTCGGTATAGATAGACTCAAGTCCATTCTGCCCCAATGTTACGCAATATTTTCCATAAATTTCACGCATAACCTTCCCAAAGAACAACGATTTACCTGCACCCTGAATCTCTCCATGCATCAGGATAGAGGTTGCCATCTTTGAACCTTGATTTTGCAGTGGATAGGCCAGCCATTTTAAAATCCACATTACAACCTCTTTGTCTTGATTACAGGTATGACGTAACAAATCAATGATTGGCAGACACATTTCATAAGCACTTTTTACTGGAATCATTAAATCTGAATCAGTCATCATCGGGGCAATCGGCAGACCATCAAACATATTGATTTGTCCAGCTTTGGCGTTCATAGTCGGATTGAATACCAAGTCTTCAAACCAAATCATTTTTTTATTTTCGGACTTAATCCATAATTCATAACCGGAACGGAAATTATCCTTAATGGTATCGTTTCGCACAGTACGTCTACGTTTCACATCCCAAGATTCTTTCGTACCTTCGAGCATTACAAAACGTTCACTCATGTTTTGCTCAAGGCGCTCAGTGTCTTTATTTAAGATATTCTTAACAGAGTTGGAGTCGATTAATTTCCGTTTTGGATGAACTGACCATTCTGAAAATAAGGTCTTTCCAAGCATTTCTACAAATGCAGTTTTTTTGATCTGAACTTTGCGATGCATATCCCAAAACTTGGTTTCACCTTCAATTAAGCAGAAACGCCCGAGACAGGTATCTAAATTCAGGGTATATGTACCATCCTCCCCCTTGGAACCCCCATTTCCTTGCCCACAATCAGGAATTTCGTCAACTTTTTGATCATTTTCACCCATGTGACCCTCAAAATTGTTGGGCAATGGGGAAAGGGGTGCGGGGAAAGAGCCATAGTGGCCTATGGCTCTTTCGATCTGCCCTTTTACTGCATCTAATCCAAAGTTGACGTGAAGATCATTGAAGTCAGTTAGTGCTTGTTGCTGTGACAGGACTGGAGACTCATTTGACTGCCCTGCCTCATGTTCAAATACAGGAACGATTACGATACCACCTGTCACTGCAACAGCTTCTTTTGCCGCTTCGCGGCCTGTGTCCTCTTTGGCACTGTCATCATCTGCACAGTAAATTAACTTCGCTTGAGGCTCTATCGAACGAATGGCAGTACCCACTGGAACTAAATTTCCAGCATTAAAAGCTACAACAACAGGCAAACCTGTAGCCGCATGAATACTGGCGGCAGTTGCATACCCTTCTGCAATACAAATGATCGGTTCAGCAAGATCGACTGCCCCAAGAAAGTGAAAACAGCCTTTGACGCGACCACCAGATAAAAATACTTTGGAGCCATCATGTTTGATGTATTGAAGGTTCCATAATGTGCGCTTCTCATCATAGAGCGGCACAATCAAATCACCATCAAAATTCACCAGGCAATCAATGTTTGTGACCTGCTTTTTATCCAGATATTTACAGTTTTTATCATCCCCTTGATGGGTGTTATTCCATAAACGTAATGCTTTTTTTGCTGCATTCTGCTGTATTTTAAGCAATTCTTCTTTATGCATCCGCTCACGCATCGCCGCTTCTTTGCGCCAACGTTCACGGTCTGCATCTGTAATTACTGTTTCTTCTGATATGCCAACTATAGCGGCAAGCTCTTTGATAATATCAGGCAAAGACAAATTGGTTACTTTCCCAATTAATGCAATACCGTCACCAGGTCCACAGTTATTACAGAAATAATCGCCAAACCCCTGCTTGTCATCATAGTAAAAACGATCTTCACCACCACAGGACGGGCATGCAGAATGACGTTTTTTTGTGGGCATTTTAATACCGAATTGAGGATAGATCGTATCCCACTGGTGCAAGGTTTTTTCCTTAACAATCTTCAGGTCAAGGCCCTTCTTAGGTCTACCCATTCTGCACCTCACGATACGCCAGAACCATTGCATAGAGATTGGCGGCAACACGAATCAGGTTGAATACATCCTTTTCGATGATTGCGGCCTCATCATCAGAAATATGTTTATCTGCAATTGCCTGTGCCACTGACTGTGCCAAATCACCTTGCTCACGCGCCAATAATCCAATTTTTTGCATAAAATTTGAATCAACTAAACAGCCAGATTCTGGCAACTCAAACCAAGCTGCCCCTCCATGAATAGAGCAAATACTATCCATAATACGCGGGTCTTTTGTGGCTGAAAGAATTGCTTCAAAATGGTGGATGTTTGCACGATGTGTTGTCGTGGTCGGATTTAAAGAACTTCGAAAAGTATTGATATTAAATCCGTTTTCCTCTGCTATTTTTGCCATGACACAATCATCTTTGTCATTATTACTAACTGCTGCCTTCAATGACATTTCAAGCGACATAACTGTTTTTTCTCTACGTTCATTAAGATTCAATCGCATGTTCAAACCCTCCTGAAACTGTCATGTTTTCATTCTGCCCTTGTAGGTAAGATACGTTCAGTCCATACAGCCATGCGATAAACTGAATTTTAGTAAATTCACCATTTGAGGCCCTTACAAGCGTTTCAATCATTTCAATACGGGGTAAACGAGTTCTATGTATCAAATGACGTTTAAGATAAGAAACAGTCGTACCTGCCCGCATAGCGAATGCCTCAAGCTCTTCAGGCTTTTGCTCTAAAACAAATTTATGAAATGAAAAATCACTATTATTCACTTTAAATCACCATTTTGGTCACTTTAATGTTGTGAATATTGATTTTTTTAAATGATTTGTCAACAAGAAAATCAAATTTCGTTGATTTTATGTTGATTTTTAATCTAATCAAATTGATTGATAATTACTTTCGAGCATTTAAATGCAACGCTGAACTGTAGCGACCTAACAGTACTTAGTTATAAAGTTGGAAAACCATGCAAACGTTAACCGATGTATATCAAACCCGAAAAAATAATCTTTTATTACTCATAAAACACTCTCCAAGTAGACAGGACTTCGCTGAGCTAATTGGAAGCGGGTATAACAATTTAAATCAATACCTTGGTCAAAAGAAACCGAAACAAATCGGCAGTAAATATGCTGAAAAAATTACATCATCATTAAAATTACCGCATGGCTGGCTTGATGTACCTCATGACGAGAGTACAGTTAAAGTAATCATGAAATCATTTTCAACGACAAGTGCTGACGTTATCAATCAAGAAAATCAAAAAAATGATGATGCGACTACTAGTTTTCACAAAAGTAATCTGCTTAAAATTATTCCACTTGAGAATATTTTGAAAATATCAAAGGGGGAAGATTTGGAAGTAACTGAATATTTAGAAGAAACAAAAAATATTTATGCACCATCAGGTATAACTAACCCAATTGCATACTTATTAAGAGGAACTGGCTATTCAAAGCCTTATAGAAACGGTTATACAATTATTTGTGAGTTTTCAGGATCACCAACTTCAGGTGAGGAAGTTTTAATTTTCACCAAAGATGAAAAAGTTTTTGCAGGTGAGTTCCTCTACGAACAAGATATTTTGATTTCTATCGAATCAATTGATGGTGAGAAAATCAATATTTTAAAAGATAACATTGCCAGACTATCACCAATTAAAGCTTTTTTATCTCCAAGTCTATAATTTATAAATCAAAAAGAGTGGCTTAGGCCACTTTTTTTATTTCATTTTATTTCTTTTTTGATATTTTCTATAAAAATAAATCACCTTTTTGGTGATTAAATTATAATTTCTTTGTTGACTTTTTTGATTTTAGTGATTAATAATCTAAACACCAAAGTGACCAAAATGGTGATTAAAAATGTCAGTAAATCAAAAAACCATGAATTCCGTTGATCAAATCAACGAAGCCATCAATCAAATCAACGAAGCAACAACCACAAAGAAACTTGCTGATACATTCCATACAGCAACTTCATTCATTGAGGCTGCATACGAAAAAGAAGAAATTGATTTAAAACAAAAACATCAATTTCTCAAAAAAGTTCGTGCTGCATACCGTACTCAGCATATCGGAGCAGCTTAATGAATATTCATAGCCAAGATCAATTTGATCGAATCGTCACTGCCCGCCTTACGGCTCCAGATTTTGCTAAGCCAAAGCTGTTTACATTCACTGGGATATTCATGCTTGTTTTCCTTGTGCTGGCTTTGTTGATGGTTGCTTTGCTAAGCAAGTGTTCACCCGATCTAAACCAGAACGCACATGCATTGGCATATAAGGCCCAGTTCCAGAATGCAAATGAACATGCGGTTTTTGTTCGCAAGTTGGGAGCTGAGTGATGGTTAATACCTCAAATCCTTTAGTTATCAATGCTATCAATAATTTAATGCTTGGCTGTCTGAAATTTTCACGCCCTGATCATGAAATTAATCTGAAGCTCTATACCGAGAAAAAAGAGATACGTGTGTATGTCTATCTTGGCGGCTGGGATGAGGCATGGAAAGACATGCAGAACAAATGCTTTGACTACTACATATCAACCGGTTGCAATGACCAAGACCTTATAAACCAAGTGCATAAGGTATTTACGGCAATCGAAAAAGCTCAAAAAAGAACAAAAAATGAGGGCCGTAATCATGACCAAAACCGAATTAATTCTTGGACTCATAGCTGGCGCAATTCTATTAACAGGTTATGCAGTCGTATTTTACTTGGAGAATAGCTATGCAATTCTATGATCCTGTAAGCAAGATTATAAAGCCTGATTTAAATGCAGATGTTGAAGCTTGGCTTGCAAAAGGTAATCAAATTACTGAATTACCATTCGGCCATTCAAATTTTAAAGACGGCAACATCCCCCAGGCTAAAGCTCCAGTTAAGCCTTTGGATGTTGAAAAATATAATGCTGAACGTGTGACCAGACAGAAACAGGTCAAGACAACTAAGCTGGATAAACCAACCAAAGTCAAAACTGTTAAACCACGTGTGTATAAACCGAAAGTAGCTAAGCAGAAACAAGCTACTAAACTAGTCGTTTATTCTGAACGTTCAATGATTTATATGCACAATTGCGATGTCTTTAAACAGGCACGTGTAAACAAACTGACTTCTTTTGAAGGATTGTGCATTCGTCATGGTTATACATTATTCAAAGCACAAAAAAGTATGCGCTTTCGTTGCGTTCAATGCTTAGATGAATATAACCAAAATAACGTTAATGACTATAAACGTAGAGTTCTAAACAAAGAGCTTATGGAAGTCGCGGTTCAAGCACAGCAGAAAAATTTTCTTGGTGTATGCCTTACGCATGGTGAAACCAAGTTTTCTATCTCCAAAACCAATTCAACTAAATCAAAGCTGTCTTACAAGTGCTGTGAGTGCATGAGTATTACCCGCAAAAGATTTAAAAATAAAGGAAAAAAATAATGAACAGATTAATGCTAGATTTTGAAACTTTAGACATTGCAGATTGTCCAGTAATTTTAAGCATGGGTGCCGTTGTCTTTAATGAACAAGGTATTGTTGACTGTATCAGTGAAAAGATTGACACACGTTCATGTATTGAACTTGGCTGCACCATTTCTGATAACACTATTGCTTGGTGGGACAAACAAAGCAAAGAAGCCCGTGATGCCGCTTGGGGTGGGAAAACAAATATTGGTTATGCAATGGGTATGCTTGTAGATTTCTATAAAAAGCATGAATGTAAGGAAATCTGGAGTGCTGGCGCGCTTGCTGACATACGTTGGACAAACAACATTTTAATAAAGCTTGATTTAGAAAAGCCATGGGAATTCTATCAAGAAATGTGTTTTAGAACGTTCCGTAAATATATGCATCAAATTGATTTTGAGAAGTCTGGAACGGCTCATAACGCACTGGATGATGCGATTAATCAGGCTAAGTATTGGATTGCTGCATACCACTATGCAAATTGCACTTTTGTTGGCATTGACGTGTCATGCATTGATGGACCAAGCACAAGTTTGGCTGTTAATTTCGATCAGAACGGCAAAATGACTTTCTCTCCAGTAGAAGGAGAAAAGGCATGAAAAAAGTAATAAGTTTTAGTGGTGGACGTACTTCAGCTTACTTGGTTCATCTTTTTAAATCAGATCCAAACGCACACTTTGTATTTATGGACACTGGCGCTGAACATCCAGCGACATATCAGTTCGTTAAAGACATAGTAAAGCACTGGAAAATCAACCTTGTTTGCTTACGAACAGTTGTTGATCCAAAAAAAGGGAAAGGTTGCGGATACAAAGTAATACAGCTTGATGATCTTAAGCAAGATTTACAACCATGGAAAGACATGCTTAAGAAGTATGGCAGTCCGTATTACAACACTCCTTTCTGCACCGCAAGAATGAAGACAGAACCATTTGAAAAGTATTGCGCAGAAACCTTCGGGAAAAACTTTGAGCGCTGGATTGGGATTCGGTTTGATGAACCAAATCGTTTACCAATTGAAGTCTTAGAAAAACTTGATCTGCCAATCCATAATGATGCAAAACACCAGAAAGAAGGATTTCGTTATTTAGCAGAAATTTGTGAATTTGAGAAAGATGCCGTTCTGGATTGGTGGGAGCAACAACCTTTTGATTTAGCGATCACTGAGCATCTTGGTAACTGCGTTTTCTGTATAAAGAAAGGCTTAAACAAAGTAGCACTCGCCGCCAAAGATGAGCCAGAAATGGCTGTTAAGTGGATCGGCGTAACCGAAGGTCTAGACGTTAGATCCGAAGGTCGTAAATACAATCACCATCGCATGTATCGAAAACGCTTACACATGAGTGATGTGATTGAAGCATATAAAGACCGTGACCGCGATGAAATGTACAAGGCGTTACGTAGCAGTAAACGATATGAATCAGGCTCTTGCTCTGAATCATGTGAAGCGCTTGTATAGGAGCCAAGTATGACTACATATACTGAAATGCTTGAACAGCCTCAAATCAAACAAAAAATTGAGTCATTGATTGGTGGTCATATTATGACTACCTATCAAAATGCTGGATTCAATCCACCTATTCCATTGTTACACGGTGACAAATTTGTCTACGCTGATCCTGCACCTGAAAAGTACGCAAAACATTTACGTGAAGGGATGAAACTGTTTGCTGAAGCTTTGGATCAACTGGAGAGCAACCATGAAACAGCAGACTAAAGCCCCATTTAATACTGTCTTGCTACTCACATTGCAATACCAAACTCCAGCAGTAAAACTTGATGATATCCTTGAAGACTATTTACCAAGTTTATCCCGCGTTGTTGCAAACAAAATGGCAAAGGCTCAACAATTACCATTTCCCGTATTCAAGACAATGGAGTCAAACAAAGCACCTTGGATGGTCAGTATTTTTGATCTTGCGGCACACATAGATAAAGTTCGGCAGCAAGCTACCGAAGATCATGAGAAAATGTCTTGTTAAAAAAAAGCCCCTTAATTGGGGCTTATATTTATAATATATCTGATAATTTTGAATTTTTAGCAACCTCAATAGCTTCATCAAACTCTAATAGATTCTTTCTTATAATGTCCAAATTGATATAACGCTTCAAACTGTTCATGTCATCGTGCAATGTGTATTGCATAATGTTTGCAATTGTCTGCCCATTTTCTGCAAGTCTAGTTGCGGCCTCATGCCTCAGATCGTGAAGCTTTAAATCTTCAATCCCTGCTTGATCCCGATATTTACGCCAACGCTTATCAATATTATCCGTTGAACACGGGACCAAATATTCAGGATTGCCACCCTTGGACAGCATACGTTTCCTTACTTCTGGCTGCATGAGTGCCGCAATAACAGGCTTGGCACGCTCATCAACAATAAACCATTTATCATTGCCACGAGAGCCATCTGGATGCTTTACGCCTTCCACAAACCATTTGCTATTTGCCTCATCGTAACCATCTAGCTTTAATCGCGCTAATTCATTCAAACGTCGACCTGTATAAATAAACAGCCAAATGATTAAGTGAATTGGAATATTAGGATTCTTGCTATAATGATAATCAAGATAACTTAAAGTAGTTATTATCTGCAATTCATGAGAAGTCGGCAAACGATCACGCTCATCAGAATCACCGACTAGACGGGCCTTTCTCAAACCTTTAATTGCTTTTTCATATTCATTGACATCAACATCAAGGCCCCACACAAGCTCAGCATAATCCATTACAGATTTCATGCACTGAAATTCAAAATTCACTGTTGCAGGCTTAACCGGTTCAAACTCTACATTTGCATTTTTATAGCCGCTAATACGACGACGTGCATGATCACCAAAATGCAATCGCTTTAATGAACAAATCTTAATATGTGCAATATCATATTTTTGTATTGTCTCCAGTGTATATTTCTTAGAACGCCCATAATCTGTCACCTCATCCATATATTTTGCAATGGCGGCTCCAAAGGTCATCGAATCTGAGACTTGACCGACTTTGATTGACAAAAGCTCAGGATTCTTTTCTAATCTGCTTTCCTGATCTTTCAACCATTGTTTTGCTACAGGTTTCGAATTAAATGTCTCAGTAGCAAAATAATTGATGCCCTCTTTTTCCTTTCTAATATTGATTACAGCTTTATATCTGGTCCCTTTGGATTTTGATTTTAACTCTGTGATATAGCCCATTACTTGCAACCATTTTTCGCATGAAAATTTTTAGTTGCAGTATAGTTGCAAATATTGTGAAAATGTTCAAAAAAGATCAGAAATGTTCCAAAATCTTTGATGTAAAATAGGTGTGTAAATGACTGATTTAAATATTAATTCAATTAAATCAATAACTCCGCGCATATCAGTCGCACCTATGATGGATTGGACAACAAAAGACTATCGTTTCTTTGCACGCCTGTTTAATCCAAATGTGGTGCTTTATACCGAAATGGTGACAACGGGTGCGATTATTTACGGCGGTGCCAATCGTCAT
>Ga0153917_1000361_pt1 | contig 33136 bp, 33 predicted proteins | sample TSFL001MetaG_FD_104695 | JGI IMG/M metagenome (GOLD analysis project Ga0153917, IMG submission 104695) | Attine ant fungus gardens microbial communities from Florida, USA - TSFL001 MetaG | ecosystem: Host-associated > Fungi > Mycelium > Unclassified | place: USA: Florida, Paynes Creek Historic... | reverse complement strand
TCGACATTGTAGGTCTGGGCGACGACGTAGTTGCTCTCCTCAGAGGCCAGGAAGATCGCCATGCCGGTGAGGTCGTCCGCCGTTCCCATGCGGCCGAAGGGCACTTCGGCGCCGACGAGGCGCTTCTTCTCGCCGAGCGGCCGGTTCTCGTATTTCGCAAAGAGCGCGTCGACGCCGTCCCAGTGCTCGCCGTCGACCACGCCGGGGGCGATGGCATTGACATTGACGCCGTGCCTGATGAGGTTCAGCCCGGCCGACTGGGTCAGGCTGATGACCGCCGCCTTGGTGGCGCAGTAGATGGCGACGAGCGCCTCGCCGCGCCGGCCGGCCTGGCTCGCCATGTTGACGATCTTGCCGCCGCGGCCCTGCGCGATCATCTGTTTCGCCGCCGCCTGCAGCGTGAAGAGCGTGCCGGCGACATTGATCGAAAACAGCCTGTCGTAGCTCTCCCGCGTGATCTCGACGATCGGCGCGAGATCGAAGAGCGCGGCGTTGTTGACGAGGATGTCGAGCCCGCCGGCCTCCTTCACGCAAGCCCCGATGGCCGCGTCGATGGACTCCTGCCGCGTCACGTCCATCTGGATCGCATAGGCCGCGGGGCCGATCTCCTTCGCGGTCGCCTCGGCCCGCTCGATATTGATGTCGGCGATGGCGACGCGCGCGCCCTCCCGGACATAGGCCTCCGCGAAGGCGCGGCCGATACCCCGCGCCGATCCGGTGATCAGCGCGCTCTTGCCTTCCAGTCTGTTCATCGGATCGCCATTCCCTTGTCGTCGAAGCGGTGGATGCGGGTCTCGTCCGGCGTCAGGTAGACGGTGTCACCATGGGTGACGGGGAAGCCGCCGTCCGCGCGTACCGTCATCGTGCCGACGCCGTCGACATTGACATGCAGGAACGTGTCGGAGCCAAGATGCTCGGCGACGCCGACGACGCCCTTCCAGGTGCCGCTCTCCTTGGAGAGCTTCAGGTGCTCCGGACGGATGCCGGCGGTCGGCGCGTTCCAGGGCCTTGCCGCCTCGCCCGTGACGAAGTTCATGCGCGGGGAGCCGATGAAGCCGGCGACGAAGAGGTTGTCCGGCTTGTTGTAGAGATCGAGCGGCGAGCCGACCTGCTCGATATTGCCGGCATTCAGCACCACGATCTTGTCGGCCATGGTCATGGCCTCCACCTGGTCGTGGGTGACGTAGATCATCGTGGTCTTGAGCTGGTGATGAAGCTCGCTGATTTCGAGCCGCATCGTGCCGCGCAGCGCCGCGTCGAGGTTGGACAGCGGCTCGTCGAATAAAAAGGCCGACGGTTCGCGCACGATGGCGCGGCCGATGGCCACGCGCTGGCGCTGACCGCCGGAAAGCTGACCCGGCCGCCGCTCCAGGTAGTTGGTGAGGTTCAGCACGCGGGCTGCTTCCGTCACCTTCCTGTCGATCGCCGCCTGATCCATTTTCGCCATCTTCAAGGGAAAGGCGATGTTCTTGGCGACGCTCATATGCGGATAGAGCGCATAGGACTGAAACACCATGGCGAGCCCGCGCTTTGCGGGGGCGGCGGCGGTGACGTCCTTGCCGTCGATCTCGATTGCGCCGCTCGTCGTGTCCTCGAGGCCCGCGATGAGGCGCAAGAGTGTGGACTTGCCGCAGCCCGACGGGCCGACGAAGACCACGAACTCGCCGTCCTCGATGGTGAGGTCGATGCCCGGAATGACCTGCGTCGCGCCGAAGGACTTGTTGACTTTCTTCAGGATGATCTTGCCCATGAGTTCCCTCCCCTTACTTCACGGCGCCGAAGGTCAGGCCGCGGACAAGCTGTTTCTGGCTGAACCATCCCATGATCAGGATGGGAGCGATGGCGAGCGTCGAGGCGGCCGAAAGCTTCGCCCAGAACAACCCTTGCGGACTTGAGAACGAGGCGATGAAGGCCGTGAGCGGCGCGGCGTTGGTCGTCGTCAGGCGGATCGTCCAGAAGGATTCGTTCCAGGCGAGGATGATGTTGAGCAGCAGCGTCGAGGCGATGCCCGGCACCGCCATCGGCGTCAGCACATGCACGATCTCGCCCCAGAGCGTCGCCCCGTCCATGCGGGCCGCCTCCAGAATCTCGCCGGGGATCTCGCGGAAGTAGGTGTAGAGCATCCACACGACGATCGGCAGGTTGATCAGCGTCAGCATGACGGTGAGGCCGAAGCGCGTGTCGAGAAGACCCGTATCGCGGAAGATCAGGTAGATCGGCACCAGCACGGCGACGGCCGGCATCATCTTGGTCGAGAGCATCCACATCAGGATGTCCTTGGTCCGGCGCGTCGGCGCGAAGGCCATCGACCAGGCGGCGGGGATGGCGACGATAAGCGCCAGCAGCGTGGAACCGACGGAGATGACCACCGAGTTCATGAAGGGCTTGAGATAGTCGCGCTGGGTCTGCACCGTCACGTAGCTTTCCAGCGTGAAGGACGGGATGAGGCTGAAGCCCTTGATCGCCTCCGGCTCCGTCTTCAGCGAGGTGATGACGGTATAGAGGATCGGGAAGAAGATGATCAGCGCGACGATCCAGGCGGCGATCGTGGCCACAACCTTGTGGCGGGTCGAAACGGCTCTTGCCATGGCTTCTCTTCCTACTTGTCCAGGTTCTTGCCGACGGCGCGCATCAGGAAGATGGCGACGATATTGGCGAGGATGACGGCGATGATGCCGCCGGCGGAGGCGCCGCCCACGTCGTAGCCGAGGAGCGCGGTGCGGTAGATCAGGAAGGCGAGGTTCGTCGAGGCATAGCCCGGGCCGCCATTGGTGGTGACGAGGATTTCCGCATAGACGCCGAGCAGGAAGATCGTCTGGATGAGGATGACGACCGTGATGGCGCGCGCAAGATGCGGCAGCGTCAGGTAGATGAAGCGGGAAACGAAGCCCGCGCCGTCCATCTCGGCCGCTTCCTTCTGCTCGCCGTCAAGCGATTGCAGGGCGGTCAGCAGGATGAGCGTCGCAAACGGCAGCCATTGCCAGGCGACGATGATGATGATCGACAGCAGCGGGAACTGGGCGAACCAGTCGATAGGCTGGAAGCCGAAGGCGCGGTTGATATCCGCCAGCACCCCGTAGCCCGGATGCATGATCATGTTCTTCCAGACGAGCGCCGCCACCGGCGGCATGACGAAGAAGGGCGAAATGATCATGATGCGCACGATCCCCTGCCCCCAGACGGGCTGGTCGAGGAGAAGCGCGATGGCGATCCCGCCGACGACGGTGATCAGCAGCACCCCGCCGACGATCATCAGCGTGTTCCAGATCGACTGGAAGAAGGCCGGATCGGTATAGAAGAACTGGTAGTTGAAGAGCCCCGTCCAGCTGACATTCGCCGGGTTCAGCAGGTTGTAGTTCTGGAACGAGAACCACAGCGTCATCGCCAGCGGCACGATCATCCAGATCAGAAGCAAGCCCACAGAGGGCGCCAACATCAGCCGCGCAAGCCCGCGCGTATTCTCCGTCGCCATGATTTCCTCCCGAGGGCCGGTGCGGCCGGCCGATGCTGTCAGATCATATATGCCGCCAGCGGCCCCTCACCTGCCTGCCGGCATCCTCTCCCCGCAGGCGGGGAGAGGAACGATGGGCGCGCCGTTTTCCTCCTTCTCCCCGCCTGCGGGGAGAAGGTCCCGGCAGGGGGATGAGGGGCAAACGCCGAGCACGAAACCCCGCGTCCTCGGCTGCCCGGAACGCATTCCGGGCAGCCCGTCCTTGGGGAGGAGGCTTACTTGATGTAGCCGGCGCGGGTCATTTCGCGCACGGCCGTCGTCTGGGCCTGTGCCAGCGCGTCGTCCACGGAGGACTGGCCTGCGAGCACGGCCGAGAAGAGCTGGCCGACCGTCGTGCCGAGACCCTGGAATTCCGGGATCGCGACGAACTGGCCACCCGTATAGGGCACCGGCTTGACCGAGGGCTTGGTGATGTCCGCCGCGTCCATCGCCGCAAGGGTCGGAGCCGCGAAGGGCGCTGCCTTCTCGTATTCGGCGTTCTTGTAGAGCGAGGTGCGCGTGCCCGGAGGAACGTTCGCCCAGCCTTCCTTGCTGGCGACGAGCTCGGTGTAGCCCTTGCCGGTCGCCCAGGCGATGAACTTCTGCGCGGCTTCCGCCTTGGTCGAGCTTGCCGGAATGGCGAGGTTCCACGACCACAGCCAATGGCCATGGTTGCCGTTGCCCGTATCCGGGAAGATCGCGTAGCCGACCTTGTCGGCGACCGTCGAGTCCTTCGGGTTGGAAACGAAGGAAGCGGCGACCGTCGCATCGATCCACATGCCGCACTTGCCCTGCTGGAAGAGCGTCAGGTTCTCGTTGAAGCCGTTGGACGAGGCGCCCTGCGGGCCGGCATCCTTCATCAGGTCGACATAGAACTGGAGGGAGGCCTTCCACTCCGGCTGGTCGAACTGCGGCTGCCACTTCTCATCGAACCAGCGGCCGCCGAAGGAGTTGTTGAGCGCGGAGAGGAACGCCATGTTCTCGCCCCAGCCCGCCTTGCCGCGAAGGCAGATGCCGTTGATGTCGGCGCTGCGGTCGGTGATCTTGCGGGCGGCATCGCCGATGAATTCCCAGGTCGGGGAATCGGGCATCTTGAGGCCGGCCTTCTCGAACAGGTCCTTGCGGTACATGATCATGGCGGATTCGCCATAGAACGGCGCGGCATAGAGCTTGCCGTCGACGGAAAGGCCACCGCGGATCGCCGGCAGGAGGTCGTCGACGTCGTAGTCGTCGCCGAGGCCGTCGAGCGCGACCAGCCAGCCCTGCTTCGCCCAGATCGGAACCTCGTAGTTGCCGATCGTGACGATGTCGTACTGGCCGCCCTTCGTCGCGATATCGGTCGTGACGCGCTCGCGCAGCACGTTTTCCTCGAGCGTCACCCACTCGAGCTGAATGTCCGGATTCTTGGTGGTGAAGTCTTCCGTCAGCCCCTGCATGCGGATCATGTCGCCGTTGTTGACGGTAGCGATCGTGAGGGTTTCGGCATTGGCGAAACCGGCAAGAAGAGCAGCCGAGCAGGTGCCCAGCAGAAGGGTTCTCAAATTCATCATCTTCCTCCCAGAAGGGTTATGAGCATTTGCTTCGCTCATGGGCAATTACTCACATAATGTCGCAGGAAGTCAACGACCATTCGTTGCTGCAATGCACCATGCACGCAGCCATGCCTTGAATCTCATGGAAAATTTCTGCCGGGCGAAAACGCCGTCAGGCCGAAAGCAGGTCGCGCGCCGTCGCTTCGTCGGTGATCACGCCATTGATCATGCGGCCCCTGAGGGCGGCGAGAAGGGCGGCATATTTGCGCTTGCCCTTGGCAAGGCCGATGACCGTGGTCGTCTCGCGCGGCGGCAGCGGCACCGAGGCGACGCGCTCGTTGATGCTGCCGTCGAGCAGCCTGCCATCGCTGTCGAACATCCAGCCGCAGATCTCGCCGGCCGCGCCCTCCTCCATCAGCCGCGCCATCTCTTCGGGATCGAGGAAGCCGTCGAGGCAGAGCGGCGCGTCGGCGCCGAGCTCACCGATACCGACGAAGGCGACATCCGCCTCGCGGCCGAGCTGCAGCGTCGACTGCACGAGGCTCTGCCGGTGCAGGAGATCGCGCTCCTCCGTCGAGGAGACGAGAACGGGCAGCGGCATCGGATAGTGCCGGGCCTTCACCGCGTCGGCCATGGAGAAGATGACGTTGTAATAGGCGGCCGAGCCGTCCGGCCCGATATTGCCGGTGAGAGACAGGATACGGTGCTGCGGGCACTCCATCGCCGGAAGCTGGTCGATCGCCGCCTTCAGCGTGCGCCCGGTACCGACGGCGAGCACGATAGGCTCGCTCTTCTTCAGCCAGCGCTCGATCTCCGCCGCCCCCGCCTCGGCGATGCCGATCGTCGTGGAGGTGGAACCCGGATCGCTCGGCACGATATCGACATGCACGAGGCCGAATTTCCGCTTGAGCGCCTCGCCCAGCTCCAGGCATTCGGCGATGGGATGGTCGAGGCGCACCTTGATCAGCCGCTCGGCGACGGCAAGCGACACGAGGCGCTGCGCCGACTGGCGGGAAATGCCCATGGCCGAGGCGATCTCGTCCTGCGTGCGGCCGGCGACATAGTAGAGCCAGCCGGCCCTTGCCGCATCGTCCAGCCGCCCGGCTGTTTCCGTCCGCTTCGCCATCGTCTACCCCGTTCGTTTCATAAGATTTGCTGCATCTTTTCCCCCGGCCTGTCAAACGCCGCGTGATGGCGCAGGAAAGACAGGCAAGGCCGCACGGCTTTATTGACGCCGCAAAAAGATAACCCGATTACTCATGTTTATTTTCGCTGCAACCATTGAAAAACCAGAATTTCTTTTGAAGTTTTACCGTTTGATAAAAAAATAAAGCTGAGTTACCGTTCTTCTATTCAAAAAGCCCACTCGAATGGGAGATAACTATGGGAACGACGCAATCTGGGATTCATCGGGGGCGTCTTGCGCCGGCCGAATACGAGACGAACTTTTCCGACCTCCACCCGCGCCTCGACGACCATGAGGCGCTGGTCGCAGCAGACCGCTGCTACTTCTGCTACGACGCGCCGTGCATGACGGCCTGTCCTACCTCCATCGACATTCCGCTGTTCATCCGCCAGATCTCGACGGGCAATCCCATCGGCTCGGCGAAGACCATCTTTGACCAGAACATCCTCGGCGGCATGTGCGCCCGCGTCTGTCCCACCGAGACGCTCTGCGAGCAGGCCTGCGTGCGCAACACCGCCGAGCATCGCCCCGTCGAAATCGGTCGTCTCCAGCGCTACGCGACCGACGTCGCGATGACGGAGAACCAGCATTTCTACGAGCGCGCGGCGCACACCGGCAAGGCCGTGGCGGTCGTCGGCGCCGGGCCGGCGGGCCTTGCCTGCGCCCACCGCCTCGCCATGAACGGCCATGACGTCGTGATCTTCGAGGCGCGCGAGAAGGCCGGCGGCCTCAACGAATACGGCATCGCCACCTACAAGGCCGTCGACGACTTCGCCCAGCGCGAGGTCGACTACGTGCTTGCCATCGGCGGCATCGAGGTGAAGAACGGCCTGAAGCTCGGCCGTGACTTCACGCTCGCCGACCTCACCGCCAATTTCGACGCCGTCTTCCTCGGCATGGGTCTTGCCGGCGTCAACGCGCTCGGCGCGGAAGGCGAGACCCTGCCCGGCGTCGTGGATGCCGTCGATTTCATCGCCGAGCTGCGGCAGGCCGGGGACAAGGCGAGCGTGCCGGTCGGCCGGCGCGTCGTCGTCATCGGCGGCGGCATGACGGCCATTGACGCCGCCGTGCAGGCAAAGCTTCTCGGCGCGGAAGAGGTGACGATCTGCTACCGCCGCGGCAAGGAGCACATGAACGCCTCGCCCTTCGAGCAGGACCTCGCCGCCTCCAAGGGCGTGATGATCCGCCACTGGCTCCAGCCGAAGCGCGTCATCGCCCGCGACGGCCATGTCGCCGGCATCGAGGTGGAATATACCGAGATGCGCGACGGCAGGCTCGTCGGCACCGGCGAGACCGGGGCGCTCGCCGCCGACCAGATCTTCAAGGCCATCGGCCAGACCTTCGAGGCGGCCGGGCTCGGCCTGCTCGCCATGGCCGGCAACCGCATCGCCGTCGACGCCGAGGGCCGCACCTCCGTTCCCAATGTCTGGGCGGGTGGCGACTGCGTGAAGGCCGGCGAGGACCTGACGGTCACCTCTGTCGCGCAAGGGCGCGACGCGGCCGATTCGATCAACCGCATGCTGGCTGCCGGCGCGCAGCCTTCCGTTGCCGTCGCTTGAGGGAGATGAGACATGGCTGATCTTCGCAACAACTTCGTCGGCATCAAGTCGCCCAATCCGTTCTGGCTGGCCTCCGCGCCGCCGACCGACAAGGCCTACAATGTCGAGCGCGCCTTCAAGGCGGGCTGGGGCGGCGTGGTCTGGAAGACGCTCGGCGAGGAAGGCCCGCCGGTCGTCAACGTCAACGGCCCGCGCTACGGCGCGATCTGGGGCGCCGACCGCCGTCTCCTCGGCCTCAACAATATCGAGCTCATCACCGACCGCGATCTCTACACGAACCTGATCGAGATGAAGCAGGTCAAGATGAACTGGCCGGACCGGGCGCTGATCGCCTCGATCATGGTGCCCTGCGAAGAGGAGAGCTGGAAGGCGATCCTCCCCCTCGTCGAAGAGACCGGCGCCGACGGCATCGAGCTCAATTTCGGCTGTCCGCACGGCATGTCCGAGCGCGGCATGGGCGCGGCGGTCGGGCAGGTGCCGGAATATATCGAGATGGTCGTGCGCTGGTGCAAGCAGTACACCCGCATGCCCGTCATCACCAAGCTGACGCCCAATATCACCGATATCCGCAAGCCCGCCCGCGCGGCCAAGGCCGGCGGCACCGACGCCGTGTCGCTGATCAACACGATCAACTCCATCGTGTCGGTCGACCTCGACAGCTTCGCCCCCAACCCGACGGTCGGCGGCAAGGGCACCCATGGCGGCTATTGCGGCCCGGCGGTCAAGCCCATCGCACTCAACATGGTGGCCGAGATCGCCCGCGACCCGGAGACCTACGGCCTGCCGATCTCGGGCATCGGCGGCGTGACGACATGGCGGGACGCTGCCGAGTTCCTGGCGCTCGGCGCAGGCAACGTGCAGGTCTGCACGGCGGCCATGACCTACGGCTTCAAGATCGTGCAGGAGATGATATCGGGCCTTTCCGACTGGATGGACGCCAAGGGCCACCGCAACCTCGACGACATCTGCGGCCGCGCCGTGCCGAACGTCACGGACTGGCAGTACCTCAACCTCAACTACATCGCCAAAGCCCATATCGACCAGGATGCCTGCATCAAGTGCGGCCGCTGCCACATCGCCTGCGAGGACACCTCGCACCAGGCGATCACCCAGTTCGTCGACGGCGTCCGGCATTTCGAGGTGATGGAGGACGAGTGCGTCGGCTGCAATCTCTGCGTCAACGTCTGCCCGGTCGAGAACTGCATCACCATGGTGGGCCTCGAACCCGGGACGCTCGACCAGCGCACCGGCAAGCCCGTCGACCCGAACTACGCCAACTGGACGACCCATCCGAACAACCCGGCGGCCCGCCAGGCAGCGGAGTAAGCCAACCCGCCGGGGCCTCAGGCCCCGGCGAACTGGTCGTAGGCGCGCATGGCATCGGCCGCATACATCAGTGCCGGCCCGCCCCCCATATAGACGCACATCACCATCACCTCTGCGACCTCCTGTCGGCTGGCGCCCAGCTCGTGCAGCGCCTTGGCATGGAAGCCGATGCAGCCGTCGCAGCGCTGCGTCACGCCAATGGCGAGCGCAATCAATTCCTTCGTCTTCCTGTCCAGCGCGCCTTCGGCGCCCGCGCCCTTCGCTAGCGCCGAAAAGCCCTGCATCGCTTCCGGCGCAAGCTTGCGCAGCTCGCCCATATAGGCCGAGATATCCCTTGTGATCGCCTTGTAGTCCTTCGTCATGGCTCGCTCCTTGCGGCTTTACATTTCATATTTTCTTGATATCATAAAAATATGAATTATAAAGAGATGCCCGTGACAATTACCGAAGAGATGCCGGCGAAGGCCGAGACGGTGGCGAATTTCCTGAAGGGACTCGCCAGTTCCCACCGCCTCCTGATCCTGTGTGCGCTGGCGAACGGCGAGCGCAACGTGACCGAGCTGATCGAGGAGACGGGCATCGCCCAGACCTCGATGTCGCAGCACCTCGCCAAATTGAAGGAGGAAGGGATCGTGCGCTTCCGGCGCGATCACCGCACCCTTTTCTACGCCATCGACCATCCGGCCGTGATGGAGATCATGGCCGTGCTCTACGCCCGCTTCTGCGCAAAGGACCGACCATGACCGCATCCGTGTCCCCGAAAGACGCCGCCCTGTGGCTCGCCTCCGGCGAGGCCGTGCTGGTCGACGTGCGCGAACCGGACGAGTTCCGTGCCGAGCACATCGCCTGCGCCGCCTCGATCCCGCTTTCTTCGCTCGGCCACACGCTTGCCGGCGCGCAGATACCTGCCGACCGCAAGATGATCTTCCAGTGCCTGAAAGGCGCGCGCGGCGAAGCGGCCTGCCGGACGGCCGAAGCGGCCGGCGCAGGCCATGCGGTTTACAATCTCGAAGGCGGTATTGCCGCATGGAAGGAAGCCGGCCTGCCCGTCATCGGCGGTGCCCGGTCGGCGGCGATCCCGCTCTTCCGGCAGGTCCAGATCGCGGTCGGCATCCTGATCGCCGCTCTGGTGGCACTGGGCTTTTCCGGCCTGACCGCCGCCTTCGCCCTTGCCGGCGTCATCGGCATCATGTTGATCTTCGCCGGCACCACGGGCTGGTGTGGCATGGCGATGCTGCTGGCGCGCATGCCCTGGAACCGGCAGCCGGCCTGATGCCCCTTACCCGAAGATGTTGAAGCTCTGCCCCGCGCTATAGGCGAGGAAGGCGAGCGCCGTGAAATAGACGATGGTCAGCGCCACCATTGCGTAGCCGGCGAGCACCACCAGCCCGTCGCGCTGCGAGATGCCGGCGGCGAGCAGCAGGATGGCGACGCCCGGCAGCGTGTTGGAAAAGGGAATGAGCCCGAGCGGCGCCATCAGCAGCAGCCCCGTCCCCATCAGCGCCAGCCCGTTGATCCGGTTCATCACGGCGCCCGTCGTCACCGAGGCGAAGCGCGGCTTGAAGAAGCGGTCGATCCGGCGCAGGAACGTCACGCCGCGCTGGAGCACCGGCCGCAGCCGGCCGCTTTCCAGCCGCCGGTCGGCGACCTTTTCCGGCAGCCAGGGCAGCCGGTTCAGCGTGATCGCCGCGCTGATCAGCACGATGCCCGCGCCAAAAACGGTGGAAACGCCGGGGATCGACACGGGAAAGAGGAAGGGCAGCGACAGGAAGGCGCAGAGGAGCAGCAGGCCGCTTTCCCCCATCATCGTGAGAAGATCGCGCAGCGTGATGTGCTCGCCCCGGATCGAATGGAGGATGTCCTCGAGCAGTTCGCTCGTCTTGCGGTCGGTATCCTTGAAGCCGATAGCTGCCGTCATGAACTGTCCTTTGCCGTGCCGCGTGTCTGTGGGCGGGGAATGCGGCTTTCCTATGGGCTCTGGCGCATCCTCTCGCCCAAGGTTATGAGCAACGGGGCGGGAGGCGGGCAAGCCGCGCCGCAGACGATAGGATGATTTTCTTGACGAAGCGTATGCCGGCCCCGGCGGGCCTTTCCACCCACGCCAGGGGCCATGAGAAGCTGAAGGGCCATCTCGCCATGCTGCTCTTCGCCGTGCTGATCGCCGGCTCCTTCTCCTTCGGCGGGCTCGCGGCCCGCTACATGAAGGCCGAGCCGCTGATGCTCTGGCGCTATATCCTGACCATCGTCGTCATGGCCGTGCTCGCCTTCGGCGTCTTCCGCGTCCCCACGGCCCTGCCGAAACAGGCGTGGCGCTTCCTGCTGCTCGGCGGCCTCATCGCGGCCTATATGCTGACCATGTTCATGGCGCTGGAATTCACCAGCCCCATCGCCACCGGCGCGGTCTTCACCCTGATGCCACTGCTGAGCGCCGCCTTCGCGCTGCCGGTGCTCGGCCAGCGCACCAGGCCGGGCGTTCTGGCGGGCCTCATCATCGCCGCCGCGGGCGCGGTCTGGGTGATCTTCCGCGGAAATGTCGATGCGATCCTCTCCTTTGATGTCGGCACCGGCGAGATGATCTTCTTCGTCGGCGTCATCTGCCATGCGCTCTATGTGCCGCTGATCCGCCGCTTCGACCGGGGCGAGCATGCCGTCGCCTTCGGCTTCTGGGTCACGGTGGGCGCGACGCTCTGGCTGATACCGCCCGGCATAAGAGGCCTCGTCCAGACCGACTTCTCAGCCCTCCCTCTCACCGTCTACGCCGCCGTCGCCTATCTCGCGGTTGTCACCACGGCCCTCACCTTCCTGCTGCTGCAATATGCCTCGAAGCGCCTGCCGGCCTCCAAGCTGCTCGGCTACGGCTACCTGACGCCGAGCTTCATCATCCTGCTGGAAGGCCTGCTCGGCCATGGCTGGGCGAGCCTGCCGGTGCTGGCCGGCGCGCTGGTCACGGCCTGCGGCCTCGCGCTGATGGCTTTCCTGCCCGACTGAATTTTTTTCGGAACGATCCGCCGCGCCGCGCGTTGCCGCCCTGTTGGGGCGCACCTTGAGCAGCGACGGAGTGCGCATTTTGAAGCGATTTGAGATCATCGATGGCATGCGGGGCTATTTCCTCGTCTTCATGCTCATCAACCACCTGATATTCGTCGGCGGCTACTGGATGATGGAGGTGAACCACCGTCAGTTCGCCTTCGTGGAGGACGCGCAGGGTTTCGTCTTCCTCTCCGGCCTGCTGATCGGCATGGTCTATGCCCGCAAGATGCTGAAATACGGCTACGACACCGGGCGCCAACTCATCCGCAACCGCGCCTTCGAGCTCTACCGCTATGCCATGGGAACGGTGATGGCGGTGCTCGTCGTGCAGATGTTCCTGCCCGATGCCTACCGGCTCTGGTACAACTGGCTCGGCACCACGAATTTCGATGAACCGCTGCGGCTGGCGGCCATCGCCACCTTCCTCTTCCAGCCGACTTTCATGGATATCCTGCCGCAATATATCGTCTACATGATCTTCGCGCCGCCGCTCGTCTGGCTGTGCCTGCAGGGCAAGTGGGCGCATGTGCTCGCCGGCTCGCTGATCGCCTGGATGGCCGCGCAGCTCGGCCTTCAGCGCTTCGCCACCGAGCCGCTGAACGCCCTCGTCACCGGCGCCGACGGCCAGGGCATCCGCGCCAGCTTCAACATGCTCGGCTGGCAGATCGTCTTCTTCTCCGCCATGGTGATCGGCGTCCTCACCGCGCAGAAGAAGATCGACTGGCAGGCCATCTTCTCGCCGGAGAGGACATTGCTGCCCAAGGCCGCGCTCGCCATCTGCCTGTTCTTCCTGCCGCTGCGCATCGTCACCGCCTGGGACCTGTTGCCCCAAGCCGTGCTCGACAAATTCGCGACGATGGAGATCCGCGCCGATTTCGGCCCGGTCTACCTCCTCAACTTCGCCGCCGTCGCGACGGGCCTCGCCTGGCTGCTGATCGCCGGCCCGAAGCATCACAATGCCTTCGTCCGCTCGCTTGCCCGCGGCGTGACAGCGGTCTTCACGCTGCGCTTCCTGCGCCTGCTCGGCCGCCATTCGCTGCAGGTCTATGTCTGGCACGTCGCCATCGTCTATGCGGTCTATTATGCGGATGGCCGCACGCCCGCGCTTTCGCAGCTCACCAAGACGACGATCGCGCTGGTGTGCATCGCGCTGCTTCCCCTGCCCGCGCTCTGGCGCGAACGCGATCAGATCGCCGCCGGCCTCTTCGGCCAGCCGAAGGCCGAACCGGTGGAAACGAAGTCTAGATCTGCTGCTCGCTGATATTGAGCCCGGCGACGAAAAGCTGTTCGAGGAAGCGCGCCGCATCCTCGAACCGCCCCTGGCCGGACTGCCCCTGCCCGAGCACTGCGCGCACCTGCACGTCGAAGTCGGCATAGTGCTGCGTGGTCGACCAGATGGAGAAGATGAGGTGATAGGGATCGCATTTGGCGATCTTGCCGGCCTTCGCCCAGCTGCGGATGACCTCCGCCTTCTCGTCCACCAGCGCCTTCAGCGGCCCCTTCAGCTCGTCCTCGATATTGGGCGCGCCCTGCAGGATCTCGTTGGCGAAAAGCCGGCTTTCGCGCGGAAAATCCCGCGCCATCTCCAGCTTGCGGCGGATGTAGCTGCGGATCTCCGAGACCGGATTGCCGCCCGCGTCGAACTCGCGCAGCGGATCGAGCCAGGTGTCGAGGACGCGGGTGATCAGCGCCCGGTGCATCGCCTCCTTGGTGCGGAAATAGTAGAGGAGGTTCGGCTTGGACATGCCGGCGACCTCGGCGATCTGGTCCACCGTCGCGCCGCGGAAGCCGTGCAGCGAAAAGACCTCCAGCGCCGCTTCGAGGATCTGCTCTTCCTTGGCTTCCTGGATGCGCGTGCGCCGCTGTGTCCTCGCCGCCCTCGGTAGTGCCATCGTGCCCCCTCGGCGTCCTCCGCCGCGCGGAAAAGTGCCGTCAAATTCACCAGTTTAACCAGCCGCCATTTTCTTGGCGCTCACCAAAGGTTTTTGGTTTTTCGGCTTGAGTGCCGCAACGGAAGCTGTAATGTTTACCAACCGGTCAAATTATCAGACAGTTATCAAGTAAAGGCAACTGCTCTGAACGGACGGCGCAAAAACAACAATCGCGCTGCCGGCCGGTGGGAACAAAATGGGGCCTCAAAGAGCCCGAAGACGTGGGAGCATACGACATGGCCGCACCCGGCGAGAACATGCGTGTCAACGCGGACCGCCTGTGGGATTCCCTCATGGACATGGCGAAGATCGGCCCCGGCATCGCCGGCGGCAACAATCGCCAGACGCTGACCGATTCAGACGCCGAGGGCCGACGCCTCTTCCAGACATGGTGCGACGACGCGGGCCTGACCATGGGCGTCGACACGATGGGCAACATGTTCATGACGCGCGCCGGCACCGATCCGGACGCCCTGCCCGTCTATGTCGGCTCGCATCTCGATACCCAGCCGACAGGCGGCAAGTATGACGGCGTGCTCGGCGTGCTCGCAGGCCTGGAGGTCGTGCGCTCGCTGAACGACCTCGGCATCGAAACGAAGCACCCGATCGTCGTCACCAACTGGACGAACGAGGAAGGCGCCCGCTTCGCCCCCGCCATGCTCGCCTCCGGCGTCTTCGCCGGCGTGCACACGCAGGACTACGCCTATGGCCGCAAGGACCCGGAAGGAAAGACCTTCGGCGACGAGCTGAAGCGCATCGGCTGGGTCGGCGACGAGGCGGTCGGCGCGCGAAAAATGCACGCCTATTTCGAATACCACATCGAGCAGGGACCGATCCTCGAAGCCGAGAAGAAGGAAATCGGCGTCGTCACCCACTGTCAGGGCCTGTGGTGGCTGGAATTCACGCTGACCGGCCGCGAGGCGCATACCGGCTCGACGCCGATGGCGATGCGCGTCAATGCCGGCCTTGCCATGGCGCGCATCCTCGAAATGGTGCAGACGGTCGCCATGGAGAACCAGCCGGGCGCCGTCGGCGGCGTCGGCCAGATGTTCTTCTCGCCGAACTCGCGCAATGTGCTGCCCGGCAAGGTCGTCTTCACCGTCGACATCCGCTCGCCCGACCAGAACAAGCTCGACGGCATGCGCGCCCGCATCGAGGCGGAAGCCCCGAAGATCTGCGAGGCGCTCGGCGTCGGCTGCTCCGTCGAGGCGGTCGGCCATTTCGACCCCGTCACCTTCGACCCGACGCTTGTCGCGACCGTCCGCAAGGCCGCCGAGGACCTCGGCTACAGCCACATGAACCTCATCTCCGGCGCGGGCCACGACGCCTGCTGGGCCGCGAAGGTCGCCCCCGCCACGATGATCATGTGCCCCTGCGTCGGCGGCCTCTCGCACAACGAGGCGGAGGACATCTCGAAGGAATGGGCCGCCGCCGGCGCGGACGTGCTGCTCCATGCGGTGATCGAGACGGCGGGCATCGCCGAGTGATCCTCAACCGCCCGGCCAGCCGGGCGGCTCCACGCGTTGCGTGCACGAAAATCAAGACAGGGAACGGACCAACATGAGCACAGTCATCAAGGGCGGTACCATTGTCACCGCCGACCTGACCTACAAGGCGGACGTCAAGATCGAAGGCGGGAAGATCGTCGGAATCGGGCCGGACCTTTCCGGCGACGAGGTGCTGGATGCGGCGGGCTGCTATGTCATGCCGGGCGGCATCGACCCGCATGTGCATCTCGAAATGCCCTTCATGGGCACCTATTCGGCCGACGATTTCGAAAGCGGCACGCGGGCCGGCCTTGCCGGCGGCACGACCATGGTGGTCGATTTCTGCCTGCCCGATCCCGGCCAGTCGCTGCTCGACGCCTTGAAGCGCTGGGACAACAAGTCGACCCGCGCCAACTGCGATTATTCCTTCCACATGTCCGTGACCTGGTGGGGCGAGCAGGTCTTCGACGAGATGAAGACCGTCGTCGAGGAAAAGGGCATCAACACCTTCAAGCACTTCATGGCCTACAAGGGCGCGCTGATGGTGAACGACGACGAGATGTTCGCCTCGTTCCAGCGCTGCGCCGCGCTCGGCGCGCTGCCGCTCGTCCATGCGGAGAACGGCGATGTTGTCGCCGCCATGCAGCAGAAGCTGATGGACGAGGGCAACAACGGACCGGAGGGCCACGCTTATTCCCGCCCGCCCTCCGTCGAGGGCGAGGCGACGAACCGCGCCATCATCATCGCCGACATGGCGGGTGCCCCGCTCTATGTCGTGCACACTTCCTGCGAACAGTCGCACGAGGCGATCCGCCGCGCCCGGCAGAACGGCATGCGCGTCTATGGCGAACCGCTGATCCAGCACCTGACGCTGGACGAGAGCGAATATTTCGACAAGGACTGGGACCACGCCGCCCGCCGCGTCATGAGCCCGCCCTTCCGCAACAGGCAGCACCAGGATTCGCTCTGGGCCGGCCTTGCCAGCGGCTCGCTGCAGGTGGTGGCGACCGACCACTGCGCCTTCACGACCGGGCAGAAGCGCACCGGCATCGGCGATTTCCGCAAGATCCCGAACGGCACCGGGGGCCTGGAAGATCGCATGCCGATGCTCTGGACGCACGGCGTCAACACCGGCCGCCTCACCATGAACGAGTTCGTCGCCGTCACCTCCACCAACATCGCCAAGATCCTCAACGTCTATCCGCGCAAGGGCGCGATCCTTGTCGGCGCCGATGCCGATATCGTCGTCTGGGACCCGAAGCGCAGCAAGACCATCTCGGCGAAGAACCAGCAATCCTCCATCGAATACAATGTCTTCGAGGGCAAGGAAGTGACCGGCCTGCCGCGCTACACGCTGACGCGCGGCGTCGTCGCCGTCGAGGAGAGCACAGTCAAGACCCGCGAGGGCCACGGCCAGTTCGTCAGGCGCGAGCCCTTCACGGCGGTCAACAAGGCGCTCTCCACCTGGAAGGAGATCACCGCGCCGCGCAAGGTGGAGCGCAGCGGCATCCCGGCGAGCGGCGTCTGATGGGCGCCGGCCGTTCGCTTCCCGCTCTTCTGTTCGGCATCCTCCTCGCCGGTCCGGCGGGAGCGGCGGCCGTGGTCGACGGCAACTATGGCGACAAGGAAGGCTGCCTCTATTCCGAAACCGGCGAATCCTCGGGCAGCGACATCTTCTTCCTTCTCAACAGGGAAGGCGTGACCACCGCCGTTTCCTACTGCGCCTTCAAGGGTGCCGGCCGGAAGGTGGGCGGCGCGACGGTGATATCCGCCGAATGCCACGAAGAGGGCGCGACCGAGGCGACGCCCTACGAGATGACGCTGACGCCGGACCATGGCGGCTACACGGTCGGCTTTGCCGACGGCACGCGCTGGGGGCCGCTGATGCGGTGCAAGAAGTGACGGGTGGGCATCCGGCATATAGACGCCTACGCGGGAACCAGCGCATCGAGATGCGGCAGAAGCACCACGCTCTCCTGCTCGTGGGGATCTGTCCGGGCGACGACGGCGCAGACCGGCGCGTCGGAGAGATTGGCGGGAAGATGCGGCACGCCGGCGGGAATGTAGAACATCTCGCCCGCCCTGACGATCACATGGTTCTCCAGCCGCGCGCCGTACCAGGTATGCGCCTCGCCGGAGAGCACGTAGATCGCGGTTTCGTGGCTCTCGTGCAGATGCGCCTTCGCCCGCCCGCCCGGCGGGATCGTCAGCAGATGCATGCAGATGCCGGAGGCGCCCACCGTCTCGCGGGCAATGCCCTCGAAATAGCTGAACCCCTGCTTTCCGTCATAGGTTCCGCCCGGGCGCACCACCCGGCATTCGGCCGTCGTTTCCACCGCCATCGTCTCCTCCACCGATCCCAGCGTGAGAATTCCGTGCCTAAATTGATACTGCAGACAATGCCGATTGCAATGCCGGGAACGGACATGCAGTCTGCCGAAAACCGCGCCCTTGCAGGTGCCGAAAGATGACCCGTATGTCCTCGTCCGATACCGTCGTCTCCGCGAAAGATCTCGGCCTGACCTTCCAGACGGCCGACGGCCCCGTCACGGCGCTTTCCGACGTCAACCTTTCCGTCGAGAAGGGCGATTTCGTCTCCTTCATCGGCCCGTCCGGCTGTGGCAAGACGACGTTCCTGCGCGTCATCGCCGATCTTGAGAAGCCGACATCCGGGGCGATCACCGTCAACGGCATGACGCCGGAGGAAGCCCGCCGGCACCGCGCCTACGGCTATGTCTTCCAAGCCGCCGCGCTCTATCCCTGGCGCACCATCGAGAACAACGTCGCCCTGCCGCTCGAAATCATGGGCTATTCGAAGGAGGACCGGAAGGCGCGCATCGAGCGCACCCTCGATCTCGTCAACCTTTCGGGCTTCGGCAAGAAATACCCCTGGCAGCTTTCGGGCGGCATGCAGCAGCGCGCCTCCATCGCCCGTGCGCTCGCCTTCGACGCCGACCTCCTCCTGATGGACGAACCCTTCGGCGCGCTCGACGAAATCGTCCGCGACCACCTCAACGAACAGCTCCTGAAGCTCTGGGCCGCGACGCGGAAGACCATCTGCTTCGTCACGCACTCGATCCCCGAGGCCGTCTATCTCTCGACGAAGATCGTCGTCATGAGCCCCCGCCCCGGCCGCGTCACCGACGTGATCGAATCCCCGCTGCCCAAGGATCGCCCCCTCGGCATCCGCGAAACGCCGGAATTCCTGGAGATCGCGCATCGCGTTCGCGAGGGGCTTCGCGCCGGACACAGCTACGAGGAGCACGCCTGATGACGTTCTCCTCCGTCCCTTCCCCGTCGCGGAGCTGACCCATGGAACAGGCAAGTTTCCTTCGCGACCGCCTGCTTCCGATAGGCACCGTCCTCGTCGCCCTCATCGCTCTCTGGTATGTCTTCTCCGCCGTGCTCAATGCGCCCTTCGAGCGCGACACCGCGGCGCGGGCCGGCGGGACGATCGGCTTCATGGAGCTGCTGCCGAAGACCATGGCGCAGGAGCGGCCGGTGCTGCCGGCGCCGCACCAGGTCTTCGCCGAGCTCTGGGACACCACCGTCAACAAGGCGATCACCTCCAAGCGCAGCCTCGTCTATCATGCCTGGGTCACGCTGTCGGCGACGCTGCTCGGCTTTGCCATGGGGGCCCTGCTCGGCATCCTGCTCGCCATCGCCATCGTGCACAACCGCGCCATGGACCGCTCGCTGATGCCCTGGGTCATCGCCAGCCAGACGATCCCCATCCTCGCCATCGCGCCGATGATCATCGTCGTGCTGAACGCGGTGGGCATTTCCGGCCTGATGCCGAAGGCGCTGATCTCGACCTACCTGTCCTTTTTCCCCATCGTCGTCGGCATGGTGAAGGGCCTGCGCAGCCCCGAGCAGATCCAGCTCGACCTGATGCACACCTACAACGCCTCCCCGGCGCAGACCTTCTGGAAGCTGCGCTGGCCCGCCTCCATGCCCTATCTCTTCACCTCGCTGAAGGTGGCGGTCGCGATCTCGCTGGTCGGCGCCATCGTCGGGGAGCTGCCGACGGGCGCCGTCGCCGGCCTCGGCGCGCGCCTCCTCGCCGGCTCCTATTACGGCCAGACGGTGCAGATCTGGGCGGCGCTCTTCATGGCGGCGGGCGTTGCGGCGCTGCTCGTCATCATCGTCGGCATCGCGCACAATCTCGTCCTCAAGCGCATGGGGGCACGGGCATGAATGCATCGATCCTGATCGCCGCCGTCGTCTTCTGGCTCGCCGCCTGGGCGTTCAACGAATGGCTGGTGCGCCGGAAATTCCTGAACCCCGCCGCCGACCGCGCCGCACGCCTTGCCGTGCCGCTGATCTTCGGCGCCACCATCCTCGTGCTCTGGGAAGGCATCGTCCGGGGCTTCAACGTCCCCTCCGTCCTGCTGCCGCCGCCGAGCATGATCTGGACGCGGCTCATCGGCTCCGTGCCGACGCTCTGGGCGGATTTCCGCCAGACCTTCCTGAAATCCGTGCTGGTCGGCTATGCACTCGGCTGCGGCCTCGGTTTCCTCGTCGCCATCCTCATCGACCGCTCGCCCTTCCTGCAGAAGGGCCTTCTGCCGCTCGGCAATTTCGTGTCGGCTTTGCCGGTCATCGGCGTCGCACCGATCATGGTCATGTGGTTCGGCTTCGACTGGCAGTCCAAGGTCGCCGTCGTCGTCATCATGACCTTCTTCCCCATGCTGGTGAACACCGTTTCCGGCCTTGCCGCCACCAGCCACATGGAGCGCGACCTGATGCGCACCTATGCCGCCGACTGGTTCCAGACGCTGGTGAAACTGCGCCTGCCGGCCGCCTGGCCCTTCATCTTCAATGCCCTCAAGATTAATTCCACGCTGGCCCTCATCGGCGCCATCGTGGCCGAGTTCTTCGGAACGCCCATCGTCGGCATGGGTTTCCGGATCTCCACGGAAGTGGGCCGCATGAATGTCGACATGGTCTGGGCCGAAATCGCGGTCGCCGCGGTGGCTGGCTCCGTCTTCTACGGGATCGTCGCGCTTGTCGAGCGGGTCGTCACGTTCTGGCATCCGTCTGTCCGCGGTGGACAGGCTTAACAAGAAGAAAGAGGGAACTGACATGAAAACGAAGATCGCATCGCTGCTTGTGGCAAGCGCCTTCTCGCTTGCCGCGTTCCAGGCCGGGGCCGCCGACAAGGTGACGCTCCAGCTCAAATGGGTGACCCAGGCCCAGTTCGGCGGCTACTATGTCGCGAAAGACAAGGGCTTCTACGAGGAAGAGGGCCTCGACGTCGAGATCAAGCCGGGCGGCCCGGACATCGCCCCCGCGCAGGTGATCGCCGGCGGCGGCGCCGATGTCATCGTCGACTGGATGCCCTCGGCGCTGGCAACGCGCGAGAAGGGCGTGCCGCTCGTCAACATCGCCCAGCCCTTCAAGTCCTCGGGCATGATGCTGACCTGTCTGAAGGAATCCGGCGTCAAGGGCCCGGACGACTTCAAGGGCAAGACGCTCGGCGTCTGGTTCTTCGGCAACGAATATCCCTTCCTCTCCTGGATGAGCCACCTGAAGATCCCGACCGAGGGCGGGCCGGACGGCGTGACCGTCCTCAAGCAGGGCTTCAATGTCGATCCGCTGATCCAGAAGCAGGCCGCCTGCATCTCGACCATGACCTATAACGAATACGGCCAGGTCCTCGATGCCGGCATCAAGCCGGAAGACCTCGTCACCTTCAAATATGAGGACCAGGGCGTCGCGACGCTGGAAGATGGCCTCTACGTGCTGGAGGACAAGCTCAAGGATCCGGCCTTCAAGGAGAAGATGGTCAAGTTCGTGCGCGCCTCCATGAAGGGCTGGAAATATGCCGAGGAGCATCCGGACGAGGCCGCCGAGATCGTTCTGGAGAACGACTCGACCGGTGCGCAGACCGAGGCACATCAGAAGTTCATGATGGGCGAGGTCGCCAAGCTGACCGCCGGCTCCAACGGCGCGCTCGACGAGGCCGACTACAAGCGCACCGTCGAATCGCTGCTCGCCGGCGGCTCCGATCCGGTCATCTCCAAGGAGCCGCAGGGCGCCTGGACGCACGAGATCACCGACGAAGCGCTCAAGTAATCAGTGACTTGCCGGATATTTGCGACGTGCGGGGCCCTGCGCCCCGCACGTTTCGTTTTGAGGTATCGTCCCGGCATCCTTCCGCCGCCATGGAAATGCCAAACACCTAAAATAATGAGGCACCATTTCGTTACCCCTTGTAAGCGCTGGAAACGCCGATTACATAGACCGCGCAGTTGGAACCTGGAGAGGCCGGAAGCCGTTCCGCGTCCGCCATACTGGCAGGAATAAGTCCGGCATAATCAAAAGAAGAGCGCCCGGACCAAGATCATAAAGTCATGCTTTTGGGAAAGTTCGGCCTATGGCTTCTGGACACAGGACAGTTCTCTCTTTTTCCGTCGCTGCATTCATGACGGCCGCGCCTGCCCTCGCCTTTGCCGCCGATGCGTCGACGGGCGATGCCTCCGGGCAGGAACAGACGCAAAATCTTCCGGCAATCGTCGTCACCGCCGCTGAAAAGCGCCCCGTCGTCGACCGCGTGATCGCCACCGGCACCGTCCAGGCGGTGGAGGAGGTCTATGTGACGCCGCTCGTCGATGGCCTTTCCATCCGCACGCTTGCCGCCGATGTCGGCGACCGCGTGGAGGCGAACGGCACGCTGGCGACGCTCAACGACGACGCGCTCGTCCTGCAGAAGAGCCAGACCGAGGCCTCGCTGGCGAAAGCAAACGCCGCCCTCGCGCAGATCAAGGCCCAGCTCGTCGAGGCGAAGGCCAATGCGGACGAGGCCGTGCGCGCCCGCGACCGCGCCCAGCGCCTCGTCAAGTCCGGCTCACAGTCACAGGCGAATGCCGATCAGGCCGTCGCCACGGCCGATGCCGCGCTCGCCCGCGTCAATTCCGCCGAACAGGCGATCGCCGTTTCCGAAGCCGACATCAAGGTGGCGCAGTCGCAGATCGACGACATCGACCTGAAGCTTGCCCGCACCGCCGTCAAGTCGCCGGTCGCCGGCGTGGTTTCCGCCCGCACGGCCAAGATCGGCGCAATCGCCAGCGGCGCCTCCTCCCCCCTCTTCACCGTCATCCGCGACGGGGCCATCGAACTGAAGGCCGACGTCTCGGAAGACGCGATCCTCAAGCTCGCGCCGGGGCAGAAGGCGACCGTCACGCTCGCCGGCGGCGCGGCGAAGCTCAAGGGCGACGTGCGCCTCGTCGAGCCGACGCTCGACGCGCAAAGCCGGCTCGGCCGCGTCTATATCCGCTTCGACGAGCCGGGCAAGGCGCGCGCCGGCATGTTCGCGAGCGCGGAGATCGTCATCGAGGAACGGCAGGGCATCGTCCTGCCGCTTTCCGCCATCACGACGGCGGACGGCAAGACGGTGGCCCGCAGGGTGGAGAACGGCGTGGTGAAGCTGGTCCCGGTGGAAACCGGCATTCAGGACGGCCAGGTGATCGAGATCGTCAGCGGTCTTGCGGCCGGCGACGAGGTGGTCGCGAAGGCCGGCGCCTATGTGCGCGACGGCGACCGCATCAACCCGGTCCATGCCGAGGAAGCCTCGGCCACGAAATGACGGGAGGCCCCGCAGGTCGCGGGGCTGCGATGCCGGGCTGGGGCGCCCGGCGGCATGACGGACGATCCGGGGCGGATCGCTCCGAGGGAACGTCCGGTCTCGCAAAGAGGATTTTGGGGACATGAATTTTTCAGCCTGGTCCATTCGCAACCCGATTGCGCCGCTGCTCGCGTTTTTCCTGCTGCTCTATGTCGGCATCCAGTCGTTCTATTCGCTGCCGATCACGCGGTTCCCGAATATCGACGTGCCCGTCGTCGCCATTTCCGTGACGCAGAGCGGCGCCGCGCCGGCCGAGCTCGAGGTGCAGGTCACCAAGGAGATCGAGGACGCGGTTGCCGGCATCGAGGGCGTCAAGGACATCATGTCCACCGTCACCGACGGCAGCTCCGTCACCTCGGTGCTTTTCGAGATCGAGAAGCCGACCAATCAGGCGCTGCAGGACGTCAAGGACGCCATCGACCGCATCCGCAGCGATCTGCCGGCCTCCATCGAGGAGCCGGTCGTCACCAAGATCGACGTCGAGGGCCAGGCGATCCAGACCTTCGCCGTCTCCTCGCCCAACATGACGCTGGAAGAGCTGTCCTGGTTCGTCGACGACAAGGTCAAGCGCGCCCTGCAGGGTCAGCCCGGCATCGGCAAGATCGACCGCTTCGGCGGCGCCGACCGCGAGGTGCGCGTCGACCTCAATCCCGACAAGCTGGAATCCTTCGGCGTCTCCGCCGCGGACGTGAACCGGCAGATCCGCAGCATGAATGCGGATGCCGGCTCCGGCCGCGGCCAGATCGCCGGCGCCGAACAGGCGATCCGCACGCTGGGCGACGCCCGCTCGGTGGAAAAGCTCACCAACACGATGATCGCGCTGCCGAACGGCCGCTTCGTGCGGCTCTCCGAGCTCGGCAAGATCAGCGACACCTATGAGGAACCGCGCTCCTTCTCGCGCTTCAACGGCACCCCGGTCGTGACCTTCGCGGTCTTCCGCTCCAAGGGCGCCAGCGAGGTGACGGTGGCCGAATCCGTCGCCAAATCGCTCGAAAAGGTGCGCACGCAATATCCGAACGTCTCCATCGAGATGGTCGACGATTCCGTCTACTTCACCTACGGCAACTACGAGGCGGCGCTTCACACGCTGATGGAGGGCGCGCTGCTCGCCGTCATCGTCGTGTTCCTCTTCCTGCGCAACTGGCGGGCGACGCTGATTTCCGCGGTGGCGCTGCCGCTGTCGGCAATCCCCACCTTCTTCGTCATGGACCTTCTCGGCTTCTCGCTGAACCTCGTCTCGTTCCTGGCGCTGACGCTGGCGACCGGCATCCTCGTCGACGACGCCATCGTGGAGATCGAGAACATCGCGCGGCATATCCGCATGGGCAAGACGCCCTACCGGGCCGCCATCGAAGCCGCCGACGAGATCGGCCTTGCCGTCATCGCGACGACCTTCACCATCATCGCGGTCTTCGTGCCGGTCTCCTTCATGCCGGGCATTCCGGGCCAGTATTTCATCCAGTTCGGCCTGACGGTCGCCGTCGCCGTGTTCTTCTCGCTCATGGTGGCGCGCCTCATCACGCCCGTCATGGCGGCCTATCTCATGCGCTCCGGCGATGCGGACGGCCATGGCGAGGAGAAGGAAGGCGCCTTCATGCGCTTCTATACCTGGCTCGTCAGCAAGACGACGAGCAGGTGGTATGCCCGCTATGCGACGCTGCTTGCGGCCATCGCCTTCCTCGTCGCCTCCGTCGCCCTGCTCTCCACCGTGCCCGGCAGCTTCCTGCCGCCGGAAGACGCCTCGCGCGTCGTGCTCTCGGTCGAGCTGCCGCCGGACGCCATGCTGGACGACACGGATCGCACCACGACGCAGATCTACGACCGCATCAAGAACATCGACGGCGTGCAGAGCGTCTTCGTGCTCGGCGGCTCCTCGCCGAAGGGCGACCTGGAACTGCGCCGCGCCTCCGTCACCGTCATCCTCGACAAGCTGGAGCATTCGCTCACCCACAAGCTGGTGAACGACGTGCTGGGCCGCATCCCCTTCATCGGCCCGTACCTGCCGAAGATGGAGGCCAAGGGCCGGCTGCGGCCGCAATGGGATATCGAGAAGGAGCTCTTCGCGACCCTGCGCGACATTCCCGACGTGCGCATCATCAAGCTCAACGACCGCGGCGAGCGCGACCTTGCCTTCAACCTGCTCTCCAACGACGAGGCGGCCCTCAACGATACCGTCGCGGTGCTGGAATCCAGGCTGCGTGCCGATCCGCTGCTCGCCAATGTCAGCTCGGAAGGCTCGCTGCCGCGGCCGGAGCTGCAGATCCGCCCGCGCGACGACCAGATGGCCCGCTTCGGCATCACCACGGCGCAGATCGCCGAGATCGTGCGCGTCGCCACCATCGGCGATATCGACTCCCAGCTCAGCAAGGTCTCGCTCGACGACCGCCTCATTCCGATCCGCGTCCAGGTCGACCGCAGCTTCCGCACCGACCTTGCCGCCATCCGCAACCTGAAGATCCAGACGGCGGCCGGCCAGTTCGTGCCGCTCTCCTCGGTCGCCGACATCGACTATTCGGAAGGACCGAGCTCGGTGAAGCGGCATGACCGCAACCGCGTCGTCTCCATCGGCTCCGACCTCAGGCAGGGCGTCGCCCTCGACACGGCGACCGCCCGCTTCAAGGAGATCGCCTCCGGCATCGACATGCCGCCGACCGTGCAGTTCGCCGAAAGCGGCGACGCGGAGGTGCAGGCGGAGATGCAGCAGTCCTTCGGCAACGCCATGCTGCTCGGCCTGCTGCTGGTGCTGATGGTGCTGATCCTGCTCTTCAAGGACGTGATCCAGCCCTTCACCATCATCCTCTCGCTGCCGCTCGCCATCGGCGGCGTGGCGGCGGGCCTCATCCTGACGCAGAACGCGCTCTCCATGCCCGTCCTCATCGGCATCCTGATGCTGATGGGCATCGTGACGAAGAACGCCATCCTGCTCGTCGACTTCGCCATCGAGATGATGCACCACGGCATGGAGCGCGTGCATGCGATGATCGAGGCCGGCCGCAAGCGCGCCCGTCCGATCGTCATGACCTCCATCGCCATGTCGGCGGGCATGCTGCCCTCGGCGCTCGGCGTCGGCGAAGGCGGCTCGTTCCGCTCGCCCATGGCGATCGCGGTGATCGGCGGCATCATCGTCTCGACGGTGCTCTCGCTCGTCGTCGTGCCGTCCTTCTTCCTCATCATGGACGACGTCTCGCGATTCCTCGGCTGGCTCTTCGGCCGCTTCGTCGGCAGGAAGGACGACGAGCAGCTCGCCATGAAGCCGGAAGACCTCACCCGCCTTGCCGACCAGACCGCCCGCGACGTCGCCGATCTCGAAAAGCGGATCGATACGCTCGAAAGGAAGAACGGCGAGCGCAAACCCTTCAGCGTGGTGCATCACTCGCCGCTCGCAGCCGAATAGGCGCCACCCATCGAAATAAAACGGCCGGCCCTCGCAAAAGCGGGCCGGCCGTTTTCGTTGTTTGATCGAAATCAAGCAAGCTTGGCCGATCCTCGACTATCGTTCTTCCATCCAAGACCACAGGATGCCTGCGGGAGCCCGGAGTGAGATCGATGAACAGGCTGATGAAACCCGGTGCACGGGAACGCGAAACGCTGCTGAACGCCGGCCTTCTTTCCATGCTCGGCGTGGAGAGCGTCGCGGCGATGATGGAGATCGCGGTGATCGGCAACCTGCCGGCGCGCCAGATGCTGTTCCGCGAGGGCGAGCCCGCCGACATGCTGCATTGCGTGCTCTCGGGCTATATCCGCGTCTACAAGCTCGACCCCGACGGGCGTGAGGCCGACGTGGAGCTCTACGGCCCCGGCGACGTGGTGGGCGCCAGCGTCGTGCTGGAGGGCGGGCGCTACCCGGCCACCGCGCAGGCGGCGGAACCGTCGCTCATCGCCCGCTTCGACCTGAAGCGCGTGCGCGACATCGCCGCCCGCCGGCCCGATCTTGCCATGGCGCTGGCCACAACTCTTTCCAGCCAACTCGGCCGGGCCTTCGCAAGCCTTTCCGACGACCGGCTGCACACCGCGCCGCAACGCGTCGCGCGCTACCTGCTCTCCCATTGCTCGGTGGACGGCAAGCCTTCCAGCTTCCGCCTGCCCTACCAGAAGAGCCTGCTTGCCGGAAAGCTCGGCCTCGCGCCGGAAGCGCTTTCCCGCGCCTTCTCGCTGCTGCGCAGCCACGGCGTCAGCGTGCGCGGTCGCCTCGTCCATATAGGCGATCCCGAGGCATTGCGGCGCGTCTGATCAGAGCCCGCCCTCGGCCCCTGAGGACATCGACGATCCAGTCGACCGTCGCTGCGCTTCATGTCGAAGTAGACGAAGAAACGCACGCACATGTGCCCGGCATCTTATAGACGGGATCAGCTTCTCTGGCAGGCGGAAGGAGGATCGAGACGGTCGAGGCGCCCAGCGGCGATGCGGGCGTCCACCCAGCGCCGCTCGGCGGCGAAGGGATGCCACATCCAGCCCTCATGGCCGAAACCGGCAAGGGATACATGGTCGCCGGCCCCGGCCACGCTGTCGAGCACATGGGCGATGACGACAAGCCCGGAACTCGGCACCACATAGGGCGCCGGGTCGAAGGCCCGGAGCGAGGCGACGACCGCGTGATGCACGGCGGCGGGGACGACCTTCAGGCGCCGGCCCGTCATCTCGGCGAAGGTGCGGAAGCCGTCGGTATGGTCGTCGCAGAAATCGTCGAGGTCCGGGTGGCTTTCGGCAAGCGGCGCACGCAGCGCGGCGAAGACCTCCGAAGCGCGCACGCACCAGATTTCCCCGGCCTGCCGCACGGTTTCGCTCGCCTTCCATCGTCCGCCGGCAAGCATCTCCATCGCCGGGCGGCCGGTATTGCACACGGCGACGACGTCGGTCTTGCGGCCGCCGCGCCCCGCCGAGCGGCACCCGTTGAAGCGGATCACCACATCCGCGGCGTCGATCGTTCCGGCCACCCCGTCCGGAATGTCGCCGTTGCCGACGATGACGATCCTGCGCGACACCGATGCCCCCTCAGTTTTCCTGCTCGTAGACGGCTTTCAGTTCCTCGGTGCGCTTGCGCGTGAGGTCGGCAAGACAACCGGAAACCAGCAGCGGCTCCATGGAGCCGCCACGCGCCTCGAAACCGGCAAGCTCGCACTGGCCGTCGCGATAGCCGATCCATGCGCGCTGGGCGTTCTTCAGCGCGTTGACGGCGCCGACATATTGCTCGCCCATGCCGCGGGCGTCCGCGTCCATCGTCTGCGCCGCGGCCATCGCCTTGCGATAGGCGACGTTGAGCGCCTTGTCGGCCTCCTCATAGTCGCGCCGGGCGCAAATGTTCATATCCGCCTGGGTCATGGCGTTGTCGCAATCGACCTCGGGCTCGTCCGCCTGCGCCATGGCGAAGGCAGATGAAAGGAGGAGTGCCGCGGACGCGAGAAGAAGGTGGCGACGCATCTCAGAGCCTCCCCATCATGCATGGACGCAGACCGTGGATTTCCCGATTGCCGACAAAGGGGATGAGCCGGACCCTGCCGGTCCGGAGGAGATTGGAATGGTAGTGGCTGCCGACCTGGCTCGGCCGGTCGCCTTCGGCGGCGATGATTTCCCTCGGGATCATGTTTTCCTCATGCAGCTTCTGCCGGCCCGCAGCCTTCGGCTTTCAGGACCCGCTTGGTGGATGCCGGATATTTCGCAAGAAGCGCCGCCGGCCGGATCGGCCGGGGGACGAATTCGCCGCCGCAATTCGGGCAGGCGCCGCCGAGGGCGCCCGCAACGCAATCCGCGCAGAACGTGCATTCGAAGGTGCAGATCATCGCCTCGCGGCTCTCCGGCGGAAGGTCGCGGTCACAGCATTCGCAGTTCGGTCTGATCTCGAGCATGGGGCCTACCGTATCGGTTCGTGGACGGTCACGCGCTTCGTGCCGCCGGAAAAGGTCACTTTCACCTGGATATCGTGGATCATCCCGGGGATTCGCTCCATGGCCCGGCCACGCGTCAGGACATGCGCACCCGCCTCGATCGGCAGTTCGTCCTTTTCACGGGATGTCAGGTTCATCGGCGACCCGTCGATTGTCCTCTAGAGATTCCCGATTTTTGGCACGCCAACGCCATCAAGCAAGTACGAAATGCGGGGATGCAGCTTTTTCCGAGGGCGAAGCCGTCTTCGGCGATGACACGCACCTCGTGCTTGTCCCGCCGGCGGCCGGAACCGATGCGGCGGCTCGCGCAAGTGACGGGGCACGCGCCCGGCCCCTTCGCCCACGAAAAAGCCCGGCGCGAAGGCCGGGCCGAAATCGAGGCGGTCGGGCGGCGTGCATGCGCCGCCCGTTCCGGAACGAGGACTATTCGTTCTGGGAGTAGGTGTACTTGCCGTCTTCACCCTTCTTCCAGGTGTACAGGACGTAGTCCGGACGGGTGATGTCACCCTTCTCGTCGAAGCTCAGTTCGCCGATGACGGTCTTGAACGGACCCTTCGACTTCAGGGCTTCGGCCACGGCCTGCGGGTCGTTGCCGCCGGCTGCTGCTGCCGCCTGCGCGATGACCTGAACGGCCGCGTAAGCGTAGAGCGTGTAGGCTTCCGGCTCGAAACCGGCAGCGCGGAACTTCTCGACGAGCTCCTTGGCGGCGGGGTTCTTGCGCGGGTCCGGAGCGAAGGTCATCAGCGTGCCGTCGACGGCGTCGCCGGCGATCGAAGCCAGTTCGTTCGAAACGATACCGTCGCCCGAGATGAACTGGGCCTTCAGGCCCTGGTCGGCCGACTGGCGCTCGATAAGGCCGAACTCGGTGTGCAGGCCGCCCCAGTAGACGACCGTCACGCCGGCTTCCTTCATCTTGGCGATGAGGGCCGAGAAGTCCTTGTCGCCGACATTGACGCCTTCATAGAGGGTCTCGGTCACGCCGGCTTCGTTCATGAACTTCTTGGTTTCGTCGGCAAGGCCCTGACCGTAAGGCGTCTTGTCGTGCAGAACGGCAACCTTGGCGTCCTTGAAGTTGGCCGCGATGAAGGAGCCTGCCACGGAGCCCTGCTGGTCGTCACGGCCGCAGGTGCGGAACGTGTTCCACAGGCCGCGCTCCGTATAGGTCGGGCTGGTGGCCGCCGGCGAGACTTCCAGGATGCCGTTTTCGGCATAGACTTCCGAAGCCGGGATGGAAACGCCCGAGTTGAAGTGGCCGACAACGAACTTCACGCCGTCAGCGACGAACTTGTTGGCGACCGAAACGCCCTGCTTGGCGTCCGAGACGTCGTCGCCGATCGAGACCTTGATCTGTTCGCCGTTGATGCCGCCGGCTGCGTTGAGGTCTGCGACCGCCTGCTCGGCGCCCTTCTGGATCTGCGCGCCGAAAGCGGCGTTGGGGCCCGTGATCGGAGCACCGATACCCAAAAGCACATCGGCCCAGGCGCTGCCGCTGAAAGCGACCATTGCAGCCAAAGCAACAGCCGACATGAGAGACTTCTTCATATTATTACTCCCAATTTGAAGCGGGTTGATTTCGACCGGGCGCAACACCCGCATTCATTGCGCCGGTATTTATTCCGCCGCCGAAGCCGGCTGCGGGTTCCCTCTGATTATTTGGCTTTCCAGGAGAAGGGCGAGGCCTTTTCATAGAGCCAGTAGTAGTTGTTGGTCATCTGCCGCGTACGGTAGTAGCGGTAGCCGAGCGTAGCAAACAGCAAAAGCACGACGGTGTCCACGGCATAGTATTGCGGCGTGAGCATGGTGCCGTGGAAGAGCGCGTGGTGGATGAAGCGGATGCCGGCGCCCAGCAGCAGCACGTAGATGACGAGCGTGCCGTAGCTCTGCCAGTTCTCCGCAACGCTCTTGCCGGTGCGCCAGGCGGTCCAGCCGCCCATGATGACGGTGATGAAGAGGAACTGCCAGATCGACGGTTCTTCGTAGAGAATTCCCTGCATTGTCCTGTCTCCCCTGCCGGACCCGTCTAGTGCCTGCCGCCTTCGAGATAGGCGGCGCGCACTTCCGGATTGGCCAGCAGTTCCTTGCCCGAACCGCTCATCGTCACCTGGCCGTTGACCATCACATAGGCCCGGTCGGAGAGCTTGAGGGCGGCGAAGGCGTTCTGCTCCACGAGGAACACGGTCAGGCCCTGTTCCTGGTTCAGCACCTTGATGGCGTCGAAGATGCCCTTGACGATCAGCGGCGCGAGGCCGAGCGAGGGTTCGTCGAGAAGCAGCAGCTTCGGACGGGCCATCAGCGCGCGGCCGATGGACAGCATCTGCTGCTCGCCGCCCGAAAGCGTGCCGCCGCGCTGGGCCTGGCGTTCCTTGAGGCGCGGGAAGAGCGTGAAGATCTTCTCGACGTCCTCGTTGAAATATTTCAGGTTGTCGAGGCTCGCCCCCATCTGGAGGTTCTCGAACACCGTCATGCGCGGGAAGATGCGGCGGCCTTCCGGCGACTGGGCGATGCGGCGGCGGGCGATCAGGTGCGTCGGCAGGCGCGTGATGTCCTCGCCGTCGAAGGTGACCGTACCGGCGCGGGCCTGCGGGCTGCCGCAGATCGTCATCATCAGGGTCGACTTGCCGGCGCCGTTGGCGCCGATCAGCGAGACGATCTCACCCTTGTTGACCTCGACGTCGACACCGGCCAGCGCGCGGATATTGCCGTAATAGGTCTCCACGCCCTTCACGCTGAGAAGCGTATCGCTCATTCCTGCGATCCTCCCTCAGTGCTTTCGATCTCTTCGATTTCCTCGATCACCTCTTCGACCTCATCATCTTCGACACCGAGATAGGCCGCGATAACCTTCGGATCGTTCTTCACATGCTCCGGCGTGCCGTCGGAGATCTTCTGCCCGTATTCGAGCACGACCACATGGTCGGAGATCTCCATGACGACCGACATGTCGTGCTCGATGAGCAGGATCGACGTGCCGCTGTCCTTGCGGATGGAGCGCAGCAGTTCGTTGAGCGCGAGGGATTCGCGCGGGTTAAGGCCGGCCGCCGGCTCGTCGAGGCACAGGAACTCCGGCCCCGTGCACATGGCGCGGGCGATTTCCAGGCGCCGCTGCGCACCATAGGGCAGGTCCCCCGCCGGGTCGTCGGCGCGCTCGATGAGGTCCGCCTTCTCCAGCCAGTGCTTGGCGACATCGATCGATTCCGCCGAAGCCTTCTTGTAGGCCGGCAGGCCGAGGAGGCCGAGGATCGTGTAGCCCGAGGCCTTCATCAGCTTGTTGTGCTGGGCGACGAGCAGATTCTCCAGCACGGTCAGGCCCGAGAAGAGCCGGATGTTCTGGAAGGTGCGCGCCACCTTGGCATCACGCGTGATCTCGAAATCCGCCATGCGCTCGAGGAGAAATTCCCTGCCCCCCTTCTGGCGCATGGTGATCATGCCCATGGTCGGCTTGTAAAAGCCGGTGACGCAGTTGAACACCGTGGTCTTGCCTGCGCCGTTGGGACCGATCAGCGCGGTGATCTCGCCACGCTCGGCCTCGAAGGAGAAGTCGTTGATGGCCATCAGGCCGCCGAAGCGCATCGACAGATGCTCGACCTTGAGAATGGGATCTTTCGTCATCGTATGGGTCGCTGTATCCGTTCCGGGCGCCATCAGCCGTGCCCTTCCTTGGTGAAGCTGCCGGAGACGGCCTTGCGCTCCTTGAGGAAGGCGGTCGGCTCACGGCTTCCGACGAAGCCGCGCGGCTTCCAGACCATGACGGTGACCATGGCGAGGCCGAAGATCAGCATGCGGTAGAGTTCCGGGGTGAAGTCGGGCCCGAAGACCTGCTTGAGGAACTGCATCTCGCGCAACAGCTCCGTGCCGCCGACCATCACCGCCGCGGCGACGGCGATGCCGACCAGCGAGCCCATGCCGCCGAGGACGACGATGGCGAGGATGATCGCCGATTCGAGGAAAACGAAGCTTTCCGGCGAGACGAAGCCCTGGCGCACGGCAAAGAAGGAGCCGGCGATACCGCCGAACATGGCGCCGGTGGCAAAGGCCGTCAGCTTGGTCGTCACCGTGTTGATGCCGAGCGAGCGGCAGGCGATCTCG
>Ga0153917_1000359_pt1 | contig 33161 bp, 34 predicted proteins | sample TSFL001MetaG_FD_104695 | JGI IMG/M metagenome (GOLD analysis project Ga0153917, IMG submission 104695) | Attine ant fungus gardens microbial communities from Florida, USA - TSFL001 MetaG | ecosystem: Host-associated > Fungi > Mycelium > Unclassified | place: USA: Florida, Paynes Creek Historic... | reverse complement strand
CGACGTCAGACAGCAAAATCCTTCATGACGCCGTGGACAAAGCATATGAACAAGGCGTTCTGCTTGTTGCAGCAAGCGGGAATGACGGAAACGGAAAGCCAGTGAATTATCCGGCGGCGTACAGCAGTGTCGTTGCGGTTTCGGCAACAAACGAAAAGAATCAGCTTGCCTCCTTCTCAACAACTGGAGATGAAGTTGAATTTTCAGCGCCGGGAACAAACATCACGAGCACTTACTTAAACCAATATTATGCGACAGGAAGCGGGACATCCCAAGCGACACCGCACGCCGCTGCCATGTTTGCTTTGCTAAAACAGCGTGACCCTGCCGAGACAAACGTCCAGCTTCGCGAGGAAATGCGCAAAAATATCGTTGATCTTGGAACCGCAGGCCGTGATCAGCAATTTGGCTACGGCTTAATCCACTATAAAACACAGGAAACAGATTCAGCTTACACGGCTGCAGAGCAAGCGGTGAAAAAAGCGGAACAAACAAAAGCACAACCCGATATCGACAAAGCGCGGGAACTCGTCACCCAGCTTCATGATTCCGATGCCAAAACATCCCTGCAAAAAAGACTGGATAAAGTACAGTCATTCAGAAATGTAAAAGATGCGAAAGACAAAGTCGCAAAGGCAGAAAAGTATAAAACACAGCAAACCGTTGATACAGCCCAACCTGCCATTAACAAGCTGCCGAACGGAACAGACAAAAAGAACCTGCAAAAACGGTTAGACCAAGTTAAACGCTACATCGCGTCAAAGCAGGCGAAAGACAAAGTTGCGAAAGCGGAAAAAAGCAAAAAGAAAACAGATGTGGACAGCGCACAATCAGCAGTTGGCAAGCTGCCGGCAGGTTCAGAAAAAACGTCGCTTCAGAAACGCCTTACCAAAGTAAAAAGCACCAATTTGAAGACGGCGCAGCAATCCGTATCTGCTGCCGAAAAGAAATCAACTGATGCAAATGCGGCAAAAGCACAATCAGCCGTGAATCAGCTTCAATCAGGCAAGGACAAAACGGCATTGCAAAAACGGTTAGACAAAGTGAAGAAAAAAGTGGCGGCAGCTGAAGCAAAAAAAGTCGAAACTGCCAAAGCAAAAGTAAAGAAAGCGGAGAAAGACAAAACAAAGAAATCAAAGACATCCGCTCAGTCTGCAGTGAATCAATTAAAAGCATCCAATGAAAAAACAAAGCTGCAAAAACGGCTGAACGCCGTCAAACCGAAAAAGTAACCCAAAACCCTTTAAAACCTGCATACCAGGTCTTAAAGGGTTTTTTACCTTCTTAGAACACCACACACAACCTTTTTCCCATCCATCGCACAGGCTTTTCATACTATTGCTATACAGCCATGAACAGCATAAAATGAACGTTATTACAGTTATCACCACATATGGCGGGATTGTGACTGGGCAGGCAGGCAAGACCCAATGATGCAAAGGGAGTATTAGTGCCTAAAAAAGCAGGGCATTTTAACTCTTCTTTTCGTGTTGGTCTCATAACGGCGCCTTGGACAACAATCCCTATACTAATGCTCCGTCACCGACGCGGGCATTTTTGTTATTTTCAGCCGGTATTTCTCACTTTTTTCATTTTGATTGTCAACTTTTCATTTGATACGATGAACAAGCCGACTTTTCTTCAGCAAAGGAGGTTTTGATTGCTTGCATAAAGAGATTGCAAAAGACTTACTGCTGCTAGCAGGAGGAAGAAACAATATTATCAGCATCAGCCATTGTACGACTCGTCTTCGTTTTGATGTAAAGGACGAGACGAAAATTGATATACGTGCCATTGAGAACCTGCAAGGTGTGCAGGGCACCTTTTTCCGATACGGACTATTCCAGATTATTTTCGGAGCAGGCGTCGTCAACAAAATATATAAAGAAGTCGTTCAAGTGTGGGAGGCCGTGCCTTCTGAAGAGCCTGTGCACCTGAAAAAAGCCAGCCGGAAGCTGAACCCTGCCGCAGCTTTTGCGAAAACACTGTCTGATATTTTTGTGCCGATTATTCCGGCCATAACAGCAAGCGGCCTGCTCATGGGGCTGATCGGCATGATTAAGGTGTTTCACTGGTTCGCTGCCGACAGCCCATGGATTAAAATGCTCGACCTCGTGTCCAGCACAGCCTTTATTTTGCTGCCGATTTTAGTCGGCTTCAGTGCCGCACGGCAATTTGGCAGCAACCCCTATCTAGGGGCAGTGATTGCGGGGCTTTTGACGCATCCTGATCTGCTGGATCCATCTATGCTCGGCAGCAAAACCCCGGCTTCTTTAGATATATGGGGGCTTCATATCCCGATGATGGGCTATCAGGGTTCCATTATACCGATTCTTCTCTCCGTTTTTGTCATGAGCAAAATTGAGAAGCTATTAAAATCGATTGTGCCGAAGTCGCTTGATGTCGTGATCATTCCCTTTATTACGGTCATGGTGACAGGGTGCCTCGCGCTGATTGTGATGAATCCCGCCGCTTCTATCGTCGGCCAAATCATGACACAATCGATAGTCTATATTTATGATCACGCCGGCATTGCTGCCGGAGCCCTTTTCGGCGGCATCTACTCTACTATCGTCCTATCTGGCTTGCATCATAGCTTTTATGCGATTGAAGCAACGCTGCTTGCTAATCCGCATGTCGGTGTCAACTTTTTAGTGCCGATATGGTCGATGGCGAATGTGGCCCAGGGCGGAGCGGGGCTTGCAGTATTCCTCAAAACGAAACAATCAAGCCTGAAAAAAATTGCGCTCCCCGCTTCTCTGACCGCGTTTTTAGGCATTGTTGAACCGATTGTATTCGGGGTGAATCTCAAACTGATCCGTCCCTTTATCGGAGCAGCCATCGGCGGTGCTATTGGCGGAGCGTACGTGGTTGCGGTACAAGTTGTGGCAAATTCCTACGGGCTGACAGGCATTCCGATGATTTCAATTGTGCTGCCGTTCGGCGCCGCGAATTTTGTTCATTATATGATCGGTTTTTTGATCGCAGCCGTCTCTGCTTTTATAGCTACATTGTTTCTCGGGTTTAAAGAAGAGACAGAATAACTGGATTTATTCGTTTTCATTCATAAAACGGGGGATGAAAGGAAAAAAAGCTATGAAAATTAAAAGAATCTTAAATCATAATGCTGTCGTCGTGAAGGATCAAAAAGAAGAGAAGATTCTCTTGGGTGCAGGAATTGGGTTCGACAAAAAGAAAAATGATATTGTCGACCAGTCGAAAATAGAAAAAACCTTTGTCAGAAAAGATACAGCTGACTATAAGCAGTTCGAAGAGATTTTAGAAACATTGCCTGAAGACCATATTCAGATTTCTGAGCAAATTATCTCTCATGCCGAAAAAGAGCTGAACATCAAAATCAACGAGCGCATTCATGTCGCTTTTTCAGACCATCTTTCCTTTGCGATTGAACGCCTGCGCAATGGGATGGTCATTAAAAATCCGCTGCTGAATGAAATAAAGGTCCTTTATCCGAAGGAGTTCCAGATCGGCTTATGGGCCAGAGCACTGATTAAAGATAAACTGGGGATTCACATTCCTGATGATGAAATCGGCAATATTGCCATGCATATCCACACAGCAAGAAACAATGCCGGCGATATGACACAAACGCTCGATATTACAACAATGATCCGTGATATTATCGAGATTATTGAAATTCAGCTGTCTATCAATATCGTTGAAGATACCATCTCTTATGAACGGCTCGTGACCCATCTTCGCTTTGCCATTCAGCATATCAAAGCGGGCGAATCCATTTATGAGCTGGACGCAGAAATGATCGACATCATTAAAGAGAGGTTTAAGGATGCTTTCCTGTGCGCCCTTAGCATCGGCACCTTTGTGAAAAAGGAATACGGCTTTGAGTTTCCCGAAAAAGAATTGTGCTACATCGCCATGCATATTCAGCGGTTCTACCAACGGTCAGTCGCACGCTGAGGCAAACAAAAAAAACGCTTTTGATCATCTCAAAAGCGTTTTTTATATCTGGTTTATTGGTTGATCGCCGGGTTCCCAATCGTATTCCACTTCGTATACGACATGTAATGGAAATACTCATCGCGATACGGATGTTTTGTATTGGAGTTCCAAGGCTTTTCTCCGCCGCAGAAGTGCACGATTGCCGGGTTTTCTCTCGTTTCATTATATTGCTTCCGCCCTAACAGAGTCGGTGGGGTTTTCAGCTTTAACATGATATAGGTTTGCGCGTTCCAGCGCGGATGAAGTTCATACCACTGATCATACAAGATCGCATTCAGTGCATCTTGGTCGTGCAGCACAAGAAAGTCTTCGTCTGGGTGTTCATTGATAAAGTTGATGACTTTTTCTGTGATGTTTTGCTTTCTCCAAGACTCAAAATCAATAATCATGATACCTGAGTTAAAATACTTCCCTGTATCAGTGATGTTCATTTCTTTCAGGCGTTCATGCTGCCCCGCATCCTCAACAGCGGCAACGGTGTATGGCGCAATGTCCAAGTCCCATAGCTTTGAAATATCCTCTAGGACAAGCGCATCGCAATCGATGTAAATCATTCGTTTGATGCTTTCATCCTTAATTAAGTCGGGAATCGAAATGCGGTAATACGCGGCTTTTGTAATATGGCTGCTTTCTACCGCATGTTCATACATGTTGGTATCCACTTCTAAAAACTCAATCGGCACGCCGAATTTCAAAGTGGTTTCTTCCAGTCTTTTTTTGTTATCAGGCTGAATTCCGCCATCAATGACGTATAATTTAACCTCTCTCTCCTGATCCATATTGGTCAATAAAGAAACGAACATCCCACCTAAATGACGAGCATAATTATCATCTGCGCATGATACGATATGCATGATTTCATCTTTCCTCAATGGTATTCATCTCCCTTTTTGTTGTACAAGTTACATACCCTTTTTCAAAAAAATAAACACGTTCTCCGACATTTTTTTAATCAGAATGTGTGATACAACAAAAAAGGTGTCATTTTTTGAAGATGCGATAAAGCCAATAAAGAATGAAAAAGCTGGCAATCGTAATGGCTTCAGCCGAGACGATATACCACGGCCATGGCCCGAGAACATCCAAGAGAGAGGATCCGCCCGGTTTTTTCGTCAAATACATATAATTCGCGCCAAGCCAGCGATCAATCAGGTAAATGCAGACGCCGTACACATTAACAAGCAGGACAGTCACCCATAACGAGCGCTGGCCCATTCTGTAAGTGCCCATCACCGCCATCAGCAGACAGGATAAAAACACGGAACCGTGCGAAATAAAAAAGAGAATATATCGGATATGCGGAAAAGAAAACATGCCGAGGTCGGGAGTGGCAAGAGCCTGAATGGAACTGCCAATGCCGGCAAAAAACAAAAATACAAACAGCTTCCTGCTTTTTGTCACTAGCATAATGGCTGACAAATACACCGACAGGTCACTAAGCTGGAGAGGCAATGAAGTGCGCACTGACCACCTGTCCGTGGCGATCATCCATATTTGATAGCCGATTTGCGACCCAAGCAAAAGAAACACAATCAAAAAACGCAAAAACCGGCTGGCCTTAGGCCGTTTAATCCCATCTTGAAACAGAAACAACAGAACGGCCAAAAGAGCGATAATCGCTAGCGTCACCACATGCTCTGTCGAAAACAGATGAAACGGATCATGCTTATAGACGGATTGAACATATTTTTGCAAGACTGCACCCCCGTTTGCGGGTTTTTGTTTATTTTGGTGTTGTTTGGGCTTTTTTTATACAACCGATATATGGGCTTGAAGTTCACATCAGACTCTGTTACAATTCGTTTCATAGCTAATGATTCTGATAATTTAAGGCAGGCCTAAAAAATGGAACGTTCACATCAACATCAGCAGCTTCGGAAAGAAGAACACGAAACACTTTCTAAGCTCAAACAAATGCCCGTCGAGTCACTCAATTTGGAAGCCATTTCGATCGCTACCAATCTGTATCGATCTGCACAAAGGCTCCGTGTCAAAATGGAGACTGAGGTCCTTTCTTCCTATAATCTTTCTTGGACGGCTTTCTCCATCCTTTATGATCTATGGGTATGGGGAGCGCTCGAAACGAGAAAAATCGCTGAGCTGTCAGGCATTTCAACAGCCACAGCAAGCAACGTGATCAAAACGCTCGAAAAAAAGAGGTTTTGCCGTAAAAACATCGACACAAGAGATCGGCGACTCGTGTTTGTCTCCATTACCGACCTCGGCAAACAAGCGATCGAAGAACTCTACCCGGAGTTTCACAAAGGGGAAACAGAGCTCATTGCGGGAATGACAAAGGACGAACAGAAAACATTGACAGGGCTGCTTAGAAAGGTAGCTGAAAATCTTCATACAACATAAGCTTTGACGGGAATCCAGTAGCGGTTTGTCTCCCTGTTCCAGAGAGCCGGCGTAAGGTGCGAGCCGGCGCACAGGCAAACGTGAATTACCTCCCCGAGCTTTCTTTGTGAACCTTAAAAGTAGCAAAGAACGGGAAACCGTTATTCGAATGAGCGGAAGACGATGTCTTCAACCAGGGTGGTACCGCGTGCACTGAGCCACGTCCCTAATCGGGATGGGCTCTTTTTTGTGTTTGTAAAAAAGGAGGAAGAATGATGATAACATTTGAGCAGCTCACAGCATCACAGCAAAAAGAGGTAGAAAGACAGCTTCAGCTATACATGACAGGCGCCCACGAAGTCATACCGCCGGAGGAATTAAAGGCAAAGCTCGTGAAATCAATTTCGACAGGCACACCGCTTAAAATTAAGCTCGGATTAGATCCGTCTGCACCGGATGTACATTTGGGCCATACGGTTGTGTTAAATAAGCTTCGCCAATTTCAAGAAAACGGCCACATTGTCCAGCTGTTAATTGGGGATTTCACAGGAAAAATTGGTGATCCGACCGGAAAATCGGCAGCCAGAAAGCAACTGACTGATGAAGAAGTTCAGCACAATGCCAAAACCTACTTTGAGCAATTTGGAAAAGTGCTTGATCCAGAAAAAGTCGAGCTTCACTACAACTCGAAATGGCTGAAAACATTGAATCTGGAAGATGTTATTGAATTAGCAGGGAAAATAACGGTAGCCCGCCTGATGGAGCGCGACGACTTTGAAGAACGCATCGCCATGCAAAAACCAATCTCGCTGCATGAATTCTTTTACCCATTGATGCAGGGATACGATTCCGTCGTTCTCGAAAGCGATATTGAACTTGGCGGAACAGACCAGCATTTCAATGTCCTCATGGGACGGCATTTCCAAGAACGATACAACAAAGAAAAACAAGTTGTCATCCTGATGCCGCTCTTGGAAGGCTTGGATGGCGTCGAGAAAATGTCGAAGTCGAAACACAACTACATCGGCATTGACGAACATCCAAACGACATGTACGGGAAAACGATGTCACTGCCCGACAGCCTGATGAAAAAATACATCCACTTGGCAACAGACTTAGAGCTTGAAGAGAAAAAACAGCTGGTAAAAGACTTAGAAACCGGCGCCGTTCATCCGCGTGATGCCAAAATGCTATTAGCCAAAACAATCGTCCGAATGTATCACGGAATGGAAGCCGCAGAGACTGCCGAACAATCGTTCAAAACTGTTTTTCAGGAAAACAGCCTTCCTGATGATATTCCGTCTGTCCAATGGGAAGGCGAGAAAACAATCGCGATTGTCGATCTGCTCGTTACATTGCAGTTCCTCTCTTCGAAGAGCGAGGCGCGCCGCATGATTCAAAACGGCGGTGTCCGCATCGACGGAGAGAAAATAACAGATGTTCACGCCAAAGCAGAGATAAGAGAGAATATGATCATCCAAGTCGGAAAACGCAAGTTTTTAAAGCTCCAATAGTCTGATATTCCGAAACGCTTATGACCCTTCATTCATAAGCGTTTTTTTTGCAGGTATAAAGCACTGTCTTTTCAAAAACGCTCTCCATCTTGCAGGAAACTCCTTTAGCATCCCGAAATATTCCCCAACCATACATTTAGGGGAGGTTCATTTTTGATGAAAAAGCTTTTGACTGTTATGACGATGGCTGTTTTAACTGCCGGTACACTGCTCTTGCCGGCACAGAGTGTCACCCCTGCCGCGCACGCTGTACAAATATCAAATAGCGAGCGAGAGCTTCCTTTCAAAGCAAAGCGTGCGTACTCTACCATTTCTCAGCTAAGTGAAACAATCGGCCCCAGAATAGCCGGAACTGCCGCTGAAAAAAAGAGTGCCCTATTGATCGCCTCATCCTTGAGAAAATTAAAGCTTGATGTGAAGGTTCAACGATTCGACATTCCTGACCGCCTTGAGGGAACGCTGTCTTCAGCAGGACGCGATATTCTTCTCCAAGCGGCGTCCGGTTCAGCTCCAACTGAGGAACAAGGGCTGACGGCCCCGCTTTATAATGCAGGCTTGGGCTATCAAAAAGACTTTACCGCTGACGCCAAGGGCAAAATCGCCTTAATTTCCAGAGGAGACCTGACTTATTACGAGAAAGCCAAAAATGCCGAAGCCGCCGGAGCGAAAGCTGTCATCATTTATAACAACAAAGAAAGCCTCGTGCCTATGACGCCAAACCTGTCGGGAAATAAAGTCGGCATTCCGGTCGTCGGCATTAAGAAAGAAGACGGCGAAGCACTTACCCGGCAAAAAGAAGCCACTTTAAAACTAAAAGCATTCACAAACCAAACCTCCCAGAATATCATCGGAATCAAAAAACCAAAGAACATCAAACATCCAGACATTGTGTACGTGACGGCCCATTACGACAGTGTCCCTTTTTCGCCCGGAGCAAATGACAACGGCTCAGGAACCTCTGTCATGCTGGAGATGGCGCGTGTCTTAAAAAGCGTTCCATCTGATAAAGAAATCCGTTTTATCGCTTTCGGCGCTGAAGAGCTCGGCCTGCTCGGCTCCTCTCATTATGTAGATCATCTATCGGAAAAAGAGCTGAAACGAAGCGAAGTGAACTTCAACTTAGATATGGTAGGCACAAGCTGGGAAAAAGCGTCTGAGCTCTATGTCAACACATTGGACGGCCAATCTAACTATGTTTGGGAATCCAGCCATACGGCAGCTGAAAAAATAGGGTTTGACAGCCTGTCTCTGACACAGGGAGGATCATCTGATCATGTGCCATTCCACGAAGCCGGCATTGATTCCGCCAACTTTATTTGGGGAGACCCGGAAACAGAAGAAGTTGAGCCGTGGTATCATACCCCTGAAGACTCGATCGAACATATCAGCAAAGAACGCCTCCAGCAAGCAGGCGATCTTGTGACAACCGCTGTCTATGAGGCTGTGAAAAAAGAGAAGAAACCGAAAACCATTCAGAAACAAATGAAGGCGAAAGCATCTGACATTTATGAAGATATCAAATAAAAAAAAGACGGCACTTGGGTGCCGTCTTTTCTAATCCACTTCTTTCTTAATCCCCAGCATTTTCTCATCTAGATAATGGGCAATCTCCGCGGCTTCCTTCAGCTCATCTGTTAATTGCTTAGGAACGTCATTGTTCAATTTATAGTAAATTTTATGTTCAAGGCTCGCCCAGAAATCCATCGCGATTGTCCGGATTTGAATTTCTGCTTTGACGTATTCCACACGGTTCGTTAGATTCACAGGCATCTCAATGATTAAATGCAGGCTTCGATAGCCATTCGGTTTGGGTGTCTGGATATAATCCTTTACCTTTACGATTCTCAAATCTTCATGCTGCTTTAAGACGTTCACGACATTATAAATGTCAGAAATAAAGGAACAGATGATGCGCACCCCAGCAATATCGTGGATGTGCTCCTTCATTTCCTTCGTCGTAATCTCGCAGCCCTTTCTCATTAACTTATTCACGATGCTTTCAAAGCTTTTGACACGGGATTTTGTATGTTCAATCGGGTTGTGTCCGTGAATGAGGTTATATTCCTGGCTGATAATTGAGAACTTTGTATCGAGCGCATCTAGCGCAAATTTATAAACTAATAATTCATTTTTCCAATCTTCCATTACTGTTTTTAAATCGTCCATATGTGTTACAGATAAATCCATGTTCGTCATCTCCTTTAACGGAACTTTATCCGCTGTCCATGTACTAGACGTCCCTGTCTGCTACAAGGTTCTATGAATTTTTTTACAAAATGCGGTCGATTGTAACAAAAAAAGACCGCACGAAACGAGCGGTCTTTCTTTTTATCGGAAATAGCTGATCAATAATCCGATTGAGAGCAGGAATCCGAAAAATGTATTTGTTTGGGCTGTTGATTTCATTGCGACAATCATATTCATCGGCATTTCTTTCTGGACGAAGCCCTTCACTGCCTGAACCGGCTTAGGCACGCTCAAAAAGACGACAAACAGCCAAGGGCTTGCGGCACCGGTAATAACCAAGCCGACAACCCAGATATAAGCGACGGCAAACGACGCAGCTAACAGAGTAACAGCTCCCTTATGCCCCATCAAAATCGCCAATGTTTTGCGGCCGCCTTTTTTGTCCTCTTCAATATCGCGAATGTTGTTTGACAGGTTAATCGCGCCGACAAGAATTGCAATCGGGATCGAAATCAAAATGCTTTGCGTGTTGATCATATCTGTCTGAATGAAAAACGAAATCAGCACAAATACCGAACCCATGCAAATGCCTGAGAATAATTCACCGAACGGCGTGTACGCGATCGGCAGCGGCCCGCCTGTATACAAGTAGCCGATTGCCATGCCGACAAGGCCGATCAATGCGAGCCACCAGCTGCTGCTCGCGCAAATATAGACACCGAGCAAAATGGCAATCCCGTATGATGCGAGGGCTAATTGCAGAATCGTTTTAGGCTTCATTCCGTGGCGTACAATTGCCCCTCCGATTCCGACTGATTCTGCTGTATCTAACCCGCGTTTAAAATCGTAGTATTCATTAAATAAGTTCGTCGCGATCTGGATCCATAGGCAAGAAAACAGCATAGCCAAAAACAGCAGCAGATCAACCTTCACATAAAACATCGCCAAAACGGTTCCGAGCAGCACAGGCACAAACGATGCGGTTAACGTATGAGGACGGGTTAACTGCCAAAGGATCTGCCCCATGCTTTCTTTTTGCGGCGCTGTCTGACCCTCACCCTTATTTATTTGGTTCATCTTCCTCTTCCTTTCTATTAAAAGGCTTACTTTTTTCAGCCGGCAGCTTAATAAAAACTCCTTTTGCTTCCTTATCTATCATAATGACTTCTCCCCCATTTCACAAGATACCGCAAGAAGGCGTTTTCTTTCTTATTATACGCTTCCGCCCCGATTTCATTAGGTTTCTGCTTTCACTTGATCGAACAAGTACAGAAAAATTTTTTTAAGTACATTACGCTTTTTAAAAGTTAAAAAGATCTTTTGACTCCATTTATCTTTTCCTTTATTATGAATCAGCTCAAACATTCCATTCTTGCCCCTGCAGGTATAAAGATTCATTTTTAAAAACAGACGCCGATATATTAATTTGAGGGAGTTTAGGGAAAAAATGAAACTTTTTGAGCATCTGATCGTCAAATAATCATGTGATTGTCGAAAAAACGGGAAGGGAATTTTTGATATGCTGCAATTAATGAAACAGCTGTATGAAAAACCCGCTGTCAAGTGGACATGTCATACAGGCTTTTATTTGATGATACTGCTTGTTTTGTTTTTTATGTATGGTTTTCACACCGCGAATACCGGTTCATATATTTATAACGATTTCTAATTGGAGAGAGAATAACTATGAAACTTTTACATGCTATTCAAACACATGCGGAAACTTATCCGCAAACCGATGCCTTCCGCTCTCAAGGCCAGTCGCTCACGTATCAGGAGTTATGGGAGCAGTCTGACCGCGCGGCTGCCGCGATCCAAAAACGCATTTCTGGGGAAAAGAAATCTCCTATCCTTGTTTACGGCCATATGGAACCGCACATGATCGTTTCCTTCTTGGGAAGCGTCAAAGCGGGCCATCCTTATATTCCGGTTGATCTGTCCATTCCAGCCGAAAGGATTGCGAAAATTATCGAAAGCTCTGGAGCAGAATTGCTGATCCATGCAGCGGGACTTCCAATTGATGCAGTCAGCCAGCAGATTCAGGCAGTTTCTGCGGAAGAACTGCTGGAAAACGAAGGCGGCTCTGTCACCAAAGATCAATGGGTCAAAGAACACGAAACGTTTTATATCATTTACACATCCGGAAGCACAGGAAATCCGAAAGGCGTGCAGATTTCCGCTTCGAACCTTCAAAGCTTCACAGACTGGATTTGTGCAGACTTTCCAGTTAACGGCGGAAAAGTATTTTTAAACCAAGCGCCGTTCTCATTTGATTTATCTGTCATGGACCTATATCCGTGCCTGCAATCAGGCGGGACTTTACATTGCATAACAAAGGATGCTGTGAATAAGCCGAAAATCTTATTTGAAGAGCTGAAGAAGTCCGGGCTGAATGTGTGGACATCAACACCTTCCTTTGTGCAAATGTGCCTGATGGATCCGGGTTTTTCACAGGACCTGCTGCCTGATGCGGACACATTTATGTTTTGCGGAGAGGTTCTTCCGGTTTCCGTGGCAAAAGCGCTGCTTGAGCGTTTTCCGAAAGCAAAGATTTTTAATACGTACGGCCCGACTGAAGCAACAGTGGCTGTCACATCGGTTGAAATTACGGATGACGTGATCAGCCGCAGCGAATCGCTTCCAGTGGGCTTCGCCAAACCAGATATGAACATTTTCATTATGGATGAACAGGGACAGCCGCTTCCTGATGGAGAAAAAGGGGAAATCGTGATTGCAGGGCCGAGCGTAAGCCGAGGCTACCTTGGTGAGCCGGAACTGACGGAAAAAGCGTTTTTCTCTCATGAAGGCCAGTGGGCATACCGAACTGGCGATGCCGGCTTTATTCAAGATGGTCAGATTTTCTGCCAAGGGCGTTTGGATTTTCAGATTAAACTTCACGGCTACCGAATGGAACTGGAGGAAATCGAGTTTCATGTCAGACAGTCACAGTATGTTCGCTCTGCTGTCGTGATTCCTTATCAGCCAAACGGAACAGTTGAGTATCTGATCGCTGCTATTGTGCCTGAGGAGCATGATTTCCAGAAGGAATTCCAACTGACAAGCGCCATTAAAAAAGAGCTTGCCGCTTCTCTTCCGGCATATATGATCCCGAGAAAATTTATCTATCAGGACCACATTCAAATGACGGCTAACGGCAAAATTGACCGAAAACGCATTGGCGAAGAGGTTCTTGTATGACGCCTTACAGCTCGTTTTTATTCTTTATACTGCTTGGCATTCTTCTTCTGCCGACGATCATTCTCGGCTTAAACGGAAAAAGATTTCAAGCATACAACATGTTCATATCTATCATTATATTGGCTTTAATTTTTTCGCACGACTTACACGGGGTCATTGCACTGTGCCTGTTTACAATATGGCAGGTGCTCCTGGTCAGCGGCTATCTGGCATACCGGCAGAAAGCGAACAGCGGCTTTGTGTTTTGCGGGGCTGTTATCGCGTCGATTCTGCCTTTATTTCTGTCAAAAATATGGCCGTTTCTTTCACACCCGCAGCCGCATCATCCGCCGCATAACCTGATCAGCTTTTTAGGGATCTCATATTTAACCTTTAAAGGCGTTCAGCTGATTATGGAAGCAAGAGACGGACTGCTGAAAGAACAGCTGCCATTGCACCGCCTGCTGTATTTCATCCTGTTTTTCCCGACGATCTCCTCCGGTCCGATCGACAGATACCGCCGGTTCGTCAAGGATGAACAAAAGGCTTGGACGAAAGAAGAATACGCCGACCTGCTGTATACGGGGATCCATAAAATCTTCATCGGCTTCCTGTATAAATTTATTATCGGCTACGCGATCAATACGTACTTCATCATGAATCTTCACGCAATCACGCACAATAAGATTCTTGGGAACCTGCTGTACATGTACGGCTACAGCATGTATTTATTCTTTGATTTCGCCGGCTATACGATGTTTGCCGTCGGGGTCAGCTACATTATGGGCATTAAATCCCCGGAAAACTTTAATAAACCGTTTATCAGTAAAAATATTAAAGATTTCTGGAATCGCTGGCATATGTCTCTGTCATTTTGGTTCAGAGATTATGTGTTTATGAGATTCGTATTTTGGATGACAAAGAAAAAGTGGATCAAAAACCGCATGGCTGTCTCAAACATCGGGTATTTCCTGCTGTTTATGCTGATGGGGGTTTGGCACGGACTTGCGCCGCAATATATCATCTACGGCCTTTATCACGCCGTGCTGATGACATGTTACAACTTTTTCGAGAAGTGGAATAAGAAATATAAATGGCTGCCGTCCAACCGCTGGACAACCATACTCGCTATTGTGATCACGTTCCATTTCGTTTGCTTCGGGTTTTATATTTTCTCAGGAAAACCATTTCATCACCACCATTAAAGGAGATTAGAAAGCTATGGATTTTAAACAAGAGGTATTAGACGTTTTAGCAGAGGTTTGCCAGGATGACATCGTAAAGGAAAATCCTGATATTGAAATTTTTGAAGAAGGTTTGCTTGATTCTTTTGGAACAGTAGAATTGCTGCTTGCGATTGAAAACCGTTTTGATATTTTAGTGCCGATCACTGAATTTGACCGGGACGTTTGGAATACCCCTAACAACATTGTAAATCAGCTGTCTGAGTTGAAATAATGAAAAAGCGTTTTTTCGGTCCAATTATTTTGGCGTTTATTCTATTCGCAGGCGCCATCGCAATTCCATCTTCATGGCTGACAGGCTTCATCACCGATAAGCGGGTGAAAGAGTCAGCAACAGCCTTGAATCCGAGTATGTTTCAAGGGCTATATTTACAAGATCAGATGCTCAAAGATCCGACATATCTTCCGATTTACGGGTCTTCTGAGCTTTCACGGCTGGACGAGTTCCATCCATCTAATTATTTTCAGGTAAACAATGAGGGGTTCACGCCATACCTTGTCGGTAAAGGCGGATCCCAATCATTGATTCATTCTTTAAACTTCGCTGCCCATATGGATCAGCTGAAGGGCAAAAAAATCGTATTCATCGTGTCTCCGCAATGGTTTATTAAGCGCGGGTCTGATGAACAGCATTTCGCGCCAAACTATTCTGCGCTGCAAGGGCTTGATTTGGCGTTTAACGATCAGATCGATCCTGAAATAAAAAAGAAAATGATGAAACGCATGCTGCGCTTTAAGGCTGTGCAAAACGACGCGATTCTTTGCGAGCTGTACAAAGCAATCGTAAACGGCCAGACGTGGAAAGTGAATGCGCTAAAGCCGGCGGCGAAAGTGTATTACAGCATGCTGGAAAAGAAAGATCTGTATTATTCAACAACGGAATCATCCGGGCCAAAGCGTTATATCTCGCAGTCAGTAAAAGATAAGTCATGGTCTGAACTGAATAAACTGGCGGATCAATCAGGCAAACGCCACTCCGGGTCTAACGATTTTCGTATCGACAACCCTGTCTATAAAAAGCTGAAGCCGAAAGTGCAAAAGCTGAAAGGGAAAAACAAAGGCAAATCGTACGCTGTATCACCGGAATACGGCGACTTTGAAATAATGCTGGATATCCTAAAGGATGCGGGCGCAGAACCTATGTTTGTCACCATCCCGGTTAACGGAAAATGGTACGATTACACAGGCTTCCCGAAAAAAGGGCGCACTGACTATTACAAAAAGGTAAATAAACAAATCAGAGCCAAGGGCTTCCAGGTTGCTGATTTCTCAGGGCATGAATATGACCCGTATTTCATGAAAGACACCATCCACATCGGCTGGAAAGGCTGGGTGTATGTCGATAAAGCAATTGACGAATTTTATAAAACCGGTAAAGTCACTTCATCCTGAGCATCTCATAGGACGCGGCTGTATATTTCCTGCTAAGATTTGAAATAGTAAAGGAATCACAGCCAACTGAATAAGAGGTGTTACATCCATGAAGATGACAGGCAATACGGTTTTAATCACAGGCGGTTCAGCTGGCATTGGGCTTGAACTTGCCAAACGGCTGCTGGAGCTCGGCAATGAAGTTATCATATGCGGACGCAGCGAAGCGCGTCTTACAGAAGCGAAGCAGCAGCTCCCAAACATCCATACCAAGCAGTGTGATGTTGCAGACCGGTCTCAGCGGGAAGCTTTGTTTGAATGGGCGCTAAAGGAATTTCCGACCCTGAATATTCTCGTCAACAACGCCGGCATTCAAAAGGAAATCGACTTTAAAAAAGGGACAGAGGAGCTTTTTGTGGACGGAGATGAAATTGAACTTAATTTCCAAGCGCCTGTCCATTTATCCGCCCTTTTCACGCCTCATTTGATGAAGCAGCCCGAGGCGGCAATCGTTCAGGTCACTTCCGGGCTTGCGTTTAACCCGTTAGCTGTTTATCCGGTGTACTGCGCAACAAAAGCGGCACTTCACTCGTTCTCGCTTACGCTCAGACACCAGCTTCGCGATACAAGCGTGGAAGTGATTGAAATGGCGCCTCCTATGGTGGACACGGGCTTAAACCAAAAATCACGCGATAAACAAGGCCTGACGTACCGGGGCATTTCAGCTGAAGAATATGTTCAATATTTCTTGGATGGCTTGAAGGAAGGCAAACAAGAGATTACAAATGAACGTGTTGAAGGTCTTCGAAATGCCACTCGTGCCGATTATGACAGGGTATTCGAGCAAATGAACTCGCAGGAGAATTAATTTCTCCTGCTTTTTTCTTATGAATTTCTTACAAATTTGAGCAAACCTATTGCGAATATTTGTTGAAGGTATACAATAGAATATAAATTATTTTCAAATAAGTTTGATAATATAAACAATTTAACAGCAGGGAGATTGACCATGACTAAACAAACGATTCGCGTTGAATTGACATCAACAAAAAAACCGAAACCAGACCCAAATCAGCTTTCGTTCGGAAGAGTGTTTACAGACCACATGTTTGTAATGGACTATGCGGCAGATAAAGGTTGGTACGATCCAAGAATCATTCCTTATCAACCCTTATCAATGGATCCGGCAGCGATGGTCTATCACTACGGCCAAACCGTGTTTGAAGGGTTAAAGGCTTACGTGTCAGAGGATGACCATGTCCTGCTTTTCAGACCGGAAAAAAATATGGAACGCCTGAATCAATCAAACGACCGCCTCTGCATCCCGCAAATTGATGAAGAACAGGTTCTTGAAGGCTTAAAGCAGCTTATCGCAATTGATAAAGACTGGATTCCGAATGCGGAGGGCACTTCCCTTTACATCCGTCCGTTCATCATCGCAACCGAGCCTTTCCTTGGTGTTGCGGCATCTCATACGTATAAGCTCCTGATCATTCTTTCTCCGGTCGGCTCTTATTACAAAGAAGGCATTAAGCCGGTCAAAATCGCTGTTGAAAGTGAATTTGTCCGTGCGGTAAAAGGCGGAACAGGAAATGCCAAAACCGCAGGGAACTACGCTTCAAGCTTAAAAGCGCAGCAGGTAGCCGAAGAGAAAGGATTTTCCCAAGTGCTTTGGCTCGACGGAATCGAAAAGAAATACATCGAAGAAGTCGGAAGCATGAACATCTTCTTCAAAATCAACGGTGAAATCGTAACGCCGATGCTAAACGGAAGCATCCTGGAAGGCATTACGCGCAATTCTGTCATTACCTTGCTTAAACATTGGGGCTTTCCCGTTTCAGAACGAAAAATTGCGATCGATGAGGTCATCCAAGCCCATAAAGACGGCATCCTTGAAGAAGCCTTCGGAACTGGTACAGCAGCAGTTATTTCCCCAGTTGGCGAGCTGATCTGGCAGGATGAAACACTCTCGATCAACAACGGTGAAACAGGGAAAATCGCAAAAAAACTATATGACACGATTACAGGCATTCAAAAAGGCGCTGTCGCAGACGAATTCGGATGGACGACCGAAGTTGCAGCGCTGACTGAAAGCAAATAAGAAAAAAGCCGGCCCAGTACAGGCCGGCTTTTTTTACGCTTCAATTTTGTTGAAGAACTGTGGCAGATACGCTTTGTGCGCCTCCAGCATGTCGTCTAAAATCTGTTTGGCCACAGTATCGGACGGGACAAGCGGGTTAATCGTCATGGCAAGGAGTGCGGTTTGATAGTCACCTGTAACTGCCGCTTCTGCCGCGACACGTTCAAAGGATTTGATTTGCTGGACGAGGCCACGGACAGACACCGGCAAGTCGCCGACAGCAATTGGCTTAGGGCCGGTTTTCGTCATCACACAGTTCACTTCAACTGCGGAATCGTCTGGGATGCTTGCTATTGCACCGTTATTGATCGTGTTCACCGGCTGAATGTCATGTTTATCATTATAAATCGAGCTGATTAAGTTACATGCAGCATCACTGTAGTAAGCTCCGCCCCGTTTCTCCAGCTGCGGCGGTTTAATCGCAAGGTTCGGATCTTTATAAAGCTCGAACAGCTCTTTTTCGACCTTCTGCACGACTTCAGCGCGGGTGCCCTCCGTTTGTGATGCTTCCAGTTCGTGCTCCAGCATCTCTTTTGTTTTGAAATAGTAACGGTGATAGCCGCAAGGGATCACATTGAGCGCTTTTAAGAAATCCGGTTCCCATTCGGCGCCTAAGATATTTTTCATCGTCATCGCGTTTTTCGGGTCACCCATCGCCTCGATGACTTGCTCTTTCACACTTACGCCGTCCAAGAAAACATCCAGCCCGAATACCATATGATTCAGTCCGGCGAATTGGACTTCTACGCGGTCCACATCTACATCAAGCGCTTTGGCTACGCCCATTTTAATGCCGATTGGAACATTACAAAGACCGACGACTTTCTTCAGGTTGGAGTAGCGAAGCAAGGCTTCTGTTACCATGCCGGCAGGGTTTGTGAAGTTAACAAGCCAAGCGTTCGGGCAGAGCTCTTCTATGTCCTTTGCGATCTCAAGGATGACCGGAATCGTGCGTAATCCTTTAAACAGGCCTCCCGGGCCGTTTGTTTCCTGGCCAATTACTCCGTATTTTAGTGGAATGCGCTCATCCTTTGCTCTTGCCTGCAAAAGTCCGACGCGGAATTGAGTCGTGACAAAGTCTGCGTCTTTCAGCGCTTTTCTCCGGTCGAGCGTAAGATGAATGTCGATCGGGACACCGGCTTTTTCAACCATCCGTTTGGCGAGTTTGCCGACAATATTCAGCTTTTCTTCGCCCTCGGGGATATCGACGAGCCATAATTCACGGACAGGCAGCTCATCATACCGTTTAATGAACCCTTCCACTAGCTCAGGCGTATAGCTTGAGCCTCCGCCAATCGTTACAATCTTCAATCCTTTTGTCATATGCTTGCTCCCCTTTGCTCGGTGATTTTTTCATATAACTCAATGATCTCTGCAGCCATATCCTTCACTGTCATTGCATTCATTAAATGATCCTGTGCATGAACCATCAGAAGCGTCATTTCCGTCTTATCTCCGCCCGCTTCATTTTGGATCAGCTCTGTCTGATAATGATGGGCTTTTGACAATTCTTCAGCAGCGTCTTGAAGCTTTTTCCGCGCTTCTTCTGCGTCACCGCTTTTCGCAGCGGCAATGGCCTCCATTGCGGAGCTCCTACCGTTTCCTCCGTGAAGGATAATTTGAAAAATGATTTGTTCCATTTCCTCATTCACGCGATTCACTTCCTTTCTCTACAGAGCCGCTTCCTTGTCATCTGATGCAGCAGGTGTTTGGACCAGCTCCAAATCGTTTTCTTCTTTCAGCTTCTGCTTATCCCACATTCTGAAGAATGGGTAGTAGACAACAAAGGATACGGCGATATTAATGGCTTGCATGACCGCGCCTGAGACTTTTCCTCCTGTCGCCAAGTAGCCTGAAAAGATCGGCGGCATGGTCCACGGCACTGCGATACCCGCCGGTTTTGCGACAAGGCCTGTGCTCATTCCAATGTATGTGAGTGTCACTGTGACAAGCGGCGTGATGATAAATGGAAGTAAGAGCATTGGGTTCATGACGATCGGCATTCCGAATATAATCGGTTCGTTAATATTGAAGATGGCCGGGCCGATCGCAAGCTTTCCGAGCTGTTTCATTTGTTTGCTTCGGGCACGCAGGAACATCGTGACAACCAGTGCCAATGTCGCGCCGCTTCCGCCAATATTGACCCAGATATCGAAAAATTGCTGGGTGAAAATCTTAGGAAGCTCCTCACCGGCTTGGAACGCGATCCGGTTAGCATCCATTGCGCCGTACCAAATCGGTGCCATGACGCCGCCGACAATGTTGGCGCCGTGAAGTCCGCAGGCCCATAAAAGCATTTTGACGGCTTCGGCGACAAGGCTTCCTCCAAGACTTCCTCCAAGAATGGAAAGCGGGGTCCCCAGTAAAACGCTTACAATATTATGAAGGCTTTCAAACGGTGTCGCTTCAACTACCAGCCGGGCTGCCCAAATCAGAAAGATGACGGCAAAGCCAGGAATTAAAGCGACAAATGACTTGCTTACCGCTGGCGGAACGCCGTCCGGCATTTTGAAGACTAAATTGCGCTGGATAATGAGGCGGTAAATCTCTGTGGACACCATCGCGATAATCATGGCGACAAACAGGCCTTTGCTTCCCATGAGCGAAAGCGGAATCCCGCCGCCGACCATGATTTCTTTCGTCGCTCCATCCGGTGTAAACGGCACTTGATAAGGTGTTGCTAATAAAAATGCCGCAAGGGAAATGGCTCCGGCCGACAAGGCATCAACGCCGTATTTCTCGGCGAGCCGGTAGGCGATGCCGAACGCGGCGACTAGACCCATAATTTCAAAGGTGGCGTCGACTGGGTAGGCCAGTTTTTCAGACCAGGAGCTGCCAAACGTTTTCGCCATAAACTCAGCGTATCCCGGGATTGGGAGGTTGCCGATGATAAGGAAAAAGGAACCGATGATAATCAGCGGCATCGTGAGGATGATACCATCACGCAATGCCTGCAAATGACGCTGTCCTGCAATTCTTCCCGCTATAGGCATGACCTTTTCTTCTAAGATCTGATTGACTTTATTCACATAGCCCGCCCCTTTCTATGACACATTTCCAAGCTGTTCAGCCGATTTCAGCACTTCCGCCCCGTTGCAAGTGCCATAATGGACGGTATTAATGACGTCTACCGGAACCCCCTTTGACTCTCCTAATTTTTTGAGCTGCGGAAGCATATAACGGACTTGCGGCCCGAGAAGCAGTACATCCGCTTTATCGATATGATTTTGTACAGAATCGCCTGAAACTGCCCAAATGGTATAGTCTTTTCCTTGTTCCTGCGCACTTTTTTCCATCTTGCTTACCAGTAAGCTAGTAGACATGCCTGCCGCACACACGAGTAATATATTCATGTAAAGACCCCCTAATGTTTGATCAATCTTGTTATATCCTGCTGTTGCTATCATCATATTATGAAATCGCTTTCATAAACACTCAAGGTTTTTCCGCAGGAAACGGAAAAAAGGTATATACAGTCTGTCAGCTCATCTTTTTTTGGTCAAACACATCCGAAAGCTCTTGATACGAACGGCATTTGATCAGCTGGTTCACCGCCGCCGGGTCATCCAAAATGCTGCCCAGAAGTTTATACATGCTTTGCAAATCCGTTGTATTCTCCTTCTCGACACAAAGCAGACAGACAAATTGAACACGCTGATTCTCCCAATCGATCGGTTTTTTGAGCGTGCAAACGGCCCAAAACGTAGTTTTTGTCTGCGGAACGAGCGGGTGCGGGATGGCAACTAGATTGCCAAAGCACGTTGGCGACATGTCTTCTCTTTCAAAAATGGAATCTATGATTTCTTCATCTGCATAGCCGCATTCGAACGCTTTCTGCCCTAAAAATCGAATCACTTCTTCTTTTGAGCGCAAATCCTCCTGAAAAAAAACGAGTTCCTTTCTAAGATAGCGGACGGCTTTTTCCTTTTCATCACTTAGAATGGATTCTATTTTTGTAAAGTCAGTTCCGCCTAAGAGTGTGTTAACCTTCAGTACGGGTACAGGGAGCTCTTTTTTCATCGGAATGGTGCTGATGACAAAATCGATGGATTCATAGGATATTTGGTCAAGACTGTAATACTCAGCCGTTCCAAGAATATCGAGCCGATTGCCGAAATGGGAACGGAGTTTTTCGCGCAGAAGCTGGGCGCTTCCGGCACCCGATGCGCATACAATGATACAGCGTTTCGGCGGGCTTTCTGTTTTTTTTCGTTCAATCGCGGCACCAAAGTGCAGAGCCAAATATCCAATTTCATTTTCATGAATGTCGATGCCTGTTTGTTCCTTTATCACTAACCCCGCAATGATCCCAGCTTCAAAAGCGAGCGGGTAATGTTCCTTGATCGCTGCCAGCATCGGATTTCGAAGATTCATGCCGTATCGGTTGCGGCTGATCGCCGGCTTCACATGCAGGGCCAATCCGATTTTCAGCTCTTTGTCATGCAGAATGCCGAGCTTCAGTTCACGATCAACGGCTTTGATCATGGCAAATGTCAACTGATCGGTTTCTTCTTCTATTGAAAATGTGTCCTCTCCGCATTGTGATTGTGTCATTCGTTTTGTGCCAAGGAGATGCATGGTGATGTACGCTGTCTCGTCTTTCGGAAACGTAACGGCAAGCGCTGATTCCAGTTCTTTTACGATGGCTTCTGCAGCCTGGTATTCTTTTTGATGCAGGATATGATCCATATCTTCAGGGAAAAGAGATACATAGTTTTCCGTTCTGATCCGTTTACAGGCGATAGCGATATGGATAATGAGGTTATTCAGTCCCAAGTTGGACAGAGGAATGCGGTCGTTTCTCATTTTTTTCAGGATGGCGGAACGGATGATCTCAATTTCCTCCCTTGGCAAAATATCAGCCTTTTCATTCAAAACATCCATCTCCGTTTCTCTTTCATCGACAATGTACTCCGCCATACAGTACCTCATCTGCACCTCTTCCCCGCGCAGCTTGAAGCCATAATTCGGACGTGTTTCCATGACGATGCGGTAAGGCAGCAGACGTTTCTTTACTTCCTTTAAATCCGATTGGAGAGTAGATTTTGAGATGAATAGTTCTTCAGCCAGTTCATCGAGCTTGAGGTAATGATCCGCCAGCAGCAGACGTTTCATAAGATAGGCCATTCTCTCCTCAGGCAATACCGGCAGGCCCTTTTTTTGCTGAAACACATCTTGCAGCAGCACCCTAAAAGTCTGCTCGTCATTAATGCTGAGCTTGTAGCCGGAGCCTCTTACCGATTGTACAAAGGCACCGTGGCCGCTTAGTACACCTTGCAGTTCCTTTATATCATTGCGGACCGTCCGCGTCGTTACGTTTAATTGCGCGGCAAAAAACGAGCTTGTCAACGGGGCTTCAGCCGCCATCAGCAAGCGCAGAATATCACGAAGTCGCCCATGAAGCATGAGAAAAACCTCCTATCTAGTAGATGCAGGGATTCAGTAAATAGGCAGAAAGGATGATGAAGGGATTCGAAATGTATATAAATTCTATAATGGAGAGAATGGCAAGTCAATGAACACCCGGAGGACGAGAGGGAAAACTGACCTATAAAAAAACAGCCGGGGTCAGCCGGCTGTTCTGGATGCGGACATCTTCTTTTGTTTAGACGCCTTTCGATCCTTCATGATTTTTCGAACAATCGGGTAAATGAGCGGCGCCCATTTGATAACGGTTTTGATCATCTTTTTCAAAGCTCCGATTCTCCCTTCTTTTTTCTCAACCATTCCCCTGATTGCCTCTTGCTTAAACATGCTAACGCGACACGTACCTGTTTCCCGTCACCCAGAAACGCCATGGATAATCGCGGGCCTCCCCGCTGTTGTCGATGCCGATGCGCGGACCGGTTGAAATCTGCTCCGGTGTGTACCCGCTTTCAATGTAAAGCGGCTGTTCCGTGATCCAGCGTCCGTAGTCATTCATCGTCACGCCTAGCGCTTTTGTGAGCTTTCCGGGCCCGTTTGTCCATTCCCTAGGACTTCTGCCCGGCCTTCTCTCCTCCATTAACAGCTGGCCTTCATGCGGCTCAATCGCCCTGATTAATACCGCTTGCGGGATATTCTCTTCCGCGGCAACGACATTCAGCAATGTATGTGTGTGCATCACATATGTATACACCCGCCCAGCTTCTGCAAACATGATTTCAGTCCGCTTCGTCCGGCGGTTGTTAAAGCTGTGTGCCGCTCTGTCCCCAGCCCCCATATAGGCCTCTGTTTCCACAATATAACCTGACGCTATGCCTTCGTCTGTTTCTTTTACAAGAAGGCAGCCGAGAAGCGATGGGGCAAGCTCAAGAGCGTTTTTTTGATAAAACGTGATGGGCAGCGGATTTTTTTCTCTCGTCACGAATCGACCTCTCCTTTTACCGATTTTTGTACATTATACCATTCCCGAAGCAGATCAAAAAAAACGGCTGTTTTAAAATCTTTCCATTCAGGGAATATTGTTACCGTTCAAAAAAGGAGGGCCAACCATTGAAAGATGATCATCAAAACAAGCAGCACCAATCAAATTCCCAAGGAAGCGAGGAAGCGCTTTCTCATAAGACGTCCGGGAAAAATGAGTCAGAGGATACCTTAACGAATAGGCAGGGGCATCCTGTTACTGACAACCAAAATGTGAGAACCGTCGGGAACAGAGGGCCTACTACACTTGAGAACTATGATTTTCTCGAAAAAATCAGCCACTTTGACCGGGAACGCATCCCAGAGCGCGTTGTTCATGCCAGGGGAGCAGGTGCACACGGGTATTTTGAAGCGTACGGAAGCTTCGGAGACGAACCGATTTCAACATACACCCGGGCCAAGCTCTTTCAGGAAAAAGGCAAGAAAACACCGGCATTTGTCCGTTTTTCAACTGTGAATCATGGAAAACACTCACCTGAAACATTGAGAGACCCGCGCGGTTTTGCCGTAAAGCTATATACAGAAGACGGAAACTGGGATTTGGTCGGGAACAACCTGAAAATCTTTTTTATCCGCGACCCGCTGAAATTTCCGGATCTTGTACACGCATTTCAGCCTGATCCAGTGACCAACATTCAGGATGGTGAACGTATTTTCGATTTCATTTCTCAGTCTCCTGAAGCGACACATATGATCACTTTCTTGTTTTCGCCTTGGGGTATTCCGGCCAACTACCGGCAAATGCAGGGTTCAGGCGTACATGCCTATAAATGGGTGAATGAGGAGGGCAAGGCCGTTCTCGTGAAATACCATTTCGAACCAAAGCAGGGCATCCGCAACCTGACACAGAAGGAAGCAGAAGAGATCCAAGGGAAAAACTTTAACCATGCCACACAGGATTTATATGATGCGATCGAAAATGGCGATTATCCGGAGTGGGAAGTGTATGCCCAAATCATGAGCGATGATGAACACCCTGAACTGGACTTTGATCCTCTTGATCCGACAAAACTGTGGTATAAAGACGATTTCCCATGGAAACCGATCGGCAAATTGGTGCTTAACAAAAATCCGAAAAACTACCATGCGGAAGTGGAGCAAGCTTCATTTGGAACGGGAGTGCTTGTCGACGGTCTTGATTTTTCCGATGACAAACTGCTTCAGGGACGGACGTTTGCCTACTCTGATACGCAGCGCTACCGTGTAGGCGCAAATTACCTGCAGCTCCCGATCAACTCGCCGAAAAAGCATGTCGCCACCAACCAGGAAGGCGGGCAAATGCAATATCGGGTCGATAGAGCAGAAGGACAAAACCCGCACGTCAACTATGAGCCATCCATTATGGGCGGGCTCAATGAAGCGAAGCAGGATGGAAAAGATCATACCCCGCATGTCGAAGGTGATGTAAAGCGTGAAGCAATTGACAGAACAAACAACTTCGGACAGGCTGGGGAAACATACCGGAGATTTACTGAATTTGAACGGAACGAATTGATTACGAATTTGGTGAATACGCTTTCTACGTGCCGAAAAGAAATCCAGGATCAAATGATTGAGAATTTCACAAAAGCTGATCCTGACTACGGAAAACGCGTCGCGGAAGGGCTGAAAAAAGTTTCCGAAAACAACAGCAACGGGCCGATCGGCACAACTGAAACGGAACAGGCTGCAAAGCAGGCTGAACAGGAGAGCCATCCGTCTGATCCGTATTAAAAACAGCGAACAGGGCTTTTTTAGAAGCCCTGTTTTTTTATTTTTCTATTGAAACGCTTTCAACAATTGTGTTGTACTGGAAGGAAAGGGGTGGAGAGATACGATGGAATTACAGCAGGACTTGATTCCTCAGAAAAAAACAATCGGCGCTTTAGATCACGCCGTTTTTTTATGCATGGTATTTTGTTTCTGGTTTTCAGGCTATATTTACGTTCCTGTATTCAGCCTGTATTTGGAGGATCTGCACTTTTCATATGGCGCAATCGGCATCATTCTCGGCAGCTACGGGGTCACGCAAATCCTTCTGCGATTCCCGCTCGGCCTTTTGTCAGATATCCTGTTTTCCTTGCGCAAGCAATTGTTAATTGCCGGGTTCGGCTTTTCCGTCCTCAGCAGCCTGCTTTTTCTGATGTTTGATTCTTTCTTCTTCGTGCTGGCCGCCCGGCTGTTTGCGGGAATCACTGCTTCTATGTGGGTGATGGCGACCATTTTATACGCACATTATTTCAACAATGGCAATGCATCAAAAGCAATGGGCATCATGCAGTTTTTTACCGTCATGCCTCAGTTTGCCAGTATTGTGTTCTGCGGGCTCGCCGCAGCCCATTTAGGCAGACAGATTCCATTTTGGATGGCGCTGGCAGCCTCTGCCGCAGGTCTGGTGATCTGCTGCTTTATTAAAGATCCGTCTGCTCCCCCAGCGAATCGTGACACCATCCGTGTCAATCAATACATCAAAGACACATTGCGGCTGCCAAAGCTGAAGCTTTTCACCATCTTGTCTATGACGGCTCATGCCGTATTATTTATGACAGTGTTTGGTTTTACGCCGCTTTACATCAATCAGCTCGAAATGGGGGACGCAGAGCTGCTTTGGGTGATGAGCGCCTTTTTCCTCCCTCACGCAGCCGCCACATTAAGCTTTGTTTTTCTGCGCTTTACAAGTCGCATCGCCTACTCCGTAATGCTCATCAGTTTTGCTGTCACCGGGGTCTGCTTGCTATATGTTCCTTATTCAGCCACATTGTTCACGGTTTGCATCACACACGCCTGTATCGGGCTGGCGCTCGGCTTCATTTTTCCTCTGCTGCTAAGCCATGTCGTCGAAATCAGTTCTGTCCGTTTAAAAATGTCAGTGATGGGGTTTTATCAATCATTTTATGCGCTAGGCATCTTCCTCGGGCCCCTTCTTGCCGGGAAAATCGCACAGCTTTTCGGGCTTGCGGGAGTTTTTTATGGAGCCGGGTCGCTGGCATTTACCGCCTTTTTTGTGATGCTCGCGCAAAAACGTAACATGATCAATTAATAGCTTTCATACCGCTGGAAGCGCCACACAGAAAACATGGCAAGAAGCAAGATGCACAGTATGGAGAAAGTGAGTGACCATCCGAAAAAACCTGCCCGCTCTCCATGAAGAAGGATATGCTCCGCCTGCTTGCAAAGCTCGGCCGGAAGCCACTTCGCATGATCTGGGAATAGTGAAACAGCAAAGGAAACAACTGCTGGAAACCCGATCCCGAAAGCCGCAGCTGCTCCGAGAGACCGGAATATCGTGCTTCCGGCAAGGCCGGCAGTCACAATAAATATCACCCAAAGAGCGTAAAGGCCGAGACTTGCGGCAAACCGGCTGAATGATGCGTCCTCAAACAGCAGCCGGACGTAATAATAAGCAAGCGCGTATCCAGCTGCGAACGACAGAATGCCGATCACACTTTGGGTGAGCCATTTACTCACGATATAATGGGCTGCCGTCACAGGACGTGACATGATCAGAGCTGTTATCCCTTGATTCCTTTCATTGGCTACACTGCCCATCACGCTAAAGATGATCAGAGCCATGCCAAGCGTGTTAAATTGAGAAAGCGTGCTGACCATCACTTCAGACCCGGAGGGCATCGTAAAACTGATTTTCATGCCGTCAGGAAGGTTTCCTCCATGTGCGATGATGTCCGGCATATAATAAATGGTCAGCGGCTGTGTCAGCCCGACGATCATCATCGCAATCGGCAGCCAAACCAGCTTGCCGCTTTTCCATCCTTCCAGCCATTCCTTCTGCAATAGCGCCATCATCACCTTCATGCGTGCACCACCTTGAGATAGACGTCTTCAAGAGACTCGTTTTTCTGTTCAAAACGGGTGACGGTCAATCCCTTCCGGATACAATCACTTAATAATGACCGGCCAGCGTGTATATCAGGCAGCTCGAAAACAGCTTGGGATTGATTCTTATAGACAATAGCTGAGACGTAAGGCTTCTCTTCAAGCCAGCCCTTCAGCTTCTCTTTCACTGTAAGGGTAAAAACGTTCGTTTGATGCTGTTTTTTCAGCTCCTGCAGCTCACCTTTCCATGAAATCTCACCGTTTTTCATAATCACCACTTGATCACACACCTGCTCTGCATCGTGCAAAACGTGTGTAGAAAACAGAACGGCCATATGCTTCTTCAGCTCCCGCATCATGTCCAGCACCTCGAACCGTCCTGTCGGGTCAAGTGCAGACACCGGTTCATCCAATATCAAAAGCTTCGGGCTATGGAGCAGTGCCTGTGCCAGACCGAGTCTTTGTTTCATGCCTCCTGAATAGCCCCCGATCCTTTTGTGTGCCGCTTCGTGCAAACCGACAAATTCCAGCATCTCACCAATCTCCTCTTGGCACTTTTTCTTTGGAAGACCGGATAGTCGCCCTGCAAATGTCAAAAATTCATTTGCGGTCATCCACGAATAAAAAGCAGGATACTGCGGGAGGTACCCAATCAATCGCCGGTCCAGCTTTTTCTCCCCTAACAGCTTAATGTTTCCGGAAGTTGGCGAAAGCAGTCCGGCCAGCATTTGCAGGGATGTGGTTTTGCCGGCTCCATTAGGTCCTAATAGTGCGACACACTCATTTTCATTCACATGAAAACTGACATTCTTTACAGCTTCATGATGCCGGTACGATTTGTATAATGACTCAATAGACAGCATGCCCGCTCACCTTTGCTTTCTGCCGACGGTGAAAAATAAAATCGGCCCGATAATATTGATACATACGATAATTGCAGCCCACATCCACTTGGACCCGTTTGTCCGCTCTTCTTTTATACAGCTGATGAGAGCAAACACCGCCAAAGCCAACTGTAATACAATCAGCGGCAAAATCATTTCCCAAGAAATATTCATTGCTTGATCCCCCTTTTCTTCCGATCCGGCCTAATGACAAAAAAGTAATAACAAATCAGAGGCACCGGTGCTTGAATCAATCCGACAATCCCCCAAACCCATGCCATGCGATTACGTTTTTTCGCATCAATAAATAAAAAGATTCCCTGTGACAATACGATGAGACAAGCCGCAACTGTTATGACAATTTCTGTTTGTGTCATCTGCGTTTCACCTCGCATTCGCCGAGATGCCTTTTTTTCTCAGCCGCAATCAAAATCGGCAGCACCGCAAGCACACAAACCTGAAGCACAATAAACACAGCGGGAGCTTGAGTGAATGCCAGGATCGCCGCACTCACAACCATCAGCGCGCAGAATACAAATAAGATAATCTCTTTTAGCAGTTTTCTTCTGCGTTCTGCTTTCATTTGTGACAGCTGGTAAAGCAGTTCTTTTTGATTCGGTATAGGGGGATTGGCTGTTTGATCAATTTTCTGCCATTCTGATTTTAAATGCTCAGAAAGCTTTTCTTTATTCATCGTCCCACTCCTTTCTGATTTGCTGAAGCCCTTTATGAACTCTGGACTTTACAGTGCCTTCTTTGATTTGAAGCATCATCCCGATTTCGGCGTAGGTATAGCCGTAGTAATGCCTTAATAAAACTGGTGTGCGCAGTTTAGGGTCCAGCTTTGAAAACAGATCGAGCGTTTCACTCCACTCTGCCCCTTTCGCCGACACGTCCCACTTGATCTTGCGGATAGTTTCCTCCGTAACTGTCTGATTCCGTTTCCATTCTCTCTTTCTCTTTTTCTGGTGATCGAGATAGAGCCGCGATGCAATGGAGATCAGCCATGTGGAGAATTTTGAACGACCCTGAAAGCTTCTTAAATGGATGTACCCTTTCAGAAAGGTTTCCTGAACAAGCTCCTCGCTGAGATCAGGGTGAAGGGAAAGCTTTAACAAGTATTTATATAAGAAAGAATAGTGATAGTGGAAAAGGGCTGTAAACGCCTCGTCGTTTCCCTCTTTCGCCTGCTGGATCAGCCGCTGTTCTTCATGTGTATCCAATGACCGTGATCCCCCCTTTTTTGTTTTTCTGCCTTATGTGACGACACCGGATTTAAAAGCGTTCATCTTTTTTTACAATTCTTTTCAGCCATTGACAGATCAGGCTTCTCGGCCGTATGGCTGCACATCCGCATTTGTAAACCCCCGCACAGTCTGTTAAGCTATGACTTTATGTCGATTTTAAAAATATCCAATATGGAGGACGATGCATTGAAAGTAGAAAGGCGAACGATTGAATATATTCCTAATGAAGAAAGACATGGTAAGGCGAAAGATTTATTTCCCGTATGGTTCGGGGCTAATATGCATATCACCACGTTAGTGACCGGCACGATTCCCGTTGCAATGGGACTTAATCTATTTTGGAGTGTTGCCGCTATTATTTGCGGAACATTAATCGGTGCCATATTTATGGCGTCTCATTCCGCGCAAGGCCCTCAGCTTGGCATCCCGCAAATGATTCAAAGCCGTGCCCAATTCGGCGTAATCGGAGCGATTCTTCCCCTCTTCTTAGTCATGTTTATCTACCTTGGTTTCTTCGCAAGCAGCACGATTCTGGCAGCCGGAACCTTAAGCAGCTTTGTTCCCATCCCGGGATCATGGAGCATTATAGGCTTAAGCGCCGTATGTTTTTTACTCACCATTTTCGGCCATGATTTGATTCACAAAATGCAAAAAATCCTTTCTTGGACCTCTTTTGCTGTATTTTTTGCTGCAACGATTCTCATTTTTCAATTGCCGATTCCGGCAGGCAGCTGGATTCCCGGAGCGATTGATCTGCCAATTTTCTTGGTGGCAGTCAGCGCAGTTGCGACATGGCAGCTTGCCTACGCGCCGTATGTTGCCGATTATTCAAGATATCTGCCAATACAAACACCGGCTTCAAAAACATTTTGGTACAGCTATGCGGGTACATCTGTCAGCTCCATCTGGATGATGCTGCTCGGCGCATTGCTGACAACCTCACTTCCTGACTTTACGGCAAACTCAGGCAGCCAGATTGTCCAATTGTTCGGTCCCTTCTCGTTTATTATGCTGATCATTGTGTTATTTGGGCAAATGGCGATCAATGTTTTTAACCTGTATGGGGCTTTCATGTCCACGACAACAACGCTGGAGCCGTTTCTGAAATTAAAAGTCACGCCCAAAGTCAGAATCATCATGATCCTGGGTGTCACGCTTGTCGGCACAGTCTTAAGCCTACTGGGACAGAGCAACTTTATGGAGCTGTTTTTGAATTTTATCTTTTTCATCAGTTATTTCTTAATTCCGTGGACGGCAATCAATTTAGTCGATTACTACTTTGTCCGCCACGGAAATTATCAAGTTAAAGCCATGTTCGACGTAAACGGGCCTTATGGAAAGGTCAATTGGATCACCACGATTGCGTTCGTTCTGTCCATCTTGCTGGAAATTCCGTTTATCAATACAAGCTTTTACATCGGACCGCTTGCCAAAATGTTTGGCGGCGGTGACATCGCATGGATTATCGGATTGGCCGTGCCTTCTGTGCTTTACTATGTATTAATGAAGCCGCGTTTGAAAAAACGGGCGGGGTATCAAGAAAAGCTGTCTTCTCTATGAAGACAGCTTTTTTATCATTCAAATCGCTTCCACACGCGCGGCAACATGTCAGATAGCTCATGAGCGAGCAACGTATGAGCGGAGTGCTCGTCCGTCCAGAGCTCGGCGCACGCACCGTGCAGATAGACTGCGTTTAATATGGCATGCTTCGAGTCCTCATGGCAGCAGAGCATCCCCAATATCATACCCGTCAGCGTGTCACCGGTTCCGCCCTTGGCGAGCGCCCCGTTTCCGGTTGGGTTGAGCCAGCAGTCGCCATCCGGAAACGCGATGACGGTTTGATTTCCTTTTAATACAATGACAGTCTGCAGCCGAGCCGCCCATTCCTTTGCATATTCCGCTCTTTTGTTTTGCAGCTCATTCACTGGCACTCCTGTCATGCGGGAAAATTCGCCCGGGTGCGGCGTAAGGATGACAGGCGCCTCCCGTTTCGGATATTTGCGCTTCGCCAGAGCTCCGGCATCCAAAATAACAGGGCAATCAGCTGTAAGCACATGATCGACCGCCTGCTGTACGCTTTCCGTTTGCGGAAGGCCCGATCCGATTGCAATGGCCCGGTACGTCTCTTCAAGCTGAGCCTCCGCCGCTTTTTTCCAGCCGTTACGCCAATAGGTCGCCTCAGGCAGAACAGGAACAATCAGCGGGACCACGCTTTCAGATGTACCAATGACAAGCTTGCCGAGACCGCTCCGCATGGCTCCAAGCCCTGCAAGCAGCGCTGCTCCCGGCATGTCGTCGCTTCCAGCCAGCAGCAAAGCCGTACCGTACGTGCCTTTATGGCTCTCTGCATCTCTTTCAGGGAGCGTGGCCCTCACATGCTCCTCCGTCCAAAATGGAACATTCATCTCTATCCCTCCTCTGCTTTCTTTTCCTATTTTTCCTGTACCTTTTCTTTTTCAAACAAAAAAGACAGCCTTTTAGGGCTGTCTTAGATTGTTGATAAAATCATAAAATGGTTTTCATTTTATGATTATGTCATCTATTCAGCGTGATTGAGAACCCTTGAAGTCTAGGAAGGGTGAGCATCGGAGCACAGCGAATGTTCTAATTCGTGAGCACCGACGCGCAGGCCTGACAACGAATGCGAGGGTTTGTCGACACGCTGAGACAGCCTTTTAGGGCTGTCTTCTATTTTACAGGAACATCAAGGTGATACAGGCGGCGATATCGTTCGTTTGCCGCCAACAGCTCCTCATGGGTTCCTTCCATTTCCGTTTTACCGTTTTCGAGAAATACGATTTTATCGGCTGCTTCCACTCCCGCGAGATGGTGTGTGATCCATAGAATCGTTTTTCCTT
>Ga0153917_1000357_pt1 | contig 33616 bp, 29 predicted proteins | sample TSFL001MetaG_FD_104695 | JGI IMG/M metagenome (GOLD analysis project Ga0153917, IMG submission 104695) | Attine ant fungus gardens microbial communities from Florida, USA - TSFL001 MetaG | ecosystem: Host-associated > Fungi > Mycelium > Unclassified | place: USA: Florida, Paynes Creek Historic... | reverse complement strand
TGCTGACGATCGCAGTGATCAACGGCAGGTGCGGGCCCATGGCATCAGGGATGAGTGAAACGAGAGAATGCGCCATGGCATCGACCATTTTTGTGCCGGAGAGAATGCCTGTGAATATGCCCGCAGCAAACACCATTGAGACAACATTTAACGCATTACCCGCATGCGCCGAGATTCGTTTCTGCTGCTCTTTGACATTTGGATAGTTGACCATCAATGCGATGGCGAACGCAGTCATAAAAAGAACAGGGAGCGGCAGCAGGCTGGTGATCAGAGCGGCCATCAGAGCGATAGTCAGCAGCAGGTTAAACCATTGAAGAGCGGGACGCTTGAGCGGCGCAGCCTCTGGATCGGAAGACGGTGCGTGATCAATCGAAATGACGCCGAGCCGCTTCCGCTCTTTCTTTCCGAGGATATAAGCAACGGCGATCACCCAGAGAATGCCGGCGATCATAGCGGGAATCAGCGGCGTGAAGACTTCTGACGTGTCCAATTTTAAGGAGGCCAAAACCCTCGCAGTCGGCCCGCCCCACGGGATAATATTCATAACCCCCGAACCGAGCATCGCTATTCCAGCTAACACCAAACGGTTCATGCCGAGCCGTTTGTACAGTGGCAGCATCGCCGCAATCGTAATCATATAGGTTGTTGTCCCATCTCCGTCCAGCGAAATGGTCATGGTCAGAACCGCTGTGCCTACGGCGATTTTTAACGGATCTCCTTTGACAAACGATAAGATCTTGGCAATGAGAGGATCAAACAGGCCTGAGTCGATCATAATGCCGAAATACAGGATGGCGAATAACAGCATAATTCCGGTAGGAGCGAGGTCTGTAACACCCTGAATCATCATCTCGCCAAGATCTTTTCCAAATCCGCTGATCAGGGCAAACACAACAGGAACGACAATCAAAGCAATAAGTGCGGAAAGCCGGTTAGACATAATAAGGTACATAAAGACAATGATCATCACAAAACCGAGTATGGCAAGCACGATATGACCTCCCCTATTCAACAGCTATTTTGGTAAGCGCTTCCATATATTCTTTCTGTAAAGAAGGCTTATTTCAAATGTGTATGACCTCATCCTGATATGTAGACCTAAAATCCTATTGAGCGGATTGGCAGTTTATCTGAAGAACGCCACGGGTAAATGTGCTGTAGAATGTTTCGTTTTAAAAAGGGGGAACAGACATGAGTGATGATCAAAACAAACGTGTAAATGAACACTCAAAGGACGAGCAGCTTGAACAGTACAGAAACGATAACAGCGGGAAGAAAATGACGACAAACCAAGGCGTGCGGGTGTCGGAGGATGAGCACTCGTTAAAGGCCGGGGTTCGCGGCCCGACGCTGATGGAGGATTTTCACTTCCGGGAGAAAATGACACACTTTGACCATGAGAGGATTCCGGAGCGCGTTGTGCATGCGCGCGGGTATGGCGTGCATGGCTTTTTTCAGGTTTACGAGCCGATGACCGAGTACACACGGGCCAAATTTCTTCAGGACCCTTCAGTGAAGACACCGGTATTTGTCCGTTTCTCTACGGTTGCGGGTTCTAAAGGCTCCGCAGACACGGTGCGGGATGCCAGAGGCTTTGCGACAAAATTTTATACTGAAGAAGGAAACTATGACCTTGTGGGTAATAACATTCCGGTGTTTTTCATTCAGGATGCGATCAAATTCCCGGATTTGGTTCACGCGTTTAAGCCTGAGCCACACAATGAAATGCCCCAGGCCGCGACCGCTCACGATACGTTTTGGGATTTTGTCGCCAATAATCCTGAGTCTGCTCACATGGTGATGTGGACGATGTCTGACAGAGGCATTCCTCGCAGCTACAGAATGATGGAAGGCTTCGGCGTTCACACGTTTCGTTTTGTCAATGAACAAGGGAAGGCGCGTTTCGTGAAATTCCATTGGAAGCCGGTGCTCGGCGTGCATTCTCTCGTATGGGATGAAGCGCAGAAAATCGCCGGCAAAGACCCCGATTTCCATCGCCGCGACCTGTGGGAAACGATTGAAAACGGCGGCACAGTTGAATACGAGCTTGGCGTGCAGATGATTGACGAGGAGGATGAATTCAAGTTTGATTTTGATATTCTTGACCCGACAAAGCTGTGGCCGGAAGAGCTCGTACCGGTGAAAATCATTGGAAAAATGACGCTGAACCGGAACCAGGATAATGTGTTTGCGGAAACAGAACAGGTCGCATTCCACCCTGGAAATGTCGTGCCGGGCATTGATTTTACAAATGACCCGCTTCTGCAGGGACGGCTTTTCTCTTATACAGACACACAGCTCATCCGTCTTGGCGGCCCGAACTTCCATGAGCTTCCGATTAACCGGCCGGTATGTCCATTCCATAACAATCAATACGACGGCTATCACCGAATGACGATCAATAAGGGACCTGTCGCTTATCATAAAAACTCTCTGCAGAACAATGATCCGTCGCCAGCGACAGCTGAAGAAGGCGGCTACGTCCACTATCAGGAAAAAGTCGAGGGCAAAAAAATCCGCCAGCGAAGCGACAGCTTCAACGATTATTACTCACAGGCGAAGCTTTTCTGGAACAGCATGTCTCCTGTGGAGAAACAGCACATCATTTCTGCTTTCTGCTTCGAGGTCGGGAAGGTCAAAAGCAAGGACGTACAGCGGCAGGTCGTTGATGTCTTCAGCAATGTCGATGCAGATTTAGCAGAAGAAATCGCCAAAGGAGTAGGCGTGGCGACGCCCGCGAAGCGTAAAGCATCTAAAGAAATTCTTACTTCGCCTGCGTTAAGCCAAGCCCGTACAGTGAAAAACGCGTCAACAAGAAAAGTCGCTGTACTCGCCGGAAACGGATTTCATGAAAAAGAGCTGCAAACAGTGCTGGAAGCCTTAAAGCAAGAAGGAATCACAGTGGATATCATCAGTCAAAATCTGGGGTATATGACAAGCGGCACCGGACAGCAGCTTGAGGCCAGCGGCACGTTCCTGACGGCTGATTCTGTTCTGTATGATGCCGTCTATGCCGCAGGAGGGCCAGAGTTAAAAGACAACAAACAAGCGATGGCGTTTATCAGAGAAGCTTACAATCACTACAAGGCGATCGGTGCGGCAAATGAAGGAATTGACCTTCTTCAATCCTCTGTCGGGACAACAGAGGGACCAGGCATCGTGACTGCTAAAGATGAATCTGACTACACCGCATTCAGCAAGGCATTTATCGATGCAGTTGCCGCTCATCGCCATTGGGATAGACGAATTTGATCGGCTCCTGTATCTTAAAGAAAGATACTTTTCATAAGGAGCATGACAAATGAACGAAAAACAGCTCGCTGAAGCTTACGAACGCGATGAAAATATGATGATTTTGGTGTTTGCCCAATGGTGTGTGAACCATGACCTTGATCCGATGGAGCTGTACACCAAAGCGTATCCGCAGCAAAAGCTGAATGAAAGCTTGAAAAAAACCATGGACGATCTGGTCGTGCCAAAACACGAAGCAGAGCACATTCCGGATCAGACTGTCATTGCGGTATTAGAGATGTTCGGAAATACTGATTTGGCACAGGCCGTTCATGAAGCGATTTCTGGGCGATAAAAAAGAGACATCCTGTGTCTCTTTTTTTATTGGGAAAAATCATGCTGTTAGACCTAGAAACTTCTTTCGATTTAATCAGTCTATAAAAGTGTGAATTGCTTAAATAAGGGAATGATAAACAACAACATCAAAGGAGGAGATCGAATGAAGTGGAATAACATACTGAAAGCTGCGGGGATTGCAGTCTTGCTTTTTTCCGTATTTGCATATGCGGCCCCATCTTTACATGCAGTTCAAGCGAAAAAACCGACTGTCAGCACCCATACGTACAAAAAAATCAAGGAGTTAAAGTATCCGCAAGTGCATCACATCGGGAATGCCGCGTTTGAAAAGAAAATCAATCAAGAGCTGAAAACCTACATTGAACAATCGTATCAGGAATACCTGAAAAACAAAAAAGCAGGTGAACAGCAGGGCTTCCAAACGGAATATCAAACATCCTTCAGCGTCAAATACAATGCGGCGGGCAAGCTTAGCATTCAAACGCTCAATTATATCTATTCAGGCGGCGCCCATGGTTTAACGTCTGTTCAGTCTTTCAACTATGACTTGAACACACAAAAGCGGGTGATGCTGAATCAGATTCTGAACACCAAAACAAAGGTTAGCAAAACGAGAGATTATCTGTATAGTTATATCAAAAAACACGATGAGCTGTTTTTCCCTGATGTAAAGAAAGAGGATATAATCCTAAACCAAAACACAATGTTTTACTTTACCGCAAACGGGATCGCCATCGTCTTCGGGCAGTATGACTTGGGGCCTTATGTAGCAGGAATTCGGGATGTGCAGGTTCCAGCCTCTATTTATCAATAATCAAAAGAGCCATATCCGAAAAGGGATATGGCTCAATGTTTCTACCACACAAACAGGCCGACAATCGCAGCACTTAATAAAGATACCGCAATTCCGCTGACGAGGAGCTTCCACACGTTTCTCCCGATGACCGTTGACTTTTCTCCGTCAAGGATCGAGTTGTACGTGCCGTAAATCATGCCGACCGTACTGAAGTTTGCGAAGGACGTCAGGAATGTCGTCGCCACCGCAACGGTGTGAGGCGGAAGGGATTTGAGATTGTTTTTCAAGTCAAGCATCGCAACAAACTCGTTCGTTGCCAATTTCATACCCATCAGCTGGGCGACATACATCGCATCGTGTACGGGCAGCCCAAGCAGGAATGCGAACGGACTGAACAGATAAGCAAAAATCGTCTGGATGGTCAGGCCGTGTACGAAAACGCCAAGAATGCCATTCACTGCTGACGTTAGTGCGACATATCCGATCACCATTGCCAAAATAACGATAACCATGTTCATGCCGACAAGCATACTGTTAGAAATTGTAGAGAAAAAGTCTTTCTTCTCTTCTTTAGGCGGTGTATAGATGATATCTTCATCCTCCGGCACGTGAACAGGATTCAGCAGGTTTGCGATAATCAGCGCGTTTAAGCAGTTCAAAGGAATGGCTGTAAACACGTATGTCGCAGGCACCATTGACAGATAAGATCCGATAATGGAGCCGCTGATGCTGCTCATGCTCATTAAGCCGAATGTGAGCAGGCGGTTGTTGCTTAAAACCGTTAGCTGCTGGCGGATAACCGCAAGTGCTTCGGTATTTCCCAGGAACATCATTTGAATAGAGAAAAAGCTTTCTAATTTCGGCAAGCGGGAAGCCTTTGAAATCACCCATCCGATTTTATCAATCAGCCAAGGCAAAATGCCGAAATACGTTAAAATATCAAAGAATGTGACGATAAAGATAATTGGAAGAAGCGCACTAAAGAAAAAGTCTACTGTTTCATTCGCCATCACTGACGGAAAGGCAAACGCGATACCGTCACTGGCGCAAGCAATCAGCCAAGTGAAGAAATCACCAATTTTACCGATGGCCCAGCTTCCGACTTTTGTTCCCAGCATAAACCAAGTAATCAGCAATTCCAGAACAATTAACGTCATGATCGGGCGCCACTTGATTTTCTTTTTCTGCGGAGAACATAGGAATACAACTGCCATAATCACAATGAGACCGACAAGGTTTAGTAAAAAGTACATGATAGCAACTCCTATGAGGGTTATTATGGAAACAAAAAAAGCTCTTATTCTTCACAAATTCTGGAAGTGCAGAAAGTGTGAAAAATAAGAGCAAACAGAAAAGAACTTGTCCTTTTCAACTCGTTCAAATTTATTCAAACTTTCTTGTAGTCTAGTTTTTTACGGTTACTAGGTAGAAACAATCAGACCATATTACTGATCATATACAAGAATGTCTTTTTCTAAGATGATAGCAGTATTTTATCCTTTCACTTTTTGAAAATCAACCTTTTTAACTATTTTCACAATAATAAAATTTATATTCTAAAATAGGAAAATAAAGGAAAAACATGCTGGATTGCTATGTTTATATGATGTTGGCGGGATACCAGCATTTCAGTACTGATTTTTCTTCACTATAAGGTTCCAGCTCTTGGAGATTTGTTGTATCATGGAAACGGGGAAAACCCATACAGCAAAAAGGGAGTTTTTTTCATGATTATCCAATTCATTCGTTATAGATAATGACAGGTGTAGACAAACTGCCAGACCTGGCCAATTTTTGAGATAGGCCTAGGTTTATTTGTCTATGCCTTTTTCATTTATCTAAAAATGAATGAATGAGGTGTTTTTTATCATGAAGCAAACAGTTGATTTCAGCTTGTTTCGATGTCCGCTCTGCGGTTCTTCCATGGATGCGGCATCAGGAAAAAGCTTGATTTGTACAGAACGGCATACATTTGATTTATCTCGGCACGGCTACGTGAACTTCCTGACGAAGCCGGTCAAATCCGGTTACGGTGCCGAGCTTTTTGAAGCGAGAAGCAGGCTGATTGGAGAATGTGGTTTTTTTGAGCCGCTCCATGATACGATAGCAGAACTCATCAGCCATCCCAAATCCGGTCAAGAGGCATTCACCATTCTGGACAGCGGTTGCGGTGAGGGTTCCCATTTGAACGCGCTTTGCGGGTTTGATTATTTAGGGAAAGAAGCGATGGGAATCGGCATCGATCTTTCGAAGGATGGGATCTTAAAAGCTTCTAAGACATTCAAAGATCAGATGTGGGCGGTTGCCGATGTGGCACGTGCTCCTTTTCATGATCGCCAATTTGATGTTGTTCTGTCTATTTTTTCGCCATCCAATTATGCAGAGTTTCATAGACTGCTGAAGGATGATGGCATGCTCATAAAAGTAGTGCCGCGAAGCGATTATTTAATAGAATTAAGGCAATTTTTATATACTGATTCACCAAGGCGTACGTACTCCAATGCGGCAGCTGTTGAGCGTTTTACAGCACATGCAGCACACAGCCGTCCTGTCAGGCTGCGCTATGTCAAAACGCTTGACCAGCAGGCGATCCACTGGCTTCTCAAGATGACGCCGCTTGCCTGGTCGGCGCCGAAAGACCGAGTCAGCCTGCTGAAAGAGATGAAATCAGCCGATATCACGGTTGATGTTGATATCCTAATAGGAATGAAATGAATGGCAGAGGAAAGCTCCGAAAAAAGGGGCTTTCCTTTTTTAATCGGAATAGTTGGCCCACGCTTCTCGTACATATGGAAAGGGGACGGAAACAGCCGATGCGGACAGGTTTTTGTAAACGCTTTCTGATTCGCGGAAACGGGGGATGTGTGTGGAACTGATCATCATTCTATTGGCGTTAGGTTTGCTGATGTTTACGGCGTATCGGGGATTTTCTGTCATATTGTTTGCGCCGATTTGCGCGTTATTCGCGGTGCTGCTGACAGATCCAAGCCATGTGCTTCCTTTTTTTTCATCAATTTTTATGGAGAAGATGGCGGGTTTTATTAAGCTGTATTTCCCAGTGTTTTTGCTCGGTGCGATTTTTGGAAAGATCGTTGAAATGGCCGGGCTTGCGGCATCGATCGCGAAAACGATTGTCAGGCTTGTCGGGGCAAAAAGAGCGATACTTGCCATTGTGCTGATGGGCGCTGTCTTGACGTACAGCGGCGTCAGTCTGTTTGTTGTCGTATTTGCCGTATATCCTTTTGCGAAAAACATGTTCCAAGAAGCAAACATACCGAAACGCCTCATCCCCGGAACGATTGCTTTAGGGGCTTTTACGTTTACGATGGACGCACTTCCGGGAACGCCGCAAATCCAAAATGTCATTCCGACGGCGTTTTTCAAAACAGACATTTATGCCGCCCCTTGGCTGGGTTTGATGGGCGCAGTCATTGTGCTGGCAGCTGGGATGCTCTATTTGGAATCAAGGCGGAAAAAAGCGCAGGCAACTGGCGAGGGCTATGGCGGTATTGATTCGCTGAATGCTGCTCCTGAATCGACTGAGTCCGCGGCTAAACCGGACAAAAGCCCGATTCGGGATGCACTTGCCTTTGTCCCGCTTATTCTTGTCGGTGCAGTGAATAAATGCTTCACCATCTACCTGCCAAAGTGGTATCCGAATGGATTTGATTTTTCCTCCATAGGATTAAAGGAGTTCGGCAGGCTTGAAATTTCTTCAGCAGCTGCCATTTGGTCGGTGGAGATTGCTTTAGTGATCGGCATCATCACAACGATTTTATTTGATTGGAGAAGCGTGTTTGCCCAAATGAAGGAAGGGCTGAATGAAGGGATCGGCGGTGCCTTGCTGGCATCTATGAATACGGGTGCTGAGTACGGGTTCGGCGGCATTATCGCCGCGCTGCCGGGGTTTCATAAGCTGAGCAGCGGAATTTCACATACTTTTACCGATCCGCTTGTCAATGGTGCCGTTACGACAACTGCGCTGGCGGGAATCACCGGCTCGGCTTCAGGAGGAATGGGCATTGCGTTAAGCGCGATGTCAGAACAATACTTACAGGCGATTCAGGCTTACAATATTCCGCCAGAGGTGATGCATCGGGTCATTTCAATGGCATCAGGCGGGATGGACACACTTCCGCATAATGGCGCCGTCATTACGCTTCTGGCTGTGACGGGACTGACTCACAGGCAATCCTATCGCGATATTTTTGCGATCACGCTCATTAAAACGGCTGCCGTATTTGCTGTGATCGCAATTTACAGTTTGACCGGTCTAGTGTAAGAGAAAACGAAAGGGGCATTTATATGGGAAAAGTGTTGTCATCTAGTAAGGAAGCTGCGAAATTGATTCATGATGGGGATACGCTGATTGCGGGAGGATTTGGGCTGTGCGGCATTCCTGAACAGCTCATTTTGGCGATAAGAGATCAAGGAGTAAAGGATTTAACCGTTGTCAGCAACAATTGCGGAGTTGATGACTGGGGGCTCGGTTTGCTTCTGGCTAACAAGCAAATCAAGAAAATGATCGCATCCTATGTCGGTGAAAATAAAATTTTTGAGCGGCAGTTTTTAAGCGGAGAGCTTGAGGTCGAGCTTGTTCCCCAAGGAACGCTCGCTGAGAGAATTCGTGCAGGCGGTGCGGGCATACCGGGATTTTATACGGCGACAGGCGTCGGCACTACCATAGCCGAGGGAAAAGAACATAAGACATTCGGCGGCCGGACATATGTGCTGGAGCGAGGCATTACCGGTGATGTGGCGATCGTCAAAGCGTGGAAAGCGGACACCATGGGCAATTTGGTTTTTCGGAAAACGGCGAGAAATTTCAATCCTGTTGCCGCCATGGCAGGCAAGATCACGATTGCCGAGGCGGAAGAAATCGTGGAAGCGGGAGAGCTCGATCCAGATCACATTCATACGCCGGGAATTTACGTACAGCATGTCGTGCTTGGTGCGAGCCAAGAAAAACGGATTGAAAAGCGAACAGTTCAGCAAGCATCGGGAAAGGGTGAGGCGAAGTGAAGGAAGCGAGAAAACGAATGGTCAAACGGGCTGTACAAGAAATTAAGGACGGCATGAATGTGAATCTCGGGATTGGAATGCCGACGCTTGTCGCAAATGAGATACCCGATGGCATTCACGTCATGCTTCAGTCAGAAAACGGCTTGCTCGGAATCGGCCCCTATCCTTTGGAAGGGACAGAAGACGCGGATTTGATCAATGCGGGGAAGGAAACAATTACCGAAGTGACTGGCGCTTCTTATTTTGACAGCGCTGAGTCATTCGCGATGATAAGAGGCGGGCATATCGATTTGGCTATCCTTGGCGGAATGGAGGTTTCGGAGCAGGGTGATTTGGCCAATTGGATGATCCCGGGCAAAATGGTAAAAGGAATGGGCGGCGCCATGGATCTCGTCAACGGGGCGAAACGAATCGTTGTCATCATGGAGCACGTCAATAAGCATGACGAATCAAAGGTGAAAAAAACATGCTCTCTTCCGCTGACAGGCCAGAAAGTCGTGCACAGGCTGATTACGGATTTGGCTGTTTTTGATTTTGTGAACGGCCGCATGACACTAACGGAACTTCAGGAAGGTGTCACAATTGAAGAGGTTTATGAAAAAACAGAAGCGGATTTCGCTGTAAGCCAGTCTGTACTTCATTCTTAATGGGAAGGTGTTTGACATGAGAAAACAAGTCGCCTTGGTGACAGGGGCTGCCGGCGGAATCGGATTCGAAATGGCAAGAGAATTTGCCCGTGAAGGCGCCAGCGTCATCGTTTCAGACCTCCGTCCGGAAGCATGTGAAAAAGCAGCCTCCAAGCTTGCAGAAGAAGGCTTTGACGCGGCGGCCATTCCGTGTGATGTGACAAAGGAAGCGCAGGTTGCTGATATGGTGGACGCCATCCAAAAACGATACGGCCGCTTGGATATTTTGGTGAACAATGCCGGTATACAGCACGTCGCCCCGATTGAAGAGTTTCCGACAGAAACCTTTGAACTGCTGATCAAGGTCATGCTGACAGCGCCCTTTATTGCGATGAAGCATGTTTTTCCGATAATGAAAAAACAGCAGTTTGGCCGAATCATTAATATCGCGTCTGTTAATGGCTTAGTCGGCTTTGCAGGGAAATCCGCTTACAATAGCGCCAAGCACGGCGTAATCGGTCTCACAAAAGTCGGGGCGCTGGAAGGCGCGCCCCACGGCATTACAGTCAATGCGCTCTGTCCGGGTTATGTCGATACCCAGCTTGTCCGCAATCAGCTTAGCGATCTATCAAAAGCAAGAAATGTCCCTTACGACTCGGTACTTGAAGAGGTCATTTTTCCGCTTGTGCCGCAAAAACGGCTTCTTTCCGTCAAGGAAATTGCGGATTATGCCGTGTTTTTAGCAAGCGAGAAGGCGAAGGGCGTTACTGGGCAGGCTGTCGTCCTTGATGGGGGCTACACTGCACAATGACATAAAAACACACTTGCTCCGCTATGGAATCAAGTGTGTTTTTCTTTGCTTATTTCCAAACATCATTCGCAATCTCAACCACATGGCGGAGCTTCGCCCATTGCTGTTCTTCAGTCAGCTTGTTGCCTTCCTCAGTTGAAGCGAATCCGCATTGAGGGCTGAGGCAAAGCTGGTCTAAGCTCACATAACGGGATGCTTCTTCGATACGGCGTTTTACATCGTCGGGATGTTCAGGCTCACCGAATTTAGATGTCACTAATCCAAGGACAAGCTGAAGATCAGAGCGCTTCACATAACGGAGCGGCTCAAATCCGCCTGAGCGTGAATCATCATACTCTAAGAAAAGGCCGTCAAGATTCAAGCCGTCAAAAATGGTTTCGGCTGCTGCGTCATAGCCGCCTTCCGCTGTCCAAGTGGACTGGAAGTTGCCGCGGCAAATATGCATGGTTACCGTCAAGTCATCCGGACGGTCTGCAATCGCGTCATTAATGGATTTCGCAAACAGCTGACGAAGCTCGTCAGGAGTTGTTCCGAACGCTTCGATTTGTTTTAAGCCTTTTTCTGATAAGAAAACGGCCCACGCTGTATCATCAAGCTGGAGGTAGCGGCAGCCTCTGTCATAAAACGCTTGAATCGCTTTTTTATATGCTTTGGATACATCATGCTGGAAAAGATGATAGTCGTTTTTATACGCATCCTTTTCCAGTTTTCCGCGGAAAAACAGCATATTCGGGCTTGGAATCGTCATTTTTGGCGTCGCATCACCGGCAATGCTATGGAGAAATGAATAATCTTCAAGCATTGGGTGAGTTGAAAAATCGATATCACCTGTGACTTTAATGCCGCGTGCTTTTGTTTGTACGTTATGGAATTGGATTCCGTGCTCAGGAGTAAATGGCTCAACGCCATCTAAGTTTTCAAGGAAATCAAAGTGCCACCACGCTCTGCGGAATTCACCATCTGTCACGACGTTCAGGCCGGTTTCCTTCTGTTTTTCCACAATGCGGATGATTTCATCGTTTTCAATTTGGCGAAGCTGCTCAGCGGTAATTTCGCCGGCCGCTTTTTGCAGCCGCGCTTTTTTAACGGGCTCAGATCTCAACAGGCTTCCGACTTGATCCGCGCGAAACGGCGGTTTTTTTCTTTGAAGTGATTTTTTTTCTGCGGGTGTTGTTTGTTGTGACATGTTGTCCATTCCTTCTTTCCATTCAAATATAAAAAGCTCTTCCTTTGGATAAGGAAGAGCTTGCGTGACAATCTCAACCTTATCTTCAAGAGCAATCATTGCTCTAAAGGATTTAGCACCATTCTGTTAAACAGCGGTTGCCGGGTATCGCAGGGCCAGTCCCTCCACCTCTCTTGATAAGGAAAACCTTTTTTATGAAATTTTCTGATAGTATCTATTATTCACACATTTTCTGTTTCTGTCAATGATAGATTATCTCCACACATCGTTGGCGATGTCGATAACATGGCGAAGCTTTGCCCATTGCTGTTCCTCTGTCAAAAGATTGCCTTCTTCTGTAGAGGCGAAACCGCACTGCGGGCTGAGGCACAGCTGGTCTAAGCTGACAAAACGCGCCGCTTCATTGATTCGGCGTTTCACAACCTCTGGATTTTCAAGCTCGCCGTATTTCGAGGTGATCAAGCCGAGCACGATTTGCAGATCCTTGCGTTTCACAAAACGGAGCGGATCAAAGTTTCCGGAGCGGTCATCATCGTATTCCAAGAAAAGTCCGTCAAGGTTTAAGCCGTCCAAAATCGTTTCCGCTACAGCGTCGTACCCTCCTGATGCCGCCCAGGTTGAGCGGAAGTTGCCGCGGCAAATGTGCATGGTGATTGTTAAATCATCAGGCCGGTCTGCCACTGCATCGTTAATCGTTTTGGCAAACAAGGCAGGCAATGTTTCTGGATCGCCGCCGAGTACCCGGACAACCTCTCTGCCTTTTTCCTCAAAGAAGAGAGACCATGACGTATCATCAAGCTGGAGATAACGGCAGCCAGCATGATAGAAGGCTTTGATTGCCTTTTTGTACGCTTGGGCCAAATCATGAAAATATTCCTCTTGATCGTCATAAATGCCTTTATCCGCCTTTTCGCCAAAAAACAGCATATTCGGGCTCGGAATCGTCAGCTTTGGCGTCGCGCCACCGGCAACTTCATGCAAAAATTGATAATCAGCAAGCGCTGGGTGGCTCGTAAAATCGAGTTTTCCTGTCACTTTGATGCTGCGCGCTTTCGTTTTCGTGTTATGGAACTGAATCCCCTCAGCTGGGATGAACGGTTCCACACCGTCAAGCCCTTCGAGGAAGTCATAATGCCACCAGGAACGCCGGAATTCCCCGTCTGTTACCACATCGAGACCGATTTCTTTTTGTTTTTCCACGATGCGGGTGATCTCTTGATTTTCGATATCACGAAGCTGTTCCGCTGTCATCTCACCTGCCGCTTTTTTTTGCCGGGCTTCCTTTACCGGAACGGAACGAAGCAAACTGCCGACATGATCGGCGCGGAAAGGTGCTTTGCGTTGTTTTTCTGTTTTTTGTCCTGCAACATTCGTTTGTTGAGCCATGTTATTCGCCTCTTTTCTGAAATATTGAGCATGTAAAAAGCTCTTCCTTTGTGTAAGGAAGAGCTTGAACGATCAAATCTCCGCCTCATCTGCAAGAACGCAATGTTCTTAAGGATTTAGCACCATTCTGTTTGAAACAGCGGTTGCCGGGTATCATAGGGCCAGTCCCTCCACCTCTCTTGATAAGGTACAACTTCATATTCAGATTTCAATTATCTTAATATTATTACTTTTGGATCAATTGTCAATGCTTTTTAGAAAATACTTTCATCTTCATCGTTATATAAAACCATATCAAGCACGATAGCGATGGCAGTGCAAATCAGAACATCTTCCTCGTTTGCAATCTGCAAGTGATAGGAATCACCCCAGCTGAGCCACTTTTTGCTCACTGACATCCGGACATTTTCCCCGTCCGTCAGCTGGAATTCATCCCTCCATAAATCACCATCGATTTCCCAGTTAAGCCCGGAAATCACAAATTTCGGTTTGAAAAACGTTACTTTCTTCGTTACCTCACAAACTGTTTTCCCGCCAATTGAAATCTCATAGCGCGGCAATAAAGACATTAGTTTTTGTTCTATGGAAACGAGTGTTTTCCCGGATGAATCTGTCATTTGTAATGAGTCTCCTAACGAGAAAAAACGTCCCTCCACCTTGAATGTTTCTTGTTCATCCCGGTCATAAATGTGAAATGCATCTTTAAATGAGAACATTTTTTGTTTCATAAATAACTCGATCATTGCTGAAGTCTCCTTTGGATTTGCCTTGTATGAAATTACGGATAGGTGGCGAAAAGGTTTCAGGCTCTAAATCAAATCAATTTTAAAAGGCTGCGTGATTCAGCAGCCTTTTCGTTTGAAATATAGAATTAGGAAAGATGCATCCGGCGTTTTTGGCGGATAGCGTCAAGGTCGATTAGGTTGTTGTGATGAGATGCGGCTGCTGGCAGAGGGCTTGTCTTTTGCGGTTTGCGGCGATTGTCCTTGCTGAAAGAAAAAAGAAGATAGCCGCATAATGCGATGATAATAAATAGGATCATATTACATACCTCCCAAAAAAAGTTTTGGTACTCTCTATTGTACGGATAAAACGTCAAAAAGTATTCAAAAAATTCTAAATCGATTAAAAATAAATAACTGCCCTCAAAAACAGTCTAACCTGAAGACCTGAAAATAGTCTTGCATTATGGTGATTGTTCTTGTTGATGATTGGTTCTATAGTTACTATCGACGATGAAATGAATTCCTTTATATAACTTTTAACCTAAATTAAAGTAATTCAAATTACCTGTTTTTGGATGCCATTATCTTTCTTGATTAGTTTATACCCTATTTTGCGGAATTGAACACAAAAAACCCAAATTACGGAGCATTTGGGCGGTACGGGTGAGTTGTATTTCGGGGATTAGAATGTTTTATTTGAAGAAGCGTTTGAACATTTTTCTGATTTTTTGAAATGGGCTGGATTTCTTTTGCATGTTAAGCGGCCTGGAAATGATCCATTTTTTCAAGAGACTCTTTGCCGCAATTGCATGTTTTGTCATTGTATTTCCTCCTCATTTGTTGATACTTGTTTTACGGAGGACGTGTTTAAAATGTTTCATTTTCACATAAAAAAACCAGCCCTTTTTTGGACTGGCTTTTGGCATTACGCTTGCTCTTCAAACAGCTTTGCAATCTCAACGATGACATTTACGGCTTTGACCATGTTATTGGCTGAGATGTATTCAAATTTGCCGTGGAAGTTTTCCCCGCCGGTAAAGATGTTTGGCGTCGGAAGTCCCATGTAGGACAGCTGTGATCCGTCGGTGCCGCCGCGGATGGGGGAAATCTTCGGTTCGATGCCGAGGTTTTCCATCGCTTGCTTGGCAATATTTACGATTTCGATGACAGGTTCAATTTTTTCTCTCATGTTGTAGTACTGGTCGTTCATATCCAGCAGAATCCGGTCTTGCCCGTATTCGTTCTGAAGTTCTTCAACGACACGCTTCATTGTTTCTTTTCTGCTTTGGAAGTTCTCTTTGTCAAAGTCTCTGATAATGTAGTGAAGCTTTGTTTCCTCTACGTCTCCTTGAATCGACAGCAGATGGTAGAAGCCTTCATAGCCTTCTGTATATTCAGGCGCTTCGTCTGCCGGCAGCAGGCTGTTCAGCTTCATCGCGATCTTCGCAGAGTTGATCATTTTCCCTTTTGCCGTTCCGGGATGTACGTTGTTGCCTTTAATCGTAATTTTCGCGGCAGCGGCATTGAAGCTTTCGTATTCAAGCTCGCCGAGCGGGCCGCCGTCAACCGTGTAGGCAAAGGATGCATTGAACCGTTTCACATCAAATTTGTGCGGTCCTCTTCCGATTTCTTCATCAGGCGTAAAGGCGACTCTGATTGTGCCGTGCTTGATTTCAGGATGTTTGATGAGGTAATCCATGGCCGTCATGATTTCAGCGATACCTGCCTTATTGTCTGCGCCGAGAAGGGTGGTGCCGTCTGTGGTGATGAGTGTGTGGCCCTTATAGCCGGACAGCTCAGGGAATTGATCAGGTGACAGGGTGACCTGCAGCTGTTCGTTAAGAACGATGTCTTTTCCATCATAGCTTTCGATGATTTGCGGATTCACATTTTTGCCGGTAAAGTCTGTAGCGGTGTCGACGTGAGCGAGAAAGCCGATTGTCGGCACGTCTTTTTCGGTATTGGAGGGAAGAGTTGCCATGACATAGCCGTTTTCATCAATGGCTGCATCCTGCATGCCGATGGACTTCAATTCATCAACGAGCATGTTTCCTAATGTCAATTGGCCGGGTGTGGAAGGACAGGTGTCAACGGATTCATCGGACTGTGTGTCGACTTTTACATATGTAGTAAACCGTTCAATGATTTCTTCTTTCATTTCCAATCATCTCCTTTGTCTTATTTTATCATGGCGGGTTAAGAGATTTCTATTGCACAATACCGTTTCGAATGGCAAAAACGACTGCCTGTGTCCGGTCTTGGGCATTGCATTTTTGCAGGATGCGGTGCACGTGGGTTTTCACAGTGCTTTCACTGACGAAAAGTTTTTCAGCAATATCCTCATTTCTCAGCCCGTAGGCCATTTGCTGAAGAACTTCAAGCTCTCTTTTGGTGAACGGCTCTGCCAGTTCTTCTGCATGAGGCTGTTGCTTAGCTCGAAATGTCTCGCTGATAATTTTAGCGGCTGTGACTGTACGGAAAATCGCCTCGCCTCTGGCCGCAGCGCGAATCGCATCTATCAACTCTTCAGGAAGTGTATCCTTCAGCAGATAGCCGACTGCGCCCGCACGGATGCCTTCAAATACGTATTCTTCCGTGTCAAAGGTGGTTAAAATGACTATCTTTGTATCTGGAAGTGCGGACATAATGTCTTTCGCCGCTTCGATGCCTGAGCAATGCGGCATCTGGACATCCATGAGGATGACGTCAGGTTTTGTTTGTTTTGCGAGTGCTATAATATCGTGACCGTCGCCGGCCTCGCCAGAAACTGTCATATCCGTCTGGGCGTTGATGACGTACCGGAAGCCTTCACGCACAAGCGGCTGATCATCGGCAAGCGCGACGCGTATTTTATCTTTGTTCATCTTTTTGCTCCTTATTCGTTGTCGTGAGCGGCAATGACAGCTCAATTTGCAGGCCGCTCGGCTGCACGGCGCTAAAAGTAAGAGAACCGCCTGCTTTTTCAACGCGTTCTTTCATTCCTGTCAGGCCAAATCCATAAGTAAGGCTGCCGGTGAATTGTCCGTCGTCGGTGATTGTGACATAGAGATGGGCCTCGTCATTAGAAATGACCGTCGCCGCATGAGAAGCCTCGGCGTGACGAATGATATTGGTCAGCGCTTCCTGAAAGATGCGGTAGATCGTTTCGCTTATGTTTTGAGGCCAAGACTCTTCTGACAGTCCGGCAGTATCTAAAGAAACGTGCAAGCCGCTCCGTTCCTCCACTTGATGAATCAGCCCCCGCAATGCAGTAAGCCCCACCATCGATTCACTACGGCCCATTTGATGAACGACAGACCTAACTTCTTGAAGACATTCTCTGGCGACACTCAGTACATTTTGAATGACTTTTTCTGAATCCTCCTTGCTGCTTTTGAGGATATAGGGAAGAGATTGAAGCTGAACAATCACAGAAGTCAGCTCGTGACCGATGCTGTCATGAATGTCGCGGGCAATTCTTGTACGCTCCTCAAGGACCGCGTACCTTAATGAAAGAACAGAAGCCTCCTGCAGCTCTGCATGCGCTTTCTGGAGTTCTTGATGAGCATGCTCCAGCTGCACATGCATTTTCGCCAATTCAGCATGATTTCGTTCAGCCTCCTTTCTCGCTTCTCGTCTGAAACGCAAGGAGGAGAAGAGGACGTACAACCCTATCATGATCGAGATGTTGCTGACGATATCGTCCCAGCTGCTGTTAAAAACAGAATACAAAAAGAAAACATTGCCCCCAATTAGGCACACTGTAAAGATCAAAGACAGCCGTGCAGGAAGCTTAATGACTGCATAAACCATTAAAAATACGAGTAAGAAAAAGGCGGCTCCCTGCACTTGGCCTGAAACAGCCCAAAGAAAAGCGGTCAGGAGCCAAAGCCCGACGAATATGCTCAAACTAACAGCAGCGGATGCCACATAGGGGATGACCCAAATGAATGCTAGGTACACCGCAAATACAAATGCCAACAACATAGGATCAGCTTTGGCTGGGTGAGATAAAAATTGTGTGCAATTCAAAATGAGAATAAGGCTCGGCACAAGCTTCTTGTAGTGCCGAGCTGGAGATTGTCCGTTCATGCTGGTCCTTCTTTCGGTTATTGAATGGATACTTTGCCAGCGGTCAGCCGTCTGTATGCTTTATAAAGCATGACGTTACGAGCTGTGATGGTGCCGAGGGGAATGAAGAACATAGAATGAATAATGGCAATAAACATCTCGTTGCTCTCAGGCAGCCATGTTCTCGCGGCCATGCGCAAAGAAAGTATCACTAGAATGAGAATAACACTTCCAAGGGAGCCGCGTGAAGTGACCTTTCCGGTTTCTGGGTGAATCCGCACATTTACCATCTTCCCAATGCCAAACCCGCAGGCCAGCCCGATCAGTAATAAAATGCCGCTGATCGCCACATGTAATACGGAATGAAAATACGCCGGCTGAAACGATGCGGATACGCCCCATAAGAGCAACAGCGGAATGATCAGCAACTTCCCGGGCTTTACCGTTCTTTCTCGATACATCGATAAAATAATAAGAATCAATACAATAAAAATATAAGGGCCCATCGCCATGTCATCAAATCCTTTCTGCATTAAGCATAGCGAAAATAGGAAAGAAAAACGTCAACCGGCAGATTGATTTTTCAGCTGCTAGACTTGTTCGCGCTGCATAAAGGTATGAAAATGCTGATAATATATGAAGAAACTATTAATAAACGATTAAACTTCTTAAAAATGGATGTGGACCGGTTCTAAACACTATATAATGAAAACAGGTCATTTTTTAGGAGGGTTTACATCATGGCAATACTTGTTACTGGCGGTGCCGGGTACATTGGCAGCCACACATGTGTTGAACTATTGAACAGCGGCTACGAGATTGTTGTTCTTGATAATCTGTCCAACAGTTCGGCTGAAGCGCTGAACCGTGTAAAGGAGATTACAGGAAAAGATTTAACGTTCTACGAAGCGGATTTATTGGACCGGGAAGCGGTAGATTCCGTTTTTGCTGAAAATGAAATCGAAGCTGTGATTCATTTTGCGGGATTAAAAGCAGTCGGTGAATCTGTTGCGATTCCGCTCAAATATTATCATAACAATCTGACAGGAACGTTTATTTTATGCGAGGCCATGGAGAAATACGGCATCAAGAAAATCGTATTCAGTTCATCTGCGACAGTGTACGGCGTTCCGGAAACATCACCGATTACGGAAGACTTTCCATTAGGCGCGACAAACCCTTATGGACAGACGAAGCTTATGCTGGAACAAATATTGCGTGATTTGCATACAGCCGACAAAGAGTGGAGCGTTGCGCTGCTTCGTTACTTTAATCCGTTCGGCGCTCATCCAAGCGGACGGATCGGTGAAGACCCGAACGGAATTCCGAATAACCTCATGCCGTATGTGGCACAGGTAGCTGTGGGCAAGCTTGAGCAATTAAGCGTGTTCGGCAATGACTATCCGACAAAAGACGGGACAGGCGTACGCGATTATATTCACGTCGTTGATCTCGCAGAAGGCCACGTCAAAGCGTTGGAAAAAGTATTGAACTCCACTGGGGCCGATGCATACAACCTTGGAACAGGCACAGGCTACAGTGTGCTTGAAATGGTCAAAGCCTTTGAAAAAGTGTCAGGGAAAGAGGTTCCGTACCGTTTTGCGGATCGTCGCCCGGGAGACATCGCCACCTGCTTCGCAGATCCTGCGAAAGCCAAGCGGGAACTGGGCTGGGAAGCGAAACGCGGCCTTGAGGAAATGTGTGCTGATTCCTGGAGATGGCAGTCTTCTAATGTGAATGGGTATAAGAGTGTAGAATAAAAATGAAGGCCTTCTCCATAGAGAAGGCCTTTTTTAAAGAACAAGGGTGCCTGTTAAGGGCACCCTTGTTAGCTGTTATTTGATTTTCACAATAACATCATTACTAAATTTGAGTTTCCAAGTTCCTTTAGCGTAAGCATCCTTGTCCACCTCAAATGCTTTCACACCTGTTACTTTAATATTAGGATTTAGATCACTCAAAATTTTAGAGTTATCAACTTTTGTCTCAGTTGCATAGTTTACAGAAGCATCAATATCAGAATCATAAGAAGTGCCATCAGCATCAACTAATTTAACAGTTGGAATTGAAAAAGAACTTATTGGCTTTTTAGATACGTTTTTAATTGTATATTGAACAGCTACAATAGTACCTCCATCAGATGCTTTCTTTTCAACATATTGAGTACCGACAGTATCTCTGTCCTCTACCTTCGTAACTGTCACTTCAGTTTTTTCAGTTTTTACAGTATCACCGATATTGTATGTTTTTTCAGTTTCTGCTTTGCTGCTGCTTGATGTTTTGGAAGTGGCTTCTGAACCGCCTCCGCCGCCAATCATATTACCAATAATGATGATGACTACAACTGCGAGAATAAACGTAATGATTTTATGTCGCATAAAAAAGTTACGTTGATCCTTACCACAGTTAGGACATTTTTTTACACCCTTTGCAATTTCTTGACCGCAAGCTTTACAGGGTACTAGTTTTCCTGCCATTCTATTTCCTCCTATGTAATTAAATGTACAAAACATATGTACTATAATGCCCATATTATTTCACTTAGTCAATATAAAATTATGAATTTCTTATAATTATTATCATTTATAGTTAAATTTCCTTGTAAAATATATGCTTTTTTTCTTATCGGTTATATCTTCTCTTTTTTAATAGATAAATCGTTTTTTCTATCAGCTTTTCTGGTGAAATCTCCGCAAATACCCCTTGAACCAATTCGAACCGTCCCTTATAATGCTAATATTGGAAAGTGAAAAGGATATGATAAAAACAGTGGTTTTCTAGGGTTCCGCAATGCAAATTGGACTGTGACCGAGAGAAAACACATAGCAGCTTGGCTGTTATGACACGGTGGGATAAAAGCCCAGGAGTTTCTGCTCTTTTTGCGAGAGCGTTCTCCTGGGTTTTTTTATTTGCTAGAACAGAATTATGAGAAGGAGTGTTTTGTGATGAAAAAGAGAATGCTGGATGTACTTATGCTTGTGATTGGCGCTTTTTTCTTCGCGCTTGCGGTTAATTTATTTGCGATTCCCAATGATCTTGGGGAAGGCGGAGTCACTGGTATTACGCTGATATTGTATTATCTGTTTCAATGGTCTCCTGGTGTCACGAACTTTATCTTAAATGCGTTTTTGCTTTTAATTGGCTATAAGTTTCTGGATGGAAAAACAACCGTTTATACGATCATTGCGGTCGCGGCAAATTCGCTTTTTCTTCATCTGACACATGGGTGGAGCATTCCGTCTGATGAATTGATTATTAATACGATTTTCGCAGGAGTATTTGCGGGAGTCGGGATCGGCATGATTATCCGGGTCGGCGGGACGACAGCCGGTTCCGCGATTCTGGCCAGAATTGCCAATAAATATTTAGATTGGAATATCAGCTATGCGCTCTTGTTTTTTGATTTAATTGTAGTATTTAGCTCTTATTTTATTATTGGTGCGGAAAAAATGATGTTTACGATCGTGATGCTGTATATCGGTACGAAAGTGATGGACTTCATTATTGAAGGTTTGAATACGAAAAAAGCCATTACGGTCATTTCAGAAAATAAGAGTGAGATTGCAGAGCAGGTAAATACCTTGATGGATCGGGGCGTGACGATTTTATCAGGGAAGGGAAATTATACGGGCCAGTCAAAAGAGATTTTGTATATCGTCATTAACAAACAGGAGCTTTCCATGCTGAAAAAAATCATTCGGAGCTGCGACAAAAAAGCGTTTGTGATTGTTCATGATGTACGCGACGTGTTTGGCGAAGGGTTTGTGGACATATCAAAATAAAGAAAAATCCCTCTGTACTTGCAGCAGAGGGATTCTTTCGTTTAGAACGGATATTTGCGATATTGCTTCTGTATAGAAATCCATTTCGTCACGGTAAATTCCTCGACGACCCACGGATTGCCGAAGCGGCCGACCCCGCTTGCTTTGTTTCCGCCAAAGGCAATATTCGGCGAATCATTGACGGACTGGTCGTTGACATGGGTCATGCCGCTGTCAATTTGCAGGGCGAGCTTTTCGCCTTTTTCTAAATCAGAAGTGAAAACCGCAGAGCTGAGGCCGTATTCAGTATCATTTGCCATGTCAATCGCTTCCTGGTCGCTGCCAGCTTTAATAATGGTTGCGATTGGGGCAAACAGCTCCGTTTGGGCAATTTTGCTGTTGTTGTCCGCACCGACAAAGACGTACGGCGTCAGCACGTTTCCGACGCGTTTTCCTTCAACCGCAAGCTCAATGCCGTCTGCCTTTGCCTGCTCAATGATCTCCAGCGCTTTCTCGATTTGGCGCTCGTTGATCAGCGGGCCGACAACGGTTTTCGGATCGGTTTGATCGCCGTACGGAAGCTGTTTGACACGAGCGGTGAACTTTTCTACAAACTCATCGTACACATCTTGATGAACGATGATCCTGTTGATAATCATACAGATTTGTCCCTGGTGAATAAACTTACCGAAAACCGCGGCATCCACAGCACGATCGACATCCGCATCTGAAAGGACGGCAAATGGATTGTTGCCGCCGAGCTCAAGTGCCATCCGTTTGAAGGCACGCCCGGCGATTTCACCGATGTGGCGCCCGACTGCTGTTGATCCTGTAAAGCTGATTAATCTTGGGATTGGATTGGTGAGCATGCCGTCCCCGATTTCCTTTACATCCGTCAGCATGACGTTAAGGACACCGGCAGGAAGACCAGCGTGTTCAAACGCTTTCGCAATGATGGTTCCGCCGGAAAGAGCGGTTTGGATATCAGGCTTGTGAACAATGCTGTTTCCCAGCGCAATCGCGGGCGCAATGGTCCTCATAGATAAATTCATCGGAAAATTAAATGGAGAAATCGATGAAATGACACCGAGCGGAAGGCGGTAAATCTTATTGATTTTCCCTTCAATGTCGGATGGAACCTCTTTGACGCCGCCTAATTCACCAGTATACGTCATGGCTTCATCTAAAATGGCAATCGTTTGTTCCAGCTCGATCGTTGATTTAATAATCGTTCCGCCAGTTTCGCGGGCGATCATCATGATGATGTCATCACGGTTTTCCTGTAAATAGCCGCGCGCTTTTTGCAGCACGGCTTTTCGGTCTTCCATCGTGCTCTTGGCCCACTCTTTTTGGGCTTTCTGTGCAATGTCAAACGCATCCTCCAGCTGTTTGCCCGTTGCCAAAGCTGCTGTTGTGATCACAGACTGGTCATACGGATTCAAAATGTCCTCCGTACGTCCGCTTTCTCCCTCAGTCCATTTTCCGTTGATAAAACTTTTGTTTAACGTTTCGAAACTCATAAGATGACCCTCCTTTGGTCCTGCATGTCCTCTTCTATTTCCGCTGACGCCAATATGTAAACGAATGAGGTTTCCCTTTCAGTTTTTCGTCTATCTATATCGGATATACTCTTTTTTAGTGGAGAACATGTGTGTTTCGCCTTATACTGAATATACAGATCCTTACATAAGAGAGGAGACTCTATGAAATCGCTGCTGGCTATTTATCCCGGTTCGATTGTGTCTGAGGAGCTTTGCATGAGGGAAGGCTGTCTATGTTTTTTTGATGAGAGCAGTCAGAGATATATCTCTATTCCGAAAAAAGAGATCAGCGAAAAAGAGGTTTTGGTGCTGCAGTCATTTTTGACGGCTGCGGATGAGGGCAATCAAATGTCTATGAAATCACCGGAGGAAAACAAGTGGTTTTCGTTCCTTTTTTCCAGAGGAGAATTGCCGGCGAACATAAAGAAACGGACAAGGTTTGTTCACTTTCATTTATTCGGCAAAATAGAAAGGACATCCTTTATGGAAGCGGTTCGTCATTTTTGGCCGGTGTCTTTTGTGATTGTGTGGATTCATGAGGACAGAGGCGTGATTGTTGAGCAGGAAAGTGAAGCGGCCGCGGAGAAGGACGAACTAGAATCGCTCGCTAAGGTTCTTGAAAGTGATTTCTACTTCAGTGTCCGTTTTTACGCCGGAAGATTTTACGAGCCGGATGAGAGTCTGCGAAAACATTACGCTCGTGAACAGGCGTATTTTCTGTTTGCAGAAAAACGGCTGCCTCAGGTGCAGAGTGTGACCTTTGAGATGATTTTTCCTTTTCTATTATTAGAAACAGAAAAAGAAAAATTGGCAACGCTGCTCTCTGAAGAAGCTGAGCTTTTATTTGGAAGTGAATCTGAGCTAAGGAAGACCATTAAGCTGTTTATTGAAAACAACTCAAACGTCACATTAACAGCGAAAAAGCTGCATCTGCATCGCAACAGCCTGCAATATCGGATTGATAAATTTATTGAGCGGTCAGGGATAGATATCAAATCGTACAAAGGCGCGCTTCTTGCCTATTTTATCTGCCTGCAAAGTGAAAGTTCAGAATAAATTGGAAATATGCACGAAAAAGGCTGGGTGATTTTATGAACACTGCCCATTTTAGCGAGAGGAAAATGCTGTTACACTCAATATAAGAAAGCGTTTACAATAACAAAGGGGGATGTTAGATGGCTGAATTGCGGATGGAGCACATTTATAAATTTTATGATCAGAAGGAACCGGCGGTTGATGACTTTAACCTTCATATTGCCGATAAGGAATTTATCGTATTCGTCGGCCCGTCCGGATGCGGGAAATCAACGACACTGCGAATGGTCGCAGGACTTGAAGAAATTTCGAAAGGCGATTTTTATATTGAAGGAAAACGGGTCAATGATGTAGCGCCAAAGGACAGGGACATCGCGATGGTGTTTCAAAACTATGCGCTCTATCCGCATATGACGGTCTACGATAATATCGCGTTCGGGCTGAAGCTTCGGAAAATGCCGAAGCCAGAAATTAAAAAAAGAGTAGAGGAAGCTGCTAAAATTCTCGGGCTTGAGGAATACTTGCACCGCAAACCGAAAGCGCTGTCAGGAGGACAGAGACAGCGGGTCGCGCTTGGGCGGGCAATCGTGCGGGATGCAAAGGTGTTCCTGATGGATGAGCCTTTGTCAAACCTGGACGCGAAGCTGAGGGTGCAAATGCGGGCGGAAATCATTAAGCTCCACCAGAGACTGCAAACCACAACGATTTATGTGACGCATGACCAGACAGAAGCGCTGACGATGGCGACACGGATCGTAGTCATGAAAGATGGGAAAATCCAGCAGATCGGGACGCCGAAGGATGTATACGAGTTTCCTGAAAACGTCTTTGTCGGCGGGTTTATCGGATCACCGGCGATGAACTTTTTCAAAGGAAAGCTCACGGATGGCTTAATCAAAATCGGTTCTGCGGCATTAACCGTCCCGGAAGGAAAAATGAAGGTGCTGCGTGAAAAAGGCTACATCGGCAAAGAGGTCATCTTCGGCATCCGTCCTGAGGATATTCATGATGAATTGATTGTTGTGGAATCGTATAAGAACTCCTCGATTAAAGCGAAAATCAATGTCGCAGAGCTGCTCGGTTCTGAAATCATGATTTATTCGCAGATTGACAACCAAGACTTTATTGCGCGGATCGACGCCCGCCTCGATATTCAATCAGGCGATGAGCTGACGGTTGCATTTGATATGAATAAAGGCCATTTCTTTGACAGTGAGACAGAAGTGAGAATTCGATAGATCAGCGAAACCGGACATGGAGACATGTCCGGTTTTTTGCTATTGAAAATCTCAGAAACAGACCGATGAAAAAGGAGGAAGAAATAGACAGAAAGCAGGAGAATGATGAAACGATTGATTTTATGTATTTTTCTTTTGGGAAGCTGCTTGGCTCTTGCGGCTTGCGCTGATCAAGAGGCGAATGCAGAGCAGCCGATGCCAAAAGCGGAACAAAAGAAACCGGAAGAAAAGGCAGTACAAGTTCAGAAAAAAGAAGACGATACAGCCGGATGGATCGAAACAGAGACACCGGCAAAGCTGCCGATTTTGATGTACCACAGCATTTCCTCGGGAAACAGCCTCCGTGTGCCAAAGAAAGAATTTGAGGCGCATATGAAGTGGCTTCATGATAACGGCTATCAGACATTAACGCCGAAAGAGGCATATCTCATGCTGATGCAGGATAAAAAACCGAGTGAGAAATGCGTGCTGATCACATTTGATGACGGGTACACCGACAATTATCAAGATGCGTATCCGGTGCTGAAAAAGTACGGGATGAAGGCGACGATTTTTATGATCGGCAAATCGATCGGACATAAGCACCATCTGACAGAGGACCAAATGAAAGAAATGATACAGCACGGCATATCGATTGAAAGCCATACAATTGACCACCTTGAACTGAACGGGTTAACGCCTCAACGGCAGCAAAGCGAGATGGCAGATTCGAAGAAACTGTTTGACCACATGTTTCATCAGCAAACCACCATCATCAGCTATCCGGTAGGGCGCTACAATGAGGAGACGCTGAAGGCCGCTGAAAAAACGGGCTATCAAATGGGTGTGACGACAGAACCGGGCGCGGCATCGAGAGACCAGGGAATGTATGCCCTTCACCGCGTGCGCGTGTCCCCAGGCATGTCAGGCTCGGCTTTTGGGGCGTACATCGAGTCGATGAAATAAAAAAAGGAGGCGCTCAATCGCCTCCGCCGCCACAGCCGGAATCGCTGAAACCTCCGTCACTGCCGCATCCATCATGGTGCGAGCTATGATCTGAATAACCGAAATACCCGCTGTCCGCCTGCTGGCGGCTTTTATTTTCCGAGGGCTGCGGCTGAATGACTGAAAGAAAAACAATAATAGATATAAACAATAAGATGATCACAATCACTTCGCGTCACTCCCTTTTTACACCATATCTGTTATACGGATGAAACGCTGACCGGTTTCATTTCAAAGTGATCGATTCTTTCAGGCGGTCTCTGAGCCAGCGCTTCAGCACCCCGTGTCCTTTATTTGACAATAAAGTGCCGACACGCCAATACATAGGGGGATGAGGGGCGAACTGAAAATCAATCAATCTGAAAAGCCAGCTTTTATCACGGGTGAGAGAGTCAATTTGAAGCTCGTCTTCATCTGCTTCAGAGCTATAGGCACTTTGTTTCTGTATGTCCTCATCCTGCCGAACCGCCAAGATCCTCAAGGCTTCAGCCATTTGTTTGTAACCGCCTTCCAGCAATGATGCGCCAAGGTTGTCAGCACGCACCTCCATCCATTGTGAACAAAAGGATTGATAGAGCTGGAACAGGATAATGATTGCCATAATGAAAGCCCAAAGCGCAATTTTGTGGGCCTCGGGATGGGTGATATGCTGCTCAAACAAGAGGAAAATCCCAACGACAGCTCCAAGATATAGAAAACGCAAAAGCTGTGATGACAGAACGTCACGTTTTTTGATATGAATCGCCTCATGGGCCAGAATGCCTTCAATGACACGCTGTGGAAGTGTTAGTGTGGCGCTTGTCAGGATGACCATTGACCTCCCGACATTCATGCCTACTGCCATTCCGTTGTAATCATCACTCTCCGTTTCGTATATGCGGACATGGGAAATGCCGGCCGATCGGAAAATCTTATCGGCCGCTGCCTGTACATGCGGATGATGACAAGGCTTGGCGTCCATCGCCGCCTGCAACACACGGTCTGACATATACATGTTGAATACCCAATACAGGATTACGGCAACAGCCATGACCCATGGAGAGGCGTGTAATGCGTATAACGCGAGCACCAATAAGGCGTAAGCGGATACCCCTTTTACGCTGGCGGCAAAATAAAGCTTCCCGAGCAGCCGCTTCACATTTTTTCTATGATAAAACGGCAAAACAGAAATCACATTGTCCACATTGTTTTCTTCATCTGTGTATTCTCGGAGAATCGTTTTCCATTTTTGCGGTTCCTTCACCGTCAGAAACAGTGTTTCGCCGGGAAGAGACAGTTTAATGACTTGCTGAAAGCTTGTTGTCAAATCTAAACGGGGTGAATACATCGTCATAAGCGGATGGAGCTTTAAGAGATCTGCCGTTGATTCAAGCTGAATGTCCTTCAAATCGGAAAGTGGGTATGTACGGGTTTCATAGTGTGAGCTGATATGCAATTTTTCTAAGGCAGCCGAATAAAAAACCTTTACGCTGAAAACATTCAGTATGCGCTTCACCAGTGCCCCTCCGCCAGAGATCATGCCGAGAAGGATCACATATTTGAGAGGGCTTGTGTCAGGTCCATAGATGAAAAAAATAACAGCCCCTGCAAACACAATGGCGGTCAGCGTAATGTCTGACAGGAGACGTGTTTTGTTTCTGGCCAGCTCGATTTCCTGCCAGTCTCCCGAAGGTTTTTCCGCACGCTCTGAAACAATGAGATCCATTGCGGTCCAATAGCAGAAGAACATTGTCGCGATTGAGACAATGCCGTCCATGAATGAGAGATGAGAGAAGATGTAAACTGCAGCGCCGACCCAAAGAACAATATCAATCCAGAAGTCTACGGCCGGAATGAGTTTTGCTGCCAGGGCTGATATCAAATAAAATCCCAGCCCGAGAAGCATAAAGAGAAATAGATGAGTTCCCATAGGCATGCCAGATTCCTTTCTATCTAGTATTTCCAACTATTACTATAGCATGGGATGGGAACTTACAAAAACACGGACATGCAAAAAGCAAGCTCTTTCGTTTTCCGAAGAACTTGCTTGCGGTGTATCAATAAAATTGGTGCAGCAGCAATAGGGTTAAGGACACTGTAATCGCTCCCCCGATGCGGGTAGACACCTGGGCGAACGGCATCAGCTCAAGCCTTTCCGCCGCGCTTAAAATAGCGACGTCACCGGTGCCGCCTTGCCCTGAATGGCATGCATTAATAATAGCGGTTTCAATCGGATACATGTTCAGCCATTTTCCGGTGAAGAAGCCGACGGCCATCATGGTCACAACGACAGACAGAATCGTAATGATATTGCTGAGGTTAAAGGCGGCGATAAGCTTGTCCCACGGCGTCATGGATACCCCGATCGCAAAGAGCAGCGGATAGGTCACAGCTGTTGAAAAGAAGCGGGACACGCCAAACGCGCCATTTTCAATTGAGGCAGGCACCAATCTGAACAGCTTTATGAGAACAGCCAGTAACAGCATGGCAACGGGTGCCGGAAAACCGAAAAAATCGTGAGCGAGCATGCCGACTAAGTATAAAGAAACAGCAAGGATACCGCCTGACGCAAATAAAGAAAGGTTGAACATTTGCTGTCCGCTTTGTGATTCCTCCAGCGCAGGGGACTCTTCTTCGGAGCGGTCCACTTTGCCGTTGCCTGTCCATTCCGGTTTTTTCTTTCCGATTCTGTTCAGCAAGCCCGCTAGAATAATCGCACACAGGCTGCCCAGCATAATCGACGGGAGAACAAGTGCGAACGCTTCCCCTTGAGAAATGGGCATGATGTCAGAATAACCGATGGACAGCGGGATAGCACCTTCTCCGACTCCTCCAGCCATGATCGGAATGACAATGTACAGCAGGGTATGCTGAAATCCGAGTCCGAGCAAAGTCCCGACAGCCAGTCCGACAATAGCGGCTGTGACAGAACCGACAATAAGTGGAATAAAGATTTTCATAAATGCTTTTACGAGTGTTTCTCTTTTCATGCCGAGGATGCTTCCAACGACAATGCCGGCGATAAACAAATATAGAAAGTTTGAGTTTTCTGTAAATTCAGTGGTGGATTTGACGATATCATTAGGCAGCAGGTGATAGTAAACGACAGCGGATGGAATAAAAGTAGCTAGGATGGCCGGGCCGCCGATAGAACGAACAATCGGTATCGATTTGCCGATTTGGGCAAAGGTAAACCCGAAAAACGCCATGACGGCAATGGATGTCAAAATGTCACTTTTTACATCGTGATGCATAACAAAAACAGTGATTAATATAAACAGCAAGGCATACACAGGAAGCGGTATGATGCCTACTTTTATATTCATGGCTTTCGCAAACCAATTCTCTTTTCGAACCCCTTCGTGAATTGTATCCGTTTGCAATTGCGGTTGTGTTTGAAGCTCTCCCATTGAAAAACCTCCCCTATTCTTGATGCAGTGAAATTGTTCACTATGTTAAGTATACTAAAAAATTGAAATTATTAATATATTAAAAATTTACTATTCAGCTTTTCCCCTCTCGCCGGTTCAAATGGAAAGAGGCATTCTGACTAAAATCGGTTTATGACGGAATGCTGAGAATCGAGTGCTGGGGCGGGGCTGAGCATTTTGTTCGCAAGGAACAATGTGTTGATGTACGATGATAAAGGGTCATTTATCCTAGCAGCCGACATAAATAAGCAACAAAATAGACAAAAAACCGTCACATAGTACGGGACTTTTTAGGTGTTTTAGGCTTTATTTTTGAAATGAATCGTTGTAAAGTACTTAATATGAACCAGTCAGAGATTGTATCATTTGGTCAGTCTAGCAATCTTGCATCATATTGGACGACTTTTTGATACATTTGTGAAATACTGAACAATATTTTTTTCGTCTATTTTGTGAATTACTGATCAAAGTTTTGGTTCTATTTGTGAAGTGATGAGCAAATAACAGTTTCAACCGGAAATGGAGGAGAAAGCATGAGTGAATTGGTATTAGCCCGCATACAATTTGCATCCACAACGTTGTTTCATTTCTTGTTTGTGCCGATGTCTATCGGGCTTGTGTTTATGGTTGCGTTGATGGAGACTCTTTATCTTGTGAAGAAAAATGAGCTGTATCTCAAAATGGCAAAGTTTTGGGGGCACTTATTCTTAATAAATTTCGCAGTCGGTGTTGTAACGGGGATTTTGCAAGAATTCCAGTTTGGACTGAACTGGTCTGATTACTCCCGTTTTGTCGGAGATGTATTTGGCGCTCCGCTTGCGATTGAAGCCTTATTGGCGTTTTTCATGGAATCTATTTTTATCGGATTATGGATATTTGGCTGGGACCGCCTGCCGAAGAAAATTCACGCTCTCTGCATATGGCTCGTATCATTTGGAACGATCATGTCATCTTTCTGGATTTTAACAGCAAACTCCTTTATGCAGGAGCCGGTCGGCTTTGCAATCAAAAACGGCCGCGCGGAAATGAACGACTTTGGCGCGCTGATCACAAACCCTCAGCTTTGGGTTGAATTCCCGCACGTTATTTTCGGTGCGCTTGCCACCGGGGCTTTCTTTATTGCCGGAGTAAGTGCTTTTAAACTATTGAAGAAAAAAGAAGTGCCGTTCTTTAAGCAATCTTTTAAACTCGCAATGATCGTTGGCCTTTGTGCAGGCCTTGGCGTCGGCCTCAGCGGACACATGCAGGCTGAGCACTTAATGGAATCACAGCCGATGAAAATGGCTGCCAGTGAAGGCCTATGGGAAGACAGCGGTGACCCTGCTGCTTGGACCGCTTTTGCCACGATCGATACAAAAAATGAAAAAAGCTCAAATGAGATCAAAGTTCCTTATGCCTTGAGCTACTTGGCTTATCAGAAATTCAGCGGAAGTGTCAAAGGGATGAAAACCCTTCAGGCTGAGTACGAAAAAGTATACGGAAAAGGCGACTATATTCCGCCGGTAAAAACGACATTCTGGAGCTTCCGCATCATGGTTGGCGCAGGCGTTGTCATGATTCTTGCAGCGCTAGGCGGCCTCTGGCTGAACCGCCGCAAAAAGCTTGAAAACAGCAAATGGTATTTGCGCATCATGATCGCTTTGATATCCTTCCCGTTTCTTGCGAATTCTGCGGGCTGGATTATGACAGAAATCGGGCGTCAGCCTTGGACGGTTATGGGCTTGATGACAACGGCTCAATCCGTGTCGCCTAACGTAACAGCGGGCTCCTTGTTATTCTCAATCATCGCATTCGGTGTAATGTACATGATTCTGGGCGCGCTGCTTGTCTTCTTGTTTATCCGTGAGATTAAAAAAGGTGCCGAGCATGATGATCATCATGAAGTGCCTGTATCAACAGATCCATTTAGTCAGGAGGTATACCATGGCATCTCTTCATGATCTTTGGTTTATACTCGTTGCTGTATTGTTTGTAGGATTCTTCTTTTTGGAAGGCTTTGATTTCGGGGTCGGCATGGCGACCCGTTTTCTTGGCCATAATGAATTAGAACGCAGAGTGCTGATCAACACGATCGGACCGTTCTGGGACGCGAATGAAGTGTGGCTTTTGACTGGCGCGGGCGCCATTTTTGCGGCATTTCCAAACTGGTATGCAACGATGCTGAGCGGTTATTACATTCCGTTTGTCATTGTGCTGCTTGCGTTAATGGGCCGCGGGGTCGCGTTTGAGTTTCGCGGCAAGGTGGATCATTTAAAATGGGTAAAGGTTTGGGACTGGGTCGTTTTCTTCGGCAGTCTGATTCCTCCGTTTGTGCTTGGTGTTCTGTTTACGACATTATTCCGCGGAATGCCGATTGATGCTGACATGAACATTCACGCACATGTATCTGATTATATCAATGTATATTCTATACTTGGCGGTGTGACGGTAACACTTCTTTGCTTCCTGCACGGATTAATGTTTATCACGCTGCGTACGATTGGTGATTTGCAAAAACGCGCCCGAAAAATGGCGCAAAACATAATGGGTGTTGTTTTTGTAGCGGTTCTTGCCTTTGCGGCTCTTTCTGCGTATCAGACAGACATGTTTACACGCCGCGGAGAAATTACCATTCCGCTCGTTGTTTTGATTGTCATCTGCTTTATGCTCGCGGCTGTATTTATCCGTAAGAAAAAAGACGGCTGGACATTTGGGATGACAGGCGCTGGTCTTGCGCTGACCGTGGGAATGATCTTTATTTCCCTATTCCCTCGCGTAATGGTCAGCTCGCTTCAAAGCGCATACGATTTAACAGTAGCTAACGCTTCTTCCGGTGATTATTCGCTTAAAGTCATGTCAATTGCAGCATTAACGCTATTGCCGTTCGTCATCGGCAGCCAGATCTGGAGCTATTATGTTTTCCGGAAGCGCGTCAGCCATAAGGAGCCTATGACTTATTAATGGGAAAAGACCTGTTTCGATATAAAGGAATGAAGCGGATACTCACTGTGATTACTTGTTTAACGCTGATTCAGACAGCCGCTATTATTATGCAGGCAGAGTGGCTGAGTGAAGCCGTAACCGGACTGTTCAACGGGAAGGGCATTACCTCCCTTTATCCGGTGATCGGCTTTTTCCTCATCGCTTTTGTCGCACGGCACGGGGTGACGGTGGCGCGTCAGAAAATCGTCTATCAATATGCCGCCCAGACAGGTGCAGATTTGAGAAAAAGTTTTCTTGATCAGCTGTTCCGTTTAGGGCCCCGCTTTGCAAAGAAAGAGGGGACGGGGCAAATGGTGACGCTGGCGATGGAAGGCATCAGCCAGTTCCGCCGCTACCTGGAGCTGTTTCTGCCGAAAATGGTCAGCATGGCGATTGTGCCTGCGGCGGTTGTCATTTATGTGTTTTTTCAGGATCGCACATCAGCCATCATTTTAGTCGCTGCTATGCCGATTCTGATCATCTTTATGATTCT